>Ga0255341_1004016_pt1 | contig 15869 bp, 17 predicted proteins | sample wastewater_treat_8_FD_192418 | JGI IMG/M metagenome (GOLD analysis project Ga0255341, IMG submission 192418) | Wastewater microbial communities from Lulu Island WWTP, Vancouver, Canada - plant12 | ecosystem: Engineered > WWTP > Wastewater > Unclassified | place: Canada: Vancouver, British...
CAAGGCAGGGCCTCCGCTGATCTGGTCTCTCAATCACTTCTTCGGCGGACAGGCCCTGCCTATCCTTTCAGCGAAAACCTATCTTGGACAGGTATGATCGAGAATATGGACCGCTCAGCGGGAATCCGGGTGAATGCGCCGGGGCATAGCGTGAAGGTCGGAGACAAGGTTAGCCTGACGGGAACGCTTGACGAAGTCGGCGGTGAGAAGTGCATCAGCACTCAAAGCGCAAACATCGTCATCTTCCCTGGGCAGTACCCGCTGCCGCAGCCACTGATGATCCCGAACTGCCAGGTGGGAAGTTCCGTGGGACTCTGTAACACGGGGCTTCTTGTCAAGGTCTGCGGCCGTGTGAAGGAGTACGGCAGCGGGTATTTCGTAATCTATGACGGAAGCACCGAGGCGGGGCTGAGGGTGATAAGCTCATCCCTGAGCTCTGTTCCTGCTCCGGGAAGCTTCGTCACACTTGCGGGAGTGAGCACAAGGAGCGCAGGGCTTCCTGCTGTGTGGCCAAGGGCCCAGGCTGACATCCTGCCCTGAGCTGACGAGACATTGTTTGGGGAGAGAGAAACGCAACATCTCTCCCCAAACTCCTCTTTTGCAGCCCAATAATGTTTTGCTCGAAGGTTGCATCGGCCCTTCGGGGCACCTGGCACCGGGGAATCACAGATTGCAGTTAGCAGAAAGGCTTGCTATTCGCCGATGTGCGGCCATAGGTGCTGGCCGAACGGCGTCCGGGGGCGCAGCGCTCCCATCTCGGGCTGGCGGGCTGCCCGGCGCTGCCAGAGCGGAGCAGAGCTCCGGCGGACGCGCTTGCAGGAGCACAGATCCTGCAAGATCGGCTTGTGGGACCGAAGTGGATCAGGACCGGCGTGAGGTCCTATCACGTCATCCTGAACTTGATTCAGGACCCACCTGCGCCAACCGACTGGGTGCCGGATCAAGTCCGGCATGACGTGGCGGCGACCCACCTCCAGGCCCCGTGGGTGCCGGATCAAGCCCGGCATGACGTCCTATCACGTCATCCTGAACTTGATTCAGGACCCACCTGCGCCAACCGGCTGGGTGCCGGATCGAGTCCGGCATGACGTCGCGCCGACCCACCTGCGCCAACCGACTGGATGCCGGATCGAGTCCGGCATGACGTCCTATCACGTCATCCTGAACTTGATTCAGGACCCACCTGCGCCAACCGACGGGGCGCCGGATCAAGTCCGGCATGACGTCGCGCCGACCCACATACGGTCCCCGTGGGTGCCGGATCAAGTCCGGCATGACGTGGCGGGGTCGCGGCCGGATGGGTGCCGGATCAAGTCCGGCATGACGTCGCGCCGACCCACCTCCGGGCCCCGTGGGTGCCGGATCGAGTTTGGCATGACGTGGCGGCGACCCACATCCGGTCCCCGTGGGTGCCGGATCAAGTCCGGCATGACGTGGCGGGGTCGCGGCCGGATGGGTGCCGGATCGAGTCCGGCATGACGTCGCGCCGACCCACCTCCGGTTGATGGGCCGTGAGTTGCCTCACGGCCCCGGCTTTCTCCGGGCACATTTGTGCCCCAGGCGGCGCGACCACGGAAGGCGGACTCAGGTCCGCGGAGAAGGCTCCGGGCGTGAGCCATCTCACGCCCGATCGGTTGCAGGGGGTGAATTTGCATCGGCGGAGGATGGGAGGGTATAATCCGCGAGGTCTCGTCGGCATAATGCCGGCGGCCTGAAGCAAAACGGAATACGGCTTGCTTCCCGCCCGGGGCCTGACTCGCTGGCGCCGGGCTCTTGAACACCAACGATCCATGGGAGGTAACTACTTGCGAGAGTACGAGTGTCTCTACATTCTCATCCCCGACCTGGCTCCAGAGGACACGGAGCCTCTGATCGAGCGTTTCGGCCAGGTCATCACCGACAACGGCGGTGAACTGCTTTCAACAAACCCCTGGGGCAAGCGGCGGCTTGCCTACGAGATCGGCCGCGCGAAGGAAGGCTTCTACGTGCAGGTTCGCTTCAACGGCGAAGAGACTACCTGCAAGGAACTGGACCGCGCCATGAGGTTCTCGGAGTCCGCACTGCGGCACCTGATCGTGCGCGCCGAAGACCTTGACCCGGCCGACACGGCCATCCCCGAGCAGCTTCCTGAACCGGGAACGGACGACTGGGAGGATCGCCGCGGATACCGCAGGCGCAGGGACGAAGCCTCACCCGCAGAGGCGGCCGCAGAGGCGGCCGCTGAGGCTGAGGCCGAAGCCGGCGCCGAGGATAGCACTGAGGCCGCCGGCGAAGAGGAAGCCACCCCTGACACGGAAGCCGACGCTGGCGCTGAGGCCGACGGTGAAGAGGAAGCTCCCGCTGAAGCCGAGGCTGCTGAGCCCACGGCTGAAGAGCCTGCGGCCGAAGAGCCGGCGCCTGCCGAGGAACAGCCCACCGAAAACACGGAAGAAGGCTGACCCCGGCACAACGCTACAGGAGACAGGAATGCTGAACAGAATCATCCTAATTGGACGGCTGACGCGTGATCCCGAGCTTCGTTACACCGGGCAGGGCACGCCCGTCTGCAGCTTCGGCCTGGCCGTGAACCGTCCGAAACGAAAAGACGCTGAAGAACAAACGGACTTCATAGACATCGTCGCATGGCGGCACAACGCGGATTTCGCGGCGAACTACCTGACAAAGGGGCGGCTGGTCGCGGTCGAGGGACGGCTGCAGATACGCCCGTGGGTTGCTCAGGACGGCTCGAAGCGCAAGAGCGCCGAAGTGGTCGCCGACAGCCTGCAGGGTCTGGACAAGCCCCGGACGGACGGCGGGGAAGGCCCCGCCCCCATGCCCGATGCGGACGTGGAACCGTCAGGGGACGAAGGCGCCGACTACGCGGCGTACGAAGACCCGTTTCAGGGCGAGTAGCTCCCCTTCATTTTGAATTTGCGAAAGGACTAAGAATACGTGGCACCTCCCAGAAGACCAGGGAAATTCCGGCCGAGGCGGCGCAAGGTTTGCAGCTTCTGCGTCGACAAGGTCGCGATCATTGACTACAAGAACGTCGGCCGCCTGAAGCGGTATCTTTCGGACCGCGGCAAGATCGTCCCGCGGCAGGCTTCGGGCAACTGCGCGCGGCATCAGCGCCTGATGGCGGCTGCAATCAAGCGCGCGAGGCACGTTGCGCTGCTGCCGTACGTGACGCGCTGACGCGGATCTCGAAGCAGACACCTTGAAAAGCCCCGGAGACGCTGCGGCGCCCGGGGCTTTTTCGCGCGTGGGGGACTAGACCTTGAAGCGAATGTAGAGGCAGTCGCCGTCTTCGATGACGTGCTCCTTGCCCACGAGCCTCATCCGTCCGGCGGCCTTCGCCTCGTCCCAGCCACCGTGCGCATGCACGTCCCCGTATGAGATCACTTCGGCGCGGATGAACCCGCGCGCGAGGTCGGAGTGGATGGAGTCGGCGGCTTCGAGGGCGGTGCTGGCGCGCGGGATGGGCCAGGCGTGCACTTCTTTTTCGCCGACTGTGAAGAACGTGACGAGGTGGCAGCTGGAGTAGATGGCGCGGATGAGCTTGTCGCGGACGGGCTCGGTGATGCCGAGTTCCACGAGGAAATCGGCCTGATCGGCTTCGTCCAGCTCGGCGACCTGCCGCTCGAGGTCGGCGGACAGGCAGAACGCCGCGATTCCCAGGCCGTCGAGGTAAGAGCGCGCTTGGCTGTACTTCTCGTCCGCTTCGGCGACCTCGCCCTCGGCGACGTTGACCGCCACGACCAGCGGCTTGGCGGTGAGGAGCTGAAACCCGGCGACAGCGCGCTTCTCGCTCTCGTCGAGCGAGATATCGGCGAAACGCTCGCCCGCTTCGAGGGACTTCTTGAGCTTTTCGAGCGCGCCCTTCTCAATCTGCAGCGCCTGCCCGGACTGCGGCGACCGCGACTGCTTTGCCATCCGTTCGAGCCGGTTTTCGATCAGCATCAGGTCGCGCAGGGCGATCTCTTCGAGGAACGACACGGCCTCCGTCCGGACGGCCGCCGGATCAGCGGTCTCCGGCTCGAAGGCGTTGATGATGAGCGCCATCGCGTCGGTCGCCCGAAGCTCGCCCATAGCTTCATCGCTGAACTCGCGCCCGTGCTCGCCGCCGATTCGGGCGACGTCGTCCACGAAGTCTATGGTACCCGGCGTCACTTTCTTGGGGTGGTACAGCTCCACGAGATAGTCGAACCGGGGGTCGGGCACGACAACGACCCCGTGAACGGGTTCCTTGGTGTGCGACACCTGCTCGTGACCGCGTGTGAGCGTATGGAAGAGCGTACTCTTGCCCGAACCGGGCTTTCCGATGATTCCGACTTTCATATCAGTTGCCGCAGAGGCCCCGGCCGTTCATCGCGAGATGCGACGTTCAGGCCGAAGCCTCTCGGGTTCTTATCCTCCGCACACGCCATGTCCTGCCCGTTTGCGGGCTTTATGCGGGATACTCTTTCAGATGCGGGGCATCCGGGCGCTCGTGATTCCCACGCCCTGATCGGCCAGCGCCTGCAGCCTCGCGATGCGATCAGCGGTGGACGGGTGGGTGCTGAACATCGAAAGCAGCCCACCGCCCGTGAGAGGGCTCACGATGAACATATGAGCGGTCGCCGGCGCTGCATCCATCGGAATGGCCTGCGCGCCCTGCTCGAGCTTCGCGAGCGCGCTTGCCAGCCCCAGCGGCTTGCCCGACACCATCGCGCCGCCCTCGTCGGCCATGTATTCGCGGCTGCGCGATATGGCCATCTGGATAATCATGGCGACAAACGGCAGGACGAGGATGGCAACGAGCGCGCCCAGCGCCCCCGCGCCGCCGCGGTCGTCATCGCGGGAGGAGCCGCCGAAGATCATGGCGTAGCGCGCCATGGTCGCGATATACCCGATCGCTCCGGCGATGGTGGCGGCCACCGTCTGCACAAGCGTATCGCGGTTCCTGACATGGGTAAGCTCGTGGGCCATCACGCCCGCCAGCTCGTCGCGGTTGAGGATGCGCATGATCCCCTCGGTGGCCGCGACGGCCGCGTGAGCCGGATCGCGGCCCGTCGCGAACGCGTTGGGAGTCATTGACGGGATGATGTACACCCGCGGCATGGGCAGGTTGGCGTTGGTGGCGAGGTCGCGCACCAGGCGCACGAAGTCCGGATGCGTTGTCTCGTCCACTTCCTGCGCCTTGTACATTTTCAGCACGATCTTGTCGCTGAACCAGTACGCGCCGAAGTTCATCACCAGAGCAAAGATGAACGCCATCGTTGCGCCCTGCTGCCCGCCGACGGCGTATCCCGCCATCAGGAAGAGCCCCGCGAGGGCTGTGAGTAGAAAAGCTGTCTTGAACTGATTCATTTCCGTGGGTTCCCCAATCGCACGCTGAACCGATAGCTGCGGAGCCAGCCCCGCGCCGGAGCTGTGGCTTACATCCGTATTATACGCCGAAAAGCGCCCGCGCGATTCCTTCGCCGCGCGCAGAGGTGAGCGCGGGCGTGCCGGATAACGCAACTCCTGACACAATGTGAAAGTCAGGTACAAATGACATGAAAGAAGAACGCTCTCTCTTTTGGCGCCGGGTCCCGGGATTCCTGCTTGCGGCGGCGTGCCTTGTGGGCGCTGGCCTGCTGCTCGCCGGGTGCCTGGACGGCGTGGCGCGGCGCAAAGCCGAGAACACGATTCTGAAGATGCTCCCCGAGTTTCTGGGACCGGCCGAGTCCTACGAAGTGCACGTCGAGGGGTCGGCCTCGCAGTTGTCCCGCGGATTCGTCCGCTCGGTGGCAATCAGCGGGGTGAACGTGACCCCTCACGACCTTCCCGCGATGGCGAAGCTCGAAGCGTCGGCCACGGACGTGCGCGTGGACATGAAGGCGAAGAACGTTGTGGAGAGCGGGCCTGCCGTCTGGCGCGGATGGGTGAACGAGAAGGTGGCGACGGAGATTCTGGCGGACAAGGCGCGCTACCTGCAGGACGTGAAGGTGCGGATCACCAGGCAAGGCATCACCGCGTCCGGGCGGACGGGGGTGAAGGGGGTCGGGCCTTCGGGGTCGGCCCTGGTGAAGCCGTCGGTGCGCGGCGGGACGCTTCTGTGGATGACACCCGTCGAGGTTTCGGCCATGGGGGTCGGGCTTCCGATGCCCGAATGGAGCAAGCAGAGGCTGGAACCCATTATCAACCCCGTCTATGTGGTGCCGGAGAGCCCCCTCAACATCCGGCTGACGGGGGTGAGCACGGAAGACGGGCTTCTGCGGATTGAGGGGACGCTGGACCTTACCGCCCTTAAGCCGGAGGCCGAGGGCAGCTAGTAGATCGCGTCGTCGGCCGCGCCTTCGCCGCCGGCGGCTTCTTCCTCGAGCATCTCTTCGAGCTCGTCGCCCATATCCTCATCCATCGTCTTGCCCATCTCGCGGACCCATTTTTTGAGGCGCTTCGGATCCTCAAGGTCGCCTACCCTGTCCACATCGGCGAGGTCGTCGAGCAGGTCGTCCTCGCTCCTGAGCGCGCTGACGCGGCTCATGAGCTTCGTCAGGCCTGTGGACTTGCAGGACGGGCAGGCTGGCGGTTTCGCATCGGCGACGACGCCGACGAGCGCGGTGAAGCGGCGCTGACAGTTCTTGCACCGATACTCAAAGAGCGGCATGGCCATCTCCTTCGGCGCCCAGCCGTTCCCTGAGCCGTGCGAGATCGTCGAACGATCCGGCCAGGCGGCCGTACAGGGCGTCAAACAGCGCCCGGGCCGCCTCGTAATCGGCGGCGAGACGGGCATCGGGGCAGTGAACGGAGTGAGGGGGCAGCAAGCCGGGGGCGCTGTCGAACCCGGAGACGAGCCCCGACCCGACAGCGGCCGCGACGAACGCTCCGCGCCCGGTGGCCTCTCCGGCTTCGGCCACGCACTGGACCGGGCAGCCGAAGCAGGCGGCGATGATGTCGCGCAGCAGCCTGCCCCGGACAGCCCCGCCGATGAGGCGGATGGACGCGGGGTCAACGCCGGTGCACCGCCGGATCTCCTCCAGCACCGACCCGAGAGCGAACCCCACTCCTTCGAGCACGGACCGCAGCAGGTCGGCCGGGCCGTGCGCCGTGGAGAGGCCGAACCAGACTCCCCGCGCGCGGTCGTTCCAGATGGGGGCGCGCTCGCCGCTGAGGTACGGCAGAAACAGCAGGCCGTTGGCGCCGGGAGGCGACGATGCCGCCAGCGCCTCGGCTTCTTCGAAGTGCGATTCGCAGAGCCGCGTGACCGCCCAGTCCCATGCGGCCCCGGCGCACTGCACCGTCCCCAGGAGCGCGAACCGGTCCCGCGTGAGCGCAAGCGTAAACGCCCGGCCTTCCTCGTCAATGACGGGGCGGTTCGTCGTGACGGACACCCACGAAGTGCTGCCCACGTAGTTGTACACCGACCCCGGCTCCCAGCAGCCGCAGCCGACAGCGGCCGATGCGCCGTCGCCGAAGCCGATGTAAACAGGGATGCCGTCCCTCAGCCCGAGAAGGCGCGCGGGCGCGGGGGCCAGGGCGCCGGCCAGAGTCCCGGCTTCGACGATGCCCGGGAGTTTTTCGGCGTCAATCCCGGCGGCATCGCAGAGTTCCGCGCTCCACGCCATCCGGTGGAAGTCGAAGCACCCGTACAGCGACGCATCGGACCAGTCGGTGACCGGACGGCTGCCGGTCATCCAAGCGGTGATGTAGTCCTTGCTCTGCACGAACAGGCTTGCGGCGGCGTAGTTCTCGGGCTCGGTGTCGCGCAGCCAGGCGATTTTGGCCCACGGATAGTGGACATCGAGCGGGTTGCCCGACATCTGATGGACACGGGCGGGCGCCATGCGCTCGCGGATGGCGCGCAGCTGCGCGCGCGAGCGGATGTCGCTGTGAAGGATGGCGGGACGCACCGGCAGGTTCTCAGCGTCGAGGGCTACGACGCCCATCATGTGCCCGCTCACAGAGATGGCGGCGACATCGGACGGTGAGGCGCTGGCTCTCTCGAGGGCCTCCCGCGACGATTCGGCGACTGCCGCAATCCAGTCGGCGGGGTTCTGCTCGTACCCCCCGGCGCCGCTGTCGAGCGTCGGGTACTGACGCCCGGCGGAGGCGGCGAGCGCCCCAGCTTCATCGAACAGAGCCGCCTTCACGCCGGTGGTGCCCAGGTCATGCGCGAGAATGTAGCTCACTTACGGCTCCCTCCCATCCGGTTCCCACAGTTTCCACGGCGTGACCCCGTGCAGGGGCAGCAGAGCCGCCAGGCGGAACAGGGGAAGTCCGACAATGTTGAAGTAGCAGCCTTCCACCCTCTCGATGAACGCGGATGCCCGGCCCTGGATGCCGTAGGCCCCGGCCTTGTCCATCGGCTCGCCCGTGCGGACGTACGCCCGGATCTGCTCTTCGGTCAGCGGCGCGAACTGGACGCGGGACTCTTCGACGACGCTCTCAGTCCGGAGCCGCGAAACGACGGCGAGGCCGGTCATAACCGTGTGCTCACGGCCGGAGAGCATGCGGAGCATTTCGGCGGCCTCCGCCGGGCTGGCGGGCTTCCCGAGCGCCTGCCCGATGACCGTGACGATCGTGTCGGCGCCGATGACGACATCGTCCGGATGGGCTTCGGCAATCCGCAGCGCCTTGGCCATGGCCGCCCCTGTCACGCCCGACCGGAGCGGCTGGTTGTTCCAGGCGCTCTCGTCCACATCGGCGGGCTCGACATCGAACTCCGGGACGATGACGCTGAGGAGTTCGCGGCGGCGTGGCGAGGCGGAGGCGAGAATGACGCGCGGGCTCACGTGCGCAGACCGCCCCTGTCGAAAACGAGACGCGTGAGCGCGGATGCAAGCTTGTCGGGGTCGTGCCGCACGACCCGGGTCTGGCTGATGAGCCCGGCAACGACCGGGTGGTATCCCATCCGGCGCACGGCGTCGGGGTCAGGCATCACGCAATCGGAGCCCTCTTGTCTGTAGCGCTCGAGCAACTCCTCGGAGGGTATCTCGTCGTTCATCAGCACATAGTCGAACAGCCGGACATCAGCATGCCGGGCGATGGCGCGGATGTGATCGCAGACCGTGTAGCCATCGGTCTCGCCTGGCTGGGTCATCACGTTGCAGATGTAGACCTTCAACGCCTTCGACGCCGCGAGGGCTTCGGGAACGCCATGGACAAGCAGGTTCGGCACGATGCTCGTGTAGATGCTCCCCGGTCCGATCAGAATCGCGTCCGCCTTGCGGATGGCCTCGAGCGTCTCATCCATGGGCCGCACGTCGGCGGGATTGAGGTACACGCTGCGGATGCCATGCGGCGACGCGAGGATGGAGGTCTCGCCTTCAACCACCTCGCCGTTGTCCATCTCCGCCATCAGAGACACGTTCTGGACGGTGGACGGGAGCACCAGCCCGCGGATGGCAAGAACGCGGCTGGTCTCTTTTATCGCCTGCTCAAAATCTCCCGTGACATTCGTCATGGCGGCGAGCAGCAGGTTGCCGAAGGAATGCCCTTCGAGCGAGCTGTCGGAGGGCGCGGCGCCGTTGAAACGGTACTGGAGCAGATCGGTCATGAGCGTTTCGGAGTCGGCCAGCGCAACCAGGCAGTTGCGGATGTCTCCGGGCGGCAGCATTCCGAACTGACGGTGCAGCGAGCCGCTGGAGCCCCCGTCGTCGGTGACAGTGACGATGGCGACGATGTTGCTGGTATAGTTCTTGATTCCGCGCAGCAGCGTCGAGAGCCCCGTTCCGCCACCGATTGTGACAATCCGGTATCCCTGCGCCAGATAGCGCTTTTCGAACACGACATCGGCAAGGCGGCCCTTGTTGACCGTTCCGACAGCCTGCGTTATGGAGCCGACGATCTGATTGATGGCGATGAAGATCAGAAGCAGCCCGAACGCCATGCAGGCGAGGCTGACCGGGACGTACACCTTCGGCAGGCTCAGGATGATGCCGAAGCGCAAGAAAGCCTGCCGCGCCAGGTCGTCCAGATACGCCATATAGTCGAACGTGCGGAGATTGGTGAGGATGCCGACGCCCAGGATGACGAACGCCAGCCCGACGGGCACGAGCAGCAGCCATCTCTTGACCCGCATCCCCGGGTAGAGCCACTTGAGGGAGCTCTTCGCCGAGGTCAGGAAGCCGCGCGGCTCGCTCTTTTCAGACGGGTCCGCTGCCAATGTCCCTGTGCTCCACGATAACATTGTAGTTCCGGTTCTCGAGGAACCGGGCAAGCTCGTTCGAGATGACGACCGAGCGGTGCCTGCCACCCGTGCATCCGATGGCGATGGTGAGGTAGGCCTTGCCCTCCTTCGCGTACTGCGGGATGCTGAACTCGACGAGATCGAACAGCTTCTCTGTGAGCGGCTCGGTGAGCGGGTCGCGCATCACATAGTCGCGGACGGGCGCGGTGTTGCCGTCGTACGGCCGCAGGCGATCCACGTAGTGCGGGTTCGCCAGGAAGCGGACATCGAACACCAGGTCTGCATCGAGCGGGATGCCGTGCTTGAACCCGAACGAGACGACGGTGATCATGAGCGCCTCGGCGGGGAGCCGGTCGGAGAAGTAGCTCTCGATGGCCTTGCGCAGCCCGCGCGGTTCGAGTCGCGAGGTGTCCACGACCCGGTCCGCCCTCTCGCGAAGCGGTCTCAGAATCTCGCGCTCCAGCGGTATGCTCGCCTTCACATCGCGGGTTTCGTTGACCAGAGGATGCCGGCGGCGGGTCTCCTGAAACCGCTGTCTCAGAACATGGTCGTGCGCGTCGAGGTAGAGGATTCTCGGGCGGTTGAACCCGTCAATCGGCTCCTTCTTGAGGGCGTCGTAAGTCTCCACCAGCCGGTCGAGCAGCTTGCCCGCGCGGGAATCGACCACGAACGCCAGCCCCTGAACGTCCTGCCCCACCTCCTGCGAGAGCCTGGCCACGTCGGGCATCAGCGCCGGCGGGAGGTTGTCCACGCAGTAGTAGTTCATGTCCTCGAAGACGTGCGCCGCGAGTGTCTTGCCCGCCCCGGACATGCCCGTTATGATGACGAGTTCTCTGGCCAAACGCGTATTCAGTCCTTCCCGGTCTTTGGCCTGAGCCATCTGTTTGCCACGCCGCCCAGTATGGCGAGCATGACCGAGAGATACAGCGCCCCCCAGAACCCGCCCGCGTCGAATCCGGCTCCCTCGATCTTGGACAGCAGGACGATGACGGCGGCGTTGACAAAGAACCCGAGCAGCCCGAACGTCAGGCAGTTGAGGGGGAGAAGCAGGAGATGGGTGATAGGGCGCACGGCGGCGTTGACCAGGGCGAGCAGGAACACCGTCAGGAACGCATAGCCCCACCCAGCCAGACGCATTCCGAGACCCAGCTTCTGGCCGAGCAGAACGACCAGCCACAGAATGACCGCATGCACAACCCAACGAATCGCCAGATACACCTGAAACCTCCTTCTAGACCGCGCCGCCCGGCGTGACGCCTTCCAGCGCGAGCAAGCGCTCTTTCCAGACAAGACCGGCCGAGAACCCTCCCAGCCTGCCGCCGCTCGCAACAACTCGATGACATGGTACTACAACCGGGAAGCAGTTCGCCGCCATTACCTGCCCGCACGCGCGAAAAGCCGCCGGGCTTCCGGCCCGCGCCGCCAGCCAGCCGTACGTCCGCACCGTGCCGCGGGGTATGGCGCGCGCCGCCGCCGCGACCCTCTGCTGGAAGGGCGTCAGACGCGCCGTATTGAGCGGCAGGTCGAAAATGATGGGCTCTCCGGCAAAGTAACGCTCGAGCTGGCCCACCGCGGCCGCAAGCACCGGAGGAGCTGTCGCGCACGAAGCGGGGCCGAACGCCGCCTCGAAGCGCGAGAGCAGTTCCTGGCGCTCGTCCGGCAGCCAGATGTGCTCGACCAGCCGTTCGGAGGCGGCGACGAGTCCCGCGCCCCACGGCGTTTCGTAGAACCCGCATGCGACGGGGCCGTCAGGACGCATCCGTCTGCTCGTCATTCGTGTCTCCGTGCAGGCGCTCATAAAGCCGGGCCGCGGCGGTCTTGTTCATTCCCGGAGCCTTCGCCAGATCGTCCCGCGAGGCCTTCCGGATTGCCTCCAGCGACCCGAACGCGCGGATGAGCCGGGTGCGGCGCGTAGGCCCGATGCCGGGAACGTCGTCCAGTTCGGAGTGCAGGCTGCCTTTTCCGCGCAGCTTGCGATGGTACGCGAGCGCGAAGCGGTGCGCTTCGTCGCGGATGTGCTGCAGCAGCCTGAGCCCGGGCGTGTGGCGCGGCAGGCGGATGGCATCGGGACGCCCGGGCACGAAGACTTCTTCCTCTCTCTTGGCGAGCGATGCGAGGGCGATTCCTTCTTCGTTCGAGTCGGCGACGGCCTCCAGCGCCGCCGCGAGCTGCCCCTTGCCGCCGTCAATCAGCATCAGGTCGGGCAGGTCGGCGAACCTGTCGTCGGAATCTTGCGCCCTCTTCAGCCGGCGGCCGATGACCTCTTTCATTGATGCGAAGTCGTCCTGCCCGTCCACCGTGCGGATGCGGAACTGCCGGTACTGGCCCTTCGCCGGGCGGCCGCCCTCGAACACCACCATGCTCCCGACGGCGTATCCGCCCTGCAGGTTCGAGATGTCGTAGCATTCGATGCGCACGGGGGGCATTTCGAGGCCGAGCGCTTCGCCCAGGTCGAGGCAGGCCTGCTCGGCGAGCGCCGCGCCGGCGATGCCGCGGCTGATCTGCTGATCGAGGGCGGTTTGGGCGTTCTTGTTGACCAGCTCCACCATGCGGCGCTTTTCGCCACGGGCGGGGCAGTGCACGCGCGACTTGCGCCCGCGCCGCCCGGTGAGCCACTCCGATATCGCATCGGCGTCCTCGGGCATCGCGGGGACGAGAATGCTTGCCGGAATCGCCGCCGCGCCTTCGTAGTACTGCTTCAGGAACTGCCCGATGACGGCTTCGTCCGGCTCGTCTTCGGCGGACTCCATGGTGAAGCTCTCGCGCCCGATGAGGCGCCCGGAGCGGACGAAGAAAACGTAGATCAGGGTGTCCGGGCCGCTTCGGGCGATGCCGATGATGTCCTGGTCAACCTGATCCACGGTGAACACCTTCTGCCGCTCGCCGAGGCGTTCGAGGGCGCGGATGCGGTCGCGCAGCAGCGCGGCGCGCTCGAACTGCAGGCTGGCGGCGGCCTGTTCCATCTGCTCGCCGATGCGGCGCAGGATGTCCTCGTGACGCCCTTCGAAAAGCAGGCAGACCTGCTCCACGGCCTTGTTGTATTCGGCGCGGCTGAGCTGGCCCGTGCAGGGCCCCAGGCACTGGTTGAGGTGGTAGTAGAGGCAGGGGCGGAGCTTCTCTTCGCCCGTGAAGCGGTGGTTGCAGCTCTGGACGCCGAAGATGCGCCGGACGGTGCGCAGCGTGTCGCGCACCGAGCGGGCGTCGGTGTACGGGCCGAAGTAGCGGTTTCCGTCGCGGGTGAGCCTGGGGCGGCGCGTGAAGAAGACGCGCGGGTAAGGTTCGCTGACGGTGACGCAGATGTAGGGGTAGCTCTTGTCATCGCGCAGGCGCACGTTGTAGTACGGCCTGTGCTTCTTGATGAGGTTGCACTCGAGGATGAGGGCTTCGACCTCGCTGTCGGTGATGATCCACTCGAGGGAGTGAATGGCGGCGACCAGCCGCCGGGTGCGGGCGGGGTGCTGCGCGCCTTTCTGGAAGTACGAGCGGACGCGGCTTCGCAGGTTGACGGCCTTTCCGACGTAGATGACGTCTCCCTTTGCGTCCCGGTAGATGTAGCAGCCGGAGGTGACGGGCAGGGCGGCGAGGCTGTCGGCCAGGCTTGCTTTGACTTTCTCGGCGATCTTCATCTGGAAACCGTCCGGGCAGCCCGCCGGAGGGGGCTGTTTCGCACGAATGGGGTGCGATGCCATTGCTACGGCGGACGAGGAATGGTATCATGCGTGCAGAGGAGGCCGCGAGCGGCGGCTTCCGAAGCAGAACAGCTTTTTGCGGCCCTGCGGTATGCGAGGAATGCCCGTCGGGTTTTGAGCCGACACCTAGATTTTCTAGGAGCTCAAGTGGCATGGGCGGCGTGGCAACCGGGTTCGCCCGGTAACGCAAAACCCTGCCCGGGGCGCCTCCTGTTTTATGGGGGTTCTAAAATTCGAGGGCACACGGTACATGCGGGGCTTTCTGCTGTACGGCCGCGCGCTGCCCGGTGCGCGGACACCGGGTGCTGCTTCTGCCGCTGGACCCGAAGTTGAAACCGCTGGACCCGGATTTGAAATCCGGGTTCCACGTTTCCGCGGACTTGCAGTCCGCGCCTGCCCGGGGCGCACTTCCCCCAATGATACTCATAAGCCGTGGCATGCTGGCGACTGAGGGACTAGCCTGCGGACATGCAAGAGAACGTCAGGGTTGTATACCTGTACCGCGACGCCACCAACTACAAGTCGTGGGCGGAGGTCGTCTTCCGCAGTGAAGCGGGATGGACACCCGAAAAGGCGGCCGAAGAGATCCGCTGCGTGTGCGACATGGGTAATCTGTTCGTAGCGCGGCAGGTACGTCTTCCAGTGCTGTACGACACGATAGATGGCACAATCACAGCAGACGACCACAGCTTCCACGAGTTCCACAGCGCCGAAGCCACGAACGAGCCGGTGACCGACCTCTTAGGGCGGTCTATCGGCGAACTGGTTGGGCAGTTCCTACTGGCGGCCGGGCGAGGATGGCAACCCTACGACTTGGCGGAGGCCAGTTGGGACGGCTTGGGAGGGTAGGTGTCGCGGTTCACCCTAAAAACACGTGCTCCCGATGATATCGAAGGGCCGCTTCCTCGACACCAAAGCGCGTTGGCAGCCGCGCCGGCGCGCCCCCGTAAGCGATTAGCAGCGCCTCATTGCCGTGGGACCGGCGAAGCACGGAGGACAGGACAACGCGGTGGTCACTGTCCAGTGTGATCAGGCCGCGGTCGAACGCCCGGTCGTGGAGCGCGTTCAGGCAGATACCGTTACGAGGGTCTCCACGCCGCGGCACATCGGCGTTCCACGGCACAATGTGCGCAGCCGTCAGCAACTCAGGAACGTCCAGACCGGTGATGGCGCAACGCCCTTCATAGGCAGCCAGCACGGCAGCCCGAAAGAACGACTGGATGCGCCTGACGCGAACCCGTGCCACGGCCTCGGTGCATCCCGCATGCTCTGCGGCCCATTTCAGAATCCGGGCCTCATCGTCATCCGTCATCCCCTCGGGTGCCACTACGGCCTCGCGTTCTGCCACCACCGCATCTGTCAGGCTACCGTATGCAGCCTCGGCAGCCGCCGCCACTTGGTCCGCTTCCACCGCGAACCTGTGCCAAAGAGCCTTGTCAGCGGTGCTGGCATTGCCCAGCGCGGCAATGCCTCTCGCTTGCTGTACCGGGTCGAGACTGGCAAAATTGCAGGCTTTCATGGCGACAGCCGCAGGCGTTCGGCCCATGGCTCTTGCAAGGGCAATGATCGCCGGGTTGCGGGCGTGGAGCCGACCGAACGGAGTGGCGCAGTATAAGCGGAAAGCTGCAAGCTGCTCCCGTTCAGTCCATTCCCGCCTCGCGTCGTTCTTCACATCGGGCATCTGTGTCCGTTCTACTGGCTACACCGGTGATAGATGTGGCCGCACCAAAGTATATGGCCCTCCGCCACAGCCGGTCAAGGCGTATGCCCCGCACCAATTGACAGGCTGTGCGGGCGGGACTAGAATTCCGTCAACGGCGGGAGGTTGGCGCGGCGTGTGCGCTGGCGGTTTCTCCCGCCCGGGTGTCCACGGCACCGTGGACATTTCTTCTGCGAAAGGAGATTCCGATGGTGAAGAAACTGATTGCCGGTCTGGCCACGGCACTTCTGCTGACAACGGCTGGCGCCGCTATGGCGGGCAGCTATCAGGCGGTGACCGGCATTCCCTACAGCGGCGCGTCCAGCGACCGGGGCATCGCGGTCAACAG
>Ga0255341_1004023_pt1 | contig 15850 bp, 12 predicted proteins | sample wastewater_treat_8_FD_192418 | JGI IMG/M metagenome (GOLD analysis project Ga0255341, IMG submission 192418) | Wastewater microbial communities from Lulu Island WWTP, Vancouver, Canada - plant12 | ecosystem: Engineered > WWTP > Wastewater > Unclassified | place: Canada: Vancouver, British...
GCCGAACAATCAGGTCTTGAATTTATGAAAAACCTGGGAGCAAGTTCTCTTGCAGAGTTAAGACAACTTGATGTACAGAAATTCTTTGAAGCAAGAGGTAGTTTCAGACCGAATGTCGATGGCTATATATTAAGCGGCGACCAGTATAAACTGTATGAAGCAGGTCAGTATAATGATGTAAATGTCATAATTGGTTCAAATTCCGATGAAGGCGGAATGTTTTTAAGACGGCAGCAGCAAATGGACCCTGGTGCATACAAGAAAAGCCTGACAGACCGCTATGGAGATTTTGCAGATAGATTTCTTTCATTATACCCTGGCGACACACCGGAACAAGCTACATTTTCATCGGCAGATATGACCCGCGATTCAGGTTTCGGCTGGGCATCATGGATTTGGGGCCGTTTGCAATCCCGCACGGGAAACTCGAAAGTATATATGTATTATTTCGATCAAAAAGATCCTAATAATCCCAATTCAAGAGGTGCATTTCATGCTGCCGAAATTAAATATGTATTGCAGAATATTAATGAGGAAAGGTATCCTGCAGAGGATATTAAATTATCAGATATGATGTCGACATACTGGACCAATTTTGCTAAAAGTGGTAACCCCAACGGAGAAGATTTACTTGAATGGCCTGCATTCACTGAGCAGAATCAAACCTATATGTATTTTAAAAGCGACCCTGAAACCGGCCCTGTTCCAAATCTGAATAATCTGGAACTGTTTGAGGAATATTACAAATACCAGCGCGAATCAAAATAATTCATAGGTTTAAATTATTGCCATGAAACCCATATGATTGAATTCAAACGCAAACACGGAATGAATATAATTTTCAATCATGTGCGGGGCAGGCATCATACCATTATAATCAATTATTATATGATGAGAAAACTGATATTATTCACAATCACTATTTTGGGCACTGTGCTTTCTCTGACAGCCCAGCCAAGAGCTGCCAAAACGGAAATAATTCCCTTATGGCCTGATGGAGCTCCCAACTCAAGCGGTATAACAGCTGCCGAAGTAAACAATAATGAAACTTACATGAATGTTACAGAAGCCTCAATGCGGGTATTCCGACCTCAGGTGCCAAACGGAGTGTGTATTATTGTCTGTCCGGGAGGAGCATATGTTGTTGAAGCTGCAAATGTTGAAGGATCAGACATGGCGGGCTGGCTCAATTCTCTCGGTGTAACATTATGCGTCCTGAAATATCGATTGCCAAATGGTCATTATGAGGTTCCGATCAGCGATGCCGAGCAAGCGGTACGCAAAGTCAGGGAACATGCTGCCGAATGGAAAATAAATAAAGTTGGGATAATGGGATTTTCTGCAGGTGGTCATCTGGCTTCGACCCTTGCAACACATTACAGTTCTCCGGAAACCCGTCCTGATTTTCAGGTTCTGATTTATCCTGTTATCACAATGGACCCACAATATACGCATGAACTTTCAATGAGATCATTGTTAGGTGAAAATCCGTCAAAAGAGATGTTGGATTTATTTAGCAACGAGAAGCATGTTACTGCCGATACTCCTCAAGCCTTTATTGCCCTGTCTCATGATGATTCTGCTGTTGCGCCGCTTAACAGTATTTTATACTATACGGAATTGCTTAAAAATAAAGTTAGTGCCACTATGCATATTTACCCTTCAGGAGGGCATGGCTGGGGTTTCAGAGATACATTCCCTTACAAACGTCAATGGACGGAGGAGTTTGAGACCTGGTTAAGAAATGTTATTTTAATAAAGTAATATTAACCCAAATATTCAGGTATTATGAAAATCAGAATGAATAAATTATCAGTAATGTTTTTTTTGTCTTTGTTTTTTGCAAGTAATATGATATTATGTTTTGGACAAGGGAATAATCCCCCCGCAAGAGGAGGAAATGTCAGGATGCCTGCACTTAGCCCTGCACAGCGAGATTCCATACAAAAAGCCAGAGACAATGCATTGCGCACGGATTGGGCAAACTTAAGAAGATATTCTGAAGAGAATAAAAATCTCCCTGCTGTTGCTTCCGGAGAGAAACGTGTAGTATTTATGGGGAATTCTATTACCGAGTTCTGGAAGACACGTGACGCTGATTTTTTTACAAGGAATAAATCTTTTATCGGAAGAGGTATTAGTGGTCAGACAACACCACAAATGCTTGTCCGTTTCCGGAGTGATGTTGTTAATCTAAAACCTACTGTAGTTGTTATTCTGGCAGGCACTAATGACATTGCCGGAAATACCGGCCCTGCAACAATTGAGGAGATCTCCGGAAATATTTTTTCAATGGCTGAAATTGCAAAAGCAAACAAAATTAAAGTTGTAATATGTTCGGTTCTTCCTGTTTACAAATATTCCTGGAGTCCTAACCTGGAACCCGCAGAAACAATTATTGCCTTAAATGAAATCCTGCAATCATATTGCAGAAAGAATAAGATTGTTTATGTTGACTTCCATTCTGCAATGGCGGATGAGAAAAAAGGACTTAAAGCTGAATATTCACCTGATGGAGTTCATCCAAATCTGGAAGGCTATAAGGTAATGGACGATCTGGTTGAAAAAGCAATTTCCAAAGCATTAAAAAGCAGATAATATTGCATTGAACCGGCAATTTATGAAAACAAAATTTCTGTTAAAATCCGGATTAATTCCTGCTCTTGCTTTGCTGTGTAATATGTCTTTCGCACAAGAGGTTATAAGCTTGTATGACGGGCCGGCACCAGGATCTGAAAACTGGACACAAAAGGAAACGTATTATGAATATATGTCCCCAATATGGCATGAAAAAAATATTGCTCTCTTTAATGTCGTTGACCCTACATTGACAATTTTTTTGCCTGTCCCGGAAAAAGCCAGCGGTACAGCTATGATAGTCTGTCCCGGAGGCGGTTTCTCCGCATTATCATGGGATACTGAAGGCCTGAATGTAGCCCGAAAGCTGGCTGAAAAAGGTATTACCGCCTTTGTTCTCAAATACAGGATTTCCTATTCGGGAGGAACACCGGAAGAAGTAGATTTAATTGCCCGGACTTCGTATGGAGGAGAGAAAAGGACCCCTGAATCCTTGGAGTTAACAAGGAAGAATAATGAAATTAGCAGGTCAATGACATCTTCGTATGTCAGCCAGATGGCAAATAAAGTAGATTTAAACAGTACCCTTGCCAGAGATCTGGGTAATATCCAAATTATTGCCGGAGATGATGGAAGGCGAGCTATTGAGTATGTTCGTAAGAATGCTGATAAGTGGAAAGTAAATCCTGATAAAATTGGGATGATTGGGTTTTCAGCAGGTGGCATGGTAACTCTTGATGTGGCATTCAACCATACAGAGCTAAGCAAACCGAACATTATTGGCATAATGTATGGTGTATTTGGAGCAAAAGGTGTTCCAGCCGATCCAATGCCTATGTTTATGGCCTCTTCGCAAAATGAAGCCACCGGTGGTGCAGCAGCTCTTTACGCATCATGGTGTGCTGCCAGAATACCGGCTGAAATTCACTCTTTTACCAGTGCAAATCATGGCTTTGGCTACCGCGATAATGGTGACACTGTAAATATCTGGGTAGAGTTATTTTACAATTTTTTAAAGAAGACAGCTTTTATTAATTAAAGAAAGTAATTTATTGAAATCTAGAATAATTGAGGGAAGTTGAGAATAAAGACATTCCAATTAAAATTTTATAAGCAATATTACAATGAGTTAATTTTAAAATTGTATCAATTATGAAACACCTTAGTTTGTTTTTTATAATACTGTTTTCTTTTTCAGTCAGTTTTGCCCAGAACACTCAAAGGTCTATGCAGGGACAACAGGCTACATTAAAGAGAATGCAAAACCTGTATGATTCCCTGTCTCCTATGCAGAAAAACATGTTTATGACAGAAATAAAGCATATAATGGACCCTGAGGTGACTATTGTACAACCAGGCAGAACGGATGATGATCCTCCTTCAGATGCAATTATTCTGTTTGATGGCACGGATCCGAATAAAGAATGGCAGGAATCAGGTTTCGGGCCTGACAGAAAGATGACTATAAAACCTGCTGTCACCTGGATTGTTAAAGATGGCGCTATTGAATCCTCAAAGGGTTCTGGTTCTTTAACTACAAAACGCAGCTTTGAAGACTTCCAGTTGCATATTGAATGGAAAACACCCTCACTAATAACAGGTGAAGGACAGGGAAGAGGTAATAGTGGCATTCAAATTCAAGGTATTTATGAAATCCAGATACTGGACAGTTATAATAACCGTACATACCGGAATGGGCAGGCTGCTGCTGTTTATATGCAACATGCACCCCTGGTAAATGTCTGCAGAAAACCTGGTGAATGGCAGAGTTTTGATATTATTTACACAGCTCCCCGTTTTAAAAATGACTCTACGTTTTTTACTCCACCCAGAGTAACAGTCTTTCATAATGGCGTTTTAGTACAAAACAATGTTGAAATACAGGGACCAACAGTCTCTCCAGGTATTCCTCAATACACAATAAAAGCACATGGCCCCGGTCCTATTTCCTTACAGCAACACGGCAATCCGGTGGCTTTTAAAAATATCTGGATAAGAGAATTATAACTCAATTAATAAATAATGTTATGAATAATTTTAAAAAAAATCTAATTCAGGCACTCCTGATTTTTATTGTAAGTTCTGTTTTATCATCAGAACTGTCAGGACAGATCACAAGTAAATTACCCAGAAGTACTCCCGAAGCAGAAGGAGTGTCTTCTCAGGGAATAATTGATTTTCTGAATGCCGCTGACACGGCAAGCAGAGTGGAATTACACAGTTTCATGTTTCTCAGGCATGGAAAAGTTATAGCAGAAGGCTGGTGGGAACCGTTCGGACCTGATTACAAGCATTTGCTATACTCAGCCAGCAAGACTTTCACTGCAACAGGAATTGGTCTTGCAGTATCGGAAAACAGACTGAAACTTTCTGATAAAGTTTATACTTTTTTCCCACATTCTCAGCCCGATAAGCTAAGCGATAATATGAAAGAAATGACTGTCCAAAATCTTCTGACGATGTCGGTCGGACAGGATCCTGAACCCAGATCAATAGGCAGCGATGGCGACTGGATCAAAACATTTCTCGGTACTGAACCGGTCCATAAACCCGGAACAGTTTTTATGTACAACAATGGGGCAACATTCATGCTGTCAGCCATTGTTCAACAGGTTACCGGCCAGACACTGTTTGATTACCTGCTGCCAAGGATCTTTCAGCCGCTTGATATCCGTGGCATTGACTGGGATCTTAATCCTCAGGGAATAAATCTAGGAATGATAGGACTAAGACTTCGTTCCGAAGATCTGGCAAAATTCGGTCAGTTACTGCTGCAGCAAGGAACCTTGGGTAAGAAACAGCTTATTCCCAAAGAATGGGTTAAAGAAGCTACATCATTCAAGATTGATAATTTTAATCCTCAGAGCAAACAGACCAGGGAAAACAGCGACTGGGCTCAGGGTTACTGCTACCAGATGTGGCGCGGAAGAAATAATACCGTTCGTCTTGATGGAATGGCCGGCCAGTTTGTTGTTCTGATTCCAGATAAGGATGCCATTGTCGTTTTAACTGCAAATTCAAGAGATACTCAGGATGAGCTAAACCTTGTCCATAATTATCTTATACCGGCAATTAAATCGAATAAGTCGCTTCCGGCAAATCAGGGGCTTTATAATGATTTACAAAAGAGACAATCCTCCCTTAGCCTGAAAACACCCGTTTCCAAAATAACCAAATCGGAATTTGAAACAAGAGTTTCAGGAAAAGAGTTTATTCTGGATGAAAATGACTACCGGATTCAATCAGTGTATTTTACTTTTAACAGCGATGGATGTAGCCTGGGTTTAAAAAGAGATAACCAGATCTCTGTGTTCAAAGCCGGACAGGAAAGCTGGAAAATAACAAAAGCAGCATCGACTTCCCTCCTGGCTCCTCCACGTAATGCCTCACCAAAATCAATTGATGCCAGTTATAGTTCACCCCAGACATCTTTCATAGCTGCTTCAAGTTATGCCTGGACTGATAACGCAACATTGGAAATAACAACAAGGTTTGTAGAAGAAAGTCTTGGTTCTCAAACAATTGCCTTCAGATTTTCAGAGGTTGACGGCGAGGTAAGAATCACAGTTGAACAAAGTACTGCCGGGGCACAGACACGAGGCCCGGCTGGAGCAGCTCCCCGTACTCTGCTAAGAGGCACCATGGTAGAAATAAAATAATTATTTGTAAATACAGTAACAAACAGAGATAGTGTTTCAAAAAGTGTGTACAGCTTTTTGAAACACTATCAATATATATGCAGATTAGTTCCGGGAAAGAGGCGTAAAAAAGATATATGAATTTATGGTACTGCCCTGCCCTTGTTAACTAAAATTTCTTTTTTGGGCAGCCTGTTATTTATTTTCCTGAGAAAGATCTATATTCCAATGATCCGTGATTGCTTCCAGCTCCTTCATGGTCAGATGTGTCACTGCACCGTGTTTAGGACGTTCGAAATTAGTTGACTTCATGACACCCTCATTACAGTGACCCAGGTGGGTATAGGATACAAAGTCGCTGGTTTCGCTGAAACCCATATTATTGGGCCTGGCTCCATAGACGTCGTACATAAGCACCCATCTGTCAGTACCAAGTCGCTTGAACAGGTTTGGCGCTTCAGTTGCAACCTTCTCAGGATCAATACGATCAGGTCTGGAAACATAGCCCCGGGTAAGCTCATCCGAAACTGCATAGAAAATTTTGGCATCAGATACTATAAACAGATGGTACTTATCATCTACTTTTGTAATGTCGCCGTCTATCCCACCACCGTCATAAAGGCGGAGCGGCATCGTCTCCAGCCTGGTAAACGCATCGTCGGTATATGAATAATATATATGACTGGGCCCATTACCAACCCTTATTGTAAAGTAAACCATCATCTTCCCTTTCTGCTCATCATAGATTGTCTGAGGCGCCCACGAGGAACCAATGTCGCCTAATTCCGGAAAGGCTTTGTCAACCCTGAAAATCGAATGTGTCCAGTGTATCAGGTCGAATGATTTCATAAGTACGATAGCTCGATTGTTGCCCCAGCCATATTGTTCCAGCGGCCTTTCCCACTGTGTATCACGATGACCGGCACGTTGTCCGAAAATATGAAGATCTGTCATGGCAAGATAAAAGGCTCCGTCAGGCCCTCGGGCTATATGCGGATCCCTTACGCCTTTCTGCTCTGCAAGCTTTGTTCCATCAAATATCGGTTCCCCGTTGTTGAGATCGGTAAACACATAGCCATCCTGACTGACAGCCATATAGGCTGATTGAGTCTGATCCTTGAAATAGACCATCAGATAAGCTGCCAGTTTCTTCTCTTTTGGCATTTTTGCCCCTAGCGGCTTTTTCAGTTCGGGAACTATTACAATACCGGGTTCGCCGGAATTATTCTTATCAGCCTGTGAGCAACCTTCAGTGACGATGAACAATGCCAGTGAAATTAACCAAACCAGAGATATTATTTGCTTCATTTTGTATAGTTTATATATACAACAATATTAATATAAAATAATGTTAAATCAAACCATGAAAACCACATGTGTCAAATGTACAAACATGTATTTATATAATTTTCAGTCATGTGCTCCCTGCCTGCGGTATATTCTCTAAGGGATCTCAGTTTTTTATACTTACTTAAACATGATCCGGCAAAAACTCCTTTTATACCTTCATAAGGGAAGAATTATACTGTATTATAATTTTGAACCGAAGTTTATCAGTCAAATATTTACGAATTAAATGTAATTTACTGTAACAGAGATAAAAAGATGAGAAAGAGAATGCTTCCCAGGAACGAATTATGCAAGCAGTGATAAAACAAGCTATAAAAACTCAAACACAATCATAAAGTTTAATTATTTAATTTTATTAACATTATTTCCAATTTTAAAGTTGTATATATAAAATATGTCGTATCTTTACTCCGAATTAAACTTACGAATGGCATCGAAACAAGAAGTTGAAACATACTTAAAGGAGCTAAAGGCGAAAATTGATTTTTTCGACATACTGTTTCTTGATGACCGTGGCAAGAATCAACAAACGCTGCACGATTTAGAAATTTCACCTGCCAAACGTAAAGAAATTATAAGTTCGTTAAAGGTTGAAGATTATTCACAAGGCCCTTTAGACGAAAAATTGCGAGGCATATTGCCTATGTGGGTTTTCGGTAAACAGGTAAAAAAGAAAGAAGTGTACATCAAAGTAAGTATGGGAATTGAAAATACCGGAGCGGTTTGTATTTCTTTTCATATTGCCGAACACCCTATAAATTATCCATTTAAAAAATAAACATCATGAAAAGTCCATTTACAGGTAAAGAAATGAGCGTTGTAAAAGAGTGGAGAACCATGAGTTTTCGCAAAGACGAATTCAAGGTGTTATTTCATTCGTACAAATGCGAAGATACAGGCGAACAGTTTGAGAATGATGCATTTGCCCAATTGAATTACAATCAATTAGTAAATCAATACAGGGCAAAATACAGCATCCCTTTCCCTGAACAAATTATTTCAATTCGGGAAAAATACAATTTGTCGGCAGCAAAAATGTCCGAGATATTAGGTTTTGGAACAAATGGATATCGTCAATACGAAGGTGGCGAGGTGCCAAGCCAGTCAAATGCCAAATTAATCCAGTTAGCGGACGACCCACAGGAATTCAAAAAACTGGTTAATTACTGTACAACTCTTGACCAGAAATTTACAGAGAAAACACTTAAAACAATTGATAATTTGTTGGAGGAGCAAAAGAAGAACAAATTTGAAAAGCAATTGGAAAATTACTTGTTTGGCACAGACCTCCCTAATAATCTGACTGGATTTAAAACACCGGATTTTAGAAAGTTTTCTGAAATGGTTGTGTTTTTTACTGAGAAACTTGAACCATGGAAAACCAAGTTGAATAAGCTTTTGTTCTATGTTGATTTTACAATGTATAAACAATCCGGATTTTCAATGAGTGGTGTTCAGTATCGGGCTATTCCAATGGGGCCCGCACCCAATAATTTCAACAGCATTTTTGAATACTTAGCAAATAAAGACGAATTCGATATTTATTATACCAATTTTGTCGATGGTGGTACAGGAGAACAATTTAAACCGAATCCAAACAAGACCTTTGATAAGGAATTGTTTACCGAAAGTGAATTGCAAATATTAAAATCCGTTGCTGAAAGATTTAAAAACACATCAACAAACGAGATAATTGAAATTAGTCATAAAGAAAAGGCCTGGATTGATAATCATGCAGAGAGAAAACTGATTGATTATAAGTACAGTTTCGAATTAAATTGAGACTCCAGACGCACACCGTTCCTTCGCTTTCAGGCATATGCCGGAAACGCTGCAATATGAAGTGAATTAAAAGGAAAATGCCCTGGCTTCTGCCTGGTTTCTCCCGGGTAAACAGTGGTTAATCCAAAACATTCCTTACAAAATAGGAATGAGTTATAGTAAAAATGATACTAACTTTTATGCTAATAGTCATTAATAACACTATCAGTTAATGAATTACACACCCTCTAAAAAATTCGCAGCTTTGATTTCATAAACTAAAAACTAATAGAGGTTCTTTCTGCCAGCTTTGGAATAATATGATTATATTTATTAGTCATAAAAACGTGTTGTGAACAAACGGAGAAAAGACAACGACACAGCAAATTGAAAATGAAATGAAATATTAAACTTAGTTGTAAAACGATACCGACAGACAAATAACGTAACATTCATTACCAACCCGAATATGTTTTATTTTTTACCCACTACACTTTTTTTAAAACAACTACCGCGCCCATATTGCGCACATTACCAAAACCCTACAAGCCAACACTACAATCAAAGCTTTGTCAAAAAGTGCAATTTTGCCGATGCTCAAAAGAAAATCATTATCTCTGAATTTTTAAATTAAACATGTCTAAAAGAATAAATTACATAATTTTAGAACTGAAAGACCAATACTTAATGAACGATGATTCGCTAAGACCTTGGATAATTGGTTTTAGTGGAGGAAAAGATTCAACTGCACTTTTACAGTTGGTATGGCTTGCTTTGGAGCAAATACCAAAAGAATTAAGAAAAAGAGAAATACATGTTATTTGTAATGATACATTGGTTGAAAATCCTATAATTAAAGAATACGTAGATGATGTACTGAAAAGAATAGAGCAAACAGCTGTACAGCGTGATATGCCTATTACTGTAGAAAAAACCATTCCACGTTTAGAAGACACTTTTTGGGTGAATGTTGTTGGGCGTGGCTATCCTGTACCCAACAACACTTTTCGCTGGTGTACTGACAAAATGAAAATAAAACCAACTTCTCGGTATATTGTTGAAGAAGTCGATAAAAATGGTGAAGTTATCATTTTAGTAGGTACTCGCAGAAGCGAAAGCGCAAATCGTGCAAATACAATAAAAAAGCACGAAATAAGAGGAAAACGCCTAACAAAGCATCCAAGTCAAGCAAATACTTATATTTATTCTCCAATAAAAGAGTTGGAATTAGAAGAAGTTTGGTATATAATCAATACAATGTCTTCGCCTTGGGGAGCTGACAATTCAGAACTATTTCAAATTTATGCTGATGCAAGTGCTGATGATTATGAGTGTCCGACAATGGTTTCTGATGACAAACATCGTTCTTGTGGACAAAGCCGTTTTGGGTGTTGGACTTGCACGGTAGTAAAAGAAGATAAGTCACTTACAGCACAAGTAGAAAATGGGAAAGAGTGGTTAAGGTCACTTTTAGACTTACGACGTAGCATGTTTGATGAACGAAATGTTTCGGAAAACAGAGAAACAACAAGGCGAAACGGACAAAAAGCGGTGACAGCTGATGGACACAATCAAGGCAATTACACGATTGAATATAGAGAAAAGTTATTGAGGCAAATTTTAGAAACTCAAAAATACATTCAACAGTTTTACCCAAAGGTTGAACTTATTAAAAACTCTGAACTTATTGCTATTCAAGTGATTTGGCGGAGAGATTTAGCTATGCCTAATAAAAATTATAAAAAAGTTACAACTTACAGAACTGTCTCAGAAATTTACAACGAAGTATTTAATAAAGAGTTAGATATGAAGGTTTTAGATGAAAAAATACAAAAAGAAATTGATTTGTTGAAATCAGTTTGTGATGATGAAAGTTATGATTTCGACTTAATTCAGGAACTTCTTGAATTACAAAAACAAAAAGCACTCTTAAACCGTAAACGCGGCTTGAAGGATGAAATGGAACAAGTTATTGAAAAATACCTTAAAAAAGAAATAGCATAATGTATATAAAGGAAGTAGAACTCAATAATTTTAGAATTTACAAAGGTGTAAATCGAATTTCCTTAGCACCGCAGGAGGGCAAAAACATTGTAATCGTTAGTGGACAAAATGGCTTCGGAAAGACAACATTTTTAATGTCGCTTGTTTGGTGTTTATACGGTAAAAATATGGAACAAGTTGACTCAATGTACAAGAAAGAGATAGAGGACAAAGGTAATTATACAAAATATATTACTGACAGCATAAATCACAAGTCTGCAGAAGAGGGTGAAACAGAGTTTTCAGTATCTATTTCTTTTTCAGATGTTAATGTTCAGAATGTGTTATGTGATGTTGTTGTAAAACGCAGTTATAATGTTGTTACGGGCACTTCTGATAAAGTAGAAGTTTTAATAAGTGGACAACCTCAAGAACTTATTGAAAACTTATCACAAGAAAATCAAAGAGGCGAAGAAATCTTTATTAGAGAATTCATATTGCCGATTGCTATTGCAAAGTTTTTCTTTTTTGATGCTGAAAAAATCACTTCATTAGCGGAAATAACTCAAAAAGAACAACGTAGAGAATTAAGTAGAGCATATTCCGAAGTATTGGGTATTCAAAAATATGAGATGTTAAAAGATAATCTTGAGGATAAATTGGATGAATACCGTAAAAAATCAGCAAAAAAAGAAGATAAACAGAAATTGAATCAACTTGAAGCAGATATAAAAAATGTAGAACTTGAAATTGAAAATTGTGAAACCAAAATCTCTGATCTTACAGAAGAAATCAGGTTTAAAAAATATGAATCTAACGATATCTCTTTAAAACTTGTAAAAGCAGGAGATACAATGAGTTTAGATGAACTCATGAGTTTGCGAGATGATAAAAATAATTTGGAAGAACAGAAATCTAAGTTACAAGAACAACTTAAAGAAACTTTCGATTTTATTCCATTTGCATTAGCAGGTGAAACTTTAGCAAATGTAGCAGAGCAAATAGAAGATGAAAGATTGTTGTTAGAACAAAAATACAAACAAGATGATGTAAAAGAGAAAATTACAAAAATTCGTCAAGATATTGAATCTGAAAAACAAACATTAAGTTTTGTTCCAGATGTTAAAACAGCTGATTTTTATATTCAACAATTTGAAAAACTAGTTAAAAAGTATTTCTATTCTGATGTACAAGAAATTGACGAGAATATGACAGTTTTACATGATTTTTCAGCAAATCAGACCAATGAAGTCAATCAGTTAATTTCATCAATAAAAAATAATTTCAAATATAAATTTGAAAGGTTGAATAATGAATATTCATATATAAAAAATCAGATAGACTCCATAAATCGCAAAATTAGAGATGCAGAAAAAAATGCACAAGATGCACATATTGCTGATTTAAGAGATAAAAAAGAAAAACTAGACAAACAAATTAGTGAAAAAGAACGAGAAATAGGGTCATTAAATCAGAAAATAGATGATTTGAGAGAGGAATTGAAAAAACACAGACAAGATCAAACAGCAATAAGAAAACAAATTGACGATTCTGCTCAATATTCTGAAAAAGAGCAAAAAACAAAACAACTAATAAAAACTTTGGAAGATTTTATTAAAAAGTTTAAGCAACAAAAAAAAGAATCTTTACAAACAAAAATGCTTGACTCTTTGCGGCGACTTCTGCACAAAAAGAATTTTGTGCATCAAGTTGATGTTGATATACTTACTAGTGAAGATATTGACATAGTTCTTTATGGCGAATCTAATAGAGAAATTGATAAAAGTGGACTTTCAATGGGAGAAAGGCAACTGTATGCCTCAGCCTTGTTGAGTTCACTTGTTTCGGAATCTGAAATTGATTTTCCTGTTTTTATAGATTCGCCAATGCAAAAGTTTGATAATCAGCACGCCGAGAATATCATTAGACATTTTTATCCAAATATTGCGAATCAGGTTGTGATTTTCCCTTTATTGCATAAAGAGTTGACCGAAAAAGAATACCAATTGTTGCAGTCAAATGTTTGTAGAACATTTTTAATTAATAATACATCATCATATAATTCGGAGTTTTTAGAAACCGAACCAGAAGATTTTTTTACAAAATATAATCAGATTAGCAATGCAAATTAATATAAGAACCTCTGAAAAAAGTCAGGAAATAATTCGTCGTTTAACTCCAAAACTTGGTGATCGTACACCTGAGAATGTAATTGCACGAATTGCATTGGCTTATTCTCTCCAAAAAGGGGAGAAGTTTAATGTGAATCAGATGTTTGGTCAAACAGATTCTAAAGGGAAAGAGTATAAAGATCATATTCTTTTCGATTCTCAATATCGTGATTTTTACATTGCTTTGATTTGTCAGCATTATGAAATTTATAAAACAGACGAAAATATTCCAAAATATGTAAAACTTCACATAGACAATGGTCTAGAGCTTTTGGATAAGATTTTTGAGACAAGTGAATACACCTTTTTTGATTTTTTAAACGAGCATATTGATAAAGGTACAAGACATCTTGTAGATGTTGAAGTTTCAGCTGATCACGTTAGGAATGTTCATCAAAATGTTGAAAAAATGCATTTCTCTAGCCTAATTAAGTTGGAAGTTGGAAAAACAATTGATACAAATGAACCTGTTTATTTGAGTATCAACGATAATACAAAATATAATAATTGTCATATTGCTGTTGCTGGAAATTCGGGTACTGGAAAAACTCAGTTTGCCCTTGATTTTATTTCACAAATTCATGAAAAGTCAAACGGGCATGTCAATTACATTTATTTAGATTTTAAAGGACTAAAACAAGACGATGTAAAAGGTTATGAGAAGTTTTTTAATGGTACAGAAACAGAATTTATAGATGTTCCTAAAACTCAATTTCCTGTTAATCCGCTCACTTTTATCGACAATGTGAATGAAAGTGATAAGAATATGGGAATTGATAAATTTGTAGATATTGTTTGCAAATATTCCAATTTAGGAATAAAGCAAAGAGGAAAACTTCGAGAAGCAACTTCGGAAGCATTTATGGAACAATTAGATGGAACATATCCAACAATTCCACAAGTTAACGAAAAATTGCAAGAAATTTATGACAAGCAGGATACATTAACAGAAATAATGAATGATTTGAGTCGTTACAAAATCTTTTTGGAAGACCATAAAAATGAATCTAATTTTTTTAATAAAAATCTTTATTTATCGCTTTCTGGTGATTTGCCCACTTCTGTGCGTTTTACATCTTTGTTTTTAATTATCAATTACATTTATAATACGTTTATGAATATGGACAATAGCCCGAGTGAAAATAATATCAAATCATTACGTTATGTAATTTTGATAGATGAGGCACATGTTCTATTTAAAGAAAAAAAATACGAAGAGATTTTAGAGAAAATGTTGAGAGAAATTCGCTCAAAAGGTGTTTCAATCATATTGTTGTCGCAGGGAATTGAAGAATACAATCAAAAAGGTTTCGATTTTTCTTCAATGTGTGAGATTGCTTTTTTGCTTGATATAAAAGATAAAAACAATACAAAAGCAATGGAGAAATTCCTTGGGTTGTCAGGTAAAAATACAAATACAATAGTTCAAAGTATGTCCAAGATTCAGAAAGGGCAAGCGATCTCCAATATTAAAGAATTTGATAAGGCAAAGTTGTTTAAAGTGAATCAGTATTGGGAAAGGAAATAAATAATATTTTTTCTCTTTATTACTCGTGTTTTTACAGGATTAAAAACGAATTTCTAACAAAAAATGACTAGAAAGATTACAAATTTGGAGAATTTGACAAAAGTGAGCGAACGTAAACAGGAAAAAGAAATACAGTGATCTCGGGGAAATGGAGTGCAGTAAATTTGGGAACAAGAGTGCAGTTCCCATTTTCACTGCATTTTTGCTCCTGTTTTCCGCACTTTTTTGCAACACCCACATAACCCATTGTAAATCAATGATAAGTTTGTAAATTTGGGTGTTGCAAAAATATTATAATGTTTATCAGACAACTCAAAAATAGATCTGGAAGCACTAGTGTTCAGATAATTAGTAAGGCCAAGGGGCGTTATAAAGTGGTCAAAAGCTTTGGTTCCGCCACCACACAGCAGGAAATAGATTGTTTAGTCCAAAAGGCCCAACAGGAGATAGATTACCTTTCCAAGCCGCAGGATCTTTTCCCCTCTGAGAACGATCAAATTATAAGGAGCGTCTTATCTACCCTGAGTAACTCGAACATACAGACAGTTGGTCCTGAGATAATCTTTGGGAAGATCTATGATCATATCGGTTTTAATAAAATAGGAGAAGATCTCTTTCGTCATCTTGTTATCTCACGCATTGCCTTCACAGCCTATTGTATTTACAAGGATCTGGAACGTGCTTTGTATCAGGCTAAATGTAATCGGTAAATAACAATACATAGTTTTCGGTAACAATGGTGCAGAGTTTTTTCACTTTTGAAGATGATCTAAAGTGAAAGAATCAACTTTACCGGGGTAATAAAATCCCGGAACTATGAATGAGTTTTTTAACAAGTTGAT
>Ga0255341_1004029_pt1 | contig 15816 bp, 6 predicted proteins | sample wastewater_treat_8_FD_192418 | JGI IMG/M metagenome (GOLD analysis project Ga0255341, IMG submission 192418) | Wastewater microbial communities from Lulu Island WWTP, Vancouver, Canada - plant12 | ecosystem: Engineered > WWTP > Wastewater > Unclassified | place: Canada: Vancouver, British...
CGGCCGCGGCAAGCACCGTCTGTCGCTGTCCGCGATCCTGTTCGTCAGTGAGCACGGGCGGCGCGCCGACGATTTCATCGAGTTGTGCGCGTGCGTCGGCAAAGAGCGCGCGCCAGCGCGGTACGGGAACGTAGCGCGCAAACGGCGTAGCGGTGACCGGACGGCGATTTGATACGGACAACGTTACGCGTGGCGAGGACGGAATTGTCCGAACAGCGAACATAATGATATGAAACAGATCTCATTATGCGCCAGGCGACACAGTGTGCGCCTGGTTGACAACGAACTGCAGAAAAATTTATAATATCACTATCGAGTTCAAACTCTTGTTACGCTGTGTATTTGGTGTGTACAGGCACGCCGTCCGCACAGCTCACAATAGGAGAGCATCATGAAAAAGAAAGTTTTTCTGGCGCTATTGGTTTTGATGGTCGGCACACTGCCAGTTACGGCGACGTGGTATGTGTGGCAGAATCCGGCGGGCGGCGCGTGGGACGACAGCGCGAATTGGAATCCGGCGACAGGGTATCCCAACAGCGCGGGCGATGTCGCTGTGTTCACCAATTTGTATCTGACGTCGAATCAGGTTTTGCAAGTAACCTTGCCGGCCAATGCGGTGACGGTTGGGATGGTGCGAGTTATCGGTGCGTCAAATATGTACGAATTGATCGGCGGCCGGCTGGTGCTGACCAACGCCGCGTCCGCGAATGCAACGATCTACACGGCTACCGCGTTCTCACTCAACCGACCGGCTTATCTAAGTGTGTTGAGCGAGGTTGAGTTTTTGCAGGATACGCTGATAGCCTTGTCGCATTACAATCTGAATGACGGGCTGTATCTTCAGGGCCGGTTGTATGGAAATGGGACGATCACCAGGGGGGTTTCCACCTCAACCGGCGGCAACTGCACGATTACCAATCCAGCTAACGAATTCACAGGGCTTGTGCGCGCGCATTCCGGTTATCAGACGTATGTGTACAACAATGCGTTGTCCAACTGTGCCGGCGTGAAAGTAAGTTATAACGGCTCGTTCGGATGCTATGGCTATGACACCATCCGAACAATTACGTTCAACACCATTGGTCAGCTAACTTTTCCGAGCGGAAGTGGGGGCAATTCGTATGGCGATTGGATCCTGAATAGCACCAATGTCACATTCACGATCTATTCTGGCAGAACACTCTATGGCTCGTTGTCCGGGACCGGAGACGTAACGATAGCAGGCAATACGTATCTCAATCTGTATGGTGCTGTCAAGCCGGGAGGTGATACGGTGGGCAGCCTGTCCTTGATAAAAACGGGCGGGAACCTCCAAATCGGTAAAGCTGCCAGTCGGGCGCAATTGCATATTGACGTTGCCGGTTCGGGCGGCGTGCCGGGTGTGGACCACGATTATCTGTTGGTGCGTGACACCGTCGCGGCGCTGAACCTGAGTAACATCGTGCTGCATGCACATGGTACCGGCTGGCAGGAGACCAACTGGTTCCTCGAGGTGTTGGGTACGAATGGGCTGGGCTACATCGGCACGTTCTTCGACGTCACGAACGATACCGGCAAAGTCAGCGAAGTGATCTACGACACGGCCAATCGCCGCGTGGGACTGCTGGTCATACCGGAACCGGCGCTGCTTTCGGGTCTGGCGCTCGCCATGGCGCTCGGCCACCGACGCAGGCAATGAACAATCGCGAGCCGTTGATCTCCAACGGGTGCTGACACCGCGGAACGGCATGTCGCCGTTCCGCGGTTCCATTGTTGTTGCGCATACCCGCACACAATCTCCCACAGGTACAATCCTGCGTGCCGGCGCGGCAACCGCAGGCATTTGCGAACGCACCGGTGGATTCTAACGTTTCGGCGGCGAGGCCTCGCGGATCAACGCGCCATCCTTTTCGCTCATGACGAGCAATGCGAAGCGCGCGACGCGATCGAGATCGTCCGTGCTCAGCGAGACGTAGTCGAATTTGCCGCGCAGGTCGGTGTATCCATCCTTATAGAAGGCCACGCTGCCATCATGCATGCGCGCGTATACCTTGACATACACGGCGGAGAGTGGCGCATGCGTGACGCGGTGCCGAACGTGCAGCATGCCGTAATTTTCGAACACCTGCGCATCGAGGTCATTGGCATAATAGACCTGCGTCTTGGCTAGCGGGCCGGCGGCGGCTTCGATCAAGACGTTGCCGGTTCGGAAACGTTCCGGCACCTCGAAGGTGGTGCGCTGCTGGTTTGTCGCCAACGGCAGGGCGACGGAGAGTTGCGGTGTGACACAGGCAAATTGGTCGCCTTGCTGCCGCACAAACGGGTTGCGTGAAAAGAGCAATTCGATGTCCATCGGATAATAATTCACGCGGCAGGCGTCGAGATTGCGGTAATCCAGCGTGACCGTACGGCCTTCAATACTGAGATCGAGCGCCGGCTCGGCCGCGGCAAGCACCGTCTGTCGCTGTCCGCGATCCTGTTCGTCAGTGAGCACGGGCGGCGCGCCGACGATTTCATCGAGTTGTGCGCGTGCGTCGGCAAAGAGCGCGCGCCAGCGCGGTACGGGGTATTCACGGTAACGCTCCGCAATCGTGCGCGCGCCGGCAACATCGCCGGCGGAAAACGCCAGGTATGTCGCGATGTAGTCGTACTGCAGCCGCTCGGCCAGCATGGTCGGGTCCGCCGCGGCAAACAGCGCCCGCGCCGCTTCGATGCGATCCTGCAGCAACAGGTAGTACACGACGGCCAGCCGGTCTTCATCATCGAGTTGCGGCCGGCAGCAGAGGATATCCATCAGGCGCTGAAACTGCGCGAAGAAGCGATCGTTGAGAATGCGTCGTTGCGGACCGAGCTGGTGGGCGCGGGCATTGATCAGCGGCGCGTATTCGAGATGTTCGCCGGTGCGGCGCTCGATCGGATCGATGGTCAATAGCGGCGATGCGAAATATGCGCCGCAGTGCTCAGCCAGCGGCGAATGCGCCAGATACTGACCAAGCGCGGCGGATTGATTGTGCAATAGACTATAGGCCCAGAGGTCATGATTATAGATGTGGCGCTCATTCAACAGGGACAGGATCGTCTCGAACGCCTGCGCATCCTTCATGCGAAAAGCAAGTTTCTGCAAGTCCAAGCGATAAAGGTTATGGTTGTGCAAGAAGACCAGCACATTGTCAAGACTGCCGTTCTGGGATACATACTGCCACGAACCGGTATCGATAGCGGCGGGTGTGAAGTGGACTGTGAACGTCGCCGGCGTCGCGCTGGCAATGCAGCATTCGCGTTCCGCCACCTGTGCCGGCAATTGCTGGAAGACGCCTGTCGTTGGGAAATAGAAGTAGTACTCGAACGTGCGTGTGCTGTGCGGTTCGAGCGTGAGCGGAATGCCGCGCGTATAGAAACCGTCCTGCAACGGCATGGCGCCGACCGGCAGTTGCAACAGCACGTTCACGTTGCGGCGCTGGCCGCCGGGGTTACTGAGCGCAACGCTGGCGCCATAGGGTGTGAACGCGAGGAATTCATCGGTGATGAACTTCTCGACGCGTTCATTGCCGTCATATTCGTAGCGGTCCAGCGGATTGAAAAATTGTTGGCTAAGCAGGAGCGGGGCGGAATTTGTCGGCGCGCCGGCGTTGATTTCCTTGTGGTAAAGGATCAGCGGGCCGGCGGCGGTCAGCGTCACCGCGGTGTCACTGACGATTGCGGTGTGCGCGGCGGCTGTAAACGGTAGGTCAATAACCGCCAATGCCAGCATGGCCTCGCTGAAGTTGCCGGCGGCATAGGCGAGATTGCGCGAGAGAAATGGGCCGTTACCGTCATACTGCGCGTAATCGTTCCAGAACAGGTTGACGGGGACAAGTGTCGCGTTTTGTTCCTGGATACGGCGATGATAATAATTGTTTTCCGCCCACTCTTCGGTTTTTTCGGGCGGGCGGTAGAGCGCGCGCACGCGGCTGCGATCGTCACGCGCCGCGAGACGGTCGAGCGCCAGGCCGGCAATACTCATGTCTTTTCTATCCGAGGGCGCTTGTGCGGCGTCCGCAGCACGCGGCGGGCCGGGCGGCGGTGCCGGCGCGCCGGACGGAACGTCCGTGGCGACAACGCCGCGCATTAGCGCTTGTTTTTCAACTTGCTCGCGATCGGAGAAGGCGCTATATTCCCCGAGGCCGCGGCCGCCCCATTCCGCTGCCAACTCCAACGCGCGACCGTGCAGCGCCGTGTCGAACAGAAGGTTGTATTCATCAGGATCGGGCGGCAATAGATCGCACTGATCCTGGATTGCACGTCGCATGCGCGCCGGCGTGTCCGGCCCGCGTTGCGCCAACAGGATGCGTTCGACCGCATTGAGCTGGTCGTATGCCCACGGTTGCAGGAACGCCGTCAGGTCTTCTTCGAGCAGCCAGCGATCGAGGACGCGCTTGTCCTTTTTGTTGCGCAAATAAGGCTTGATGACGGCGTCGAAGAAGGCGCGATCCTTGTGATAAAGAAACATATTGAGTTCGTGGCAGGCGTAGGTGGCGTACTTGCTGCGTTGCTCCTCTTTGGTCAGCGCCGGCCACGTAGTGATGAAGCTGAACTCGCGCAGAGCGGCGTCGTCACAGAGCGTCGCAAGGAGCTGATAGGCTTTGCCAATGGAATCGTAACTTTCGAACTCGCAGGTGGTGCGGTCGGGCAGGCGCACGGTCTGGCCGGAGACCACGGTCGAGATCAGCTTTTGCTGCGAAAACGTACCGCTCGGATCGAGGCCGTTGGCCAGGCGCAGGTCGCGTGTGACCGGATCAACCGGCGCGAACGCGGCCTGGCGGTACACGGTGTGCAGCGGGTCAACCGCGAGGACATGCACTTGCCGGAAACCGGCGAGTTCATCAGGCGGTACCCGGACGACGCCGTGTGCATCCGGCCGCAGGTTCAGGAGCACGCGCGCGGGCTGCGCCAGAAAATCGAGGGTGTTGTAAATGCTGGGCTGTTTGGCGATCTGGCGTTTGGCTGCCTCGCGCATGCGGTCGGCGGTGACTGCTTCCGGCATGGCGCTGAGTTTGTCGGCTTCGGCGGCTTCCGCCGCGGTAGTGATGGTTTTGCTGATGCTCCATGGGTTGAGCAACAGGCCGGGGCGTGTGAGCAGATTGCCGGGGTGCCGCGGTGTGCGCCGGCGGTCGAGGATATACTGGTACTCGTCGCCGATGGCGCGCTCCGCCAGGTAACGCGTTTCGAATCGCACCGGCCGCAGACCGATCAACGCCGGCGGCTGCATGCAGGCCAGGTGCGTGAACGGATTGATGTCAGGCACAAAACGCGTGGCGATGACGTGCACGCGTGTCCAGGCATCCGTACGACTGAGTGTGACCCGCACGCCATCGTTATCCGCGGCAATGCCGGTGATCTGCAATGGCGGTGTGTCGCTGACTTCGAGCAGCCGATGTGGTGAAAGCACGACGCCGTCCTGCTCGCGCCCGTCCGTGACCTGGATGCGCACGGTTGCGGCTTCCGGCTTGACATACAATTCATAGTCGCCGGGCTCGAGCGGCGGCGTGACGAGGAAGCCATCCCGCAGCGCGGCTTGTTCCGTCAGGTCTGTAACATACGCGCCATTGCGCAAGGCCAGCAAACAAAAAGCACGGCGCGGCGTCGCCGGCGTGTCGCCCCACGGAATCCGCAGCGGCACCCCGGCGCGTCCTTGCCACAGCGACGGGTAACGGTACCACGGCTGCATCAGTTGCCAACGGAAACTCCGGCCATTCGCGACGCCGGCAGTGAACGTGGCGATGTCGTTCAGAGCGCCGAGGCGCACATCGCCGTGCGCATCGGTTTGCAGTACGAGACTGCGTGGGAGCGCGACCAAACGGTGGTTGAATGTCAGTTGGATCGGCCGATTCGGCCGCACCTCGCCGTTCTTGCCGCGCAGACTGAGCAAGTAACCGCTGTCATCGCGGCTGAGCAACAATTGTTCGGTTGCGGTCGTCCCATCGATGCTGTTGAGCGAAAACTGTTCGCTGGCGGAAAGGTCTTCGGGCTTGCCGGTGCTCAAGCTGGTGACGCGCGCTTTGAGCGTGATACGCAGCGATGCAAGCCGCGGCGGTACCTGGAACCAATGCACCGTCTCAGCATCGTCACTCAAGTGGAGATCAGTGAGTTCGCTGCTGCTGGCAATGGCATCCTGGTCGATCGCGGTGATGACGAGACTGACATTGTCGAGAATGTCGACGCTGATCGGCTGACCGGCCACGGTCAGGGTTGGCCGCACGACCAGCGCTGCGCGCGCATCCCGCAGCAATGTCTCACGATCAACATAGAAGCCCGCATTGAGGCGATAAGATTCGGCGGCATGCTCGAAGCTGACCAGGCTGCTCAGCGCGCCGTCGCGCAGAATCGCCGTGGTACGACCAGGCGTGGCGCTGAACGGTACGATCACGACGCCCGCTGCGTTAGCATGGTATTCCTGGCCGGCGAGCCAGATGGTGGCGTTGGTGCGCCGCTGCTGTTCATCATCCCAGATCATGAAGACGTGGCCGGCCGAGCCGGGGCGCTGGATACAGCGCAGGGCGCCTTTGCGCACCAGCGCGCGGCTGCTCTTGCCATTGCCAATGAACTCGACGACGTACACTCCCGGTTTGGCCAACTGCGGCAAGTCGAAGGTGCGGCGCACACGGCGTAGCGGCGGCGTATCGTACGTCACGGTCTCCGCGTGCGTCGCAACCAAGCCGCCCAGATCGATGCCGGCGTCGATCTCCGTCAGATTGCCGCGATAATAGTTGAACGCGTTGATTTCGTAGATGTTGACGATGAGCGTGCCGACGTTTTTGATGCGCAGATCAAGTGCGACGGATTCGTTGGCGCCGAAAAAGCGCGGATTCTGCGGCGCAAACTGCAAATCCACCCGCTGTTTGAGAGCTTCATAGCGTGCAGGGCTCAAAAGCGAATACCACTGTTCCATGTCGCCGATGCCGTTCAAAATCTTGGTTTCGGCGAAAAGTTCCTTGAGGTAGTCGCTGGCGATGTAGGGCGCAAACGTATCGTAATTGGGCGCGTCGCGCAAAAGTTCCATGAGGTAATCGCGCACCAACTCTTCGTCATTGCCGACGGGCGGAATGCGAGTGATGGCGCGAAAATCGGCTTGGAGATCGGCACGGTCGCGCAGCAGGGCGGCGTTGTCGCGATTGATGTAACTGCTGTTGCGGGGCAGTTGCAGATAGGTTATGAACCGGGCGCGGTCATAAGTCCCGGCCGCGCGATCGAGATCGAGCAGTTGATAAAGGACGCAGGCCTTGAGGGAATTGTACGCCGGTGCAAGCGTTTGAACGAACGACCAGAGACGTTGTACGTGCGCGCGCTGGGCGGCCGGGTCGTTGCGCAGATCGACGTCATCGCTGGGCGCCAGGCGCGCCAGATATGCATTGATGAAAGCGCGGTCTGCACGCAAGCCGGATTGGCGCGCGAGGCAGTAGTCCAGTTGCTCCCGGGTGAGTTTGGCATGGATCGGCAGCGAACCAAACGGCCCGCTGTCGCGAGCAGCCAGATCTTTGAGTACCAGCGCGGCCAGGCCGGGGTAGTCGGGACGCGCCAGCCGCCGCAGAAACTGGCGCAAGCGCACAGCATTGAGTGACGCAGCATCGAGATAGTCCAGGCCGGCGTCGGTGATCCGGCTGAGATCATTATTGTCGCCGAGAGCCGCATCGCGCAGTGTTTCGAAGGAAATCTCCTGCTGATCGAGGGTCGCGGGATACGCCGTGGGGCGGTCGAGCACATCGCGCTCGTGCGAGAGATTCGGTTCGAGTTCACGGCGCAGATACGCCAGTGTGGTTTGCGGGTCCGCGGCGTAGCGCAGCAACGCCTGGCGATTGCGCATGATGCGCAGGCGCGGTGTGTCACCGTACCGTTTGGCCCATTGATCCAACAGCGATTGTTGCTGTGCGGTGTCACCGGTGTGCTCGGCCAGGAGGCACTGGTAATAATAGTAGTCCTCGGTTCCGGGGATGAGCTGTTCGAGCACGGTGGCGCGATTGGTCGCCAACGCGAATGTTTCGGCGAAACCGATCTCGTTTTCGGCGGCCAGGGCGGAAGAAAGCACGCCGCACGCGGCGACCAGCAGACAACAGGATGCGAAGCGCATGACAGCCTCTCGATGAACGTTAGCGGCGATCAACAGTCCGGGTTTGACCGGTGCCGCGCCAGTGGTGCGTGTATGAGTGCCGTGCCTGGGGCAAAAGGTTCAATGCGTGCTCATGCTGCCGTTCTTAAGTAATTGTAAACCTTGTGGCAGCCGGCGTCAACCGTGGGCGATCGCAACCGGTCACACACGCTGTGGTGATTGCCGCAGGCGACGTTCCTGCAGGGCGCCATAGAGTACCGGCACGATCAGCGTGGTGAACATTTCGACGATCATGCCGCCAAACGTGGGGATGGCCATGGGCACCATGATATCCGCGCCGCGACCGGTGGCGGTAAGAACAGGCAGCAGCGCCAGGACGGTTGTGGCGGTGGTCATCATGCAGGCGCGCACGCGGCGGCTGCCGCCGGCCAGGACCAGTGCGCGCACATCGGCAACCGAGCCGGCGCGCCCGCCACGGAACAGCTCTTCGAGATACGTCGCCATGACCACGCCGTCATCGGTCGCCAGGCCGAACAGGGCGATGAATCCGACCCAGATCGCCACGCTCAGGTTAATGTTATGGACTTGGAAGAGCGCGCGCATGTTCACGCCCGCGACGGCGAAGTTGAGAAACCATGGCTGGGCGTAGAGCCAGATCAGGATGAAGCCGCCGGCGGCGATGAACGGCACGGCGCTGTAGACCAACAGGGTTGTGGTGACGGATCGAAACTGGAGATACAGCACCAGGAATATCGACGCCAACGCAATCGGAATGACGACGGCGAGCCGGCGCTGCGCGCGCAGGCTGTTTTCGTAGCTGCCGGCAAAGCTGTACGAGACGCCGGCCGGCAGGCGCAGGACGCCCTCCTGCTGTTTGCGCTGCAGGTAGTCGCGCGCCTGCTCGACCGCGTCGACTTCAGCGATGCCGGGCTGTTTGTCGAACAGCACATGGCCGACCAGGAACGCGTTTTCGCTGTTGATCATCTCCGGGCCGCGCGCGTAGGTGACGCGGGCGAGTTGCGTCAGCGGAATTTGCGCGCCGGTCGGCGTCGGTACGATAATGTTGTCGAGCGCCTCGATGCTGTCGCGCAGTTCGCGCGCGTACCGCACACGAATGACGTAGCGCTCGCGTCCCTCGACCGTGGTGGAGAGCGGCATACCGCCGATGGCGGTCTCGAGAATCTGCTGGATATCGTTCATGCGCACGCCGTAGCGGGCGATCGCGGCGCGGTCCACGTCGATCTCGAGGTAGGGCTTGCCGATAATCCGGTCGGCGACAACGGCACTCGGTTCGATGCTCGGAATCTCGCGCAACAGGCGTTCGATGGCGATGCCGGCCTGTTCGATGGCCGTGAGCGTCGGCCCTTTGATCTTGATCGCCATGGCGGCGCGTACACCGCTTTGCAGCATGACAATGCGGGCGGCGATCGGCTGCAGTTTCGGCGCCGCGGTGACACCGGGCATCTCGGCGGCGGCGGCGATGGCATTCCAGATGTCATCCGGCGTGCGCACACCCGGCCACGCGCTGCGGCTCGGGTTCAACGCCGGATCGAGCGCGGGACGCCACAATCGAAAAGGTTTGCCGCCCGGCGCGGGTATCAGCCGGTAGTGCGCATCGCGTAGAAACTGGCCGCGCGTGAAATAAGGCTGGCCGTCCGGTGCATACAACGGCGTCCCCTGCTCATCGCGCACGTAATCGTTGGAGCGCGTCGTGAAAGCGAAGGTCAAGCGCCGCCCGTCACGGTCGCTCAAGTACTCCGGCGCGTAATTGATCACCGTCTCGATCATCGAGATCGGCGCCGGATCGAGCGCGGTATCGGCGCGGCCGATTTTGCCGACCACGCCGACGACTTCGGGAATGGCGTGGATGGCCGTGTCCTGCGCCTGCAGAATCGTATAAGCCGCGCCAATCGAGGCATGCGCCATCGTCGTGGGCATGTACAAGAACGAGCCTTCATCGAGCGGCGGCATGAACTCGCGCCCCAGACCGGGGAACGCATGGGCAAACGCCGCGATGGGTCGCCATGTCCGCACGGGTTGCGGCAGCCAGCCGAACAGGCGTGCAAAGCCGAGCCAGCTCAGCAGGCCCCACATGATGATCACTGCCGGAAATGTCAAAAACACTAATTTGTGACGCAGGCACCAACTCAAAACAGTGCCATAGACCGTTTGTCGAAACATGTACAGCATCGTCAGACCGGCGATCAATCCGCCGCCGAACACGACATTGCGCAGGATGCCTTGCTCCGGTCCAAGCGGCAGCCAGTGCAGACACAGCAACACGGCCACGATGACCACCAGCACATAATTGAATACCAGCGGTGTGACCGTCTGCACGCGCGCTGTCACATACGGTTTGACCAGCAGCCAGGCGCCGGCCAGCACCGCCACGAGGCCGCACCACCAGATGCCCGCGGCAAAGGCGCCGGCGCCGCCCAACAACAGCGCCAGGCCCGCCGGCCCGCGCACGCCGCGCCGCAGCGGCGCGCCGGTCATCAGATAGGCGCCCACGGGAACAATCGTCAGCGCCACGCCAACGGAGCCGATCAACGCAAACGTCTTGGTGAACGCCAGCGGCCGAAACAATTTGCCCTCGGCGCCTTGCAACGCGAACACCGGTAAAAACCCGATGACGGTCGTCGTGATCGCCGTCAAAACGGCACTGCCCACTTCACTGGCGGCACGGTAAACAACCTCGAGCCGGTTCTCGTCGGCCGGCGCCATCTGCAGGTGCCGCTGAATGTTCTCGCACATGATCACACCCATGTCAACCAGGGTGCCGATCGCGATCGCGATGCCGGAGAGCGAAACGATGTTGGCGTCGACGCCGAAGAGTTTCATTGCCAGAAACGCGATCAGCACCGCCAGCGGCATCACCAACGTGATCAGGATCGAACTGCCGAGATTCATCACCATCAGCAGGACGACGATCGTGGTAACCAGAATCTGCTCGTAGAGCGCGCTGCTCAGTGTGCCGAGCGTTTCATAAATCAGACCGGTGCGATCGTAAAAGGGCACGATCGTAACCTGGCTCTCGCGGCCATCGGGCAGTGTTTTGCGCGGCAGTGACGGTTGCACTTCGGCGATCGCGCGTTTGACGTTCTTGATCACTACCAGAGGATTGGCGCCGTGGCGAACAGTGACAACGCCGCCAACCGCCTCGGTGCCCTCCTTGTCCAGAATGCCGGTGCGCAACGCCGGGCCGGCGGCGACGTTCGCCACGTTGCGCACGTAGAGCGGCACATTGTCGTGCACGCGCACAACTGCACCGGCAATGTCGGCTACGTTGGTGACATAGCCGCGACTGCGCACGAGATATTCGACGTCGTTGACCGCAATCACACCGGCGCCGACATCAATATTGGCGTCTTGCACGGCGCGGGAGACATCGTCGAGCGTCACGTCCGCCACACGCATGGCCGCCGGGTCCACGTCCACCTGGTATTCCTTGACGAAACCACCGACAGATGCCACCTCGCTGACACCGTCGGCCGCCTGCAGCGCATAGCGCACCTGCCAGTCCTGGATCGTGCGCAGCTCCTGCAAATCCCAGCCGCCGGTCACTGCCCCGTTGGTGTCGCGGCCCTCGAGCGTGTACCAGAACACCTGGCCCAGCGCGGTCGCATCGGGGCCCAGCGTCGGCTGCACGTCCGCGGGCAGCAAGTTGGCTGAAAGGCTGTTGAGTTTTTCGAGAATGCGAGCGCGACTGTCGTAGAAATCCGCGTCTTCGTGGAAAATAATGTAAATGCTCGAGAAGCCGAACATCGAGACCGAACGGATCGTCTGAACGCGGGGAACGCCCAGCAAGGCGGTGGTCAACGGATAGGTGACTTGATCCTCGACATCGCGCGGCGACCGGCCCGGCCACTCGGTGAATACGATCTGCTGATTTTCGCCGATGTCCGGGATGGCATCAACATTCACCGGATTGCGCTGCAGCCACGGGATGTTCCAGTCGAACGGCGCAACGTAAACGCCGGCAAACACGATCAGGGCCGCGAACAGCAGCGTGACGAGCTTGTTCTCGAGACAGAACCGGATCAGCCGGTCAAGCAGCGTGCCGCGCGGCGTGTACCTGAACTCATGGTCGCGTGCGTTCGTCATGGTCAACAGCAGGCGTCCGTCTAACCGCTACGTGGGTACGGCATGACACGATACTGGCACGGCATCCACCGCTGTCACAGGATATCCTCCGTGATCTCGCCGCAGCGCAGCATGGCAGCGCCAAAATACGGATTGGCGATCTCGGCGTCAGCTTGCAACCAGTCGGCGCCGGTATTGTCAAACGCCATGGGGCAGTGGACGAGATGCAGTGCGTCCGCGCGGCCCGTGCCGAAGCGGCGCACCGCGGTGATGATGTTTTGCGAGGCGGCGTGGTACGCGCGACGCGCCGTGGCGAGGTCCTTGGCGGCAACGGCGTCGTCGAACGCAGCGCGCAACGCGGTTTCCAACGGCATCCAGACTGCGTGGGCGGCGCGATCGAGAGCGCTCATGTCAACCGACGTGAGCGCCGTTGACGCCTGCCGCGCCTGCGTGCGCGCCACGGTCAGATCATCGGCGCTGAGCGCTTGGTGCATGGCCAGATACGCGCTGAGCACCTGCGCGAGTTGCGCGTGAAACGCCGGCGGCACGGTTAGCCGCGCAGATGCCGCGTCCGCTGTCGTAGTCGTTGCGCCGACAGCGGTTGCCGATGCCGACGCTGGTGTCATCATACTGCGCTGCGCGCGGATTTGCAGCGTGCTGTCGATCTGGAAACTGCCGTTGACGACAACGCGTTCGCCTTCGCGCACGCCGCTGTCGACGAGATAAAAATCATTCGCGCGCGGCCCAAGCACGATTTCGCGTCCCTCATAAACACCGTTTGTCAGCGGGTCCGCGACATAGACCACGGCGCGTTTGCCGGTAATCAAGGGGGCGGTCGCCGGAATGATCAGCGGCGCGACGTTGGTCGTCGGCTCGACGTAGCCTAGCGTCGCCACCGATGCGAGCGGCATGCCGCAGAGCGGGCACGCCGCCGGCCCGTCGCGCACGACCTCCGGATGCATCGGACACATCCATTTGTGGACGAGGTCAGGCTCGATAACCTGGCCGGTGCCGGCGACGGTCGCGTTGACCGCTGCGCGCACCAGGAAGCCCGGCTTGAGCGCGCCGCGCGGGTTGTCGACATTCAAACGAACATGAACAGTGCGCGTCATCTCGTCAACGACTGGTGCGATAAACGCGACCCGGCCGGTGAACACCACACCGGGATATGCTTCCGTCGTGAACGTCGCGGTCTGGCCATAGCGCAGCCACGGCAGGTCGCTTTCGTACGCATCCAGTAGTACCCAGAGTTTGGACAAATCGGCCACAGTAAAAATGCGCGTGCCGACATCGACATACATGCCCTCAACGCCATTTTTTTCGACAACCGTGCCGCTCAACGGCGAGTAAATCGTCTCATATAACTGCGGCTCACCAGTCCGCTCGAGTTCGCTGACTTGTTGCTCGGTAAGGCCCGCCAGTAGCAGCCGGTCGCGCCCGGCGCTCGACCCCTTCTGTCCCGAGCGCAGTGCGATCAGATACTCGGCCTGCAGGACATACAATTCCTGGCTGTAAAGGTAGACCAAATGATCGTTTTGCTTGACATTGACGCCCGTGTAATCCACGTAGAGCTTATCGAGCCGGCCGGGTACACGCGTAGTGATGTAGGCGAGACGCGTCTCATCGAGCACAACTTTGCCGGTCAGAGGCACGCTCACTGGCACGAACCGGCGCTCCACCAGCGCCGTCTCGATCTGCGCACGCGCCTGTGCCGCCGGCGATAGGGTGACGCGCCAAACGCCGCTTGAAGCTTGATCGTCCTCTGTACGCACCGGTATCAGGTCCATGCCGCAGATTGGACAGCGTCCTGGTTTTGATTGACGGATTTGTGGATGCATCGAGCAGGTATACTCGGCCGCCGTGGCCGGCGCGACGGTCGTTGTCGTCGCCGAGCCATCGGTTCGCGGCGAAACGTAACCGCGCACAACGACGCCGACAACGAGCCCCGCCATAAAGATGACAATCCACTGTACTACCGTGCGCCACGGATACGGCATGATCGTTCGCGGCCCCTTCGCATTGGTTGCGCAACAGGACGTCGTTGTCGCGTCTGTATCCGCGGCATGGTCATGATCATGGCACGGTGCTGGCGTGCGTGCAAACCATTGCTGCCACAGCGCTACGCCCATGGTCCCCGCCAACACCGCAAACGCACCCCACGTCAACCACATGGGCAGGTGCCAGCCACAATGCTCAGGCTGCAAGCCGCGCGCCTGGAGCGCGCCGGCGAATACGTCCAGCAGCCAGCCCGACACCAGCGACGTTACCGTGATCGTCATTACATACACTACTGCTGCGCGCCGCCCCATTGTATTCCACACCGTGGCGATTCCGGCCGCATTCGCGCCGGGACCCGCGACCAAAAACACCAACACCGCACCGGGCGACAACCCTTTGGCAAGCAGTGCATAGGCGATCGGCACGGAGGCCGTTGAACAAACATATAGCGGCATGCCGACCAACAGCATGATCAAGCGCGTGAGCCAGGCGCGATGCGTCATGCTCGAAAAGTAATCGTCCGGAACGAACGCGGCGATCAGCCCGGCCAGCAGCAAACCGACGAGCAACGGCCGCGCCAAATCGCGCGGCCGCGTGGGTGGGCAGCGGCAGCCTGCAATGGACGACGTTGACATGGGACCAGAACCCGATGCAATGGCAGATCATCGAGGCGCTGGCGGCATTGCCGATGAACGCGCCGGCGTCGGTGGTGATGATGCAGGGGCGCACGATTCTGATGGAGGCGCGCGGCCGCGTCCTCAGCTAACACTAGCGGTGTGCAGGAACAAATAACCACAGCAGGACTGCAATATGAAAGCGTATTATGAAAATAAAGTTGCCGTCGTCACAGGCGGCGCTTCGGGCATTGGCTTGGCGTTGTGCGAGATGCTGCTCGCGTTGGATGCGAAGGCCGTGGTTATAGCGGATGTCAACGCCGACGCGTTGCAAAAGGAAAGTGCGCGGCTCGCCGCGGCATATCCCGGCAAGGTGCTGGGCATCCGCGCGGATGTGACCAAGCAAGACGATGTCAAGGATATGATCCGCCGCGCGGCCGAGTTCGGCGCCGGCCGGGTTGATCTGCTGTTCAACAATGCCGGACTCGGGTTGATGAAGCCGTTCGAGGAAACCACGGATGCCGAATGGGAATTCGCGTTCGCCGTGAATTTCTACGGTGCGCTCTACGGCGTCAGGGCGGTGTTGCCGATCATGCGTGCACAGGGCGGCGGGCATATCGCCAACACCGCGTCCGGCATCGGTTTTTGTCCGATGCCGTATCAATCCATGTATAGTGCCACCAAGGCTGCGTTGATCGGTTTTACGAGTGCACTGCGCGCGGAGCTGTGGGACGAAAATATCCGTGTTTCGACGGTCATTCCCGGCACGGTGGTGACGCCGATCTGGCAAGGCACGGCGCCGGCCAGCGCCATCACGCCGGAAGAATCCGCACGCGGCATTCTCACCGGCATCGCCGCCAATGAACGGATTGTCTTTGTCACCGATGACGACCGCACCGGCGCTATGCATTCGACGCAACCGGAGGCCGCCAAGGGCTTCGATGAGTATTTCGTGAACGTAGCGCGCAAACGGCGTAGCGGTGACCGGACGGCGATTTGATACGGACAACGTTACGCGTGGCGAGGACGGAATTGTCCGAACAGCGAACATAATGATAT
>Ga0255341_1004030_pt1 | contig 15808 bp, 17 predicted proteins | sample wastewater_treat_8_FD_192418 | JGI IMG/M metagenome (GOLD analysis project Ga0255341, IMG submission 192418) | Wastewater microbial communities from Lulu Island WWTP, Vancouver, Canada - plant12 | ecosystem: Engineered > WWTP > Wastewater > Unclassified | place: Canada: Vancouver, British...
CGAGAGGACCTGATCGCTGGTGGTCGCCTGGACAGACGCCACCTTGCCGTTCGTGACGTCGGTCGTGAAGCTGTCCGGTCCGGAGAACACCCGCCCTACCTCCGTCGTCGACTCCGAGGAGCATCCGTTGCCGATCGCGAGTAGGAGCAGTACGAGCGTCAACAGGCCTAGGCACCGCATTCTCATCGCGCCCCTCCGTCGTTCAGACCCCGGTGTGCCCAACGCACCGCGCATGAGCAGACGCGGCAGCGTGTGGGGTTGAGCTTACCTGCCGGCGTTCTGCTCGATGCGTTTGTCAGGAGCACGCCCACATCAATCCTTTCCGGCAGCGGAGCCGTCACCGTCCGGCGTTTGACGCACAGACGACGAGGCGAGGACGCTGACGACGAGGAACAGGGCGGCGGGCACGTACGCGAGACCGACCGACAGGGCACCCAGAAGGGCGAACGCAGCCACCAGCACTGCAGCGGCGATGAGCGGCCAGCGATGGTGGCGGGCGGCGGCCCACATGGCGACGGCGCTGAGCAGCACCGGGACGAGGAGGCTCCATAGACTGGAGGGATCGGAAGTGGAAAGGCTGACCTTGCTCTCGACCTCCGCGCCGGATGAAGTAGTGCTGACGGACATGCCGAGCGGCAAGAAGTAGAGCAGGGCACCGGCCGCGACGCACCAGAGCAGCCCAGCGAGAGCGAAGGAGAACGCCAGTCTCCAGTCGCGCCACTTCATGGCTCAACCTTCGTTGCTCCTAACGCCCGGGCGCTTCAGCAGACGCCGAGCGCCTTTCTTCACTCTACACGCTTGCGGCGTTCTGCTGGAAGCGCTTGTTAGGAATGCCACCGCTACTCCGACGCCAGCACGGCCGCGAGTAGCTCCCGCGGGTCGAACACCGGCAGCCTGGCGTTCGCGAAGTCTTTGCCGTTGCGCGTCACAATCGCCGTCGCGCCGACTGCGAGCGCCGACTCATGCAGAACCGCGTCCTCGAAGTCCGAGAACTTGAGACCGAGCGCCGAGAGCAACACCGGTCGGTCCACGCAGGCCACATCGAAGAGCGCGAGCAGCTCGCCGACGTAGCGCTTGGCGTCCGCCTCTCCTGCCGCACGGGATGCCAGGTAGTGGATGGTGGTGACTGTGGTCGCACACACCACGCCGTCGAGCCTGCCGGTGTCGACAAGCGAGAGCAGCTGGGCGGCGATTTCCGCGTGAGGCTCGCGGTCGAGCAGCACATCCAGGACGACGTTGGTGTCAAAGAGCACCTTCACCGGTGCTTGTCCTCGAGGTGCTTGCGGTAGTCGCGCTCGTCGAGGCCGGAACCGACCAGTACGCCACGGAGCGACTGCACGCGCCTGGTGACCTCAGTGGTGGGCTTGTCTGCATCGATCAGCGTGAAGTAGTCCGCGACGAGCTTCGAGACCGACTTGCCGGATCTGGCCGAGTGGCGCTTCGCGCCTTCGATGAGACCTTTGTCCAGCCGAAGCGTCAGTTTGGTGTTCATGCAGTCCTCCTGACGTACAGACTACAATGATTCTATACGTCACACTCCAAGAATGCAAACAGCCGCCCACAGCAGCTATTCCTAACGCACCGCGCATGAGCAGACGCCGCCGGCCTGTCGGGTCACGGCAGACCACCTGGCGTTCTGCTCGATGCGCTTGTTAGGTTTGTCCTTCGGCAACCTCGTCCTCGCGAATGAGCTGGCTTGCGTGCCTGACGGTGAGAATGAGGACCGCCTCTTGCTCGACGCGGTAGAAGACCCGGTAGGCGCCGTAGACGAGCTCGCGCACGTCGCGGTCGGCAAGCTCTGGTGCGAGGCGGCCGCTCTCGGGGAAGTCGGCGAGACGGTCGACCGCGTCGAAGAGGCCATCCGCCCAGTTGAGCGCGGCGGCGGAGTCATCGGCGGCGATGTAGCGCGTCGTCTCGCGCACGCGTGCGAGTGCCCGGTCGGTCCAGCGGAGCCTCACGAAGCGAGGTCCTCACGGACACGCGCTCTGGCCTCGTCCTGATCGGTGAGGCGCCCGGCGGCGACGTCGGCCTCTGCGGCCGTAATGTCCTCGAGCAGGGCAAGGCGCTCGCGCATGGCCTCGAACTCGCGCACGTCAACGAGCACCGCCACGCCGCGGCCGTGTTGGGTGAGTAGGAGTGGGCGCCGGGTCTCGGAGACTCGGCGCACGAAGCCGGCGACGCCGGCGCGGAACTCGGAGAGCGGGCGGATATCCTCATCGAGCCTGAGGGGCTGCATCACGGCCTCCTGGTACGTGTGGCTGTACAACAAAGAGTACAGTATCCCGCTTGGCGCAGCAACAACTCAGGCTGGGGAGACTGAACCTAACGTCCGGCACGTAACCTGCAGCCGCCCCAGGCGGCTGTCAGGTTGACGTGCCTGTTCGGCGACTCCGTCAACGTCCCACCGTGGACCGCCTCAGCGTCGCAGCGTCCGCTGCAGCGAGAGCAGGATCGCGGTGACGAGCACGCCACCTGCCAGGACCCAGAAGTAGGTCGCCCACAGGCCGGCCTCGCCGCTGTAGACCGACGGTGATTCAGAGTGGGTCCAGATGACAGGGCGGATGTAGCGCTCCGCAGTCGAGGCCAAGGCGACGAGGACGGCGGCCAAGGCGAGCGCGGCGCCGAGCCAGCCGGCCCGCCGTGCTCCGCGGTGCCAGGTGCTCCACGCCCCTCCGAGGAGCACGACCACCACGCCGAGGCACGCCAAGGCCAGAGCTCCCTGGAGGAGAAGACCGCCGTCCACGCGTGCTATGCCCGCCCCGGCCTGCACCGGATAGAAGCTCCGGATGGCCAGGACGAGGAACCACAGGATCGCGGCTGCGGCTGCACCGACGGAGAACACGAGAAGCAGTGCTGCGGGGAACCTGCTGGAGTGCGGGCGGCTCATTCAGTCCTCCCTCCTTGCGGTGTGGTAGGAGTTCGCCGAACGCACTGCGGACAAGCTGCGAGCTCCGCGGCTTCGTCTTACCACGACGATTTGGCGAGCCGGCTTGATCTGCTTGTTCGGCGTGCCCAACGTCACGGGTCCTCGGGCCGCAGTCCGCTGTGCTTGGCGATGCGGGCGAGCATCCGAGGGCCGATCTCCTCCCGGTCGTGGAAGGCGAAGACGAGGTTGGGCCAGCCGGGACGTGAGAGCACCTTGTGCGAGCCGCTCTGGCGCTCGACCGTCCAGCCGATGCGCAAGAGGGCGGCGAGGACGAGCTTGGCGCGGGTGCTCAGCCAGTTGCTCACGCGGCGGCGAAGGAGATGTTCAGGTACACGCGCTCGGCCTCACCGTGCTCGAGCTGATCGGCAACGACGCGCAGCGCTAGCGCTTGCACGTGGGCGATGGCTTCGTCCTGGGTCGCGCCGTAGGCGAGCGCGCCGGGCAGTTCGACCACCTCGGCGATCCAGCGACCATCGTCTTCGCGCTCGAGCTCGATACGGAACACGACCGACACGACTCACCTCCCCTGATACATCACGAGAAGGATACTACCCCGCTCCGGGAACGGAAGACGCCGGGCCTGCCACGCCGAACGCATGGGCGTTGAGCTGCCAGAGCTCGCGCCTCGTTCTTGAGACGCGATCGGGCGAGTCAGATCGAACGCCTTGTTCGGCCTCACGCGTCGGAATCGTAGCCTCTGGGACTCTCCGGGAGACGCAGCTGAGCAACCGAATGACCTTGTCGCTTGGCCACACCATACTGCGAGTTCTCTTCGACATCCTCGTTGCCCCACTGGGTCCAACCGGGCCGGGAGAATCGTGCGAATAGCTCGAGATACGGGCCGGGCGAACAGGACTCAACGAGATCATAGATCTCGTCCGGCTTCCGCGAGTGTTCTCTCTTGCGGCTCGACAGGAGATTGACCTGGCTCCTTCCGGCTGGGAGCGTGCGCATACTACCCCGGACGCCGAAGAGGATGAGCTCGGTTACGTTGCGGAAGTAGAAACCGACGCCCCGGCCGTCGGGTCCTCCGTCCTTCCGAACCTTGTACCAGACCAGATTGGACTTGTACGCGTAGCCCCACGCATCCATTACCGCGAGGCCCTCTCGGAGAAGGGCGTTCGGAACCCACAGATACAGGTGAGAACGAGCCGCTCCGAGTCTCGCAACGGGAAGAGCGAGGATCTCCTGCAGCTCCATTGTTGGGTATCTAAGCAGGCGCTTATGCTCGGGCGCCACCTTGCCCGTCCTGTTTTGGAACTGCCACGGCGGGTCAGCCAAGATGGTCGAGTATCGACCTTCGACCTTCGCCAGCAGGTCCTCGGAGGGGTTTGGCTCTGCGATACTGTGAATCATTCCGTCCATCATCGTGTCTTCCGCAGCCCTATACCGCCACAACGGTCTTGGGGATACCGATCAAGAGCAGGGGGCACGGATTGCCGACCCCTCGCTGAACACGATCCTCAAGCTTGCGCCAGTGTGTCGTTGCCTCCCCGAATTTGTCGGACACAAATGCGTGTGCCCAGCCATCCTCGAAGGAGCCTCTTGACTCGGCCGCTCGCCCGATCATCTCGATCTGGCGTTGCGTAGGGGTGTAGTAGTCGGTCAGTGCGTCGACACTGCTGATACCTCGGTCCCTGGCGAACTGCGCCACGAATTCGCGCAGAGACTCCTGAAGCGACGCTCCTCGCGTGACGATCGCTCCGATGGAAATGACGCCATCCGCGTGCAGCCGCTTGAAGTTCTCGAGATCGCGGTCGAAGAACGGGTCCTTGTTGTTCCACTCGATCTCCAGTGCGAAGGTGCCGGCGTCGAAGTGCTTGACATGGTCGATCTCGTGCGAGGTCGACATCTTCTCTTCGCCATCCACGATCTTCTTGATCTCGAAAACATGCTTGTTCCAGCCAAGATCATCTGCAAGCGCTCGGCGCATTCGCTGAGTCAACTCGCCTTCGCCGCCGCCGCCGCGTACAAGCTCTTCGATGGGAATCTCCACATCGAGAAGCATACTCTCGAGGTCGGATGCCGCTTCCGGCATGTCGTGCGTGAGAATCGCTTCCGCGTGGTGTAGGGCCAGGATCTCGAAGCCTTTCTCTCTCGCCCGTTCAAGCATGGGCCTCCCCCCCGAGCCACGGTCCTGCGGCCGAGCTTCCGGTTGTGATTGCTGCTACTCATTGCGCACTGTTCGCACCACGATGCCACTCTACACGGTTGCAGGGACCATACTGAAGGTAAGCACATCCGCAGACGGCGTACGACCCGACGCCACGGTCCCGGTGTAGGCCGAACGCACCGCACATGAGCAGACGCCGCTGACCTGCCGAGGTGCGGCAGACCCCCTGGCGTTCTGCTCGATGCGCGTGTTAGCTGCCCCCACGGCTAGCTCGCCTCGGCACGCACTTGGACCTCGCGCTCGAGGCGCTCACCGAGTTCGTCGGCGGCCACGTCGAGGTCGTAGTCGGCCTGCAGCCCGAGCCAGAACTGCGGCGTCGTGCTGAAGTAGCGCGCCAGGCGCAGGGCGGTCTCGGCGGTGATGCGCCGCTTGCCGAGCACGATCTCGTTGATGCGCCGCGGGTGCACGCCGAGGGCGAGCCCGAGCCGGTTCTGGCTGAGGCCGAGCGGCCGCAAGAACTCCTCGAGCAGCACCTCCCCCGGGTGCACCGGGGCGAGCCTCTCTTCGGACATCGTCACCCCTTTCAGTGGTAGTCGCAGATCTCGACCTCGTGCGCGTCGCCGTCTTGCCAGACGAAGCAGACGCGCCACTGGTCGTTGATGCGGATGCTGTACTGGCCGGTGCGGTCCCCGGCGAGCCGCTCGAGGCGGTTGCCGGGCGGGCTCCGCAGGTCGATGACATCATGCGCGTTCGCGAGCATCCGCAGTTTGCGCAGCGCGGCAGCTTGGATGTCGTTCGGCAGGCGGCGGGAGAAGCAGCGGTTGAACACCTTCTCGGTCTCGGCGTCGCGGAACGACTTGATCATGCCGACATGATATAACGCGCTGCGTTGTACGTAAAGGGTGACGATGCGTCAGCAGCAACGCGTAGGGTGGGTGCAGCTAACGTCGGGCGAATGAGCTGCAGGCTCTCGCTGCTGCTGCGCAGCCAATCATGCCTTCGAGGCCTGTCTGCTCGATTCGCTTGTTAGGTGCACCTCGGTGCGCTCGCGGCCAACCTCCGCACATCATGACGCGCCGCTCTCCAAGATTGCGCCGTCACGGCCAAGACGCACGAAGAACTGAGCCGGATAGCCCCCGAAGCGCAGCCCGGCAGCAGAGGCGATGCGACGCCCGCGCAGTGAGAAGGCGTCGAGGTCGACGGGTTCAACGAGCGGCACACGCACCAGACCGCCGGATACCGTCTCCGCCTCGCGCCAGTTCGCTCGATCCACCCGGGCAGATGCAATCACCATTTGACGTCCCGGCGAGCCAAAGACGCCGATCAGCAGACCCGGGCTATCATCGGGCGTCGATGCCCATGCGTCCACGAAGCGGCGAACCTGCCACCAGCGGTCGACGCGGACGCGGATCTGCTCATCACTGGGCGGGCTGGCCGGGTTGTAGCCAACGCGATCGTCGTCGAAGTCGACGCTGGTCACGATGACGAAGAGCACCGGCACCGGGTCGGATCCCTGGGCCGAGAGGAAGTCGTGGAGCAGGAGTTCCGGCTCGCTCAGGCGATCGGCATACTGGAGCGGGACGCCCAAAGGCCTGAACCGCCAGCGGCTCGGTCCCGCATCGATGTTGAACTCGGGCTGCAGCGCGGAGATGAGCGCCGTCTCGACCGCCCGTCCGGTCTGTTCATCAGCGAACGGGCCGGCAATCTCGATGCGGTACTGCTTCGCCTCGAGGAACTCGTTGAGGGCGCGATTGTGACTGCCGACCAGGTGCGAAGTCGCACGGTCCGTCTCACGCCCGTAGCCCACATAGCGGACACGACCTCGAGAATCGAGATACCGATACACGTAGTGCCCCTGGCTGGACGTAGAGTCAGACAACCTTCCTCCCCCGAAGCCGTTCCGGTGTTGCACCTAACGCACCGCGGATAAGCTGCGAGCGAAGCGGCTTCGTCTTACCACGACGATTTAGCGAGCCGGCTTGATCCGCTTGTTGGGCACCTAACCGCGATGCGGTGCCGGGCCCAGTGAGCACGGGGATGCGATCACTGCCTGACCTTGCCATCGACCGTGTAACTCACGCCCGGGCGCTCGGCCAGCATTTGGTCGACGGTCTTCAGGTCAAGGTAGGGCACCGTGTACGACGAGCCGTCGGTGAGCTCCACCGAGAGGACCTGATCGCTGGTGGTCGCCTGGACAGACGCCACCTTGCCGTTCGTGACGTCGGTCGTGAAGCTCTCCGGTCCGGAGAACACCCGCCCTACCTCCGTCGTCGACTCCGAGGAGCATCCGCTGCCGATCGCGAGCAGGAGCAGTACGAGCGTCAACAGGCCTAGCAGGCTGCGGAAGAACACCGCTTTGAGAGGAGCACAGGTGCCGAGTCGGGCCGCAGTGGGTGCAGAAGCGGCGGGTTCGGAGGGTTTCGAGGCCGTCAGGCCGGCCTCGACGGGCCGTTCTCGGGCCCTTGCCTTACGCTGGGGACGGCTCCGCCAGCAGCGTTCGCAGGCGCACCAGGTTGTAGGCCGCGCAGGCGAAGGTGTAGAGGGCCGCCGCCTTGGCCTTGCCGCGGTGGCGCAGCTTGGCAAGACCGCCGACCGTCTTGATCCAGCCGAAGGGCTCCTCGACCAGCTTGCGCCGCCGCTGGGAGACCGCGTAGCTCTCGTGCCGGGTCGTGCGTCCGTCGAGGGCGCTGGCACGCTTCTTGCGGGCGACGTGCGGAGTGACCCCCAGACCACGCACGCGGGCCACGAAGTCGGCCGTGTCGTAGCCGCGGTCGGCGCCGACGCTCATGCGGGCGCGGCCGGAGCGGCGCCGCTGCCTCTCGAGCAGCCGCAGGCCGGCCTCGCGCTCGGCGGTGCCGGAGGCCTCAGTGAGCTCGCAGTCCACGATCAGCCCGCTGCGGTTCTCGGTCAGGCTGTGGCCCGCGTAGCAGAGCCGCGCCTCCTTGCCGCGCCCCTTGCGCGCGAGGCGTGCCTCGGGGTCGGTCGTCGAGCGGTGGGTCGCGTTGCGGCGCCGCTCGCCGCGCCAGTCGACCGCGGGGTTGCGGCCGCCGCCGCGCGGAGGCGGCGGCTCCTCATCGTGCTCCTCCGCGATGGGCGCGAGGCTCTTCAGGGAGGCGGCCGCCTCGAGGAGCGTACCGTCGACGCTGAAGTGCTCGCGGGAGAGCAGCTTGTGCGCCTCGGCCTGGGAGCGGACGGCGCGAAAGAACGCCTCGGCGAGCTCGCTGTTCAGGAGCCGGTCGCGGTTCTTGGTGAAGGTGGTCGGATGCCAGACCGGCTCGTCTGCGGGCAGGCCGACGAACCAGCGCAGGAGGAGGTTGTAGCGGAGCTGCTCGACCAGGCGCCGCTCGGAGGGGATGGCGTAGAGGATCTGCACGAGCTGGGCGCGGAGCAGGTACTCGGGGGCGATGGAGGGGCGGCCACGCTTGGCGTAGAGGGCATCGAGGGCCGGCTTCATCTCCTCGAGAGCGGTGTCGATCAGGGCGCGAATGGCGCGCAGGGGATGGTCGTCGGGCACGACGTCCTCGAGGCTGGCCAGGAGCAGGAAGCCGCCCTGCCGCTCTTCATTTCCGCGCATCGCACCGCCTCCCCGTCCGCCTACCTGCACAGTAGCAGCTTCAAGGGCCGTGGACGGTCCTCCTCCGGAAGGCTCTCGGAGAGCTTGAGGTGGGACAGATTTTCAGCAGCCTGCTAGTGTTCTGAGTCATGATTCCGCTTGAATAGTAAGTGAGCCTGTGCTCTCATCATCGGTGTCTGCGATGATGGGAGGGACCATGGCCGGCAAGGGACGACCGAAGGCTCTTCTTCTGCTCACCGGCGAGGAGCGCGAGACGCTCGAGCGCTGGGCGCGGCGGCCGACCAGCGCCCAGGCGCTGGCGCAGCGCTGCCGCATCGTGCTGGCCTGCGCCGAGGGGCTCACGAACCAGCAGGTGGCCGCGGCCGAGAACGTCAACCAGGTCACCGTCGGCAAGTGGCGCGCGCGCTTCTGTGAGCGGCGCCTCGACGGCCTCCACGACGAGCCCCGCCCCGGCGGGCCGCGCACGATCACCGACGCCGACGTCGAGCGGGTGATCACCAAGACGCTCGAGGAGGCGCCGCGGGACGCGACCCACTGGTCGACGCGCTCGATGGCCAGGGCCACGGGGATGAGCCAGTCGGCGGTGAGCCGCATCTGGCGCGCCTTCGGCCTGAAGCCCCATCAGCTCGAGGCCTTCAAGCTCTCCACCGACCCGCTCTTCATCGAGAAGGTCAGGGACATCGTCGGCCTCTACCTGAACCCGCCCGAGGCGGCCGTAGTCCTGTGCGTCGACGAGAAGACGCAGGTCCAGGCCCTCGACCGCACGGCGCCGATCCTGCCCCTGCTCCCGGGCACGCCGGCCAGGGCCACCCACGACTACCGCCGGCACGGGACCACCAACCTCTACGCCGCCCTCGACGTGGCCTCGGGCTGCGTAATCTCGGACTGCACCGAACGTCACCGCGCCGAGGAGTTCCGGCGCTTCCTTGCCCTGATCGACAAGACCGTGCCCGAGGGGCTCGAGGTCCACGTCATCGTGGACAACTCCTCGACCCACAAGACGCCCGCCATCCACCGCTGGCTCCTGCGCCACCCCCGCTTCACCTTCCACTTCACGCCCACCTACTCGTCCTGGCTCAACCTCATCGAGCGCTGGTTCGCCGAGCTCACCGAGCACTGGCTGCGGCGCGGCACCCACCGCTCGACCAAAGAGCTCGTCGCCTCGATCCGTACCTGGATCGAGCTCTGGAACGACGACCCGAGGCCGTTCGTGTGGCACAAGAGCGCCGATGAGATCCTCCAGTCGGTCGCTTCGTATTGTGAGCGGATCTCTGACTCGGGACACTAGGCACCGCATTCTCATCGCGCCCCTCCGTCGTTCAGACCCCGGTGTGCCCAACGCACTGCACATGAGCAGACGCCGCTGACCTGCCGAGGTGCGGCAGACCCCCTGGCGTTCTGCTCGATGCGCGTGTTAGCTGCCCCCACGGCTAGCTCGCCTCGGCACGCACTTGGACCTCGCGCTCGAGGCGCTCACCGAGTTCGTCGGCGGCCACGTCGAGGTCGTAGTCGGCCTGCAGCCCGAGCCAGAACTGCGGCGTCGTGCTGAAGTAGCGCGCCAGGCGCAGGGCGGTCTCGGCGGTGATGCGCCGCTTGCCGAGCACGATCTCGTTGATGCGCCGCGGGTGCACGCCGAGGGCGAGCCCGAGCCGGTTCTGGCTGAGGCCGAGCGGCCGCAAGAACTCCTCGAGCAGCACCTCCCCCGGGTGCACCGGGGCGAGCCTCTCTTCGGACATCGTCACCCCTTTCAGTGGTAGTCGCAGATCTCGACCTCGTGCGCGTCGCCGTCTTGCCAGACGAAGCAGACGCGCCACTGGTCGTTGATGCGGATGCTGTACTGGCCGGTGCGGTCCCCGGCGAGCCGCTCGAGGCGGTTGCCGGGCGGGCTCCGCAGGTCGATGACATCATGCGCGTTCGCGAGCATCCGCAGTTTGCGCAGCGCGGCAGCTTGGATGTCGTTCGGCAGGCGGCGGGAGAAGCAGCGGTTGAACACCTTCTCGGTCTCGGCGTCGCGGAACGACTTGATCATGCCGACATGATATAACGCGCTGCGTTGTACGTAAAGGGTGACGATGCGTCAGCAGCAACGCGTAGGGTGGGTGCAGCTAACGTCGGGCGAATGAGCTGCAGGCTCTCGCTGCTGCTGCGCAGCCAATCATGCCTTCGAGGCCTGTCTGCTCGATTCGCTTGTTAGGTGCACCTCGGTGCGCTCGCGGCCAACCTCCGCACATCATGACGCGCCGCTCTCCAAGATTGCGCCGTCACGGCCAAGACGCACGAAGAACTGAGCCGGATAGCCCCCGAAGCGCAGCCCGGCAGCAGAGGCGATGCGACGCCCGCGCAGTGAGAAGGCGTCGAGGTCGACGGGTTCAACGAGCGGCACACGCACCAGACCGCCGGATACCGTCTCCGCCTCGCGCCAGTTCGCTCGATCCACCCGGGCAGATGCAATCACCATTTGACGTCCCGGCGAGCCAAAGACGCCGATCAGCAGACCCGGGCTATCATCGGGCGTCGATGCCCATGCGTCCACGAAGCGGCGAACCTGCCACCAGCGGTCGACGCGGACGCGGATCTGCTCATCACTGGGCGGGCTGGCCGGGTTGTAGCCAACGCGATCGTCGTCGAAGTCGACGCTGGTCACGATGACGAAGAGCACCGGCACCGGGTCGGATCCCTGGGCCGAGAGGAAGTCGTGGAGCAGGAGTTCCGGCTCGCTCAGGCGATCGGCATACTGGAGCGGGACGCCCAAAGGCCTGAACCGCCAGCGGCTCGGTCCCGCATCGATGTTGAACTCGGGCTGCAGCGCGGAGATGAGCGCCGTCTCGACCGCCCGTCCGGTCTGTTCATCAGCGAACGGGCCGGCAATCTCGATGCGGTACTGCTTCGCCTCGAGGAACTCGTTGAGGGCGCGATTGTGACTGCCGACCAGGTGCGAAGTCGCACGGTCCGTCTCACGCCCGTAGCCCACATAGCGGACACGACCTCGAGAATCGAGATACCGATACACGTAGTGCCCCTGGCTGGACGTAGAGTCAGACAACCTTCCTCCCCCGAAGCCGTTCCGGTGTTGCACCTAACGCACCGCGGATAAGCTGCGAGCGAAGCGGCTTCGTCTTACCACGACGATTTAGCGAGCCGGCTTGATCCGCTTGTTGGGCACCTAACCGCGATGCGGTGCCGGGCCCAGTGAGCACGGGGATGCGATCACTGCCTGACCTTGCCATCGACCGTGTAACTCACGCCCGGGCGCTCGGCCAGCATTTGGTCGACGGTCTTCAGGTCAAGGTAGGGCACCGTGTACGACGAGCCGTCGGTGAGCTCCACCGAGAGGACCTGATCGCTGGTGGTCGCCTGGACAGACGCCACCTTGCCGTTCGTGACGTCGGTCGTGAAGCTCTCCGGTCCGGAGAACACCCGCCCTACCTCCGTCGTCGACTCCGAGGAGCATCCGCTGCCGATCGCGAGCAGGAGCAGTACGAGCGTCAACAGGCCTAGCAGGCTGCGGAAGAACACCGCTTTGAGAGGAGCACAGGTGCCGAGTCGGGCCGCAGTGGGTGCAGAAGCGGCGGGTTCGGAGGGTTTCGAGGCCGTCAGGCCGGCCTCGACGGGCCGTTCTCGGGCCCTTGCCTTACGCTGGGGACGGCTCCGCCAGCAGCGTTCGCAGGCGCACCAGGTTGTAGGCCGCGCAGGCGAAGGTGTAGAGGGCCGCCGCCTTGGCCTTGCCGCGGTGGCGCAGCTTGGCAAGACCGCCGACCGTCTTGATCCAGCCGAAGGGCTCCTCGACCAGCTTGCGCCGCCGCTGGGAGACCGCGTAGCTCTCGTGCCGGGTCGTGCGTCCGTCGAGGGCGCTGGCACGCTTCTTGCGGGCGACGTGCGGAGTGACCCCCAGACCACGCACGCGGGCCACGAAGTCGGCCGTGTCGTAGCCGCGGTCGGCGCCGACGCTCATGCGGGCGCGGCCGGAGCGGCGCCGCTGCCTCTCGAGCAGCCGCAGGCCGGCCTCGCGCTCGGCGGTGCCGGAGGCCTCAGTGAGCTCGCAGTCCACGATCAGCCCGCTGCGGTTCTCGGTCAGGCTGTGGCCCGCGTAGCAGAGCCGCGCCTCCTTGCCGCGCCCCTTGCGCGCGAGGCGTGCCTCGGGGTCGGTCGTCGAGCGGTGGGTCGCGTTGCGGCGCCGCTCGCCGCGCCAGTCGACCGCGGGGTTGCGGCCGCCGCCGCGCGGAGGCGGCGGCTCCTCATCGTGCTCCTCCGCGATGGGCGCGAGGCTCTTCAGGGAGGCGGCCGCCTCGAGGAGCGTACCGTCGACGCTGAAGTGCTCGCGGGAGAGCAGCTTGTGCGCCTCGGCCTGGGAGCGGACGGCGCGAAAGAACGCCTCGGCGAGCTCGCTGTTCAGGAGCCGGTCGCGGTTCTTGGTGAAGGTGGTCGGATGCCAGACCGGCTCGTCTGCGGGCAGGCCGACGAACCAGCGCAGGAGGAGGTTGTAGCGGAGCTGCTCGACCAGGCGCCGCTCGGAGGGGATGGCGTAGAGGATCTGCACGAGCTGGGCGCGGAGCAGGTACTCGGGGGCGATGGAGGGGCGGCCACGCTTGGCGTAGAGGGCATCGAGGGCCGGCTTCATCTCCTCGAGAGCGGTGTCGATCAGGGCGCGAATGGCGCGCAGGGGATGGTCGTCGGGCACGACGTCCTCGAGGCTGGCCAGGAGCAGGAAGCCGCCCTGCCGCTCTTCATTTCCGCGCATCGCACCGCCTCCCCGTCCGCCTACCTGCACAGTAGCAGCTTCAAGGGCCGTGGACGGTCCTCCTCCGGAAGGCTCTCGGAGAGCTTGAGGTGGGACAGATTTTCAGCAGCCTGCTAGTGTCCCGAGTCATTAGTTCGCAGGGTAACTGCGCACCGACCGCGAACTCCTCTCATATGATGGAGTCGAGAGGAGGCGTGATGGCGCGACGCGGGCGGCCGACGGCCGAGGTGGTGCTCAGTCAAGAGGAGCGTGAGACGCTCGAGCGCTGGGCGCGGCGGCCGACGAGCGCACAGGCGTTGGTCCAGCGCTGCCGGATCGTGCTCGCTGCTGCCACTGGTGAGGCGAACGGCGTGATCGCTGCGCGGCTGGGCTGCCATCCGGCCACCGTCGGCAAGTGGCGGCGGCGGTTCGCCGAGCGCAGCCTCGACGGCCTGCACGACGAGCCGCGTCCGGGGAAGCCGCGTTCGATCGGCGACGACGATGTGGAGCGGGTGATCGTCAAGACCCTGCAGGAAACACCGGCGAACGCCACCCACTGGTCCACCCGCTCGATGGCGGCCGCGACCGGCATGAGCCAGTCCGCGGTCAGCCGCATCTGGCGGGCCTTCGGCCTGAAGCCGCACCAGCTCGAGAGCTTCAAGCTCTCCACCGACCCGCTGTTCATCGAGAAGGTCCGCGACATCGTCGGCCTCTACCTGAACCCGCCCGAGGCGGCGGTCGTGCTCTGCGTCGATGAGAAGAGCCAGATCCAGGCCCTCGACCGCACGGCGCCGATCCTGCCCCTGCTGCCGACGACGCCGGCGCGTGCCACCCACGACTACCGCCGGCACGGCACCACCAACCTCTACGCCGCCCTCGACGTCGCCTCCGGCCTGGTGATCAGCGATCTCACCGAGCGCCATAGGGCCGCCGAGTTCCGTCGCTTCCTGAACCTCGTTGACCGCAGCGTCCCTGAGGAGCTCGACGTGCACGTCATCGTCGACAACTCGTCCACGCACAAGACGCCCGCCATCCACCGCTGGCTCGTGCGCCACCCCCGCTTCACCTTCCACTTCACGCCCACCTACAGCTCCTGGCTCAACCTCGTCGAGCGCTGGTTCGCGGAGCTCACCGAGCGCTGGCTGCGCCGCGGCAGCCACCGCTCGACCAAGGAGCTCGTCGCCTCGATCCGTACCTGGATCGAACTCTGGAACGACAACCCGAGGCCGTTCGTGTGGCACAAGAGCGCCGATCAAATCCTCGAGAGCCTCGCCTTCTATTGTCAGCGTATCAACGACTCAGGACACTAGGTCCGAGCTGAACGCTACGCGGGGCGGGCGGGCTCCTTCCGAGCCTCCCGCCCGCCCCTCGGACGTCGCCGCCGGCCATGCAGGTGGTCAGACCCGCAGCCGTATCGCCGCCGATGCGGTCGACCCGCCCCCCGTCGCGGCCGCCTTGTCCCTACCACCTGACGCGCCTACCCCGGCTGCCCGCCGGACCGGCTCGCGACGAGTCCGCATGCCTCCGAAGACCTTGTCTTCCGATGCCTTCGAGTACATCAAGAGACAGGCGGCCGCTCGCCACTACCCCCGGGGCTGCGCTCGTTGGGCTGCGCATGCAACAGGCCCCCACGCAGGAGCTGAGAGCGCCGGGCTGCGCATGCGCGCTCACGCAGACAGGTCAGGTGAGCCCGGGGGCGGGGCGAGCTCACGAGCGGGCGCAAGAGGCGCAGACGCCACAGAAGGTGCGCGCGCCAGCCGCTGTCGGCCGGCGCCCGCCCCATCACTCGTCGATCGGTCCGTCAGGACCCGGCGCTCAGACCTCCTCGGCTCGCCCGCGGCGGCGCCGCAGCACCAGCGCGCCGACGCCCACGAGCACGAGCGCGGCCACGCCGAGGCCGATCCACAGCGCCGCGCCGCCGGCCGCGCCGCCTGCTCCGGCGGCCCCCGTCTTCGGCTTGATCGTCAGGAAGTTGGCGTACCCGCCGTTGCCGAACGGAGGCACGAGGACGTTGCCGTTCGGCTCCGGCACGGCGATGTAGCCCTCCCATTTCGCCGTGTTGAAGGCCTCGAAGTCGGGCCTGTAATCGGTGACGATGTAGGGTGACTGCTCGTAGAGGATCTGCTGCATGCGGTCGATGTACTCCTTGCGCTTGTCCGCATCCAGCTCCTGGCTCTGCAGCTTGAACAGCTCCTCGTACTCCGGGTCGGTCCAGTAGGAGTCGCTCCAGTTCCCGATCTGGGCCTTGGTGAAGTAGCTCAGCATCGATCCGGGGTCATAGTCCAGGTACCAGCCCCAGAGGAACATGTCGTAGTCGGGCGTGAGGACGTCCTTCTCGTAGTTGAGGATCGTGTCGCTCAACGTCGAGGAGTCCATCACCGAGAGCTTCACCGGCACGCCGACGTCCTTGAACCACCCGGCGATGAGCTTGGCCTCCTGCTGCTCCTCCGACGACTCCGACCGCGCCACCAGACGCAG
>Ga0255341_1004052_pt1 | contig 15734 bp, 21 predicted proteins | sample wastewater_treat_8_FD_192418 | JGI IMG/M metagenome (GOLD analysis project Ga0255341, IMG submission 192418) | Wastewater microbial communities from Lulu Island WWTP, Vancouver, Canada - plant12 | ecosystem: Engineered > WWTP > Wastewater > Unclassified | place: Canada: Vancouver, British...
CGGGCCCCTCTGCTGCCGTTCGTGTTCTGGTTTTATAGGGATCCCGAGAGGCAGCCCGACGGCGAGGGTTGTCTGTCGCCAGTCGACGGGGTGGTGACAGGGATCGAGTCGGGGGAGTACCCGTCCGTGGGAAAGGCGATGCGAATAAGCCTGGCTACGGCGCTGACGGACGCGCACGTCCTCCGTTCCCCCTGTTCAGGAAGGGTGGATCGGCTGGTGAGGTTCCCGAGAAAGCTGCCGATAGGAACGCCGTCCAACGCGGCTCGAAGATGGGAGAGGGTTGTAGTCGAGTTGTCGACCGACTGCGGGCCGATCTTGATCGCCCACACCGCGGGTTTCCCGGGAAGAAACGTTGTCTGCAGGCTCGCCAGGGGAAGCGGACTCGAGAGGGGGGGCGGGTACGGCATAATCCCCTCGCTAGCCAGGACAGAGATATACCTTCCGCCGGGGACGGATATACTGGTGGAAGAGGGCAGGAGGGTGTTTGCAGGCAAGACAGTTCTGGGATTCCCTGCTGTGGGCTCGGAGGTCAACCTATAAACCGCAAGAGCAGCAGGATGGCGATCAGGGCGACCATCGAGCCGAGGACCAGCCCGTAGAGCCAGGCAGGATCGCCTTCGGATGATTGAGCGACTGTGGCTGCAGAGGGGGCATGTTCCTCCGCCTTTTCAGCCGGCTTAGTCGCATCCGCCAGGGTAAGCGCTTTTTTCGAGGCCGCTTCCGTTCGGAGGCGACTGTTGCCCTCCAAGGAGACCACACCCTTGAACTCGTCCGACAGGTGCACCAGCAGGGTGAATCCCCCGTGTCTGTCCTGGTGAACCGACACCACCTCGCCCTTGACGATGCCGTCGAACGCGGGGTCGGCCCGTTGCAGCTTCTCCCTTACCGGGGCGGTCTCGTCCTCAGGCAGGCGCAGCAGAACCAGGTCGCCCTGGTTTAAGGATGCCACAGGCGTTCCCTTGACCGGATCGATGACCGGAGCGCAGGGAACCAGGAAAGAAAGCGGTTCCGTCGAGCCCGGTTCGCCAGGCGCGTCGGCTCCGGCCTCGCGGATGAAGGGCGCGAGGCTCTCCGGGTCGCAGCGCTCCACGTGCAGATATGCGGTGACGCGGTAGCCAAGCCTGGCCAGGATCTCCCTGCGCACCGACTCCTCCAGCGTCTTGATATAGCTGTCCTCCCTGTCCAGAACCTGTCTCGCCTCGCCGGGGGCAAGGACCTCGATCAGCAACATCTCAAGCTCCTCCAGCTTGTTGGAGGGGATCGGAGGCTCCTCCAGCGCGCCATCCTCAAGGAGCTGCTCCGCATAGAGCAGGAAATTGACACTCTCGCTCCGAACGATGGCCCCGCGGTCCGAATCCTCCCCGTTGGGCGAGAGGACGGTTCTAAAGGAGACCACTCCCGCCGGGGACAGTATCTCGTAAAAGTAGACGTCAAATCTCTCAGTCTTGGTTTTTCTTACCGAAAGAATGCACTTTAATACGTTAAGTTGCGGAAGTGAATTCACCGATTTTCTTCCTTTCGTTCATGCTCAAATGTATTATAATAGCTTCAGGTCTTTTGTGAAAGCCCGCCCGTCTGGCGGCGATCCCGTTGCCGCCCGGAGAAAGGAGGCTGTTCAGTGCATATTCGTTCAAATAGCTCGCCTGCAAGCTTCGGAGATGGAGAGGTCCTGCTTCACTTCTTCGAGGAGGGAGCGAGCGACGACTCGCCATTGGTGTTGTTGTTTCACGGCGTACACGGCAGCGCGACTCCCGCGGAGGGGAACAAGTACGGGTACCTGGCCCGGTCGCTGGCCCGAAGCGGCTGCCTGGCATGCGTAGTGGAGACCGGCAGGTTGCGACGCGACAAGGCGACCTTCGGGGATGACAGGGTCGCTTGGGCGATAGCAGCGTTTCAAGGCAAGACGTTCGCCATGGAGGTGTACGACGCGTGCTCCGCGCTCGAGTCCGCAGTGGGCGAATGGCCGGGGCGCCCTGTAGTCCTTTGGGGGTTCTCCCTGGGGGGCATAATCTCCGTCCTCCTGGCCGGAAAGGAGGTTTCTGGTTTCGTGCGCCAAACCGGCCTGCGCGCTCCTGTGATACCGGCTGTAAACGCCCTCGTCGTATCGGGAAGCGGGGACCGGGTGCGCACCCAGGCGTCCGACGGGCTCAACCTTCCCATACTGGATACCCTCGGCAGCAGCGAGACGGTCCACATCGCGGCCTCCAAGGCATCGCCGGACTTCGCCCTGTTCTTCTACGGCGGGTGCGACGAGACGTTCGACGAGGAATCATCCCGACGGATCTTTCGCAGCCTGAGGCTGGATGAAGAGGACAAGGAGTTCATAATCCTTCCCGGGGTAGATCACGCATTCCGCACACAGGACGGCGTGTCCTCCCTGGAACCGCTGGACAGAATGCTAGAGATCACCACGGCCACCCTGGGGAGATACCGAACGACAGGAGGATGTCCGGCCCGGCCAGAAGAGTGATCAGACCTCCGGCCGCCAGGAATGGCACCAGCGGGACAGTGTCCTTGCGGTCGACCCTGCCGAAGGCCAGCAGAAGGATGATGATGCCGCCGCCCAGCATGAACCCGGTGTAGAGCGTCAGGAGGAGCATCTTCCACCCCAATAAGGCCCCGGTTCCGGCCGCGATGGTGGCGTCTCCCCATCCCATACCGCCCCTTGATAGCAGTATAATACATCCTATGACTAGCAGCCCGGCGGCGGCGCCTGCCGCCCCGTCCAGCAGGGCGCCGCCGCCGCCGCCGATTCGGAGGAGGCCGCCCGCGACTCCCATGGCCAGTGGGAAGACGTCGAAGACGTAGCCCTCCTCGATGTCCGTCAGTGCGTTCAAGAACAGGCCGAAGGCCGCGGTCATCGAGAACAGAAGTGCGGTCGAAATCCCCCATCTCCAGGCCAACAGGCCTCCCGCGGCCGCTCCCAGCACCTCGACCGCCAGGCAGCGGATACCGATTTTTGCGTGACACCGGCGGCACCTTCCGCGGAGCATCAGCCACGAGAACAGGGGCACAAGGTCCCTCCACTCCAACACGGCCCCGCAAGTCTCGCAGGAGGAGCGCTCCGACCATCCCCACGGCCTGCCGGAGACGGTCCTTGAGGCGACGACATTTATGAAAGACCCCAAAGAAGCGCCCAGCAGCGCGAAGAATATTATGATAAACCCGGCTTCCATCTGTCACCAGCTCCTTATGGGAAGACTATAGCACAAGGTTTCAACGCTTCCAGTGCAGACGGAGGTTTTTTGCACCCCGGCGCACGTAGCCGCGAATCCGAATCACTATTATCTAAATCTCAGGAAAAGTTGTATAATGAAACCGGGGCGGGGATTCCAGTTTCTTGTCCACATCAGAAAGGAGGAATAGCCATGTTCAAGAAGATATTGGTCGCGGTGGATATGAGCAAGATGTCGGAGGAAGTCTTTTATTACGGTTGCTTGCTTGCATTTCGCCTGGGCGCCGAGGCGACGTTTCTGCACGTGCTCCCGCACCCGACGCTCTGGAGAGGGTACGAACCCTGGCTGCCTCCGGAGATCGACGTGGAGGTCTCGGAGATAGCTCGAAAGAAGCTTGACTACTACTTCCGCAAGGCGAAGGAGAACCATCCGGAGCTTGAGCAGGCTAGTTTCGAGATGGTGGTCAAGGAGGGAAACCCCTCGGACGTGATCATAAACTACGCGAAGGAAAACGACATGCACCTCATCGTCATAGGCTACAGGGGGCAGAGCACGCTCGAACGGCTCGTGGTGGGCAGCACCGCCACCAATGTTGGAAGATACGCGCACTGCTCCGTCCTGATCTTTCGCCCCGGGGAGCAGGTCATCTGAGGCCTCTTCGGGTCGAAGAATGCGGCTCCCGAAGCGCCCCGCTGGTCGGGGCGCTTCATATTTGAAAATACCGGCGGAGAAACCTCTGAACTCGGCTTTCGTGAGAAGGCCGTGTCATGCCCCGGGTTGCGCCTGCACTGCCGCCGACCGGTGAAAGGGCTCGCGCATCCCCTTGGCCTGACAGAACCTATTCACTTTTTTCTCGTCCCGTATATCTCCTGGCCGTATGTCCTGTGCTTTTTCTGCTCCTCCTGCGGCCGGTCTTTCTCGGTAGCGCTCAGCGATTTTTTCAGCATCTGGGCCAGCATCTCTTTTTTCCTCTGCTCCTCGTCAAGAGCCCCCGCATTGCCCATTGTGTTTCGGTCCAGGTACCCAAGGTCGACAAGAGCCTGGACCCTGAGAATGTCGATCTCCATCTCCTCTGAGAGGGAGTCCACGCTGTACTCGGCCCCCTTCTGATCCCTTATGTACTCGCGCACCTTCGGATAGAGCTCGTCTATCTCCTGCAGACACTGCGGGCAGTACTTGCCCCGCGCGCTGTCGTAAAGCCTTCCGCATATTTTGCACGGTTTCAAGGCCAAATTTACCTCCCCCTTTCAAGCGCCAAATTATGTAAAAACCCGGTTGTTGCTGCTCGGGCCGCGGCGGATTCATGGACTGGAATCGCCAAGCCTGATTTCCGAGACGCCCTTGGAGGATAATATACCATAACTCGGCGGGGTGAGGGAGTCCTCGCACCCAAAGCTGTCTGGCCGAAGATGAGGCATTATCGCCGGTTTTCTGTTAAAATATACGCAACAAGTCAAAGTTGTTAATAATACCGTTGAAAGGGGAAGCATAGATGAGACCGACCGTAGTTGATCACATTGGCATAGCCGTAAAATCGATAGAAGACGCCCTCGCCTTCTGGGAGTCCTCCCTTGGCATCAAGTGCACCGGGATTGAGGAAGTGGCGGAACAGAGGGTGAAGACGGCCTTCCTTCCACTGGGAGACACCGAGGTGGAGCTGCTCGAGGCCACATCCGACGACAGCCCCGTGGCCAAGTTCATCGAGAAGAAGGGAGAGGGGATCCACCATATCGCAATCCGCGTGGAGAACCTGGAGGAGGCCCTGAACGAGCTGAAGGAGAAGGGGATAAAATTGATAGACGAGACGCCGCGGTACGGCGCGGGTGGCGCGAGAATAGCGTTCGTGCACCCGAAGAGCACAGGCGGCGTGCTGCTGGAGCTCAGTGAAAGATAGCCTCTCTGCCCCCGTAAAAGGAGTTGAACGGAATTATGAACGCGGATCTTGCAACCGGCGCTTCTCGCGCCACGGAGGGACTATCCGGTGTCGGCGGCGCCTTCACGATGTGCATTATCGCATTCAGCGTGGTATTCCTGGTGCTGGGCGGTCTGACCGGGGTCATATACGGGATCAAGCATATAGCGGACGGCATCGCGCGCGGCGCGAAGTAGGCGCTCCGCTGTTTGGCGCTGCGGGCGTCCGCACGGATTCGTAGCCCGTATAACATGCAGTCAACGGAGGGTCGTTATACATGAGCAAAAAGCGCGGTCTCCGCAGGCAGCCCCGTGAAGAGCGGCGAAAACACCGGCGACGTCATGATGATCATCGCCCGAGCCGGCGTGGATGACTACGGGGGCCGGTTCGCCGGTCCCCTCTTTTATGTGGCGATACGGGGGGATGAAGTATGAGGGAGATCTCCGCCAGGATGGTGACCGAGGCCGTCGCGCGGCTCTTCGTCGAGGCTGCGTACAACCTCCCGGCCGATATGATACGGACATTGGAGGATGCGGCCGCCGTCGAGAGCAGCGCCCCGGCGGCCGTAGTGCTGAGGGATATCCTCGAGAACGCCATGACAGCGTCCGAGGGGGTGCACCCGCTGTGCCAGGACTGCGGCATGGCAGTTGTCTTCATCGACCTGGGCCAGGAGGTGATGCTGATTGGCGGGGGCCTGGCCGAGGCGGTGGACGAAGGGGTGCGACGCGCCTACAGCGAGGGGTATTTGCGTTGTTCCATAGTCGCGGACCCGCTGTACGACCGTAGAAACACCGGGGACAACACCCCGGCGAAGCTGCACGTCCGAATAGTGCCCGGCGACAGGGTTGCGATCACGGTGGCCCCGAAGGGCTTCGGCAGCGAGAACATGAGCGCTATCGCCATGCTGGCGCCAGCGGCGGGCGTCGAGGGAGTCGTTGATTTCGTGGTCGGCGCTGTTGACAGGGCCGGGGCCAATCCGTGTCCGCCTGTCGTGCTGGGCGTGGGGATAGGCAGCGACTTCGAGGGAGTGGCCGAGCTGGCGAAACGCGCACTGCTCCGGCCGATCGGCGAGAGGAACCCTCACCCCGCCTACGCCGATCTGGAGAGACGACTGCTCGAGGAGGTAAACGACCTCGGAATCGGGGCAGCCGGATACGGCGGGGGTGTGACCGCTCTTGGAGTGAACGTCGAGTACGCGCCCACTCATATTGCGGGCCTCCCCGTGGCGGTGAACTTCTGCTGCCACTCGAACCGACATGCCTGCTGCACTTTGTGAGGTGGAGGAATGAGAAGCGAAGCCAGACGCTTGATGGCCCCGCTGAATCGCGCAGACTGCGAGGCTCTGTGCGCCGGAGACGAAGTCCTGCTGTCGGGTGTCATATACGTGGCCAGAGATGCGGCTCACAAGCGCATGGTCGAGGCGCTTGAAAACGGTGAGCCCGTCCCGGCGGACCTGTGGGGGGCCGTAATCTTCTACGCCGGCCCGTCGCCCGCGCGCCCGGGGCTGCCCATAGGTTCCATAGGGCCGACCACGAGCTACCGCATGGACCCCTACGCCCCCGCGCTCCTGGAGGAGGGGGTGAGGGGGATGATAGGCAAGGGCGACCGCAGCCCGGAAGTGGTGAGCAGCATCGTCAAGAACGGAGCCGTCTACTTCGGGGCCGCCGGGGGGATAGCGGCGCTTTTCGCCCGCAGCGTGGCCTCCTCGGAGATTATAGGCTACGAGGACCTCGGGCCGGAGGCCATGCTGAAGCTCGATGTACGGGAGATGCCGCTGACTGTGCTCATCGACTCGCGAGGAGCCTCCCTCTACCTCTCCGGCTGGGAGAGATTCCGCAGGGCAAAGAAGGCGTAGGCTCGGCGCACCTTTGTCAAGCCGTCTCCCCGCCTCCGACGAGGGCCCTGCGCGTCCTCTCCTCGGCATTTGTCAGGTGGAGTGTCACGAGCCCCTCGACCCTGTCGGGGTCGTGCTCGCCCAGGGCGGACAGAATCTCCAGGTGTTCCTTGGTGACCGCCTCGAGCACCTCCTCCCTGAAGGGTCCCTTCTCCGCGAAGTAGCGAATCCTGCGCGCGTGGACGCTCAGGTTGTTCAGGGCGTCCAGGATCAGGGGATTGTCGGTCCTGCTCGCGAGAAGCGAGTGCAGCGCGACGTCGGACTCCAAGTAGTGATCGAAGTCGTCAGGATCGTCGCGGACCTTGAGCACCTTCTCCCTCACCGACTCTATCTCCTCGTCCGTGCAGTGGACCGCGGCGTCCCTGCTCACCCTGGCCTCCAGCAGCCGGCGGAACTCCCAGACGTGGCGCGATCTCGTCTCGCTGACCTGGGTGACCACGGCCGCCTTGTTCCGCTCGATCTGAACCAGTCCCAGCCCCTCCAGGCGGAGCAGCGCCTCCCTTATCGGGGTGGTGCTCACGCCGAACTCCGCCGCGAGCTTGTCGATCTGGAGAACCTCTCCCGGCTGATAGGCGTTGCTTACGATCAACTCCTTTATCGTCTCGAACACCTGGTCCCCCAAAGAATGAAAAATCCTGCTCACCACAAAACCCAACTCCTCTCCCGGCATGCCACGACAACCGACACACATGCGCTGCCGCGCGGGCGTGTCGCCAGCCCTCGGCATCCGGCGTACTGAAGCGCGACGAAGCCGCCTTCGGAGTGATTATACCAGTTTACGCCCTTGACTGATAAGGGTAGTTGTTACCCTTGGGGATGGGAGCTTCTTCAAGACGCTTTTCTCTGCGGAAAAAAGGATAGAAAAAAGGTTCCCGCTATGACCGCGGAAACCCGGTATTCATCAGATGGTGGGCGATACTGGGTTCGAACCAGTGACCTCTTCCGTGTGAAGGAAGCGCTACTTTTCGAGAGGCACAAAGCCAGTATCCATCAGGGTTTACGCAATTCGCCCGGACATTTTACCCCTTAACGACCCCTTCCATAGCAAAATATCCGTAACATCGAGTTTTCAAGGTGCGCCGGTAATAGTCAAGGTTTGCGCCTCATCCTCCCCGCCGGGTGCTGGCCGGGGTGGTTACAGGGTGTTGGCTTGCCGCACGGCTTCAAGGGCGAGCCGGTCCTTCTCTCTCTCCCGCTTTTGGTACGCCTTATTCCTCTCGTTTGCGCCGCATCGTTCGTGGACCGTCCAGTTGCTTCGAGTGTATCCGCTCCCTTTCACCTCCCATCTTTGGCAAACGCTACACCGCTTGGCCTCATCCGCTCCGCTGGCAAGGCGCAGGAAAACCGTCCAGATGTGATAAAGCAACGTCCCGGCGGTCCACCTTGCCAGTACACCATTAACGAGGCTGTATCCCGATAGCGGCGTGGTTTCGTCCAGTTTCAACGCCACAAGCCGAGCGGCCGCCTTACGCAGTCCCGCATTTTCGGCGGCCTCGTCGATGATGTACAACGGCTCCGTTTCATCGAAGGCGAGTATCACATCTCCCCGGTATTCCCCTTGCGGCATGATTACCCCGACAGGGAGCACGGTCCTCTCGGAGGGGTGCTGCATGATGCTGGCGTACAGCTCTGCGAAGGTGTTCATGTCCCGCCACTCCGACCGCCAAAGGTCCATGCCTTCATCGTCCCCGCTCCATGTCGGGGTCGGCTCCGACCAGGGCGAGCCGGGCATCTCCTCCGGCAGCCCTCCCGGTTGTAGCTGCGCAGTCGAGAAGGTCCTGCTACGTCGCACGACCGGCAGGCGGCGCAGATAGCCAAACGAGCAAATGAACGCCGTCGCCCTTTCCTCCGTGAATGGGTCGGTGGCAAACGTCAATATCTCCCGGATCGTCGGCCGTTCGTACTGCCGGGGCGGTATCTTCATCCTCTCGCTCCCCTCCCTTGCATTGACGGTTAAGGAATAAAACACGTCGCTTGAGAGTATATGCGAACGGGTGCATACTGTCAACAGGCAAAGGGCAAAGTCCCTAGACCCGCCACGGAAGGGAGGTCGCACGAATGACGAAGATACAGCAGTTGCTGAAAGAGCGGAAAATGACGACGCACGCCTTTCACCGGCAGCTCGGCGGGCATAGGGCGACGGTGTACAGGGTTGCAAACGGCACGGCAAAGGGGACCGGACCGCTCCGGGCAAAGATCGCAGCGGTGCTCGGGGTGGACGAAGGCGACATTTTCAACGAGATCGGCATGGCCAGGATGGCCGACCAGGACTAGAAAGGGGGAGCAAACGATGACTAGCTTTGCGGAGTTCAGAGCGGGAATGGAGAGGGAGCGAATGGAGAAAGACCCGTCCGTGAGATCTCATACCTTCACGGATGAGATGGGCCGGACCTATGTCATCCCGGCCTCGAAGGATTGCACGATCCTTGAGAGGGGGCCCAAGGGGATCTTCGGAGAGGGGGGCCAGAGGTGCGTCCTGATCACGGAGGACGAGATCCGGGCCGTTTGCCGTCTGGGAAGGTGGTACACCGAGATCCACGTGATCAGGGGCGATGAGGTGGCCGAGCAGTACAAGATCGAGACGTTGAAGCTCCTGAACCAGTTTTACGACAACAGGTTCCCGTTGGGGCCGGAGGTCGTGGGGCTCGTCCCGCTGTCGATGTGCGAGCAGCTCGACCCGGAGGACTGAAAAATGATAACGCCGCCTTCCTGCGGCAACAGGGGGGCGGCGCAAGTCCCGGCCTCGGTGCCGGGCAGAAAGGATGATCACAATGAATGATAGCACAGGCAAGCCAAAAAGCATCATGCTGATGACCACCTACAAAGGGGGACCTGCTCCCGGAGGGACCTACAACGAGGAGACCGGGCGATATGTCAAGGTCTGCAAAGACCCGGCCGCAGGGAAGCATCCCGCCATACTCGCCTTCGGTGGTGTTGACAACGGCATTCTGGAGGAGCTCAAGCGCAGGGGGTGCAGGACCATGACCTTGAAGCTCGGAGACGGGGCAACCTACCACACGACCTTCAAGACCTTCGCCGAGAATGCTATATGCGTCAATTGGAAAGACCCCAGATACCCACCCGGCGGCCGGTGGTACCTTGATGGGCAGTTCTGGACCGTCGTCAATTCGTGAGACCTTGATCATGGTATCGAAGTACTTCGACGACAAGGAGACCCTGACCGACGTGTTTCAGGTCGAGATCCTCCTCAACGCCAGAAGGTGCTTCGAGGCTGGAGACTCCCCTGTGAAGGCGATGGAGACCTTGCAGGGGAGTCTCCCCCCCATGTCCGAGAGCGACCGGGCCGGGGTGCTGAAACTGGTCCTCTCGGAGTGGAGGCTATTTCAATTGGAAAGGAGGGGACAACGTGAGCCGATTCGGTATGCTCCCCGAGGCGCTGCTGAAGGACAAAGGCCTGAGGCCAAATGAGAAACTGGTACTCGCCGTCCTCCTCTTTCATCGGAATCAGAAAACCGGGGTCTGCTACCCCGGCCTTAAGAGGATCTCCGAATACACGGGGCTGTCTCGCAGGACGGTCCAGAGGAGTCTGGCCGGACTGGAGGCGAAGGGCAGGATCATAACAAGACGCAGAAAGACCCAAGAGGGAGATTGGGACACCAACCTCTACACCGTGGGGGGGTGGTGTCAATCTGACACTACGTATGGTCAATCTGACACTACGTATGGTCAGATTGACACGAGGGGTGGTGTCAATCTGACACCAGGGTGGTGTCAGGATGGCGCACAAACATACGAGATTAACAAAAGAGAGGAACAGAAAATACAGCCCGTCCAAAAACCTTTAGAGAACCCTCCTCTTAATAGAGGGTCTTCAATAGATATATCATCCTCCTCCAAGTGTGTTCTACGCCAAAACAGGGAGGGAAAAACCGCCGACCACGAGGCGAAGATCAAGACGGCCTTCGAGGTGTTCTGGGGCTGCTATCCGAAACGCCAGGGCAAGAAGGCTGCCTTGAAGGCCTTCGCCGAGCACTTCCCGGAGGGGCTGTCGGGCAGGACCTTGGACGACCGGCTCCAAAACTTGTGCGGCCAGGCGGTGCTCTATGCCGCCTCCGTCGAAGGAGCCGAGCCCAAGTACATAAAGAACCCGGCCAACTGGCTTCGTGACGCTGACCCCGACGACGAGGCTCTTGTAGAGGTCGAAGTCCTGGCCAGAGAGGATGGTGAACCCGCATGACGGGGGACCGCTACGACAACGGGGCCGCCATCAATGTTCTCAAGGCCCTTGAGGAGCACGAATACCCCGACGAGGCGCTAGACCTCAAGATCGAGGTAATTATGTCCGAGGTCGAGGTCCTGCTGACGGAAAGAGGGTTCACTCCGTCCCGGTGTCTGCGGGAGGCGAGGCGGCTGAACGGATCGTCCGAGCCGAAGATCCCCGACGGTCTTCTGGCCTCCGGGATAGCCGACGTGGTGAAAAAGAAGATGCTCGGCTACGACAGGGCCGACGAGCTGCCAAGGACGACGGACCACCTGTTCAAAGAGGCCGAGGCGCAGGTGAGGGCCAACAAGGGGGTTGAGCCCGTGAGGCTCTTCATCCCGTCGCTGGACGATGCTATCGGGTCTGGGCTCTACCCCGGCCACGTCGTGGGCATCGTCGGGCACGAAGGGAGCATGAAGTCCTCCGTGGCCCTGCATATCGTCGAAGAGAACGTATGGGGGAACTCGTCTGTTCGGTGCCTGTTCTTCTCCTTGGACATGACCCCCGAGATGATGGCATTCCGCAGGATCTCCCGCTATCTTGGAGTTCACGAGCAGACCGTCCGGGAGATGGCGGCGACAGGCACGGGCGATTATCTCCGGGCCAAGGAGGACATTGAACGCCTCGATGACGGACGGCTTCACTTCGTCGGAGGACCGTTGACCCTCGGCGGCCTGACAAAGCAATTCGACCTGCTGCTCCCGAATCTCGTTGTCGTCGATTACCTGACTCTGGTGACGATCCCAGACGAGCCGAACGAGTTCAAGACCCTCCGCAAGGTGATAGATGGTCTGCGAGCCCTCCGTGACGATACCAAGGCGACCTTCGTACTTCTGTCGCAGATGGGCCGGGCGAGCAAGCTGGCGGCGAAGGCAGGTCAGACGGGCTCCCATGCCTTCGGCGGCTCCATCGTCGAACATCTTCTGGACGTGGAGCTGGAGCTGGTGATGGACGAGCCGATTGAGGAGGACGGACAAAGGCGCCTGGTCGCCTCGATCACGAAGAACCGCTTCGGTCCCGCCGGGGCCGCCTACGAGATCGAGTACCAAGGAATCGCCAAGCGCATCACGGGCAAGGCATGGAGGCTGAAGAAGGACAAGAAGTCAAAACCCGCCTTCGGGGAGAGGGCCTCTATATGGGATGCTCCCGTGCAGAACAATACGAAGGCGAAGTCCTCCACCTCCAAGACGATCAAGGGGGCCAACCTCGTCGGACTGCTCCCGGACGAAATGACGGGTGTCTCCCTCGGAGAGGAGATCGATCAATGGATGACGCTTCATCCCGGACTTCGTGACGAGCTCCTTGAACAGGCCGAACGGGACTATGATCCGCTACAGCATGACTCCGTGGCGGGCTGCTACATGGATCTTGCTCGGGCACGATACGAACAGGCGCAGGACGAGCGGCGGGAGTTCCTGTCTGCCTACGAAGCGGGGGCGACGGTGGACCTTGCTACAGGCGAGGTGGTCGGTTAAGGCTGAACCTGTCGTCCTGATCATGACGGACCGCTCCATGCCGGGCGGTCCTTCATGTTGGTATCACCCCGGCGGTACTGGAGTGGGAGCTGGTCCACCTTGGCCGGGGTACATTGGGCCCATCGCTCCTGGTCGGTATCCCGGCGCACGGCTGGCGGCACGCCGTCGCCATCCTCCGCACAAGCAAGACACGGCGCACGACTGGCGGCCGTCCGTCCGCTGATGTCCGGGGCGCATGGCTGGCGGCCAAGGCGGTCGAGGTCGGCGGCCGGGGTGGATATCAGCGAGGGGTACCACGAAATAAAAAAGGTACTGTGTAGGGGTATGCGTCAGGGGTCGGGCACGGCGCAAGGTTCACCCGCACAAGAACTGAAAAAACTGGGTTGCTGTTTACATCATGCATGATGCAAAATGTATCGGATACGATGATGTCTACTGGTTTTGTAGGGTATAGCCGGTGGACACTTTTCGTGTGCTTTAATGGCTAATGGTTTACTTTGCCAAGCACGGCTGAAAGGGGTGGCGGTGTGATATGTTCGGACGTTGCAGAGGTCGCTCTTGCCCATCTTGCGCCCGAGTTGGCGAGGTGCATTCGCCTACTTGAAGCCCTCGACAGTCTGAACGGCTGTTCTTCAACCCGATGGGGCTCGGAGCGGGTGCAGGGCGGCGATCATGCGGCGCAAGCTGAAAGGCGTGCTGAAGTGGCCGAGGCGCTGGAGGCTATGCCGAAGAAGCTGGTTAAGGTGGCCGAGCGGTTGCGTGGCTATCGCCTCGATACCACGAAAGGGAAGTATGTCGGCGGCCTGCTCCGGGGGCTGTCTGGCAACGATCTTCAACGGTCGGCGGGGTTGTCCGACAGGAAGATGGCGACCTGTCGGAAGTGGCTAAAGGGCATTATGGCGACCTGTCGGGTCTAGGTGGTGTCCTGGCTGGCGGCGGTGTCCGACCAGGGGGCGGTTGTCCTGGTAGGCGGCGTGGTGTCCGACCAGGCGCACGAAAAGAGACCCGGCTGCTGAACCGGGTCTCCCTTCTGTGGCTGGTCCCGTCCTCCCCGGCCGGTCTATCTGTACCTTGGACTGCTCCCCATAGCCGTTCCGCTTTGGCCGGGGGCGGCCTCGCTCTGCACTACCACACGGCCGGAGGGCAACGGGATGAGCACGGCAACCTTGCGCTCTAGCTCCTCCTCGGTGCCAACATCGTAGGCCTCCAACGCCTCCCCCATGCTGGCGTGCTCGGCGAAGGTGGCGCAGATACCGATAAGGTCGATTGCCATCTGTTTCCACGAGGTGGTGTCCTGCCATCCCCCGAAGTAATCGAACGTCGCTCCAAGCGCTTCGTCGGTGAACCTGTCGGAGTGGCTCTTGCTGAATATCCGTATGAAGTCCTCTTTGTCAACTCGCATGAGCATCAACATCTCCTTCCTTGGTCGATCCTCCCCGGCCGGTGTGTCCTGGTCGGCCGTGGCCGGGGTGCTTCCATCCTCGGGGCGCTCCTGGCTGGATACCCCGGCGCACGCCGTCAACCCCTCCAGGGCGCTCCGGGCTGGTGTCCTCCGGGTGCTCCATCCCGTGGCTATTGCAGGGACCGCTCCGCAGCGGCCAAAAACGCTTTCAGGTGCTCCCTCCCCTCGGCGGTGATCGGCACGGCGTAACGCTCCCCGACCACAAGCACGTCATCGCCTGCCAGCTCCATCGCTCTCCTGACGTGGTACAGGGCGGTGGCCCGCTCCATCTCCTTCGGTGTCATGGTGTCCATCTCCTTTCGTATCCCGGCCGGGGTGCTCCCGTCCGGGCTTCATTCCGTGGGCTGGTCCTCCGGGTTCATCCCGTGGCGATCCCCTTGGACCTCATCCCCCTGGCTGATCCCCTCCGAGGGCCGACCCCTCCAAGGGCTCCTGTCCGGGGGCTCCCCTCCAAGGGCCCCCCCCTGCGGCCTATATCCCCTCATACCGCCGTAGGTGCCTCTAGAACGCCTCAGGTTGAACGATTTTGCGCTCGTAGGGTATTCCATCCTCTCGATGGCTTTTCGTCGCTCCTAGGGGCCTCTACGGGCCTCTTTCGCTCGCCTGTCATCCTTCGGGGCGGTCATACCCTCCTGACCCGCTCGTTTTCCAGAACTCCTGCGACAACGGCGGCCTGTCCGTGGGCGGCTTGCAGGTCGGCGGTGTCAAGGTGCTCGTAAAATCCCGCCGTGGTGCTTATCGAGGCGTGACCGAGCAGGGCGGCGGTCAAGGCGATGTTCCCGGTGCTCCGCAGGAACTCCGTGGCGCATAGGTGGCGCAAGCCGTGTATCTTCATGGGCTGGCCGGTCCTCTCGGCCACCCGCCTGACCTGTCGCCCGAAAACGACCGGATCAAGCCTTGCTCCCTGCTCGGTCGGAAATACCCAAGGGCATCGCCACTCGGGCGGGTGCAGGGCGATGAAGCGCCTTATCTCCCTCATCACTTGGGGCGACACTGGCACGGTCCTTCCCTTGCGGGTTTTCGTGGTCTCGGGGCGCAGACGGATCAAGAGGGACTGCTCGTCAATGTCCTCTATCCGCAGGGCGCATAGCTCCCCCCGCCTCATGCCGGTATCGAGGGCGAGCAGTATCATGGCCTTCAGGCGGCGCTCGGTGAACCTCTTGCCGTTCAGTCCGTCGATGAATGCCTTGACCTCGTCAACCGTGGGAATATCCGCTCGCTTGCCGGGTAGTCTGCACTTGATGTTTTCCATCGGGTTTTTGTCCAGAACTCCCTCGGCCACGAGGAAAGAGCAGAATACCCTCATGACCTTGATCCGGGTAAACCGGCTCCACTCCTTATCAGGCTCGGAGACAAACGACAGGACCGCCGGTCTCGGGTTTTCGAGAAACCTCGGGTGCTCCCGCAGGAACGGGGCGATTATGTGCTTGTAGTTATCAATGGTGTTCTTCGCAAGCCCTTCGGCTTTTCGGATGGACAGAAACATGTCGAGGGCTTCATGTGCGCTCTGATAGGCGGTGCTGATCGGTATTGCCGTCGCTGGCACGGTGTTTTCCTCCCTTCCCTATTCGGCGGGTCGTGGAGGAAAATGTC
>Ga0255341_1004059_pt1 | contig 15724 bp, 9 predicted proteins | sample wastewater_treat_8_FD_192418 | JGI IMG/M metagenome (GOLD analysis project Ga0255341, IMG submission 192418) | Wastewater microbial communities from Lulu Island WWTP, Vancouver, Canada - plant12 | ecosystem: Engineered > WWTP > Wastewater > Unclassified | place: Canada: Vancouver, British...
CCCCGTCATGATCTTACTCATGAGGAGATCACTGAGGCGGGAGCCATTCGCGTAGAGCATGTCATTCATGGTATTGACACTGAAGCTGTATCCCATCCCCTCCAGGGCTTTCATGTAATGGGAGGGCTTGGCGCCCCTGGGAGCGTTGCTCACAAAAGCCATTCCCCCATCCTCCTGAGCCCAGTGGATCAGGCTTGCGAACGAGATCTTAGTGGCATCCTGGAGTGCTGGGGTAAAAGTAGGCCACTTCTGAGCGCAAGCGCCTGGTTCGTATTTTGCGCTCTGTTTACTCCAGTTATCCCAGAGCTCCAGCCCCACCTGGCCCAGCTCTGAGAGTGACATCCCCACCTCGATCCATTTCTCATAACTATCCGCCCGTTCTTTATTGAGGGCATTGAGCGCTGTAATCGCCCTGGCCTGTTTCTCTGCCAGAGTTTCAGGCTCCATTTGTGGTGGGGGCGTTTCTTGCTCTTTTTTTTCTGGCGCTTTGGCCGAGAATTTTTCTATAATCCATCCTGGGAGCTCCTCCAGCTCTGTATCGCTGGGGGAGAGCTTAAAGGCATAGCGCCCTTTGGTAACGGAGGGCGGGATAATAACATAGCCTCCATCCGCTTTTACATCTATCCCTGGCCAGAGCGCCCCCCTGGAAGTGATCCTCCGCCCGCTGTTAGGGTAGAGGAAGTAGTAATGCCAACCTCCCCCGCCCGTATTAATTGTCACTGTTTCCAGCGGCTCGGGGTGCTCACTTCTGAGATCCTCCCAGGAAACTTCCCCGCCATTGCGGGGATCTATATCCACCACCACCACCCCAGCCCCGCCTGTTTCTTTACTACCCGTTTTAATTCCCCAGTTTGCCTGTGGCCATTTCTTATGCCAGGCGCTTATGGTCTGAGCGTTGGTGGTTGCTTTTTCTTGCCATTCGTTTATGAGCGGGTGTTTACCCGCCCCTGGGCATTTTGGGTTTTTGCATGAGCATACTCCCCCCTCAGAGATCCAGTGGAGGGGGATCAAAGGCCAGCCCAGCTCCCGATAATATTCCAAATTGCTTATTTTTGTGGTATCATTCATTGTAGAAGGGGAGAGGTACAAGCTCTCCCCGCTCCCTTCACAGTTTAGTAAGGAACCGAAGCCGAAACTCCCAGCGTGCCCTGCTCGGAGTTTCTCTTTTTAGGCAGGGGCTTTAGGCTTTCCACATAATCAAAAACTTGGGAGCCGTCTGCATTCTCACGATTACCCACCACCACCAGGATAGGCTTATTGAGAATATCGTCACTGTCAAAAACATAATCCGGGGTTATTCGCCCCAGTATTGCCTGGGTCCAGGTGTAGAGCTTGGATTTTGGGCTAAACTTCCTGGAGCACCAGGAGTAAATCTGTTTGCCATCCTCGTATTCCTCAGTTGGATCCAGGTGAAAGTAGATCTTTAACTGGGGGCCGTAAATCCCCTCTTCTTCCTGGATGTCGGTGATCTTGCCAGGGTATACCCCAGGCTCGAGCGCCTCATAAGTTGATTGTTGTATTTTTATACTCATATTTTTCTTGGCCTCCTACGGTCCATTATTTGTTGGGCTTTTGCCCTGTTTTGTGAGACTCATTTGTCCCTTAACTATTTATCGGTTTACTTTCGGCATTTGTGACATTTTCTATGAGCTCGGCAATTTTCCGCTTTTTTCTCTGCCTCAGGGCACTCTCAGAGATCCCGCTCTCCTCAGAAAGTACTTTAATAGTGTTCTGCTTTTTCCAGTAGGAGTTTTTTCCAGCCTGGCCGTGTTCTGTTAATAACAGGCGCTGGTCAAAGGGATCCATCTTTCTAAGCTCCTCATAAAAGGTTCTTACCTTATCTTTGGGGTAGCCATAAGTAAAATCAAAGGCGCTGTCTACAGTGTCCTCCCCAATATTCTCCAGCTCCTCAGTAGGGAGTTGTTTTTCCCTGTCTATGTTGTACTTTCCTATTTCATCTGTCTTTTGGATTTTCCCGCTGTAGGGTTTTAGCTTTGCTGTTAGATCCTCTACTATTTTGCGCTTTGCTTTGCTCTTAGTTTTTTTGGGGAGATCCCATTCTAAGTAGCCCTCCCACCACTCTAAAAAGTCTGGGTCAGTTAAGAGGTGGAGGAGAGCAGGCTTGCCCTCTGCATCCAGCCACCACTCCTCCTCATTGCGGATATACCCATCTCTTAGTAGCTCATTTTCGTAATCCAGCAGGGCTTTTGCAAGCCCCCCATAATAGATCCTGGCACTTGCGGATGTAAGCACCTGGTTTTTTGTAAAATCCCTTTCAGCTATGTAATTTATGAGCCATTCATTGCTGGGGTCTGCTATGAGGTCATGGATGTTATGGTAAAAAGTAAAATACTCCCTAACCTCTGGAAACTTGCGCTGTAATAATATCCCCTCCAGGGTCAGTGTGCTTAAGTCACTTTTACCAGGCTCAGCTCTGAGCTCCTCAATAGCCTGGAGCCATTCCTCAGACTGTCTGTCTAAGTCACTGTCAATCCAAATTATTTTTTCTTTGTCTTTTTCTTCCACGATCACCCTCCAGGTGATTAACACAAAAAAACCTTACAGATTTTCTGCAAGGTGCTTGTGGCATGCCAAAAAAAGTGGTATACTGGATATACCTGCAAGCACCTGCAGGAGCCCAGGCCCGCCACTGTTAGCGCAGTGGTTTGCCATTTAAATGGGCTTGCACGATTATTCTAACACCTTATTTCCTCTTTGTCCAGAAACTCTTTTTTTGCCCTGTTTTTTGCTCCAGGAGGGCATTTTGGGGTATAATCGCTCGGAGCGTTTTATCACTCATAAGGAGCTAAAACTATGCCACTCACACCCTCTCAGGTTGCCGAAACTTTAGAAACTGCGCCCAGTACTATCAGGCGCTGGTCTACCAGGTTTGAGGAGTTTATGAGCTTCTCTCATTCCCATGGGCAGAGGAGATCCTACACTTTGGAGGATCTGGCCATGCTCAGGAGAATAAGGGACCTAAGCAGGGAGGGGGTCCCATTAGCTAAGATCTCAGAAGCGCTCACAGTGGAGGCGGTGAGAGCGGAGGGACCCACTAAGGCGCTTATAAATATGAGCGATGTGGCTCAGGCCCTTGAAATGGCCAGGGATGCTTACGCCTCCATAGAGCTAAAGAATGCTGAGCTCCAGGAGCGGGTGAGCGCCCTGGAGGAGTACATTCAAACACCCTGGTGGAGGCGTAAAAAAGCCCCAAAAAAAGCCTCTGATTAGTTATCTGGGCAATTCCCCATTACGCCTTTTTATCTCCACTTGCGCCTGGGCTTCCCAGCCCGCATACACCTCAAGCTGGGTCTGATCCATACTCTCATAAATGTTTCTCAGGTTGATCTCTCCCTGATAATCCCCCTCAGAGAGCGTGTCTCCTCTGGCCTCCTCAAGCTCCTCCCTGGTAGCGTGTAGAATGGCATTATAGTAAGGTTGCATCAGGAGCCACTTTTGGTGTTGCCAGGAAACATAGCTCATGCCCTCAGGCTTTTTCAAGTAGGGTTTAGGTCCTATTTTTGCCACTTTACGCCTCCCCAAAAGGCTCTGGTTTTAATGGCTGGCTCCAGTCAATTCCTGTCACCTCTGGATCATCCAGGGTGTAGAGGTTGATGTTTCCAGTCTCTCGATCCAGTTGAACCATCTTTTGGAGTTTGCTTATGTCACCACTCCCAAAAACAGGATCCAGAGACTCTCCCATCAGTGTAGCCACTTCTGAGAGGTTTTCCCGCTGTTTGAAAAGCTCCTGGGCGCTCTCAATATAGGCCTCCTCCGCCTCCTGGATCTCCTCAGTGTTTCTAAGCTGGGTAAGGTTGCCCTCCGCCTCATGGCCCAGGAGGCGGATCCCAATTACATCATCACGCTTGAGCCCCTCTGTGGAGAGCCCCAGTATCACCTCAGAGGAGGCTCTCTGTTTGTAGGGATCCCCTGATTTCTGGTACTCCTCATAGAGCTTTTTCACACGCTCTGAGGCTCCGCCCTCCTGGCCAAAAATTGAATCACTCCTCATGGAAAGCTTTTGATCTACCAGGGCTTTAAAGGTTTGCATCTCCGCCCCCAGCTTGCTCGCATCCCATTTGGCATACTCCTTAGCCTTAGTCTCCGCCAGGTGGGTGGTAGCCTTTTTATACTCATTGATCCAGCCTTCCCAGGCTTTTTTTACTCCCCCATAAACGGTGGGGTAGTGAGTGCGAATCCTATCCTGGATCTCCTGGCTCCGCATCTCTCGCTCATAAGGAGTCATCATTGCCTCATATTTTGAGAGGTGCTCTCTGGCAAACTTGATCTCTTTTAGGCGATCCTGCCAGGTGGGTGCGCTGTTACTTCTTTGTGTACTGTAATTAAACATTGTCATCCTCCATAGATTGTTTTACTTTTTTCCAAAATAGTTGGCCAGAACTTTGGGCTTTTCTCAGATTTTCCTCATACACTGGATCATAGTTTCGCTGGGGGTCCAGAGGGGGAGATCCTGAGACGATCACCTCATCCTCATCATCCCAGCCCCAACTCCCAGGCTCCACCCCATCCCTGTAAGGGCTCTTGCGGGTGGTCACTGTATAGCTATGCGCACCACTGAGGAGCTCATCCGCCAAAAGGGCCACACAGTCCGCCAGGTCGTCATGAGTAATCCGCCCCGCTTTTGGAGCGCTTATGTCTACCCCACCTCTGATCTGGAGCGCTTTGAGCTCGTCTATGAGATCATCATCCTTTGGGAGCCCTATCAGCCCCAGGTTTATGGCCTCCTTGAGAGCTCCATAAATTCTGAGCTTTTGTTGTCTTGTGAAAGGGGTGTAAACCATAGGGAGGCCAGGCTTGAGCCTTTGTACTGTGGAGGGGTTATCACATAACACCCCCATAGGCTTATAACGCTCTACCAGGCTCTTGAGGAGATCCTCCGCCCCTTTTGCATCCACAGGCGCTCTCAGTTTTTTGAGGTAGTCAATCAGGACCACCCCGCTCTCCAGGTGCCCTATGGCATAAGCGTAATGATCTCTCATTAGAGCGGGGTCTACGGCCATCATGTAATTCACTCCAGGCTCCACTCCCCCTCTCCCTAAGCCTGGATCCACACAGCGATCTATTGCCTCTGAGCTCAAAAAAGCCTCTGTTTGCTCTCGAAACTCCGCAAAGTACTCCGCCATGGCGCTCTCAGGATCTCGCTTGAGCGCACTATTGATCACCCGCTCACTCACTTTGGGGTTGAGCTCGCGGGTTGCGCTTTTGGTTACATGCCAATCCTCCAGGTCGCCCTGAATGGCTCGATCATAAAGCTCATATACCAGCCCTACTTTGGCATTAACTGAGGTGGTAATAACCAGCCTGGCATCCTCTCCAAAAGTGGCAGTGGTAGGAGAGAGCGCTGTAAATATGGCCTCAGCACTGGAATTGCCCAGCGTGTCTACAAAAAAGGCGGCCTCATCCATAACTAAAGTGGAGGCGGTATAGCCTCTGGCCGCCCTGGCCGAAGCTGGGAGGGAGAGAATGATCACCCCATTTTTGAGCTCCACTCTATCCTCTTTTACTGCCTGGATCATATCGCTCAGGGCTTTGGTATGCCTCAGGAGCTTTGTGATCTGTCTTATGTGGACCCTGGCACTATCCTCCCTCACTGATACCATCAGCACATAACGCTCCTCCCCTGGGCGGATGTATTGATCCAGGTTAGGAATCACTGCCTCATATACTGTAATTATGTCACTGAGGAGAGATTTACCACCCCGCCTCCCACTGAGGAGGAGCCAGTTAGGCTTACCACTCTCATAATAAGCATTGAGAGCCTCCACCTGGCCAGGGTAGAGTTTCACCCCCAGTGTATGCTCTGCAAAGTCAATTATCGGGTGCATCATCCTCCTTTTTCACTCTGTAGAGATCTATGAGGGTTTTGTATGCCTCCCCGCTGTTATCCGCCTTTTTAGCCTTCCTGGTAGCCTCCCAGGCTCGTATTGAGGAGTTATGGATCCAGCCCCACACTTTTAGATAGGCCGTAGCCTGGGGGAAGTCTTGATCCTGCATGGCTTTGGTAAAAGCATCATAGTAGAGATCACTTACCACCTGGAGCCTTATGGCATCCCGCATGAGCTCCCCCTCCACCCCAGCATCCACCAGGCGCCCTTCCACCTCCCCCTGGGCAATCCTGGCAAGCCCCACAAAGGGCTCTCCCTTTTGTATTCTTTTATAGGCTCCCGCCCCTCCGTGCTTTGTAGCACTTGGTAACTTCGTTTCTTCACTCATTTATTTATTCCTCCTGGTAGTAAATTGAGCCCGTAGAATAGCTCAGGTTAAAAATACAGGGCATTTTCCTACAGGGCATAAACAGGTATTAATCGCTTAAACCTTATACAAGATGCGATTTTTGGAGCTTTTTAGAAGCCCCTTTCAGGTCATTTATGATCCATAGCTTGCCATTTTTGCATGATTTTTGGCTTCATGGCTTTGATAACTATTACTTATCGCAATTATCTGCAACCTTTTTTCACCCCAAAAAGCCCCCTGGAGAGCGCTTAAAAGCCCCAAAAGTGGCTTAAAACTTTGTTATTTTTACATTCCAGAGGATAGTGGAGCCCCAGAGGGGGGAGCGGTAAGCCCAAAATAGCCCCCTGTTACACCCTGTTACACCTACTTCCCATTATTAATAGTAAATTGATTTTTTTTAATTAATAGAAAACAGGTGTAACAGGGTGTAACACCCCACCCCCCAGGCGCTCTATTTCAGAGCCACGCCTTTCCAGACTCGGGTAGGGTGTCCATTCACTCTGGCCACTGTACGCTCACACCCCAATTTTTGTAGAATGTTTGCGATCCTCTGAGCGACCTGTTGATCACTCCCTCCGACTATAGCGCTGTTGTTTCTGAGGGTGTGAATGATCTCCGCTGTTGAGAGTTGAAGGTCCTTATTATCGGGCTCGACTGTGAAGGTCTTGACTACATCGAAGTAGAGAGGATCATCCACTTCATAGCGGTTATTGATCTCCGTCATTTTGCTTTGAGTTTCACGATCCAGCTCCCAGGTTTCCCCAGCTTTGAGGAGTGCCACTGCCTGAGCCCACACCTGGTTTATATTGACTGCCTTATCATAGCTCCAGTCAATTCTCTGGAGGTTTACCACCCTAAAGCGCCTATGGCCTGTGGGGTCTGCCAGGAAGCCTCCTGAGCTGTTTATGGTGCCAATAAATGAGGCGGTAGCGGGCTTTACAATTTCATCCCTGCCATAGGGCTTTCTCACATTTATGATCTCTTTTGAGAGGAATGCTTTGAGGCTCTCTATGTCGGATTTTCTAAGGGTAGCGCCCAGCTCCTCCACCTCCCAGACCCATTTTGAGCAGAGGAGGATTAGGAAGTCCTTATCCATTGTATTGATGCTGTTTTGGATGTAAAAGCCAGGCAGTGGAGATCCCAGCCACCAAACGAAGCGGGATTTTCCAATTCCCTGGGGGCCATCCAATACCAGCATGGGGTGCTGTTGGCCTGGTCTGGATCCGATCACTTTCCCCACAGTGCCTATGAGCCATCTTTTCAGGACCTCATAGAAAATGTTGTCCTTATCCTGGAAGTATATGGAGGCCAGTGCTATATGATCCTCCCCATCCCAGGTGAGGCTCTCCAGGTAGTCTTTTATGGGGTGGAATTGATGGTCCAGAGCCATTGAGGCTATGGTGTCCATAGCGACATCTTTAGCCTTGTAATCGTACTCCCTGAGCCCTGTCATGATCTTACTTATGAGGAGATCACTGAGGCGGGATCCGTTGGCATATAACATATCATTCATGGTGTTTACACTAAAGCTGTAGCCCATCCCCTCCAGGGCTTTCATGTAATGGGAGGGCTTTGGGCTCTTGGGAGCTATGCTTACAAAAGCCTTACCACCATCCTCCTGAGCCCAGTGGATCAGGCTTGCAAAGGAGATCAGGCTTGCATCCTGGAGCGCTGGGGTAAAGGTTTCCCATTTTTCACTGCAGGCTCCAGGCTCATATTTTGAGCTTTGCTTACTCCAGTTGTCCCATAGCTCCAGCCCCACCTGGCCCAGCTCGGAGAGTGCCATTCCTACCTGGATCCACTTCTCATAGCTATCCGCCCGCTCCTTATGGAGGGCGTTGAGCGCTGTAATTGCCCTGGCCTGTTTCTCTGCCAGAGTTTCAGGATCCATTTGAAGTGATGCCGGCATCGCTTTTGGCTCAGAGTGGGGAGTAAATTTTTCTACAATCCATCCTGGGAGCTCCTCCAGCTCTGCATCCTCTGGGGAGAGTTGGAAAGTGTACTTTGCTTGGGTTATGGAGGGAGGGATCAGTACATAGCCTCCATCCGCTTTGATGTCCACCCCTGGCCAGAGCGCCCCCCTGCAGGTGATCTTACTGCCACTGTTAGGGTAGAGAAAATAGTAATGCCAGCCTCCGCCTCCAGTGTTTATGGTGACTGTTTCTATGGGCTCGGGATGCTCATTCCTGAGATCCTCCCAGGTGATCTCCCCGCCATTCCTGGGGTCTATGTCCACCACCACCACCCCAGCCCCGCCTGTTTCCTTACTGCCTGTTTGGATCCCCCAGTTAGCTTTTGGCCAGGATCTGTGCCAGGCTTTGATCTTTTGGGGGTCGGTGCTGGAGTTTTTCTCCCATTCTTTTATGAGGGGGTGCTTGCCTCCGCTGGGGCATTTGGGGTCCCTACATGAGCACCCTCCCTCCTCAGTGATCCAGTGGAGCGGGATTAAAGGCCAGCCCAGCTCCCTGTAATATTCTAAATTGCTTAACTTTGCGGTATCATCCATAGTGTGTGGGGGGAGTTTCCTCCCCCTCTCCAATCAGTTAGGTCTTGAAGCCGAAACTCCCAGCCCGCTCTGCTCGGAGTTTCTCTTTTTAGGGAGCGGTTTCAGGCTCTCCACATAGTCAAACAGTTGAGATCCATCAGTGCTGTAGCGGTTATCTACCACCACCATAACAGGCTTATTGAGGATGTCGTCACTGTCAAAAATATAGTCTGGAGCGATCCTGCCCAGAATAGCCTGGGTCCACTGGTAGAGTTTTGATTTGGGGGAGAACTTGCGAGAGCACCAGGCATAGAGCTGTTTGCCTGCCTCGTAGCCCTCAAAAGGATCCAGGAGAAAATAAACCTTCAGCTGGGGTCCATAAGCCCCATCCTCCTCCTGGATGTCGGTGATCTTGCCAGGGTATACCCCAGGCTCTACTGCCTCATAAGTTGATTGTGGTATTTTAATGCTCATATTGTCTTGGCCTCCTACGGTCCAATATTGTCGGGCTTTTGCCCTTTTTTGTAAGGATCTTTTTTACTACTCCTCTCCATGTATACTACGGATGAGCTGAGGTATTTCGTTGCAATTTTCAGCACTTTTGGTCTTAATCTGCTTTTACGGGATCTCAAAGTGCCCTCAGGAATGCCATATTTTTTAGATTGTTTTACTATGGGGATCTTGTACATAATACTTTCTACTATGATCAGATCTATATCATCCAGGAGAGGTATTGCTTTGCATATTGCATCCCAGAGAGGCTTATCCTCCTCTGCTATGTCTATAACCTCTCTTGGGTCCCAGGGGTCCACTGTTTTTGAGGTGTCCCAGCTGTCAAAGTCCCACAGGTCCTCATCCCCACTGGAGCCCATATCACTACTTCGATCAATTTCATCTTTTTGTTCCCAGGCTATATACTTTTTAATACCTGGGCGCCATACCATGGTAGTTTTATCGGGTAGCTCTTTTAGCCTATACTCTCTCTCCACTTCTTTAGTGTCCATATTGCGCCCCTGAGCTCCCCCCCTTACAATCCTGTTTCTCATTGTTTTTTTAATATGGTTTTTGAGATCACCCAGGAGGATGTTCTCACATCCTGGGTAGGTTGCTGTTTTATACCTGAGCTCTTTGTCACTCCAAAAGGTTTCTGTATATCCATGAATGGCCTCTAACAAAGGTACTGGAGCCACATCCCGCTCATAATTGAGAGGGTTTAGCTCATTCGTTTCAGGATCCAGGCTCAGCTCCAGTTTCCACATAGCCTCCAGCCTCAGGCGCTCACTTGTGATATATAGCACCCGCCTCCGTTGAAAATGCCTCTCAATGAGTAGCTTTAGGGCCTCCCCAGCCTCAGGGTCTTTATCTTGTACTATTGCAATGAGATCCAGGAGCTCTCCAAAAGAGCCTGGGGGTGCGTTATTTATTGCCTCTTGTATTGCCTCAAAAAGCTTCTGCCTGTCTGCCTCCAGGATTTTCCGCCCCTCATCCCTCCAGTCATCCACCTCCCCTGAGAATTGAGCGGTTATATCCGCCCAGATTTTCCGCCTCTCCTCTGGGGTGGTGCCAGCTGTTATTCTTTTCCGTTTTTCTCCCACGATCACCTCCAGGTGATTAACACAAAAGAGCCTTGCAATTCCTGCAGGGCGCTTGTAACATGCCAAAAAATAGGGTATACTGAGGTATACCTGCAAGTGCCCTGCAGGAGCCCAGGCCCGCCACTGTTAGAGCAGTGGTTTGCCATTTAAATGGGCTTGCACGATTATTCTAACACCTTATTTCCTCTTTGTCCAGAAACTCTTTTTTTGCCCTGTTTTTTGCTCCAGGAGGGCATTTTGGGGTATAATCGCTCGGAGCGTTTTATCACTCATAAGGAGCTAAAACTATGCCACTCACACCCTCTCAGGTTGCCGAAACTTTAGAAACTGCGCCCAGTACTATCAGGCGCTGGTCTACCAGGTTTGAGGAGTTTATGAGCTTCTCTCATTCCCATGGGCAGAGGAGATCCTACACTTTGGAGGATCTGGCCATGCTCAGGAGAATAAGGGACCTAAGCAGGGAGGGGGTCCCATTAGCTAAGATCTCAGAAGCGCTCACAGTGGAGGCGGTGAGAGCGGAGGGACCCACTAAGGCGCTTATAAATATGAGCGATGTGGCTCAGGCCCTTGAAATGGCCAGGGATGCTTACGCCTCCATAGAGCTAAAGAATGCTGAGCTCCAGGAGCGGGTGAGCGCCCTGGAGGAGTACATTCAAACACCCTGGTGGAGGCGTAAAAAAGCCCCAAAAAAAGCCTCTGATTAGTTATCTGGGCAATTCCCCATTACGCCTTTTTATCTCCACTTGCGCCTGGGCTTCCCAGCCCGCATACACCTCAAGCTGGGTCTGATCCATACTCTCATAAATGTTTCTCAGGTTGATCTCTCCCTGATAATCCCCCTCAGAGAGCGTGTCTCCTCTGGCCTCCTCAAGCTCCTCCCTGGTAGCGTGTAGAATGGCATTATAGTAAGGTTGCATCAGGAGCCACTTTTGGTGTTGCCAGGAAACATAGCTCATGCCCTCAGGCTTTTTCAAGTAGGGTTTAGGTCCTATTTTTGCCACTTTACGCCTCCCCAAAAGGCTCTGGTTTTAATGGCTGGCTCCAGTCAATTCCTGTCACCTCTGGATCATCCAGGGTGTAGAGGTTGATGTTTCCAGTCTCTCGATCCAGTTGAACCATCTTTTGGAGTTTGCTTATGTCACCACTCCCAAAAACAGGATCCAGAGACTCTCCCATCAGTGTAGCCACTTCTGAGAGGTTTTCCCGCTGTTTGAAAAGCTCCTGGGCGCTCTCAATATAGGCCTCCTCCGCCTCCTGGATCTCCTCAGTGTTTCTAAGCTGGGTAAGGTTGCCCTCCGCCTCATGGCCCAGGAGGCGGATCCCAATTACATCATCACGCTTGAGCCCCTCTGTGGAGAGCCCCAGTATCACCTCAGAGGAGGCTCTCTGTTTGTAGGGATCCCCTGATTTCTGGTACTCCTCATAGAGCTTTTTCACACGCTCTGAGGCTCCGCCCTCCTGGCCAAAAATTGAATCACTCCTCATGGAAAGCTTTTGATCTACCAGGGCTTTAAAGGTTTGCATCTCCGCCCCCAGCTTGCTCGCATCCCATTTGGCATACTCCTTAGCCTTAGTCTCCGCCAGGTGGGTGGTAGCCTTTTTATACTCATTGATCCAGCCTTCCCAGGCTTTTTTTACTCCCCCATAAACGGTGGGGTAGTGAGTGCGAATCCTATCCTGGATCTCCTGGCTCCGCATCTCTCGCTCATAAGGAGTCATCATTGCCTCATATTTTGAGAGGTGCTCTCTGGCAAACTTGATCTCTTTTAGGCGATCCTGCCAGGTGGGTGCGCTGTTACTTCTTTGTGTACTGTAATTAAACATTGTCATCCTCCATAGATTGTTTTACTTTTTTCCAAAATAGTTGGCCAGAACTTTGGGCTTTTCTCAGATTTTCCTCATACACTGGATCATAGTTTCGCTGGGGGTCCAGAGGGGGAGATCCTGAGACGATCACCTCATCCTCATCATCCCAGCCCCAACTCCCAGGCTCCACCCCATCCCTGTAAGGGCTCTTGCGGGTGGTCACTGTATAGCTATGCGCACCACTGAGGAGCTCATCCGCCAAAAGGGCCACACAGTCCGCCAGGTCGTCATGAGTAATCCGCCCCGCTTTTGGAGCGCTTATGTCTACCCCACCTCTGATCTGGAGCGCTTTGAGCTCGTCTATGAGATCATCATCCTTTGGGAGCCCTATCAGCCCCAGGTTTATGGCCTCCTTGAGAGCTCCATAAATTCTGAGCTTTTGTTGTCTTGTGAAAGGGGTGTAAACCATAGGGAGGCCAGGCTTGAGCCTTTGTACTGTGGAGGGGTTATCACATAACACCCCCATAGGCTTATAACGCTCTACCAGGCTCTTGAGGAGATCCTCCGCCCCTTTTGCATCCACAGGCGCTCTCAGTTTTTTGAGGTAGTCAATCAGGACCACCCCGCTCTCCAGGTGCCCTATGGCATAAGCGTAATGATCTCTCATTAGAGCGGGGTCTACGGCCATCATGTAATTCACTCCAGGCTCCACTCCCCCTCTCCCTAAGCCTGGATCCACACAGCGATCTATTGCCTCTGAGCTCAAAAAAGCCTCTGTTTGCTCTCGAAACTCCGCAAAGTACTCCGCCATGGCGCTCTCAGGATCTCGCTTGAGCGCACTATTGATCACCCGCTCACTCACTTTGGGGTTGAGCTCGCGGGTTGCGCTTTTGGTTACATGCCAATCCTCCAGGTCGCCCTGAATGGCTCGATCATAAAGCTCATATACCAGCCCTACTTTGGCATTAACTGAGGTGGTAATAACCAGCCTGGCATCCTCTCCAAAAGTGGCAGTGGTAGGAGAGAGCGCTGTAAATATGGCCTCAGCACTGGAATTGCCCAGCGTGTCTACAAAAAAGGCGGCCTCATCCATAACTAAAGTGGAGGCGGTATAGCCTCTGGCCGCCCTGGCCGAAGCTGGGAGGGAGAGAATGATCACCCCATTTTTGAGCTCCACTCTATCCTCTTTTACTGCCTGGATCATATCGCTCAGGGCTTTGGTATGCCTCAGGAGCTTTGTGATCTGTCTTATGTGGACCCTGGCACTATCCTCCCTCACTGATACCATCAGCACATAACGCTCCTCCCCTGGGCGGATGTATTGATCCAGGTTAGGAATCACTGCCTCATATACTGTAATTATGTCACTGAGGAGAGATTTACCACCCCGCCTCCCACTGAGGAGGAGCCAGTTAGGCTTACCACTCTCATAATAAGCATTGAGAGCCTCCACCTGGCCAGGGTAGAGTTTCACCCCCAGTGTATGCTCTGCAAAGTCAATTATCGGGTGCATCATCCTCCTTTTTCACTCTGTAGAGATCTATGAGGGTTTTGTATGCCTCCCCGCTGTTATCCGCCTTTTTAGCCTTCCTGGTAGCCTCCCAGGCTCGTATTGAGGAGTTATGGATCCAGCCCCACACTTTTAGATAGGCCGTAGCCTGGGGGAAGTCTTGATCCTGCATGGCTTTGGTAAAAGCATCATAGTAGAGATCACTTACCACCTGGAGCCTTATGGCATCCCGCATGAGCTCCCCCTCCACCCCAGCATCCACCAGGCGCCCTTCCACCTCCCCCTGGGCAATCCTGGCAAGCCCCACAAAGGGCTCTCCCTTTTGTATTCTTTTATAGGCTCCCGCCCCTCCGTGCTTTGTAGCACTTGGTAACTTCGTTTCTTCACTCATTTATTTATTCCTCCTGGTAGTAAATTGAGCCCGTAGAATAGCTCAGGTTAAAAATACAGGGCATTTTCCTACAGGGCATAAACAGGTATTAATCGCTTAAACCTTATACAAGATGCGATTTTTGGAGCTTTTTAGAAGCCCCTTTCAGGTCATTTATGATCCATAGCTTGCCATTTTTGCATGATTTTTGGCTTCATGGCTTTGATAACTATTACTTATCGCAATTATCTGCAACCTTTTTTCACCCCAAAAAGCCCCCTGGAGAGCGCTTAAAAGCCCCAAAAGTGGCTTAAAACTTTGTTATTTTTACATTCCAGAGGATAGTGGAGCCCCAGAGGGGGGAGCGGTAAGCCCCAAAAAACACCAGGTGTGACAGGGTGTGACAGCACTTTCCCATTATTAAGAGAAAATTGAATTTACTTAAATAATAGAAAACCCCTGTCACACCCTGTCACAAACCCCTGTTACGCCCTGTTACACTCCCTTTGAAGGTGCGCCTTAAGCGGTTTCCCAGCGGGTTCGTTTTTTATTTTATTCCCACTCCGATCCAGGCTCTGACTTGTCGGTCATTGATCCTCACTCTCCTATTTTCGCATCCCAGTTTTTGTAGAAGGTTTGCGATCCTCTGAGCGATCTGATTATCGTTTCCCCCCACTATTGCTCCGTTAGTTCTGAGGGTGTGAATGATCTCCGCTGTTGAGAGTTGAAGGTCTTTTTTGTCGGGATCTATCGTGAAAGTCATGACGAGATCATAAAAGAGCGGATCATCCACTTCATAGCGATCATTGATCTCATTCACTTTTTCCTGGGCGGTTTTTTCCAGCTCCCAGGTCTCCCCCGCTTTGAGAAGTGCCACTGCCTGAGCCCACACTTGATTAATATCCACCACCTTATCATAGCCCCAGTCGATCTCCTGGATATTAACCACTCTAAAGCGCCTATGGCCAGTGGGATCTGCCAGGAAACCTCCGCCTGAGCTGTTTATGGTCCCGATAAATGAGGCGGTTGCGGGCTTCACAATTTCATCCCTGCCATAGGGCTTCCTAACATTTATGATCTCTTTTGAGAGAAAGGCTTTCAGGCTTTCAATGTCGGATTTTCTAAGCGTAGCGCCCAGCTCCTCCACCTCCCACACCCACTTTGAGCAGAGGAGAATTAGGAAGTCCTTATCCATAGTATTGATAGAGTTTTGGATGTAAAAGCCAGGAAGTGGAGATCCCAGCCACCATACAAAACGAGATTTTCCAATTCCCTGGGGTCCATCCAGTACTAACATGGGGTGCTGTTGGCCAGGGCGGGGTCCGATTACTTTCCCCACTGTGCCAATAAGCCATCTCTTTAGGACCTCATAAAAAATATTGTCTTTATCCCGGAAGTAAATCGAGGTGAGGGCAATGTGATCCTCCCCATCCCAGGTGAGGCTCTCCAGGTAGTCTTTAATGGGGTGGAATTGATTTTCCAGGGCCATAGTGGCTATAGTGTCCATGGCCACATCTTTAGCCTTATATTCGTACTGCCTGAGCCCCGTCATGATCTTACTCATGAGGAGATCACTGAGGCGGGAGCCATTCGCGTAGAGCATGTCATTCATGGTATTGACACTGAAGCTGTATCCCATCCCCTCCAGGGCTTTCATGTAATGGGAGGGTTTGGCGCCCCTGGGAGCGTTGCTCACAAAGGCC
>Ga0255341_1004070_pt1 | contig 15690 bp, 7 predicted proteins | sample wastewater_treat_8_FD_192418 | JGI IMG/M metagenome (GOLD analysis project Ga0255341, IMG submission 192418) | Wastewater microbial communities from Lulu Island WWTP, Vancouver, Canada - plant12 | ecosystem: Engineered > WWTP > Wastewater > Unclassified | place: Canada: Vancouver, British...
GCCAGAGATATAGCATTGGTCTTTCCCCTTATTTTATCATACAGCTCTTCTGCATTAAAATGAGTGTGCATACTGAATACAGTTTCCAATATACAACGCCTGGGTTCAGTTAATTTGAGCCCTTTGTGATTAAGGTATTGACTAAAGATAACTGCATATTCTTCCATCGTTTTTTCCTCTTTGTATTGAAAATCATTCACAACTTTGCTCAACCTGGTTTTCTGTCAAGCACCATTTTAGAAAAAATTTTAGAATAAATTTCAGATACCCCCATTTTTTTTACCAGAGTAGTATAAGTTTCTGATTTGCCCTTCGCTCTTTTTCCTCTCCGGAAGGTTGACGTCCTCGTCAACCACCTCACACGCTTTTTCCCCTTCCGCAATGTTGACCTCCTGGTCAACCCACCTCTCACGCTTTTTTCACTTCCGGAAGGTTGACGTCCTCGTCAACCACCTCTTACGCTTTTTTTCCTTTCCGAAAGGCAATCGGAAACGAAACACCAGTGTTACCACTAAACGACGAGGACATCGTTTTTCCGGAACAAAAAAGCCCTTTAGGGCGACACTTTAATAGCGATGGAGGCGTAAGCCCCTCGTAAAATGCGGAAAAAAATATCTCTTCGCCCTCTGTACCCTGCCCTCAGCCCTTCGCTCTCTGCCCCCTGCCAAAAGCCCCTCGGAAAATGTCAGCACCATTTCTTTTTCTCTTTCCTCTCACCTAAGCTCGTGTATTACTCCTTAATCAAACCTTAATCAAGCGTTAATAATTAAGGAGTGATTAAGGTATGATAAAGAATTGATTGACAGTTTGAGGCAAGGAAATAATATGACCCTAAAAGCTATGGAATTTATAATGAAAGTAACTGAAAAATAAGGAATTAAGGGATTTTCCGGCAAACTGGACGGTGCTATATATTATTATCATCCCCGCTTGAACACAACTATTATGTGACACGCACCCCAAATGCCAATCCAGGAAAAAAACCTGGGTTCCCATTGAACAACGAGGACATCGTTCTTCCTATTTGTGTAACCGACGGACAATTATGAACGACAAGATGTCGTTCCACCGGAAAAAAAGCGGTAAAATATAACACAGGTTATACTTTGCAGAGGAAAGAAATGCTTCTTTTTAGTCAATTAACCGATGGGATTAAAGAAGTTGCTGAATTCTTTCTTAAAGCAATGCTTCGATCATGTTTTCTCCTTGTTCCAGATGTGATCATTGTTCCGGAGCCAGGAAAGCACTACCTGTCAGCTGACAAATCAGGATGAGCAAGGATGAGACAAAAAAATAGTTTGCATTATTATTATTAAGGATTATATTACTCTATGTAGTGTGAGTAAACTGATTAAATTAACCCGTTCAATAGTCAGCATCAACACTTCAAAAGGGAAGCACGGCAATGTTAAATGATTGGGAAAGTCATGGTTGTTGAATTGAGTAAATGCGAATCAATGTACTCAAACATGATTATCTGGGGAAAAAGTAGAAAAAAAGATACTGGAGGCAATATGTCTTCATTGAGAGCGAATTGGATCACAGAGTATATGAGAAGCAAGGTTGTTTTTTTTGTTTTCACCTTGTTTGCAGTAATCATGTATGGAGAATCACTTCAATTCTCTGAGGTAATGGGTGACTCCAAAAATGAAATTGTAGACTCTCTACTTGCAGTTGATGAGTTAAGCGGGTCTATCTATTATCAACATAACTACATTACGGTTGATGCAAACTGGCAGGAAGTAGATTCAGCTATTGGAGATTACTATAGTTGGGCCTGGATGGTTCATTTTGCAAGCATTGGGTATTTATCTTTTCATGTACCCTTTATTCCCAGCGGGTATAAACTTCAATCTGCGACGCTGTGGATTTATTGTTATGGGATGCTAGGCAATAGTACTGTGGGGGTTTATCCCATTTTCAATTATGGAGAATCATTCGTTTTTCCACAGGGAATTCTGGAGCATATTAATTATGGGGGTATCTTTAACTCTAACGACGTGATTCCACCAACTGTATATGATAACTATATTTTGTTTACTCATGATACTATCTTGCCTCCTTGTTGGATGAGTTATGATGTAACAGATTGTATACTAATGGACATTGCCGAGAACAGTGGACTTACACAATACCGTGTTTACTTGGATTGTTTCTCTGATTGGGACAATCTGGATGACTATATTTCAATTGCTTCAGGAAGCAGTCCCATGAGTTGGGTTGTTCCAAAGATTAAATTTACACTTGTCAATGCCACGTCCAACAACGATCCGACAAATCCTCAACCCAAACTGATCATTTTATGCTATCCCAATCCATTTTCAGATAAAAGCACTATTTCGATCAAAGCATCTGAGCCTGGCATCTGCAAGCTCAGTATCTATAATCTCAAGGGGCAATTGATCAGTTCCCAGTCCAGCAATATCTATGCAGCAGAGGATCACACATTCCAATGGGATGGTAGAGATGCTACCGGCAGACAAGTTAGCGGAGGTATCTACATTGCTGTGGTTGAATCGGGCAGAAATAAAGTAAGCGGTAGAGTTTTATATTTACGATAACCGCATTAACCACAACCTTAGGAGGAGTAAATGAAGTAGATTGACATGTGGTAGCCGATTGCAGAAAATAAGGTTTAGAGGGTTGAGATTCCTTAAAGCCCTTTAGGGCGAAACAATAATAGCGATGGTGGCGTAAGCCCCTCGGAAAATGCGGACAAATAAACTCTCCGCCCTCCCCTCTATACCCTCCGCTAAAAGCCCGAAGGGCAAAATCGGAGTGTTGACCTCCCGGTCAACCACCTCTTACGTTTTTTTCCTTTCCGGAAGGTTGACCTCCCGGTCAACCACCTCTTACGCTTTTTTTCCTTACCGAAAGGTATGCGGTAACGAAAAACCAGTGTTACCACTAAACGACGAGAACGTCGTTTTTCCGAAGTGTTGACCTCCTAGTCAACCACCATATTTTTTTTCGTTACTGAAAAAAGCGTAATAAAGAAATAACTCGGCTGCAAGTGGAACGACAAGATGTCGTTCCTCCGATTTGTGTAACCAGCGGAAAATTATGAACAACAAGATGTCGTTACTCCGCAAAAAAACTGTAATGTATAACAAGGATTATACTTTGCAGAGGAAAAAAAATGCATCTTTTTAGTCAATTACCTGGTGAGATTAAAGAAGTTGCTGTGTTCTTTCATAAACCAATACCCTTAGGCATATTTTTTATTTAAGAACCTGCTGTTGCTTTGTCACCATTATTGATTACTAAAACCAAAAAAACACTCCACTGCATACATCCAAATTGGATGTATAGGATGCAAATAAGATTTAACTTGACTTATTTTGAGCATCCCTTTTTTTTGGTTAAGATAAGAAAAGAAGAAAAAAGGATTATTCTGAATATATGTATGAAGCTGTATGGGATGAGAAGAATAACTCAGTAATACTTCTAGAAAATACAATAGATAAAGAGATTGTATCGCCTAGACCAGTGTTTTTTGAAGAACTCGACTTATTGGGATTTGCTGATGTATGGAAATACCCCAGAACAAATGCACCACTATTATGGGCTATAGGGAGAGATTACTATTACAAAGGTGTTTTGGTCGCGCGTGTGACTGGTGGTGATTTATACAAAAAACCTGATGTAGAGATTATTCATAAAGGATGTTTAGAACCGGTTGATCTATCTCATACAATTCTAAGTAATACCGACATAATGAATAATGTTATCGGGGAAGCATTAGAATTTATTCGCCGAGTGCAGAAGGAGTATAGGAGATATCCATCTCAGCTAACTGTTTCCTTCAGCGGCGGAAAAGATTCTCAAGTAGTTCTTGACCTTGTTTCTAGGGTTGTTAACCCAGATGATTACATAGTAATCTATACCGATACAGGTATGGAAATTCCTTGTGTTGAAGACACTGTAAAAAACACTATAAAATCATATCATTCAAAGTATCCAGCATTTAACTTTATTACCGCACACCCCACTTCAGATACCGATAAACTATGGGATCTGTTTGGACCCCCAAGCCAAAAAATAAGATGGTGTTGTTCAGTTTGTAAATCAGTCCCTTTCGTCCAAACCTTAAGAAAACATGTAGATAATCAAAAGTTGTCAAATATAATCGTATTTGAAGGTGTTAGGGCAGAGGAAAGCAGCCGTAGGAACAAATATAAGAGAATTGCTTCAAATGTTAAACACATAAACCTAATAAATGCAAGGCCAATCTTTGAATGGAGCACAACAGAGGTCTTTCTTTACTTATTTCAAAGGAATATAGAAATCAATAAGGCATATAGACAAGGTATGTGGAGAGTGGGTTGTTCTGTCTGCCCCTTTGCCTCAAAGCCGGCAAACTACTATCTTGGAGTACTTTTCCCGAAACAAACGGAAAAATTTGTAAAACATATACATAAACTAGCCCTCTCACGAGGTATGACAGATTCAGAAAAGATTAAAACATATATCTCAGATAGATCATGGGCAGGACGTTCCGGAGGAATAGGTATAGATAATTTTGGTGTGTCTAATGATATCGTGATTACTGCTGAATCTTATAAAGCTATTATTCGAAGACAGCGAGAAAATTTGCTTGAATGGTTAAAAACTTTAGGAACTATGTCAATAAAACAAAAAAACGAAACAACTGAAGTTGAGATTCTGATCCAAGGCGTTTATATCCAGATTTCAATCACGAAAGTAGATGACACAACATTAACTCTGACTTCAAAAAATGTTAATGAATACCCTGTGATCAGAGGGCTACTAACAAAAATTGTAAACAAAACTACATACTGTGTTCATTGCGGTCTTTGCGAGGTTGAATGCCCCATACAAGCAATATCTTTTAAGCCATCATTGAAGATTGATGAATCGTGTGTACATTGTCATAAATGTAGCACATCTATTGAAAAAGGATGTATTCTAGCACAATCTTTACAATTACCTATAGGAGGAGAAAAAATGAAGAAAAGCACTACAGGTTTGGATCGATACAAAAAGTTTGGAATGAGAGAGATGTGGGTAAATTCTTTTCTATCAGACCCAGAAAGATGGTTTGAGACAAATACTCTAGGGACTGATCAGATACCGTCATTTAAAAGATGGCTTAAAGACGCAAACCTTCTAAATAATAGTAATTCGCCATCGGAGTTAGTTGGAGTATTAGCTAGTTGTGAATATAATGATGTAATCTGGCAAATAGTTTGGGTAAATTTATTCTACAACTCTCCTATCGTAAACTGGTATATATCATTGCCTTTTGATCGTGCCTACACAAAAAATGAGCTACTCGAGTTATTACTTATTGAGTTCCCAGGAATAGCTCGTTCAACTTTGAATAACCCACTTAGTGCATTACTAAACACATTTGACAACAGCCCCTTAGGAAGTACTTTTCGTATAGGGGAGATTGAAAAGAAAGGAAAATCTATTGAGAGGGTTATGAAACGAAGACTCCTACAGATAAATACAGCTACGATGATTTATGCATTATACAAGTATGCCGAAGTAAATAATAAATATTACCTTACAGTTAGGGAATTAATCGACTCCAAGTCTAATGGGGGTCCGATCAAGATATTCGGGCTAAAGCAATCGAATTTAGTAGAAGTACTAAGAGGTATTCAAGAATATGACAGTGAGCTTTTAAAAGTTGACCTAGTTGCAAACCTAGACAATATAAACTTAAACAAAAAATACAACCCCATCGGGGCATTAATCAGATACTTTTCAAGGAGTAGGTAATCATGAGATACTCAGATATTCTATCATTAAATGATCAATTCATTGATACATTTGACTTAGTAAATGAATCAGAAAGCTACTGGAAAACCTTCGTCCCAACAGAACGTTTTATAACTATCTTGAAAGCAGTCATAGATTCGATTGATACACAAAGCCCTAAAGACCGAAAATCATTTTGGGTTATTGGTTCCTATGGATCGGGGAAATCACATGCTTCTTCTGTAGTTAAACACTTATTGTCCGATGACCAAAAATCTATTGATGATTTCCTTTCCAGTCGGTTTGCTAATAACTTACAGCTTACATCGAGATTGAGAGATATTCGAAAAAGAAAGAGATTTTTTCCTGTAGTTATCAAAGGCAGTAGCGGAATATCAGATTCAAGGGATTTTGCATTCACAATACAGAAAGCTGTCGCAAAAGCATTAGATAAATCGGGGATAAATATGGTCCGTGAGACAGAGTTTTCGAAGGCTATTAAATACATAAATAACAATAACCTCTATATTGACTGGGAGAAGGTCATAGAGAGTAACGAAGAGTTAAGAAGCGTTGTAAGCAATTTGAGTGATCTTATCCGAAAACTTGAAAATTACGACTCAAGAGTATTAAAGATATGGGAGAAAGTATCAGATTTTAAACTTACTTTTGAGGACAATATAGAATCCTGGCTAGGAGAGACACAACAAATTCTAAAATCCGATCATGGATACTCAGGTTTATTTATTATGTGGGATGAGTTTACAAGTTTACTTGAGATGCCTGAGAGCGGTAGCTATTTGAGTATTCTACAGAATATAGCAGAGTTATCTAAAGATTTAGACCAGGAAGTATATTTATACATCATTAGTCATCGAAGACCAGAACAAACACCTTTATCACAATCTGACATCAAGCACCTGCAAGAAAGGATCAAAGATTTTGACTATTCAATGGAACCTATTACAACATATCAAATAATGTACACCGCAATTCAAAGAAACGATCCAAAAAAGTGGGAAGAGAAAAAAAATCATCATCGTGATGATATCACTAGTTTAGTAGATACTATTCTTGATGGAAGCAGCTTTGAGATAAAAAGAAGCTTGTCGGATTTATTCCCAATACACCCTTATTCTGCTTATTTATCAACCTACTTTGCTAGAACGATTGGGTCAAGAGAAAGAAGTATTTTTAACTTCCTACATGATGAAGAACGGGGATTTGTAAAATACATTAAGACAAATCCTCAGGGGGAACTATACGACTTTTTAACTGTTGACTTGATATTTGACTATTTTCTACCTGAGCTTGAGAAAATGGATGATATAAATTCACTTTCTATTCTTGGAAATTACAACACTTATAGTGATTTAATTAGTAAGAAAGACAATAACTATATGAAGATATACAAAGGATTGTTGTTATTGAACCTCTTCGTTAAAACTCTTAAAGTTGCTGATGGCATCAGTTCATCACTTTTAAAACCTAATGAAGAGAATGTTTCACTAATGTTTAAGGGTACAGAACTAACGCAGATTGTAACAGATTGTCTTAGTTTTATCGATCATGAACATATAATAGTGAAAAACCCTAACGGCTTGTATGAAATTGGCAGTTCACGAATCCCCTATAACGAAGTCCAAGAAAGATATGATGAGTTACTAAAACAAACCATAGATTTCACCGAAATAGCAGATGACAAAGATTTGTCTGAAATATCAAGAATTCTTCTACAGAATGTGCTGAGAGAAACTGCGGATCCTTTTACACCTGAGGTCCTAATAGTACCAGCAAATATAAAAAAACATGAACTGATACCAAAGATAATCAAAGCACGAAAGAGAACTTATAAGATACTCCATATAATTTTTATAGGTCTTCATCAACCAGAGTTGTCAGATGCTCTAAAGATGATAAAAACTCTGGATTGGCAAACTGAGTTAAACAAACCACCTTATGTTTTTATTATACTAGATACAATATTTAGCACTGAAGACCTCAGTAAAGTACTTCATTACAAATCCTATGAATTAGTAGCTCAAAGTCAAAATCTGAGTTCTGATGAGATATCCGGATATAAGAAACAGCAGTCACTTATTATTAAAAACTGGATCAATCAGCTTTCTTATGGTTATGCAACAGTTTTTACGCTTCTTCCTTCTAACAATCCACTTGAACAACGTATTGCTTTGAACAAATATGGTGAGTTCATCAATAATAATTTATCTCTTCAATTCTTTAATATGGGACCTGAAGTGCTAAGCAGTAAAAATAATAAAATTGCCACTTCTACTATATGGAAGAAACAAGTATCTCGAAAAGCAGCCCAAGCTATTTTACTTTCAGACAATAAGAAAGATTTCGAAAATCAGTTAAAATCATCTTATACATATCTGTCCTCATTCTACCATACACAGCAAGGTGAAGATGCATTAAACAACGATTTTTCAGTATCCCTTGCGTTCAAAGATCACATTATTTATAAGACGAGGATTGCATTTGACCAAATAATGAACGACAATGTTGGAAATGTTATTAATATAGGTAAGAAGTTTAAATTTTTATCAGAAGCACCTTACGGATATTATCCATGTACAGTTTTTTTGGGTATGTTAGCTTGGCTTTTCAAACCCTATTTGGGCAAAATTTACTTGAAAGATAGTGCTAAAGTAGTAAATGCTCAGGATATGCTAGATCTAATAGTGAGCTTCTTTGATTATGCCTCAGAGAATGAGCAAGTTGACAGTAAGAAACTAACAATTAGAATTGGATCTCCCCAAGAAGATAAATTAATCAATCTGCTATGTGATATATTCAATCCAGAGCAAAAAGGAAGCTTAAAACTAATAGTTTGGGACATTGCTCTTGATTATGTGAAAAACAAGTTCCGATATCCGCTGTGGATTGCTAAATACCACAATATCGCCCAAAGTAATGAAGCTGTATTAAGCGCTTTGGACTCAATCATTGAATTATTCAAGGCAGTCAAAGATGAAGAATACTCAAGTGAGTTTGTGAACACGATATATAATAAAATATCCTCTGTACAAACTGATCTCAGAATTATATTCAATGACACTAAAAACAACCCAGAGCTTTTCAAAAAGTGGCTTGTGTCGAAGAAAGTAAATAACATTTCGGAATTAAACATTGGTGCGATTGAAGAGTACATAATTAAGAACTCTGGGGAAGAGCTAGTTTATACTTGCGAAGATGAGACAGCAACATACAATAGAGTACTTGAATTCCTTTTACAAAAATCCAATAATGGAGGTATAAACAACCCAATAGATAACGACATTTCCACAGATAATAATGGTACTGAAGTAATAGACACTACAAATGGTAATTATACGGATACTTCAGAAACCATGAGGGTTGTGAACATCCTCACAAATGCTGGATGGGACTCAAAATTTATACGGATCATGGAGAAAATATTGACATCCGTACCACAAGCCATGAATATTGTCATTAAGGCTTTACAAGAAGAAGGTATCAATGTATAAGGAAATCAATTCTATTGATGAAATTATATCTAATATTGTAGAAGAATCAAAAATTTGCACTATGGCTAATCGAAGATTTCCTGTTAGGTTTATATTTTCCGAAAACATGACTCAGTATAAAGAATTAGTTATTGGTTTATGTGGGATAACTAATAACCATTTCGATTTGAGTATGTTATGCAACAATGATGTATTTCCCACGAAACATCAAATCTTCGATATTATTGAGGTTCTATTATCCGGCCAGAATTCTGTAATCTATCCAGTTTCGGAAGTACTAAGATTCTATCAGATAAATGAGTTTACATCCTTCTTTAATTATCTTATGGACAGTATTGAAAATCCACCCTCTGTTAACAACAGGATTTATTTACCTCTGTACGGCATTTGGACTCCTTTTCAAAACTATGTTCTACAAAAATTCTCAAGGAAGCATCAGTGGGCTCCAATCTGGAAGTTGAAAAATGACAAAGTTACTGTATCAGAAATCTGTCGCATTACCTTTCCTGTTTCCAGTGGTACAAAATTTATAACCAATGCTCAAACATGGTTATCCTTTTGGAAGAATAATTATGAAAGTAAATACTATTCTACTTCAAAAACTCTTAATTATTTAGCCAAGCAATTCTTGCCAGATGAGGTCTTTATTTCATCTATCGAAATTTGTAACTACAAAGATTTGATTCATTCGCTGTTCAATATTACAATCCCCTTCGATTATAAGGATAAAGAAGAAGAACATTGGGAGTACTTGTATAATATTTTTTTAACATCTCCTCAAACAATTGCCCTGTTCGACTTTGATAGCTTTATCAGCAAAAGGTTTGATTATGACCTTTTAGATCTAAGCATGCTATCTTTTGTAAAGCATTATTTGAATCTAACTAATACATCTGAAAAATGGTTACTAAGCAACTGGTACCAGTCAAAATTTAATGGAGATGAGATACAAGAGCACTTCCCTCTTTGTTTTGAGTCTCTTTCTGAGTTTTCGGATACTGAACTAATTCATAATATTTGGTTATATGCTTTCAGAAAGCATCCCAGTAAAATGTTGCTTCAAGAAAGATTTAAGCTTCTTTCTTTTATTCACAAAGAATTGAACAAACCTACTGATGAATTAGAAAACATAGTAGATTCCGAGCTTGATATACAAGAAGAGTTTGTAACAAGTAATCCCGAAATACTAACAGGATTATTGAAATGTGAATCACTTTATGTATTAAAGAAACTAAGTCAAGACATAGCTTTTATTAAATCTCCTATTTTTCGTTGTAGATTTTCTAACCTTTATGAGTATGTGAATTGGGATAATTTTGAATACACTTCAAAGGGTTGCAACGAATGGATTATTCCATATTTTAAAAACTATTGCCTGGGTAAACTTACATGGAAAAGACAACCTGAGATAGATAATATCTTAAACAAAGTAAATGAAGATGATAAGGCACTATATGAATGGTACTACAAACAACAACTCCCAGACTATTCTAGTGCAAATAATAATATAATTTATTGGGTTGACTGTCTTGGGGCAGAATGGGCACCTTTGTTGTTGCATCTATTGAATGAATCGGATGTAGATAAAAAGTGGTTCATCGAAAGCATAGATATCAGGAGAGTATATCTACCAACTATAACTGATGTTAACAGAATTCCAGAATCTCATCACATTCTCGATCTTGATAACTACATTCATAGCAACCAGATATCTAATAATTTAAACCAGTTTTTACTAGGTCAAATATCAGTACTGCAATCGATAGTAAAACAAATCTTGGCTAGCCCACATGATTCTATTGTAATCAGCTCGGATCATGGCTCTTCGTATTTATGTATAAAAGAATTCATTGATAATAAAGGACTTGGCATGTCTGATACCGAACACGGCGGACGTTACAAATGTATTAATAGCATGAGTGATTTTGTTTCTGATCAGGTTAAAATTCTTCACATAACAGAATCTCCCCATATACATGAAAATAAGTGCTTAATAGCTATAAAGCATATTTCTCTCGGTGATAGGACTCCCTTTGAAGTTCATGGTGGTGCTACTCCAGAGGAGATTCTGATTCCATTTATTAAGTTAAATAGAGTAAAAAAACATAAATTAATTATTGACCCAATAAGTTTCGATGAAGTTAAAGCAAATAATCCTGTTATAGAACTCACAATACATCCAACCCCATTAGGAATGCCTTACATTATTGTATCTGGGAAACGATATAATATGACTTTTGTTCAAAACCATTGGTCATGCAGTTTTAAAGGATTAAACTCAGGCCAATATATTGCAACTTTGGTTGTTGATGGAAACAACTTTGAAATAAAATTATCTATAAAATCAGGTTTTATACAGGAGGAATTGTTTTGAACCAACTTGATGAAAAAATATGCGAAAATTTCCCAGATGAATCAGTCCTTAAGATTAAGAGCAGATACAATGCGTTTTCTAGTAGGAATCTTCCTTCATTCATCAAAGACTGGCTTATAAAGATGTATACTTCAACAGATGGCTCATTAGATGTTGACGGTTTGATTAGCTTTATGGATAATAATATTCCAAGTAAGGATGAGAGTATTCTCGTTAAACTAAAGACCAAAAAAGAACCAATAAAGATACTGTCCAGATTCAATATCCAGGTTGATCTAAAAAATGATCTATTTAGGTTCGAGATTCCTGACCATGGGATATCCTTAAGTATTGGCATAATCCCTGATTATGTATTTAAAAAGCATGAAAAATACCTTTCGGATGGTGAACATTGGGGAGTTATTACTTTAGTGTACATTCATCCATCGGGCATTGTTAGTGGGCAGGTGCAACTTATTGACTATAAACCATTCCAACCATATAAAGTAGATATCGAATACTTCAAATCAGCAAGGAAAAATTTCACAGTGTATGAATGGATTGATCTACTAATAAGATCTATGGAATATAATCCTGATAATAAAGATAGAGAATCTGGTTTTAGCTCTATCGAGAAAAAACTTCTGTTTATATCTCGATTATTAATTTTTGTTGAACCTAATCTTAACATGATCGAATTAGCACCAAAGGGCACCGGAAAGTCATATGTATTTGGGAATCTGAGTAAATATACTTGGATGTTTAGCGGAGGAGTAGTTTCAAGGGCAAAACTCTTTTATGATATTGGAAGAAGAACCCCTGGTATTATAGAAAACTACGATTTTGTGACTTTTGATGAAATTGAGACGATAAAATTTGCTAATGAAGAAGAGCTATCAGGAGCGTTGAAAAACTATTTAGAAAGTGGTCGCTTTACAGTTGCAAATTATAGCGGAACATCTGAAGCAGGATTGATGATGTTAGGGAACATTGCTTTATCACCCGATTGGCGACCATTGTCAAATAGATACTTTACATCGTTACCTAGTTTCTTCCAATCTTCAGCTTTGATGGATAGAATTCATGGATTCATCGAGGGATGGAAACTGATACGGCTTAATCAGGGGCTTATTATCAATGGCTATACACTTAATGTTGAGTATTTTAGTGAGATATTGCACAAACTGAGAAATTGTTCCCAATATAGTCAAATAGTCTCTGATTTAATTCAAATCCCACAGAATTCTGATACAAGAGATGTTAAAGCGATTATAAAGTTAGCTACAGCATACCTTAAGCTAATATATCCTCATGTTTCTAATTCCTCGGAAATAGATAAAGAGGAGTTCAACTTTTTCTGTTTGGCACCTGCAATTGACAAGAGAAAAATTATCCGTGAACAAAGATCATTTGTTGATGTTGAAGTATCTTCTAAAATGCCTGATATTTCGCTTAAGGATTAGATTATATTGACAAAAGTGTCGAACATCTATTTCCCCAGCACTTCTATTGAAACGGTGGATAAAGATTATGGGATCCCTATACGCCTCTCGGGCTGAATTTCTAAGTGGTATTTGATTTGACTTTTTATCTAAAGTGCGAGGGATTTGTTGTATTCTTGAAAGTAATTCTGGCTTATGGAATTGATTTAAAGGGCTATCAGGGTATGCAGAATTTTCAGGGTTTCATTTAAAAATAGCTTTTATTTTTGCACATTATGTCAGACAGATGTCTTTGTTGTGGACATCCAGGATCACTAAGAGCTCATAGTATTTAGCTTTTTTGTTGCGGTCAATGGCAAATAAAAATGATACAGAACGGCAAACAAAAATGATACAGAGTGGCAAACAAAAATGATACAGAGTGGCAGTATAAAAGTGATACACTTGACCATTTTTTATATCCAAAAGAGGCAAAAATGCCGTTTTGAAGGTGTGGGTCTGCCCAATTTTATCCAGGAATTTGCAGTTGCTTTGGCAAAGAAATAGTATAGTGTTTTTATTGAGAACTCATAAACAGTTGGCTCTCAACTGGTTTTTAGCTACCGGGTAACCTTTTGCGGAATTAGAAAATTAGGTATATAATGGGGAGATTTATCTCTTTGTTCCTTTTTCCGAGGGGCTTACGCCTCCATCGCTATCATTGTGTCGCCCTAAGGGGCTTTTGGCAGAGGGCTGAGGGCAGAGGGTTTATCAGCAACATTTTCTCAACCTTCTAAACCTTATCAACCTTCTAAACCTTATCAACCTTCTAAACCTTATCAACCTTCTAAACCTTATCAACCTTCTAAACCTTATCAACCTTCTAAACCCTATCAACCTTCTAAACCATATTTTCCGAGGGGCTTACGCCTCCATCGCTATCATTGTGTCGCCCTAAAGGGTTTTTGGCAGAGAGCTTAGGGCAGAGGGTTTATCAGCAACATTTTCTCAACCTTCTAAACCTTATCAACCTTCTAACCCTTATCAACCTTCTAAACCTTATCAACCTTCTAAAACATATTTTCCGAGGGGCTTACGCCTCCATCGCTATCATTGTGTCGCCCTAAAGGGCTTTCGGCAGAGGGCTGAAAGCTGAGGGCAAGTTTCGGTGTATTGCAAGAAATGTAGTTGCTAAAAAGAGGGGTATCCATAAGAATGGCATACAGTTAAATGCACATTTTTATTTTGTAGGATTAAAGTGAATAAAAGCGGAGGCAACGAAACCTCCGCTTGCAATGCACAATTGGTTATGTTTACATAATATTAAAAGTTACTATCAAAGCGAAAGCCTACCAGGAGTTTAATGTTTTTATAAAAAACATCGTCTATATATTTGTTATCAAACACAGGAGTAATGCTTCTTTCATATCTGAGTTCGCAAAAATACTTATCATATTCCATACCCAGATTTAGTTGATAGCCAAGAACGAAGGAGGAAAGTTCTTCAAAATTTTCATCGTCATAATCGAAATCTTCATCTTGTCCACCAAGTTCTACCGAAAAACCTGAGCTGATAGGAATACTTGCCGAAAGTCCTGCTCCCAAATATGGTTTGAATGCTAATTCAGGAAGATTCACAGTATAGATTGCGGAGACAGGAACCTGCAGCATATTTATACTATGTTTCCAAGTTGTATCATATTCAAGCCATATTTCATCATAATAAGTTCCTTCCCATTTTGATCCATTCATACTAAAGGCAATTTCGCCTTGCAAAGCAAGATTTTGTGATACAGTTGCATTTCCGATAATTCCAATGTGACCGAGTGTTCTTCCTTCAATATCATATCCGGCGTCATCCAGATCCTCAATATCATCTCCAATGAAATTAGCAAAATTTAACCCTCCAATTACACCTAACTTTACTTGGGTTAAGGTTTGGGATTGCAGTCCTGCCACAAAGAGCAGTAATAGCAACACTAACAGGTAGACCTTTGTTTTCATAATAGTTCTCCTTTTTTTTAGCAGAATTTGCTTCTGCGAACATATTTACTCATCTTAGCATTAAGTTTTTTTGTCAAGATGTTTTTCGTTTTTTTGGATTTAATATTAGTTTTTTGGCAGCGAGAAGGAAAAAACTTGACATAATTTTAGAGAACTACATAGTTGTGTTTGTCTTTATTTTTGCTGAAGAACAAATAAATTATTTGGAGGAACTTATGCAAGAAGAAATGAAAGAATCAATGCAGGAGCAGGTTTCGGAAGAAATTCCCAGCTCGGAAGAAGGAACCCCTGCAGTTTTAGAGGGTAAGCGAAAAAAGAAATCAGCTTTAATCCCTGTTTTGATAGTTTTATTTATAATTATTGTGGTTATTGCCGGTTACTATTTTGCAACCTCTTCGCCTCAAATTCGTCATATTAGTAAAAACGCTCTGGTTGTAGCCAAGATTAATTTACCCCAGCTGCTGAACAAAACCGGAGCAATGAAAAAGGGTGATGTTAACGAGGACATGATTTCTGCCCTGGAAGAGTATAATCTGGAGGCATTAGTTAAAGATCCGCGCAGCACAGGATTAATAACTACGAAGCCCTCCTACCTTTTTGGGGAGTTTGATACGAAAAAAAACCTTCCCTATATTTTTATGGTTATGCCTATTGCCAATGCGGAAAAAGT
>Ga0255341_1004078_pt1 | contig 15670 bp, 18 predicted proteins | sample wastewater_treat_8_FD_192418 | JGI IMG/M metagenome (GOLD analysis project Ga0255341, IMG submission 192418) | Wastewater microbial communities from Lulu Island WWTP, Vancouver, Canada - plant12 | ecosystem: Engineered > WWTP > Wastewater > Unclassified | place: Canada: Vancouver, British...
CGAAGGGGGCATCCGGCAAAGGTTTCACATGCATCTTCTCTTCGTTTGTGAAGGCGTCATAGGGCTTCTTCTTTGTCGTGCCGTGAACCTCCATGCCGATCTCGTCTTTGCACCAGGCAAGGGCCCGTTCGTGGCAGTCGAGCCAGGTATCGATGTCATACCATTTCCACTTGTGGCATCAATGCTGCCTGTTTTTGAATCACACCTCCTTATCGAAATTTGTCTCTCATTCTACCAGACCCTCTAATCCTTTTGAACGGTTTTGTCACCGTCATTTTAAACTTTAGACTTATATTTCTAATTTGGCAAGAAAAGATTTCAACAGAAAGATCATTGCGGCCCATTCAGACTATGGTCTTTCAGGAACACGTATGGATGTACCCGAGGTGGAACTTCGCCCCGCTTTTTCGCCTCCGGTTTTTGCCTTCATGGTGATTTTCATTCTAGCAGGATATTCATGGCTGTGTTTATACCTGTTTATGTAGTGTTATTCCGTACAAATTTACTTTGATGAACACATTGTGTCCTATATTACCAGGAATAATTCCAATGCGGTTATCTTCGCTGTCTTATGTCCAGGTATTACTATCGGCAACATATTGAATTACTTTGTAGCTGATCATATAATAGGTGCCCTCAGCATATTTTCTTGTTTAAGGCTTTTAGCCGTTGGTTTCCAAAAGGTTGAGAAATAGTTTTTTTGCAGGTAACATTGTGTAGTGGGACACGAAGGTCTATCAACAAGGAGGAAAACATGCGGGATGTTTCCGTAACAGAACGCCCTGAAGTTTTATACTTTGAGGATCACATACCGGGTTCTGTGTACACGTTCGGATCGATTCTCGTGGATGAAAAGGCAATAGTCGATTTCGCATCACAATACGATCCCCAGATATTCCATACCGATCCTGATGCAGCAAAGAAAAGTTCGTTTGGAGGAATCGTGGCAAGCGGCTGGCATACAGCTGCCCTCGCCATGCGCCTGCTCGTCGATCACCGGCTTTCTCATGTGGCTAACCTTGGATCCCCGGGTCTGGATGAACTGCGGTTTCTGAAACCGGTACGCCCTGGTGACGAACTACGGGTACGGTTGACCATTCTGGAGGTAAGGCCCTCGGAATCCAAAGCAGACAGAGGCGTGGTCAAGTCATTCGTCGAAGTGCTGAACCAGTCTGGTGAGGTGGTCGCGAGTTGGAAAGGAATCAATATTGTGCAGCGTAAGAATACGGGTTAAAAAATAATTTCCTGCATGTAAATATCTTAAGACCATTGCACGGCAATATCCCTTAATTTACTTGTAACTTATTGATATAAGGTAGTATATCTCACTGTGATGGCCTCATGGAGGTTTTTGTGATGCAGGAACTCACTGCCCTACCTTCGACGGTTACTTCGTTAACATCTGCAGTCAAATAAGGAAAGATCTCCTCTCGATTATGTACATCATTTGATTGACTGAATGCCTATTGAGATGAACCTTAGAAAGAAATTAACAAGGGCTTACGTTTGTGGTATCTCTGAATATGCAATGTTTGACTATCATGGTTCGGATTATAAAGACAGGCCAATTGGCCGAAGGAACAAAAAGGGTTGGCCATTTGTGACCAACCCTTTTTGCCTTTTCTCATCGCTTAAAATTCACATATATTTGGCTGGGGGATAGGGATTTGAACCCCAATTCACGGAGTCAGAGTCGTACCTGGAGGCTATCCGGTGATACTACGGTGCTTCGTATTGGTTTGTAAATCAAGAGAAAATTAAAAACTGGGAGAAGCATAATTCACGGTGCTTCTCCCTTATTTCACGGTTGAACTTCACTATTACTTCACAGGCGACAGGTTCACGGATTAGCAATTTCTTTGACAAAATACTGTCCAGACCCTTAAAGTGAAACTGTTGGCAACATAGTTGCTTTCTTCCTGAAGTTAATGATTTGCCGATTCATTCAGCAGAATAATCCTTCACGTGATAAATCTCATATTCAAGACACTCAATCGGCAGTGAGAAACGATACCATAAACAGCGATCTTCCTTCTTTAAGGTATTATCCGCCAATTACTGTCACATCGTGGCACCAACACTGAATTCTATTAGATTTTTTGTTGTCATTTACAAACCTTGATGGTAAAATTCAAGAAATACGAAATTGATATATTAAATGTTCGATGAAAAATGAAGATTGACCCGACATTTTGGCAATCTAACCTTTCCTCAGCCGTTAAAAGAATTCTACACTTGTCAACTTTCAACCGTTATAATGAGCGTCGTGCAGACAAATTTGAAAGAGAGATCATGCTTGCCGTCTTCTGTGTGCGCACGCTAATCGAGCGCAAGAAACTGAGTGAAGAGTTTCTCAGAAAGAGGTTTTCTCTAAAAGCTTTTCCTAAAAAAACGCAAAAACCGGTGACATGGCTCAATAGTCATCATATTTCGAATTTATACAACCTTGACAAGCCGGAGCAGAAACAAATCGACCCCAGCTTCTTATGTAACCAAATTATCCACAGCTACATTCTCATTCCTGTAAGAGACGGCCAGAAATTTACCCACATTTATGTTTGCTCAGATTTTGAGCGCAACAGGTATTTGTACTTTGTTGCATTGGAGGTTATCATTTCTTTGCTTAATGACGTTGTATCTGACAACCCCATTCAAAGGGAAATGACATATAATCCGAGAAGACTTGATTACGATATCAAGAACTACATGAACGAGTCGCACCACTGGATCGGTCAGGCATGAACTAAAGCGGAGTTTAGTAGCAATCACGATGATCTCCTTTCTGTATTTTTTACACGCTGCATTGCTCATAACTGCTGTATACCGTTTTGTCACCGGTAACTGGAAAGCGGGCCTCCTACTTCTTGGGCTTGCTGCCTTGAGTGTTCTATTTTCATATCTTCTCTACCGTCGCCAATCCAGTGCAGATATGTGGGGTAACCCTGAGGAGAAACGAATTCCCAACTATATGTTTTGGTCAATTTTGCTTACATTCTGGTTCGTACCGCTCGGGATAGTGTCTATCATCTACTCTTCTAAGGTCATAGCTTACAACAAATCGGAGAACTACTGGGAAGCAGAAAAGGCTTCCAAGAAGGCAAAGATGTGGTGCTGGTTGACTTTTGCGGCGGGACTGATTTCAGCCTGCCTTATTTGGTATCATTAGAGAACTAACAAATTGATGCAGCGGACCATCTGCAGCGGTGGTTGATCATAGTGTTATATACTCTTTCAACCCATAATCGTTATTTTAGCCTCAGATATACTATGCTGCCTTTGTAGGCGGAGTCAGTTACCTATTGTTCCAAAGAATAACATACCGTCCCCCTTGTGACTTTTCAGGCGATTGCCTCTACAAATTCCCTGATATTGCGGGATAGCCGGGTATTGGTTTTTGTAAACTTGCCCTCATATCCGGTTATAATCCGGCGTATCTGCTCGGGGGTGAAGTCTTTGCCTTTCCTGGTTGCCATTCCCTGGTGCTTCAGTTCTTTGCAGATATGGGTTAAGCGCATGGACTGACCATAGAGGGTATTAATGAGCGTGACAACGCGTTGTTCATGGAGATCAGCAACAAGATCATTCCCTTCACGACGAAAGCCATAGGGCACTGATCCCACAACAGCGCCCTGGTTTTTCTTATACTCCATGGCCTTCTTGGTTCTGTGTTTTACCTGTCTCCGTTCCATTTCCCCGAGAAAGGCCTTCATGGCAAAATTAAGCCAGCCGTCAGGGTTTCCGGTATCAACCTGGCCCTCGACAGTATGAAGTTCAATATCCTTTTCATCAAGGAGCCTCTCAAGGGCCAAGAGGGTTAACATATCCCGGGAGAGTCTTTCCAAGGAGTAAAGGACAACGGCTTCTATTCCGTTTGATTCTATCCTGTCCATGAGAGAGACAAACCCGGGGCGGGCCTTGTTCTTTCCCCCGGATATGCCGGCGTCCTCAATGATATGGGTGAGATCAAGGCCCTTATATGTGCAGTAACTTCGTATTCTATCCTTTTGGTTCTCAAGGCTTATTCCTTCCTTTGCCTGTTCCTCGGTGCTTACCCGCACATATCCTATGGCTTTCATGGTGAAGCCCTCCTTTTTGTGAATGGTATTTTTAGGGATTGATTGTTAAAACAGGCCTTTGGCCTTGAAGCTCATATGGTGGGTATCTGCTATGATGACGTGATCGAGGACCTCGATACCGAGGAGCTTCCCTGCTTCGACCAATCTCCGGGTAAGATTGATATCCTCTTCTGAGGGTTCTGTATCTCCTGATGGGTGATTATGCCCAATGACGATACTGGCAACCCCCTTCATGATAGCAAGACGAAATACTTCCCGGGGATGGACCAAAGAAGCATTGAGGGTGCCCAAACTCGTAAGATCAACGTACTTCACCATGTTCCGGGTATTGAGCCCGATTGTCCAGAAATGCTCTTTGTCTCTGTCTATAGTTGATTCTGTTTTCAGGATGGACTGCAGGAGATCTGCAACTGTTCCATCGTTCCGTATACCAACATTGTCTTCCTTAAATTGAACTAACATAGCGCCCTCCTTATGATGAAAAGAAAAAGGAGAAGGTTTCCCTCCCCCTTAGCATGTCATTGCCTTCTGGTCTTCTTCTTCCTTCAAGACCTCATAGCCGTACTTTGCCCGGAGATCATCCAGGGCAAAGTGTCTCTTATTTCTTCTCCATAACCCCACATGGAAGCACCAGGCGTGTTTTTTACTTGCCCAGTGGAAGCCTCTCTCCCTGAACTTGTTGCTGATGGGGAAGGTTTTGCCCGATACCCAGAGCCATGTTCCAATCAATTCAACCTTGCAGAATGACAACGTCATAGCCCAGTCCATGGCCTCTTCAAATTCCTTTTCCATGGCTTCGTTGTAACGGTATGCCTGCTTCTCCCCGTTATACTCACATCCGGTATACTGGCAGTTCTTTAATGATTCATGGTATTGCCCCACAATCTCCAGGCATATCTGGAGATTCCCTCCCCTGTCCGGGTGGTGGATCAACATCAATTCATGAAACCTCTTCTTGATCTGTTGCTCTGTTGCACATCCGAAGAACCAGTGTGTTGTTCCCATAAATAAAACCTCCTTTTCTTGGAATAAAAAAGGCATCCGGATGGGATGCCTTCATAGTCATATTCGATTGTCATGTATAGTCTAATATACCATAATCATTGGGTATTCTGTCAAACGAGGTTCATGGGCCGGGGTTGATTGGGTGTGTGATGGAGGCCTAATCTTTTCATGCATTCTTCTGGCTCTTGGTCGTTCCTTTTTGAGGGTAGAAAAGCATTCTTTTTTCTGGAGGGGGGGTACCACCCGGAAGTGGAAATCACCCCCCTGCCGTTTATTCTTGTAGGGTACCCTATGTGTAACTATCGTTATAGAAGAAGCCAGAGTCTATTGGCAAAAAAAGTATACAATATATGCACGTGGGTTTAGCAGTGAACAGCTTGCACAAAATTAATATACAAATTATGCTACATGCAGAAAAAGATTGAAAAACATCGAGGAAAATATTACAAAAAACTAAACATTCTAATTTCTATGAAGCGTCTCCCATGAGGTAACCGATGATCGACTATCGTAAAGAATTGGCTGATATCGAGAAGCTCCTTAATGAGAATCGGTACTATGAATGCTCCATGCGATGTGGCAAGAGCATCGAGCTTGTCTTGAAAGACCTGGCTAAGGATTACTTTAGAAGCGTGACGAAAACCTCCCGAGTATCCTTAAATGAAAAAATCCGGCTTGGTCAACCACTGGAAAAATTAACCCTTGGGGCTCTGGCGAAGCTATACAAGGATGAAGGGATACTGAAGGCGCTGCTTGGATGGAAAACATCTGAATCACGGCGAGCTGCGCGCGCTTGATCTCGACATGATAACTCGTATCCGGAATAAAGTTGCACATGACAGGCAAGATGATATGTATCTGGAGAAATCCGACGCCCTTCTGCTTTATGGCAGCTTCATGAAACTGCTTGCCATCACCGGATTGCTGACTGCTGATGGAAGAGACAAAGCACCTATTATTTCTGTAAAGGACAGCAAAGGGCAAGCTACGCCGGCCCATTCCAACACCAGCGATAACGAAGAAGTGCAGGCATGCGAGAAGAACAATCTGAAGATATGCTTAACCCCAATCGAGGCTGAAGACGATGAATCGGCGTTACACCAACAACCTGTTGTAAAGAAAAAAGCACAGACAGTCATAAATGGCAGGACAATTACCCTGTATAGGAACAAGGAGTCTGGAAAGTATTTTGTCTATGAGGGACAGATTGATGTCAATACCTTGTCTTTGGTAACACCAGGCGGAGATCTTAAATCTCTCAAGGAACATTTATTTGAGGACCCCGAGGATTTTCCTGAAGCTGAGGCTGCAGAAAAATGCCTTATCACTACTGACCAGATTACCAAACACAGAAGCCTTGAGGAGGAAAACACTCGACTACAGGATTCGATGCAACAGGCGACAGGGTATGAAAAGACGGCAAAAGCTTCCCGACATCATAGGCTGGATAATGCACCACAACAGCCTAATCAATATAATAGAATCACTCAAGATGAGCTTATACCTCATATAGTGAGAGTTCTTCGCAAACATGGTGGGCGAGCACGTAAAGAAGAAGTCGAGCAGGCAATTTACCGCGCATTCAATGACATTTTTAAGCAACCCTGGTACGAGGAAACAGTATCACATGGAGTTCCGCGTTGGCGGCATTTTATTGCGTGGGCTAAGGAGAGGGCCAAAAAGAAAGGGCTGATCAAGCCCCCTGAAGATTCAGGCCGAGGCTTCTGGGAGTTAACGGATATGGGGTGAAAATACTTGCTGGAACTGGATAGGAAGGTATGAAAAACAATTTTTCCAGATCAGCTAACTTAACCAAGTACCGGTTCAATATTCTGTGGTCGACAGGAATTAACGCGTACATGGAGGAGGACAGGTTTTGGCTGTCCTGATTGAAGCTATTTCTGTTGTGATTCTTGTTGAGGCTATAGTTGAAAAGTTCCTCGGCGGGTTGGATGCTTTCGAGCAGATTGTTCCAAATCAAACGCTCTGTGCTGATGGTGAGATTGTCAGGGTTGGGTTTATGACACCCCAGGACGTTGAAGCATTTGTCAAGGAGCTGCAAGGCGGTGGTTTGGAATTTTTACGCGATGCTGAATCGGTTGACATAGCGGTGGTTGATCAGCTTCGTGGACCTACATCTCGATGCAGTTGGCTTGAATTCGGCCATGTAAATCTGGGTGATGACGGCCCGCTCGTCGCAGCATGCCGTCGTACCGGCAGCCAGATTATGACGATCGCCCACCCACTTGGCTGGAATTTTGAGACCTCCCTGTGTGCCAACTCTGGTTTCATACCAACCGAAGACATTCAAAATGATCTTGTATACCTGAGACACGAGAATGGTCTCGATGTATATTACAATACGAAGACGGGCAAAGAAGTTTATTTAGGTAGAACTCACAAATAAGCTCAATAGACAGCCCTGTGGCCGCCATCAATACATCGCGTACCTTCTTTTTAGACAAAAGTGAATAACCTCATAATGGATAGATGGGTGGAGAAAAACTGCCAGCTATGTGGGTAATGTGCATTTATTATTGCATTAATGCTCTCGAAGCGGTAGGCTTTTTGCATACAAATTTAACCAGATCATATAGTTTAGAACCTCGGAAATAGCTCCGTTCAAATAAATTACTATTAGGGAGGTTAAAAAAATCGCTTATTTATCAGGCAACATCAAAATAAAGGGAAAGAAATGGTTATAAAACAAATTTGAAAGCGTAGATCTTTGAGCGCTATGAATAGAGAAAAGAGTCAGATTATATCTCAAGCTATAATTCCTCAGCCCGGTCAAATTGTCCGTGTTCGTACCCGTACCTATCTCGTAGAGGATGTTGAAGCCAACGGCGGAGGACCAGCTGATACCATCGTCAGCCTTGCCTGTATCGACGATGATGCCCGGGGCGAGAAGCTCGATGTCGTCTGGGGTCTTGAGCTTGACACACAGATCCTGGACAAGGAAGCCTGGAAGTCTATTGGTCGCAAGGGATTTGATGATCCCCGTTTCTTCGGGGCCTATATTCATACACTTCGATGGAACTGCGTAACTGCCAGCGATGCGAGGCTTTTTCAGTCTCCGTTCCGTGCTGGGATCAAGATAGACGCTTACCAGCTCGAACCCCTCAGCAAAGCCCTACGTCTTCCCAGAGTCAACCTGTTCATTGCTGATGACGTGGGATTGGGCAAAACCATAGAGGCAGGGTTGATAGCAAGCGAACTTCTCCTTCGTCGCCGTGTCCGTGAAGTGGTGGTTGCATGCCCCCCGGCTATGCTTCTGCAGTGGAAAGATGAGCTTGAAACACGCTTTGGCTTAACCTTTGAGATCCTTGATCGTGCCTATATCGACCGTGTGCGTCAGGAACATGGGTATTGACCCCTACCGACACCACTTTAAGCCGAGCGATCTTGATATTCGAGCAAGCGACTATGGTTCTTTTTCGGATTACTGTGCTCCGGATGAAACGGAGTCAGGGAAATGGAACAATGAAGTGATTCTAAAGGTTGCCGACTGGACGTCTACAGGCAGACCTCTGAGATACCTTCTGATACCTCAGAGGGGTAAGTAAATGAACGAAAATCAGATAAATGGTGTGTCTGCCAAGGCTGAGCATCTTAAAGCTTTTATTGAAGAGATCTATAACTTCCGAATTGTCGTTCCAGATATCCCTTATGGTCATATGGGAGCCACAATCTGTGACGCCATGCTTCAGGCCGGTTTGCACTGGGAAAGTGTCGTAAAACCCCGGGTGGAAAAGATTAAGAATAATTATCCGGAAGCGGCTGTTACTTCAGGTTTCCTTCAGTTAATCCGTCGACATGGGGCAAAAGTACTGGTAGATTTTCAGGACGAAGAAAAGCCCATGCGTATTCGGTTGATTACCGAGTTTTTTTACAGAATGGGTATAGAGACGGAAAATGATCTGAAGAAGTGGCTTCGACAGGCTGGGAATGAGACTAAACTCAAACAACAGCGGGGTGTTGGCGACAAGACATGTGACTATTTTAAGTTGTTGGTAGGTATCCCAACGGCAGCAGTAGATAGGCATATGACAAACTTTTTACGCCTCGCGGGAATCGAATCATCCGGTTATAATGAAGCTTTAGAGATCCTACATGAAACCGCAGACTTGATGAACCTTAATAGAACAGTTCTGGACCATAGCATTTGGAAGTATATGTCACAAGGGAAAGCAAAGCTGCCGTGTAGACCCAAACAGCAAGGAAAGAAGACCTACATCGACTCTGGGCAGGACAAAAGTGCGCACTCAGGGAATCTTGTCGTAAAGCATTCCTTTAACGATGCCTGGGACTATGTAGACAATGAAGGATCGCTTGAACTAACTACAAGCACAGGTCACGACTTTAAAACGCTGGCTGGTATTTCAGGAGAAGACCGAATGGTGATTCGGTTTTTTCATAACGGCAGGGAGTATGGCCGTGCATATGAGTGTTGTTGGGGACATTACTATAACTGCAACCGCACACGTATTGGCATGTATGTAAGGGCACTTGATGAATATATGGCTTTAAAAGATGAAAGGCTGTTGCACAAAGAACCGGAAAACCAGTGAATAAATTGTATGCATATAAGGACCTTGTGGCGAAGAGAAAATCATGCCACGAGTGCACAGGCCTCTGCAATCCCTCAGGAGTAGCACGCGGACAATATGACTCTGATCATATTGGGCCTTGGTCGCTGTGGCAGGCAAACATGAATGCTGAAGTTGTTGTTGTAGGGCAAGACTGGGGTAACACAAAGTATTTCAATAAGTGGCAAGGCAGGGATCAATCAGTGGACAACCCTACCAATGAAAACTTACAGAAACTGCTTAGTATTATTGGGGTGAAAATAGGAAGACCCCAAGATCAACAGGATCAGGTCATATTTCTTACCAATCTTATCCTATGCCTGAAAACAGGAGGACTTCAGGGACGTGTTGAAGATGAATGGTTCGCTAATTGTTCTCACGCTTTCTTCAAGCCTCTCATAGAAATCATCAATCCAAGGGCAATAATAGCTTTGGGCAAGAAGGTCAGTGAATCAATTCTGGCTTTATATGGCATTCCTTACCGCAAGAATATCCCATTTTCTGAGATGCTGAGCAACTCGCCATACAACTTGACCGCCCCGACCGTGCTTTTTCCTGTCTACCACTGTGGGGCTGGCAGCGTGAACCGCAATCGCTCAATGCCTGAACAGAAGGAGGATTGGCTGAAAATCAAGAGGTAGCTGGAGAGTGGCAGTTTTCGTTAAAACCAGCTAAACCTTTCAGAGCCATACAGTATGTGCAACGATGATATCCCTATTTATTAGGCCTTGTTAGGTGATATCGAGGCGTACAATGTGTGAAAAATGATCATTAGGGTATTTGTCAACCCCTGGTTATGGAAAAGGTTGACAAACTACCTATAGAGAGTTTTGAAGTAGATAAGGGCACAAAACGATGATGGGCAGAGGATTTACGGCGAAATGTCAATGTGAGGGTAATAGTTGGGTAATTAGAGGTGCACTACCATGCGCATTGATTCGTCAAAAGTTATTTTGCCGCTTTACTTCTTTGATGTGAAGCAGTAACCTTGTCTGGAAGGGATAGCGCGACGGCCCGAACCGCTGTTACCCTGACAGCCTTCCCTTCAAATATCTCATGAGCACTTAGGGGGTGTTATGGTAAACCAGAAAGTGTCAGATAAACCACAAGTCAGAGAAATAAGACCGCCAACCAAGCAAGAAATAAGGGAAGCTTTGTTGATAGAATGCGCCCCTCGTGAGATAGATGAAGCTGATTTTATGCTCACTATAATTCAGGAGGACCCCGGGAAACTCACAGACAATCTTTTTTTTTGAACTGCTGGAAGAAAATCCCGCATGGCTCGGAACCAGGCCTTTTCTCAACAAGATAGTTCGGTGGCAACTAATAGTAGACAGTGACATTTTTGAGAAGGATGAACAGCAAAATGCGAAGAAGAATATCTTGAAAATATCAAGAGGACTCCTACCCAAAGCCAAGAAGGGCACACCCAAGAAAGTATGTGATGAGAGATTGCGTCTGGAATTTGACAGGCTGGTGAGTCTCATCAACCAACGCGGGGGGAAAGGGGCTTTGCTCAGGGAATATCCTGAGCTTCAACAATATACACCATATAAACCAAGAGATCGGCAGCATAGATCACCCGAGGAACAAGCAATTCATATCCTCGTAAACAAGCACAAAGTATCTGAAAGGACCGTCCGATACGCCCTCAGCAACCGTCCGTTAAGCCTTCCCCGAAGTACTGCAAAAAAAGAATAACTAATTCTTGCAGAACTTATTTAATCATTTCAATATCTTACAGCTTGACAACCAAATTCATATAGATTAATTTTTGTCTAAATCATTGTTATAGAGGTGCTGTATGGAGAGGTTATTCAAGGTAAGGGAAGTAGCAGATGTTATTCGTGAGGACCCTATGACGGTCTACCGAAGAATACGTAACGGTGAGATTGCAGCAATTCGTTTCGGACGGCGTTCGGTACGTATCAGTGAGGGGGAGCTTGCTCGGTGGATCAAAGAACGAACTGAGCAGAATCGTTGACAGGAATGCACCAGATGAAACTTTTTCGCAGGGGGAAACGTGGATAGGGGAAACTGGGTTGCAGTAGACAAGGAGGCGGTAAGGTATCTACCCAAGAAGAGGCCATGTACCGAACTTGAAGCGGTATTCTCGCTGACCGTCGATATTGACCATGCAATGTATACGTACACGAAAGCAGGAAAGGGTTCTGGTAAAATCCCCCGAACACCAGACGAGGCAATTAATCTCGTTATGGATCATGGACAAAGCATAGCCGGATATTCTGCTCTATGGGGATGGTCACGTTGTAAGGTAAGAAATTTCCTTAAAAAACTTAGACAGGACTTAGACAGCAACAAGACACCAACAAGACATCCAATACGTTTAATTATCAAGAAGTTACCAGACAATATAGACAGCAACAAGACAGGCGTTAGACAGGCATTAGACACAACTAATAATCCTCAATCCTTAATCCTTAAAAATGAAAAAGAAAAGAAAGATACTACCTCTAAGAAACATACTTCTACTAAGAAAGACCTTCCTGACAGGGAAGAAGATAAGAAAAAACCTTCCTCACAGGAGAACCCTATTTCATATCATGACAATAATAAGCCCTCTCAACCTTCCTCTACGGGAGATAAAACATTAACACCCAAAGACCTTTTCTCTTTTGAGTCATTCCTGAAAAAATATCCACAGGGAAAAACCCAGGTTATTAAGGATTCCATTGCAGCAATAAAATATTTCCTGAAAGCCTATCAAGAGACTTTTTGCAGAGAAAATAAACCTCTCAGTCCGGGAGAATGGCAAAATATTATTGAGACTATATTATATAAGAATTCTCACAATCGTGACCCTGAGAATTCTGATTATGATTTTCATCATATTCGGGGTATGACTGTCCAATATCTCTCTATGGCCCGTGTAGATAATGGCATACAGGACTTTAACACTGTCAAGAATAGTATTTATGAAAAAATGCAAGAGTTTTAAAAACGGAGGCATGAATGAATGGTATCCACATTGGGGCAGTAGACAAGAACATGAAAGACCGAATCAAGGTAAGTCTTGACACCTTCAAGGGGTATCGCTACATACGGGTTGTCACCTGGATAAAGACCGACAAGGGCGAATACGTACCCACGAACAAGGGACTTACGTTAAACCTTGATTGCGCCATTCCGTTTACAGACCTCATACTCAAAGCCAACAAGACGTTACGTGAGCTCAGGAGCCGCGACACTGAGGCCTGTGAACGTGTATCTATGCAGACAGAGACCAAGGCCAAAAAGAAACGCAGACGGCCAAGGAAAAGGGTTGCCAGCGCCAAGAAGTTAGCTCATTCACACAATAGGAAGAAACTTGTTCAGCCAACGGGTGAAGAAAGCATAAAGGGAAAACCCCTTAAACAGAGTACGATAAATAAAAACTATACGCTATCTCATGGGTTTTGATAAATAAAGGTGTAAAGAAGGATATGAAGGCAACCCCGATTAAGGCTATTAGAAAGAAGTGTCTGGAATGTATGTGCAACCAATATAAACAGGTTCGGCTCTGTCAGGCAGGGGATTGTCCCTTGCACCCATACCGAATGGGGAAAAGACCAACAAAGGAGGAACAAGCGATGTTAATCATGACTGAAGCAAGTAACAAGGAATTTCCAAGGAATGAGGTTTGAACTTGAGGACCATGAAATTTGGGAAATAACCCAAAAGATAGTAGAAATGTTAAAGCCTTACCTTCAAATCAGCAGCAAGCAGGAAGACGCCATTTATGACAAAGCAGGGGTGGCCGAGTATCTTCACGTTGACGTTTCCTGGATAAACAAACAGATCACATTGAGGGCCATTCCCTATATCAAAATGGGCAAGTATACACGCTTTAAGAAAAGCGACATAGACCGATGGTTAGAAAAAAAGAAAGTTGAACCTTTACAATACGTTAGAGTGCTCAAACGAGGATAGGCGCACGGATATATAGTCCGCGATTTTTTAAAAAAAAGATTAATGAATTCAATTTGATATAACTTTCGTGTGAAGTGTAATGTGAACTTCATTTGTTTGACAAAGTACTATCTTTTTAGCTATAAGGTGGCGTACCAATGTTGACGGTTGTGACTGCAGTATTTGATACCGGCAACGAAAAACAAACTTTAAAAGAAGAGGTGATCACCACAAAGAATGGCAAGCCAGTCTTATTGATGCGGTTTGTCAGTAACCGGGTGTTTAAGCTAAAGAAAAGGAATAAGAAAAAGGAGGTGAAGATTTATGGCAAAAAGAATGAGGGGACTGTATAAGCGCGGCAGCATTTGGTGGTGTAGCTACAAGTCTATAACGGGCATTGTCAGACAAAGTACGGGCAAATCAGATTACAACGAAGCGATGGAATTCCTCGGAAAGCGGGTGGCTGAAGTCAGGGCCGAGCAGTATCCTGAGTTGAAAAAAATTTCAAACCACAAATTCAAAGAACTTGCAGTACAATACCGCCCTTGGTGCCAGAGACAACGCGGCGTGGACGGCAAAAACCGGTATATCAATCAGTTAGTCGAGGAGTTCGGGGAAATCCCCCTGAGACAGTTTTCAACGATGCTCGTGGAACAATTTCAGACCAAGAGACTGCAGCGAGGAGCACCACGCAAGAAGGTTAAGAAGGGGCCAGAAGGCAAACTAATAGTTGTCAAAACTGATACCATACCGGCGCCAAATAAGCCAGCGACAATCAATCGCCTTGTAGCCACTCTGAAACACATGTTCACCAAGGCAGTTGAATGGGAGATGGTAGAGGAGGAGGTTCTGAAGAAGGTCCGAAAGGTAAAGATGCTTCCCGAGAATAACCGCAGACTGAGATATCTATCGGTGGAGGAATGTCAACGCCTCATAGACAACTGCAGGGGCTCAGCAAGGTCCATGGTAATCATGGCACTGAACACAGGCATGAGGAGGGGAGAGATTTTCTCACTGACTTGGGACCAGGTGGATCTTAAACACGGGTTCATCTTACTGGACAGGACTAAGAACGGGGAGCGCAGGGAAATACCTATTAACGATATGCTCAGGCAGATGTTGCAGGCTTTGCCACGTCGAATAGACGGCGGGCGGGTGTTCTCGAATCCGGAGACGGGTGAATCGTACCAGACATTGAGCAGTGTCTTTATAAGGGCGTGCAGGTTAGCGGGGATAACTGATTTCAGGTTTCATGACCTGCGGCATACTTTTGCAAGCCACCTGGTCATGGCTGGTGTGGATATTACAACCGTGAAGGAACTGCTTAGTCACAAGACCCTCGCCATGACACTGCGGTATGCCCACCTTGCCCCATCTCATAAGGTTAAGGCCCTTGAAATTTTGAACAAAACCCTTAACGGAACCTCTACTTCACAATTACTTCACAATGGGGGATTTTAGGCAATGAAAAAGGGTCACACTGTCGTGCAACCCCTTGATTTTATTTGGCTGGGGGATAGGGATTTGAACCCCAATTCACGGAGTCAGAGTCCGTTGTCCTGCCGTTGAACGATCCCCCAACTTTCACCTGTATCATGTTTCTGTTGTTTCTGTTACTTCTTCCTCTGCTTTTTTTGTTTTCCTTGCCGGTTTTTTCTCCGCTGTCGCAGTCGCCTTTTTCTCGGCCTTCTTTTCTATTTTCTCTTTCTTCTCTTTTTTCTCTGTTTTTTCTTCTGCCTTTTTCCCTGCCTTTCCTGTCGACTTCTTTTCGGCTTTTTTTGCGGGCTTCTTACCTTCCTTCTCTTTCTTCTCTTCCTTTTTCTGCGTCAGTTCGATAATGGCCATGGGCGCATTATCACCTTTTCTGTTGCCAATCTTCACAACCCTTGTATAACCACCGTTAATAGCTGTGTAACGGGCGCCGATTTCAGTAAAAAGCTTCTTCACAATGGCCTTGTCTCTCAGGAAAGAAAATGCAAGCCTCAAGGAGTGAAGATCTTTCCTTTTCGCGAGGGTTATGAGCCGTTCCGCCACCTTTCTTAATTCCATTGCTTTCGTAGTTGTGGTCTTAATGCTCTCGTGATAAAACAG
>Ga0255341_1004094_pt1 | contig 15631 bp, 15 predicted proteins | sample wastewater_treat_8_FD_192418 | JGI IMG/M metagenome (GOLD analysis project Ga0255341, IMG submission 192418) | Wastewater microbial communities from Lulu Island WWTP, Vancouver, Canada - plant12 | ecosystem: Engineered > WWTP > Wastewater > Unclassified | place: Canada: Vancouver, British...
AATATTAGCAAAACACCCTTGATATTTTCCTAATAATGGTTATTGCGTGAAGTTGTCAAGGTACATCTATTGTAAAAAAAGAGTTTATGCAGTGGAATCATTTATTCTTTGAATTCTTCTAATGGAAACGTTACCTGCCAGTTTCCCTTAGTATACAATCCACTTGTAACAAAGGTTCCATAAAGTGAGTATTGACCTATTTCCGATTGTGGGATATCAAATACATACTCATTATAATCAATTCTATTATCACTATATGAATTCTCCACAAATCCGACATGATAATCACATTGAATATTATTCCCCCTTGCATCCTTTAAGAAAAAGTATCCATGATTATCCTTAGTCAAGTTATTAATTATTGAAGTTTGAATATGAAGCATACCGTCTACATATCCAATACCCGTAAAATCAATGTCCTTAACAGGGAAACTCATAGGAGAAGACGGAACAAGCACTTTAACTTTGCTTTCAGCTAACGGAACAGACACATATTCTTCAAATTTAGGACCACTACCGCCATTTACCCACACTTGCTTTGTTGATTGGGTGTTTTTTATATTGGTTAAATCAACATTTATCGGTATCTCATTATACTCATGCTTATGACTTATAAATTCCCTCACAGAAAAAGTTATCTTATCACCAACTATTTTTTGGTTTCCCCACTCCGTTATAGATATTAGAAATGTTGCTGTTTTTGTTGTTTTATCAAAGCTGACAAGTTTACAAGTTGCTGAAGCGTCAAAGGGGCGGTTGATAGAATAGCTGTCGTAAAGATCTGTGGTTTCATCAATACGCTCTCCCACAAGATCTCTCATTGCGATGTAAATTTCTGCTGTATTTCCATGAATGTATGCCGATATGACCTCCATTTTGATTCCATCATTCTCACAAGATTTTTTCACAGGAATAAAACGCTGTGCGATAGATGGCGAAATGGAATAAATAATTTCATAAACTACTGGTATATTGCCTGCGAGCACTGGCATTGCAGCAAAAACAAGCACTATAAACACAGCAAAAACTATAATGGATTGACGGTAAACGATTCTCCTTTTGTTTGTTTCTCTTTTAGTCTCATCGATTGAATTAATAATTTTATCTACAAGCTTTTGATCAGGTGTGATCTGTTCATTCATACTGTAATATTTTTCTCTAAACATCATAATCCTCCTTTAAAATTTCTTTCAATATGTATCTTGCACGTGTAAGTTGTGTTCTTACGGTAGATGGTTTTCGATTAAGCATTTCACTAATCTCTTCTACACTCATATCCTCATAGTAAAACAGGTGTATTACGGCTCTATACTTCATTGGCAGCTTTTGAAGTTCATAGTGAAGATTGATCTCTTCTTTAAATTCAAAAACAATAGTTTCATCTAATGGTACTATTTTCTTTATCCATGATGATAACCACATTTTTTTGCAGCAATTGATTGTAACTCGAATAAACCAAGCTTTTTCGTGTCTCTCTGTTTGAAACTGAGGTCTTTTTTTTATATACCTAAAAAAGACCTCCTGATAAATATCATCTGCATTACTTTTATTTCTTGTTTGTGAAAAAGCCAATCTATAAACCATATTTGAATATAATTTTATTACATTCCTTATACAATCATCTGTCTCCAATGGCTGTTGTTCCATAATCTGCATCCTCCTTTTACTATGAATACCCTTTACAGTATCAAAAAGCTACACAAAAACCAATTAAATTTTTCATATTGAGTAATTCACAAGAGCAATTTATAAGTAAATTCCTTCACATTTAATGTGGAATTTTTTATGTTTATGATATATAATTATTTCCTGTAAGCCTTATGTTATATATTACATAGATTAAATACGATTAATTTTACATTAATTAGCAATTGTATTTGAGTCATCTGCATTCTAATTATCTACATTTGCATTATATAACGAATTTTTCGCAATATATAAATTGAGGATTATGTTTTGCAATAAACTAAGAATGAAAACAATACTTACAAAATATGGATTAAGCACAATATAAAAGAAAAAGAAAATGTAAAGGAACGATTTTTATGAAATACATTGTTGTACTTGGAGATGGTATGGCGGATTATCGCATACCTGAATTGGATAATTTGACCCCTTTGGAAAAAGCAAAAAAGCCCAATATTGACAAACTAGCACAAAAAGGAAGAATTGGAATGGTTAAGACAGTCCCCGACGGAATAGCTCCGGGAAGTGATGTTGCCAACCTCTCTGTCATGGGATATAATCCAAAGGTCTACTACTCAGGACGTTCACCGTTAGAAGCTGTCAGCATGGGTATCAAGTTAAAGGACACTGATGTTACATTCAGATGCAACCTTGTTACACTTTCCGACGAAGAAGAGTATTCCGAAAAAACAATGATAGACTATAGTTCTGATGAAATATCAACCAAAGAAGCCGGTGAACTGATAGCTGAGATTCAACGCCATTTCGGCACATCGGACATAACCTTTTATAACGGGATAAGCTACCGTCATTGTATGGTTTGGCAGAACGGCTCATTGGAATTCAAATTGACTCCGCCCCATGACATACTTGAAAGAAGAATAACCGAGTACATGCCAAAAGGCCCATATAGTGAAATAATAAAAAAAATGATGGTTGAAAGCTACAACATATTAAAGGATCATCCTGTAAACTTAGAAAGAATATCAAAAGGACTGAGACCAGCCAATTCAATCTGGATATGGGGCGAAGGTAAGAAACCTGCTTTGTCAAGCTTCAACGACAACTATAAAATAACCGGGTCAGTTATATCTGCAGTTGACCTTATTAAGGGCATCGGAATATGTGCAGGTCTTGATTCCATTGATGTTGAAGGTGCTACCGGTAATGTTCACACAAACTTCCTCGGCAAGGCACAGGCTGCACTAAAGGAAATAGAAAGTGGAAAAGATTTCGTATATGTTCATCTGGAAGCACCTGATGAGTGTGGTCATAGGCACGAAATTGATAACAAGGTGAAGTCCATTGAGTTAATTGATGAGTTAGTGGTCGGGACACTTTTGAATGGATTGGAAAAACATCCTGATTATAGAATAATGATTCTTCCGGATCACCCGACTCCATTATCCTTAAGAACCCATACATCAGAACCGGTGCCATTTCTCATATATCAAAAAAGCGACCAGATAGATTCAGGCTGCAATGGTTATGATGAGTTTCAGGCAAAAAAATCAGGCATAATGATAAATGACGGCTATACCCTCATGGACAGCTTTATAAAGCTAAAAAATCTTAACGAACTTTAATCAAAAAGCACCGGTTTTTCATTCACCGGTGCTTTCATATTCTTCTGTTAATTATTCCTTATTTAAAATATTATACCTTATTTAAAATGTCATTCCTTATTTAAAATGCACAGCTATAAGGCCGTTTCCGTCCTGTGTACTTGAACATAATTCATTGTCATTATATATTTCATTGACTTCGTCTTCTTTATCAAACACTACTATTTTTTCAACAAGCAATTTTACCGTTTCCAGGTTAATATCTTTAACATCAATACTTTTAATCAAATTATCCGCATCATTGAAACCAAAAATGTTGTATCTATTTTTACATGCAATTATTTCTTTTTTCAGTTCATTAATTTGTGACTCAATCTCAGCATTAATTCTTAAAAATTGCTGTTCACCTATTTTCCCTTCTAGCCTGTCAATGTACATCAAATCCTGCTGCCTGATCTTTTCCTCAATAATCCCCTCTAACTCATCAATTCCGGATAAATTTGATTCCCTAATTGCATAATCCCCAATAAGTGCTTTTATTTTTTGAATTATATCATTATTATTTAACGCACATTTTAATTCTTCGTACAAAATGTTTAGTAATTCATCTTCATAAACATAATGACTTGTGCATTTTCCGCTCCCATATTTGGCATAGTTACTGCAAACATAAGCCATGGGAGTATTCTTTCTCCTTCTTGCATACATAATGCTTCCACACTTACCGCAGTATAAAACAGAAGTAAAAAGGTTTGGCATGCCTTTATGCCTCTGGCTTCTTACCAATTTTCCTTCACGGATTTTCTGAATCTCTTCAAAATCATTTCTGTCTATTATAGGCTCATGTGTACTTTCGGTTATTACCCATCTGTGCTGGGGAAGCCGCCTGGTCTTCTTGCTCTTAAAGCTTACCTTTTCACTGACCCCCTGAACAGTATCTCCAATATAAACCCTATTTAACAGTATTCTCTGGATAGCTACGGGATTCCAGTATGACTTACCGGAATACATACTGTTTTTTATTGATGGTGGAGGGCAGCCTTGTGCATCAAGATACCTTGCAATATATGAATAACCGTAACCTTGCTTGTACATCTCAAATATCCTTTTTACAATTGCAGCCTTGGCTGCATCCACAACCAGCTTATTTTTGGTTTCAGCCGACTTTTTATAGCCATATGGAGCATGACCTATGTATTCACCCTTAGATATTTTAAACCTAAGATTTGCCCTTATTTTTCTTGAAATATCCCTTGCATACCGTTCATTAAACCAGGTCTCTATTCCCACCATGTCATTATCCTTAATGCTATCATACCTTCCATCCGTTGTTAAAACCCTTACATCATACTCCTCAAGAAAATCGAGAAACAACAATGTCTTTGCATTGTTTCTTCCAAGCCTGGATAGATCTTTTAACAGCAGCAAATCGATACTTCTATTTTTTACATCCTCCTCCAGCTTCTTCAAACCATCTCTTTCAAATCCCGTACCCGAAACATTGTTATCGATATAGATCGAAGCAACTTCTCCCAACTTATTCTTTAATACAAAATCAACAAGCATATCTCTCTGTGTTTCAATGGTTTCATAATTCTCATCATTATCGTCTCTGCTTTCCCTTACATAAATCCCCACTTTGTATTCTATCATCCATATCACTTCCTGAATTGTTTAATTTTTGTTTTAATAGATTAAACACCACTTCCTCATATTTTACTTTATTTTTATAGAATTTCATAACCGCTCTTTCTCTTACTCTTGCTTTAGCTTTCTTCTTACCCATTTGGCCTTTTTCCAAAAATAATATCTATAATAAATATATTCATATTAAATTTTATTTAAATTTGTCCGAATAAATATATGCGATTATTTTCAACAAAAAAGATTTTATCATAACTTATATATATACTAAGAAGAGGTGAAAGAATATGGCTAAAAATGTTCCTGAAAAACTAGTCAGATTTTTCAAACACATAGCAAAAGACATGGAAGATGGTTATGAATATGCAACAGAGCTCAACAGAATTTTAAACTCCGATGACTGCCAACATTCACTAAATAGTATGGAAATTGAGACACTGCGAGATTATGCAGAAAAAGTAAAAAAGGTTGGAGAAATCAATTATTACACAGAAGCCCGAATTAAGGAGATCGAACACGAAATCTTCGGTACAAGAGGTGTTCTCGGGTTCCTGGCTGATCATACTTCCCCATCATTCCCAGCAGCTCGTTGGTCTTTCTAAAATATTAGGAATTTATACACATACACTGCAGGCAATGAACTTAAAGTTTTAGGTTCATTGCCTGTATCCATCCTTAAATAAAATTTGAAGCCACTATTGTAAGCAACAATAAACCATTAATTAGAATATAAACGCATAAAGTTACTATAATAGGCCAGTGGGAAATGATAGAAATAAAATCTCTTTTAGAGTTGCTTATTGGTGGAACCAATCTATATTTATTATCCGTTATTTTTGTGAATATTAACAAAAGTACAACCAGCAGTGCAAAAGCTATCATTCCTTGCAGCATGGATAACCCAAATTGCTGGAATGTAATCTGAGAACCGCCCCCCATTTCTTCTCCTCTTGATAAATACAATATCATCACAGCAAAGGTATTATTGAGAAAATGGGCAAACATACCTGTAAAAATTGAATTGGTTCTTATTACATAATATGAAAACAGTATACCCAGAAAAATTGGGCCTAATAGATTTTGTATATCAAAATGGAATATACCGAAAAGTATTCCTGAAATCACCATAGCTTTATATGATCCTCTTTTTTCATATGCTTTTAAGATTATACCCCTGTTGAGTATTTCCTCACATATACCTGGCGAAACTGCTATTACAAGAATCATAACCACAACTTCCAATAAATTCTGTGGAACAGGTATAGGCTGTTCAGGCAGCTTACCAATAAGGCTTAAGGGATAAACTATAAGCATATTCAGTGCACTACCGACAAAGTTTGCCGGAATGACTGACAGTAATATTATTACCATCGGAGCCAGCCCGGGATTATTAAGCCTTAAAACCTCCTTGATATTAAGGTTGGCAATAAGCATATATATAAAAGCAGGACCTAAAACAACCACAAATTGAGTGATTAAAGCAACTGGTATAAAATTGTCTATAAGGCTATTTTCCCCAAATAATGCTCCAAATAAAGCAGCCCCTATAGAAAACATAATATACACCATAGTAAATGAGAAAAATGTAATGTTTGCACCTGTTACAGTTATTTTGTTCTTCATTGTAAATTCCTTTCAAGACTATAAAATATGTGGACTTTTTATTATTCTTTTCTCAGTTATTATGATATCCATAGGGATATCAAATTCATTTACCGGCACACTAGTAACAACTTGAAATTCATAAGCCAGACCTACCTTAACACAGTCATTTCTTACATTCTTTAAAAACCTGTCATACAACCCCGCACCAAAACCAATCCTATTCCTCTTCTCATCAAACACAACTCCCGGAATAATTGCTATATCTATTTTTTGAGGATCCAATAATCTTATATATTCATTTTTAGGCTCCAAGATTCCAAAACATCCCTTGCACAATTCAGACTCAATATTTTTTATAACAGAAGCAATAATATGCCTGTTCCCATCTTCAGTATTCTTTACAACAGGTACGCAAATTGTATTATTACTGTTAATATTTGCATTAAGAATATCTCTTGTAATGACTTCACCTTTAAAATCAATATAACACATAATAGTGCTGGAATTTTTATATTCTTCCAGGCTCATTAGTTTACTTACAATGCTTTCACTTTTTTGCAGCCTTTCGCTTTCTTCTGTGTTTTCTCTTACTTTTAGAACACTTTTTCTGAAATCTTCCTTATTCAATGCCCCACCAACCTCTGCCATCGCTTATATAAAAGCCGATATGATGAAAAGTATAAAGACCGTTGTTATAATAAACGTAATAAGTGCTGATGCAAGAAGTGAACGGCCAAAGGATCTCCTGTCATCATCTTCTTCATTATTCAAAAAAACAATAGCTGCAATAATACCTATAAGCTGCCCTAACCATGGAACAAATGAACTGAAGGTAGTAAGAAACACCTTCATCCTATTGCTTAAAGGCCTTATTTCGTAGGACTCCATATTAACATAGCTGTTATAGTATTTAGCCCCATAGGAATAATCCGTCGCAGAGGCATCATTTTTATTATCCGCAATTGTCCCATCATTATTGGATGTACTGTTTTGGTAGCTTCTTTCACCATAAGCCTGTCCCATATCATTTGATAATTCAGACTTTTCCAATGAAATTCTTCCGGTATTATTGTTTGTATTGTAATTTGAATTATAATTTATATTATTGTTTGTATTGTAATTTGAATTATTGTTTGTGTAATTGTTTGTGTAATTATTTGTATTGTTTTGATAGCTGCTGTAATCCGCACTATTGGGTCTGCTTGTATTCTGATTAATTATATTTTGATTAACCGTATTCTCATCTCCATTAACAGGACTTTGCTCCCTGTAGTATCCTGTTTGAGCCTGAATACCAAGTAAACTGCCACAATAAGGACACCTTCTTGCGTTATATAAAATTTCTTCTTTACAGTGTTCACATATTCTTAAACTGTTATTATTCAAATTATATTCCTCCAAACATAGGATTTATGCGATGCAAAAGAATATTATAACTTTCATATAGATATTATAGATAAAAACAATGTGTTTGGCAAACAAAAAAACACCACTGTAAAATATAAGCGGTGCTTCTTTCATAACATACTATTAACAAATACATCTCGCTGCTTAGCCTCAAGAATTCAGAATTTAAACTCTGACAATCCCGAATCCTGAACTCTTTTACTCCCCATCTTCCAACTTGTTTCCACATTTTGTGCAGAATAATGATTCCTCTTCTACTACAGAGCCGCATTCGGGACATTTCTTTTCAACAATTTCCTCTTCTTCAACAACCGGAGGTTCGATTATTTCTTGTTTTGTACCACACTTTGAACAGTATAGAGCACTTATATCCAACTCTTCGCGGCAATTAGGACAAATCTTTTCATGCTTGAGCTCAAGTATTTTTCTTCTCATTTCATTAATATTGTTGTTATGTGAATCTATCTGTTTGCACTTTTCTGCAAATAAATCACTAGTAGTTTCACCTTTTGCATAAGATTCATAAATTGTTTTTCCTATTTCCAAATATAACTTTTCAATTTTATCCTCTTCGGAACTTATGCTCATATTGAGTTTTGTAACCTCAACAAGTTCACTTGATTTTTTGGCTGCAGCTTTTGCAGTATCAGTCACTTTCCTTGTAAAACTTTCCAACATTGACATGTATATGCCTCCTTTTATTACAAATGATTATTTAATAAACTGCCCTTGTTATTATTTTATAATATTTCTTTAAATAAATCAATATGTATATTAATTTTTTTGATATTTTAATTAAATATTTTAATTAAATCATTAATTTAATTATAATATTAATTGTTATACAATATATTTTGAATGAACAAGTTGAATTAGACTTTTAATTATATCATTATGATTATATTCATTAACAAGATATAAATCTCCTTTATCAATTTGAATAAACATAGAAATTTTATATTTGTCCTTGTTATCCATAAGTGCACTTATTATATCTATTGCCTCAAGAGGCTTTTTATATACATAAATCCATCGAGAAATATCATCCTCCGCTTTTACTTCTTTTTGATAAAAACTCTGTAAAAACCTTTTAATTTCTCCGGATTTTCCCGACCACATACTGACAGTTATTGACATAAAACAGCCTCCCTGGTTATAAAAAATTTAAAATTATTAAGGACATTTCAAATTGTCAAAAGCAAATAATCAATTAGGCATAATATCATATAGTAATATTAAACACTATCAATTGAAAATCCTTTATGTAATTTTTTCATAGCCTGTATAAGCCAGTATTATTGATAAATACTATAAATAACAAAGTGATTTTTCAGCATTGGCATCACCATAAGAAATAATAGATCAAAACCGGAGGAACTATTAAATGATATCATTAAGATCAACTTATATTCTAATATTTGTTATATCACTTATCATCTGCTTACCTATAACCGGCTGCGGAAATAAAAATAACGGACTTACAGGACAGCAGCAATCGGCACAAAATGAGAAAAATGAAGACAAAGTGCCACAACAGCTGTCAGGTATGGAAGAAAACATTGAAGGCATTATTACCGCTTTAAACGGTCCTTCTGTGTCAAAGGAAAATGAGGGTTCTAAAAATAATACAGGCACTAATGAAGAGGATAGAGAAAAAAGCTCTCCAACTGATGATCCTGGGAGCAAAAACAATAAGGAAGATGAAAAAAAAGGCAGTGAAAGCGATAGCGAAAGCAATAGCTCTGAAAGCCCCAGTCCTGCAGAAAGTACTCCTTCGCCAAATAAAGGTGATACCGGCAATAAGCCCAAATCATCTCCTGCAAAATCCCAGAAGCAGGATCCATGGGCAAAAATAACTCCACTGGTTAACAGCCTTCATTATCAATGGAATGAGCTTATGCCCGATGTGTCAAGTAAAGGTGCTGCAAGAGAGCTTACAGACAACTTCAGCAATTCACTTAATAACCTTACAAATACAATTATTACAAAAAACAAAGATAGTACCCTTATGGCTTCAAATAAGCTTTATTCCTATATTCCCGACATTCTGTACCTATATAAAAGCAAAACTTCTCCTGAACTTAAAAGAATTAAGTATTATACAAGGGATGCTGTTTTAAATTCATTAAATCCCAATTGGGCAGTGGCAGAAGCTGATATTACAAGCCTTAAATCATCATGGCTGACATTTAAAAATACTGCCGATAAGAAGCTTAATGAAGAAGTCAGCAAGCTGGATTATTCCATTAATGAGCTTGAAAAGGTAATAAAAGACAAAAACCAGCCTCTTATAGATATAAAAGGAAGAGTGGTCCTTACAAATATTAATGCCTTAGAAGAAGGCTCTTAGGAATCAACTGGCAAAACACAAGCAAATGGGCGTTTCAGCAATCTCTGGAATGCCTGTTTTTTTATTACCCTGTCTAAATCTTAAAAGCAAATTTTCAAGCTATATTTAAGCAGATTTTTAAGCTATAATAATATTTAATTTATATTAAATACGATTAATCTTTTACATTTATCTATCGCAAAATCCCGTTAAAGCGTTCGTTATTTTGCTCTGCTAAATGTAAGATTAATAACATATTTAATATAGCTGCTATATTTAAAGTGATTAATCCATAACTTTTGTCTGGCTTATTAACTTTAATATATATCCGAATTTACATATATTTGAATTTACAGGAGTAACAAAAAATGAAGGTTCTAGGTTTAATAGTAGAGTATAACCCGTTCCACAACGGACATCTATATCATCTGAAAGAATCAAAGAGACTTACTGATGCAGATTATACAGTCTGTGTTATGAGCGGCAACTTTATACAGAGGGGTGAGCCTGCAATTGTTAACAAATGGGCTCGAACAAAAATGGCTCTTATGTCCGGTGTCGATCTTGTTATTGAGCTGCCGGTTGTATATTCCATGTCGAGTGCTGAATATTTTGGATATGGTGCCGTAAAATTGCTGGACAGTCTTGGATGCATTGACTATATTTGTTTTGGAAGTGAAAGCGGCAATATTGGTGATTTGGAAATAATCGCAGATGTTCTTATTAAAGAGCCTGAAGAATTTAAGGGCTATTTGAAGGAAAGCCTTAACAGAGGTTATTCATATCCCCTATCTCGCCAAAATGCACTGGAAAAATATTTTAGGACTCATTTGAACAAGTCTGATATAATACAAAGTACACTGGCTTCATCCAATAATATATTAGGGATTGAGTATATAAAGGCTGCTAAAAGACTAAACAGCAGCATAAAGTTTAAAACCATTAAAAGGGTAAGCAATAATTACAATAATGAAGAGGTTACAGGCGATATATCAAGTGCAACAGCTGTCAGAAAGTTTATCGATATAAATCATAAGACAAGCTCTCTGACGGATATGGAATGCCTGGTGCCTCCGGCAAGCTTTAATGTAATGATGGATGAGTTTTCTTCCGGAAGGGGTCCGGTTTTTTCACATCATTTTGACACCTATATAATAGGACAATTGCGTAAAATGAGTCTTGAAGATATCAAAAATCTTCCTTATGTGAGCGAAGGACTTGAAAACAGAATAAAAAAGGCTGCAGATGAGTCTGGTTCCATAGAAGATCTTATTGATAAAATAGCTACAAAAAGGTTTGCACGGACAAGAATACAAAGGATTGTCTTCAGTGTACTAACAGGTATAAGCACTGAAATGTTTGAGACCTTCAACAGTAATGAAGGGCCCTTATATGTGAGGATACTCGGTTTCAATGACAATGGCAGAATGCTGTTAAAAAAGTTGAAATCAAGCTGCACACTCCCATTAATTACCAAGACTTCACAATTCAAAAGCTCGTGCAATCCACTTTTAAGAAAAATGCTACAGTTCGAAGCAGATTCTACAGACTTGTATGTACTAGGTTACAGCAATCCAATTTTTAGAAAAGGTGGACAGGATTTCACCCAGAATCCTGTTTATATACAGAAATAGAAAACAGAAATAGAAAGCAAACTCTCGAAAGCGATATAAAGCCATTTTGCAAATAAATATCAAAACCCCTGGGAAAATCAATCTCCCAGGGGTTTAATAATAGCTTTAAACTTCCATTATAATCGGTAAAATCATAGGCTTTCTTTTTGTTTTTTCATAAAGATAATCTCTTAAAGTATCTTTTATGATATTCTTTTTAGAAGCCCAGTCATTTTTCTTCTTCTCTTCACATTTAACAAGGGCCTGTTTGGTAACTTCCTTAACCTCTTCCATAAGGTTTTCAGACTCTCTTACATATACAAAGCCTCTAGAAATAATATCCGGCCCTGCAACTACATTTCCAGAATCGCCTTCTAAAGTTATTACTACAACAATCAATCCATCCTGCGAAAGATGCTTTCTGTCACGGAGTACAATATTACCTACATCTCCAACGCCAAGTCCATCCACAAGAACCTTTCCTGATGCTACATTTCCATTTATTTTTGCAGAATCCTCAGTGAGCTCCAAAACCTTGCCTATATCCATGATAAAAATCCTCTCCATAGGCATACCCAGCTTATGGGCCAAATTTGCGTGCTGCTTTAAATGCCTGTATTCGCCATGTACAGGGAAAAAGAACTTTGGTTTTACAAGACTATGTATAAGCTTCAACTCTTCCTGGCATGCATGACCTGATACATGTATTTCTGCAAGGGATTCATAAATTACTTCTGCACCTTTTTTAAAGAGATCGTTTATTACTTTTGAAATGAATTTTTCATTTCCAGGAATCGGGTTGGCAGATATAATAACCAGATCACCCGGTACAATTTCAACCTTCTTGTGCTCTGATGCAGCCATCCTTGAAAGTGCGGACATTGGCTCGCCTTGACTGCCCGTAGTTATTATAACCAGCTTCTCAGGCGGGTACTTGTCAATATTGTCTATATCCAGCATGACTCCTTCAGGTACATTTAAATACCCCAGGTTCATGGCAACCTTAACAACATTAACCATACTTCTTCCGCAAATAGCAACTTTTCTACCGAACTTAACAGATGCATTGATTACCTGCTGCACCCTGTGAACGTTAGAAGCAAATGTTGCTACAAGTATTCTGCTTCTGGCATTCATAAATATCTCTTCAAATGTATCTCCTACAGTCCTTTCAGACATAGTATAACCCGGACGTTCAACATTGGTACTGTCTGCCATTAGAAGCAGGACACCACTTTTGCCAAGCTCTGCAAGCCTTGCAAAGTCCATAGGTTCCCCTTCAATCGGCGTATAATCTATCTTAAAATCTGAGGTATGAACGATAACCCCTACAGGAGTATGAACAGCGATCGCTACAGAATCGGCTATGCTGTGAGTTGACCTTATGAATTCCACTCTAAATGCACCAAGCTCAATTGTTTGTCCCTGCATCACATTCTGCAGTACTACATCATTGATCATATCATGTTCTTCAAGTTTGTACTGGATAAGCCCTAATGTAAGCTTTGTTCCGAAAACAGGTACATTAATATCTCTAAGAACATAGGGTAATGCTCCAATGTGGTCTTCATGTCCATGGGTTATAACAAACCCCTTTACCTTGTCTTTATTTTTAACCAAATAAGAAACATCAGGTATAACTAAATCAATTCCGAGCATTTCATCTTCGGGAAATGCCAATCCACAGTCAATTACAATAATATCCTCTCCATACTCAAAGGCGGTAATATTCTTACCAATTTCCCCCAACCCCCCGAGAGGAATTATCTTTAGTTTCTTTCTACTTTTTGCCACAATTTAACCTCCAAATAATTAATAACTTTTAATATTATAGCATAATTAGTATTTATAAACTAAGTTTATTTAACAAATACCAATACTACATTAAATACGTTATTAATCTTACATTTAGCAGAGCAAAATAACGAACGCTTTAACGGAATTTTGCGATAGATAAATGTAAAAGATTAATCGTATTTAATATATAAAAACATTATTAAAAGTGTAATGTACATAAAAAATTACTATTAATCTTGCTTTTGAGAAACACTTTAACTCATTTTTTGCCCTTCTACATATTTTCCAGTTGTTCCCTAATTTTCTTTACAATCCATGGTGTATTCTTACTGCTCTCAATTATTTCCTTGTAAACATCCATGGTTTGATCTGTTATATACTCCCAGTTGTACACTCTGCGAACCTTTTCAAGTGCCCGTCTCCTCATCTCCTCCGCTCTGTCAGGATTAAAAAGAAGCTCAAGTATACAGTCAGCCAGGGAATTGGCATTTCCGGTATATGCTTTCATGCCGTCCACCCCATGATAAACTATTTCACCCAATCCACCGGTATCTGAAACAACTACAGGCACATCCGCTACCATCCCCTCAAGAGCTACTATTCCAAAAGGCTCATAAAGGCTTGGAAACACTGCAATATCAGCAACTTTATACAACTGCAGCAAATCCTCATCACTTATATATCCTGTAAAATATACTTTGTGAGACAGATTCTTTGAAGAAGTAATCCATTTCAGATGATCCAACTGGGGTCCTCTTCCAGCAATGATGAACTTGGTATCATAGTAATGCTGCAACACCTTAGGTACGGCATCTAACAGTATATGAGCACCCTTTTCATTGACAAGTCTACCTACAAAGAATACTATTTTTTCATGGTCCATTGCATATTTTCTTCTAACCTCGATGCTCTTTTTACAGCCATCAAACTTATTCAGATTGACTCCATTAGGAATTATCCTGATTTTGTCATCGGGAAGAGAAAATACACTCTTAACCTCATTTCTCATGTAGTTACTGTTTACTATTACCCTCCATGATTCGTATCCAAGCCACCATTCAACACCGCTTATATATCTCTGGACATCATTATGTATTCCCCAGTTTCTGCCTGATTCAGTAGCATGAATTGTGCAAACCATAGGAATGGAATATGCATTTTTTATTGTCTTAGCCGCAAATGCAACTATCCAATCATGAGCATGTATTATATCAAACTTTCCTATATCATTTATAAGAGTTACAGCTCTTTCTGTCAAGGCAAAGTTCAAATGCAAAACCCAATCAACAAAATTGTATGTTCCTACATCATATGAATGAACCCTGTGAACAATGACATTTTTGTCCTTTTCTAATTCTCTAGCCCCCGATTCACAAAAGGTTACTACGTGAACTTCGTTGTCTCTTTCTCCTAGTTTTTGTGCAAGATCATAAACGACCCTTGAAATTCCTCCTACTATCCTTGGAGGATATTCCCAAGAAAGCATTAATATCTTCATAATCGGCTCCTTTCAAAACTAGCCGGAAAATCTTCAATTATATTTATGAGGATAGACCATTTTACTAAAAGTAAATATCTTTAATATAATCAATATTAAATACGATTAATCTTTTACATTTATCTCTGCTAAATGTAAGATTAATAACGTATTTAATAGTTCCCTTTATAAATATTTTGCGTATTTTATTTTAATTTATGTGTATATCTTTAATTTAATATATGTTTTAATTAAAGAATTGATCTATTACACACATAAAGTCAGTAGTAATAACCAAGGAAAAGTATAAAATGCCCTTATATGTATTGAATTTATATGGATATATTCTTTAAATATAGAAAAAACCCTTTTTTTAAAATACAATACTGATTCCACTGCATAAACTCTTTTTTTACAATAGATGTACCTTGACAACTTCACGCAATAACCATTATTAGGAAAATATCAAGGGTGTTTTGCTAATATTTACTAATTTGGGGTCAGAAAT
>Ga0255341_1004103_pt1 | contig 15606 bp, 30 predicted proteins | sample wastewater_treat_8_FD_192418 | JGI IMG/M metagenome (GOLD analysis project Ga0255341, IMG submission 192418) | Wastewater microbial communities from Lulu Island WWTP, Vancouver, Canada - plant12 | ecosystem: Engineered > WWTP > Wastewater > Unclassified | place: Canada: Vancouver, British...
CGGGGAAACGGTAATTATAAGAGTAAGGCTTTTAAGAAAAGAAGAAGAACCGGAGCCACCCGGGCCACACTTTAATGACGTTAAGTTAAAACCTGGGCAAAAAATAGCCATTGTATTGTAATTTACACGCTATAGGAAGCCCTACAAGCCCTCTTCTTTTAGTGGGTGGTGTGTTTATACCTTTGGGGAAAATAAAGGAGCTCAAACGGCCTTTAAATGAATTGTAGTGGAGGGTTAATACATGGCTATACGATAAAGCATAAAGAATGAAGGCTTTCAATTTTAGATAATAACCCTCCATTTTTTTCCTCCACAAATTATGAAAATTACAAAACTGTGAAAATACTTTTCAAAAATAGGGTAAAATAGTATAATTCTATAATTACACCAACCCTCATTATGGTTAAAAAGTATAAATATTCCCCACCTAAAATATAGCTATACATCAATATTATTGGCAATTATTCATATATAAAACACTATAAAGTGGATGGTAATTATTTTACACTGGTTCCCATAAGCTGTATTATGTAAAAAAAAAGAAGGTGGTGGAGGGGAAAAAGAAGAATATTTATAAGTTTTAGAATAGTATGATAAAATAATTATAACATATTTTAAATGATATGGGGTGAAGGTATGCCAAAAGTTGTATTTGGGAAAGAGTATTATAATATCAAAGAAATATCAGAAATGTTAGGTATTACTGATGTAACCATTAGAACCTATTTTTCAACTGGCCGGATGAGAGGGGTTAAATTAGGGAATGCTTGGTATTCCACCCAGGAGGATATAGAGCAGTTTTTGAAAACGAAAACAGAGCCAAAGAACAAAAGGAAGAAGTGAGGGAGGGCCGCACGTTATCCCTCCCAGTATTTTAACCCTTTATAAACTGCGAAACATCAATTTTTTGTATCCTGGCTTTTACCTGGTTCATTAATTCTTGAGGGTTAAGTTTATCGTATTGTTCTATAAGCTCTTTATCCTCAAGAAATAAATGAAGGTGGTTACTAAACTTGGTAATGGCTAATATATCCATTTTATCCTCCTCAAAGTTCTTTTATACTTTCCATAACTTGTGTGGTATTGTGCAAGGCTTTTTGGCTATCGATAATTAAACCCTGTAATGTTTCTTTGAAAAATTCAATATAAGATGGTAATTTTTCAGATAATTCTAAGGCCTCAATACTATCGATATAATGAGAGGGCGAGTTAAAGTCATTGTGGATATAGAAACTTCGCCCAAGTTTGCTCATTGTATCAGGTATTTGCCCTCCTCGATAGGCTAAAGCAACACACCCCCCCACATTTGAAGTAAATATCCTAATGCTGATATTTTCAACCTTGAATTTCTCCAGAAACCCCCTACTATCTAAATTGTGTTTGCTAAGAATACCAATAAGTTTACTTTCAACACTAAGCAAAGAATTTAAAACCTCCTTCATGTTTCCCTCCAGTTCATGGCTTAAATTTTCTACCTTTTCCATTTTTAAAACCTCCTTTTATCCCAGGTTTCCTGGGTTTATATTCTTAACCCTTTTCTTATTAAATAAATTTATTGGTGAAGCAGTTTTGTGCTCTCTCTTCAAGTCTTCTCCAGTTAATGCTAAATACCTTTTGGTCATGTTCAAGTCGGCGTGCCCCATAGTTCTTTGAAGTGTAAATACATTCCCACCATTCCGGAGATACAAAAGAGCAAAAGAATGGCGCAAGGAATACGGAGTTATGGAATGACCAAGTTGATGACTGTACTTTTTTAACCGGTGAGCCCAGGAAGTCTCAAGAAGAGGCCTTCCTTCATGAGAACAAAAAACCGGTATATTATCATTCCAAATAGAAAGGCGGACTTTCAATAATTTTTGAATATGAGTTGCGGTTAGAGGTGAAATGGGAACGGTTCGAGTGGTTTTAGTCTTGGCTATTTCTTTTCTAATGGTGACTTCCAGGCCGGAAAGGTTTATATCTTTGGGAAGGAGTGATAAAGCCTCTTGGGGGCGTATTCCAGTATCCAAAGTTAAGAGGATAAGGCAATAGTCCCGAAGACCGGCAAAGGTTTTCTTATCGGGGAGTTTTAAAAGCTCAATTAAAACATCCTGGGAAACATTCCGAGCCTTCCCCTCATCCTTTCTCTTAGGAAAGTTAATAGGGTTATTAGGTATGGCACCCTCCTGGACTAAGTAAGAAAAGAAGGCTTTAAGGTAGGCCCTCCAAATGTTAAAAGTAGCTGGAGAAATATTGAAAACCGAAAAGTATTCAAAAACACAATGGCATAAATATTGGTAATTATCTAACCCATTGGGGTATTTTTTGAAAAAACGGTAAATATTTTTTTTATAGTCAATAATAGTCCTCTCTCTTAAACCATTAACTCGTTTTATGGTGATAAATTCTATAAGGTGTTCCTCCCAAGATAAAACGGTAGGTAATTTAATGGTAACTCCCATTTTTATCATCCTCCCAAGAGCAACGGACTCAGGGTATTTTTAAAGTTTTTTGTTTCTTACCCTTGACATCAACTCAACCTTTGGATATATTTATTCAGGCATAACCGGAAGCAGCCGGTTTGCCGGTGTAGCTCAGCTGGTAGAGCAGCTGACTTGTAATCAGCAGGTCGTCCGTTCGAGTCGGATCACCGGCTCCAGAAATGGGGAGGTACCTAAGTGGCCAAAAGGAGCGGACTGTAGATCCGCCGGCTGAACGCCTTCGAAGGTTCAAATCCTTCCCTCCCCACCAGAAAATCCCTATGTAGCCTGCGTAGCTCAGTGGTGGAGCGCATCCTTGGTAAGGATGAGGTCGCCGGTTCAATCCCGGCCGTAGGCTCCATTTTTTATTTATCGATTAATGCAATTCTAACCAATGAATCGGTTGACAAAGATAATTTGTGAAAGATAAAAACTAGGAAAAGGAAATACTTTCTGGACTTTGATATTTCAAGTATAATAATGTAAAGATCACTGTGGTTGTAAGTGATGATAAAAAACACCTGATGAGTTAGAGCTTGTATCAGCTAGAGGAGGATACCTATGGCGAAACAAAAGTTTGAACGATCTAAACCCCACGTCAACGTTGGAACCATCGGTCACGTTGACCACGGGAAAACGACTCTCACCGCTGCCATCACCGAGACCCTCTCCAAACTGGGGATGGCGAGTTTTATTCCCTTTGAACAGATTGACAAGGCTCCTGAAGAACGAGAACGGGGCATCACCATCGCCATCTCTCATGTGGAATACCAGACCGAGAAACGGCACTACGCCCACATCGACTGCCCGGGCCATGCTGACTATGTCAAGAACATGATCACCGGTGCCGCCCAGATGGATGGTGCCATCCTGGTGGTTTCAGCTGCTGACGGCCCCATGCCTCAGACCCGGGAACACATTCTGCTCGCCCGTCAGGTGGGAGTCCCCTATATCCTGGTCTACCTGAACAAGATCGACATGGTCGATGACCCGGAACTCTTGGAACTGGTGGAAATGGAAGTCCGCGATCTCCTCAACCGCTATGAGTTCCCCGGCGACGATATCCCCATCATCAAAGGCAGTGCCTTGAAAGCCTTAGAATGTGGCTGCGGCAAACGGGACTGTGAGTGGTGTAAGAGTGTCTGGGAACTGATGGATGTCCTGGATAGCTATATCCCTGATCCCCAGCGGGAACTGGATAAACCTTTCCTCATGTCGGTCGAAGACGTCTTCACCATCACCGGTCGAGGGACCGTGGTCACCGGCCGAGTGGAACGAGGCGTCCTCCATCTCGGAGATCAGATTGAAATCGTCGGTCTCTCCCATGACATCAAAAAGACCGTGGTCACTGGCATTGAAATGTTCCGCAAGCTCCTCGATGAAGCCCAGGCGGGTGACAATATCGGGGTGCTCCTCCGTGGCACCGAGAAGAAAGAAGTGGAACGGGGTCAGGTCTTGGCTATTCCCGGATCGATTACTCCCCACACTGTTTTTAAAGGTCGGGTCTACGTCCTCACCAAAGAAGAAGGTGGTCGTCACACTCCCTTCTTCAACGGCTATCGTCCCCAGTTCTATTTCCGGACGACTGATGTCACCGGTGAGATCAAGCTTGCCCAAGGTGTGGAGATGATCATGCCTGGAGACAATGCTGACCTCGATGTCAAACTCATCTACCCTATTGCGATGGAGAAAGGTCTCCGTTTTGCCATCCGTGAAGGTGGTCGTACCGTCGGAGCCGGAGTAGTAACCGATATTATCGGGTAAATCATTTGCCTGTATTTGGGAAATTCCTTTACTGGGAGGCATGAAAGTGGCACAAAAAATAAGAATAAAATTGAAAGCCTATGACCATAAAATATTAGATCAATCAGCTTTACGGATAGTTCAGACAGCGGAAAAGACTGGAGCATTCGTTTCTGGCCCGGTTCCGTTGCCGACTGATATTGTTAAATACACGGTTTTGCGCTCTTCTCATGTAGATAAAAAATCTCGAGAACAATTTGAACAAAGAACCCATAAAAGGCTGATTGATATATTAGAACCGAATCCAAAGACCGTTGATGCATTGATGCATCTTGATTTACCGGCTGGGGTTGACATTGAAATCAAACTGTAGAAACGGTGGAAACGGAAGGAGAGAAATAGAATGCCACTAATAGAGTATGGCATGATTGGAGAAAAAGTAGGTATGAGCCGGATCTTTTCCGATAAGGGCGAATCTATACCGGTTACGGTAATTAAATGTGGCCCCTGTTATATCGTCCAAAAAAAGGAAAAGGATACTGATAATTACGAAGCAGTACAAATCGGATATGGAGAAACCAAGGAAAAGAAAGTAAACAAACCAATCAGAGGTCACCTAAAGAAGGCTGGAATTGAACCTCTAAGAAAATTGGTTGAATTTCGGGTAAAAGATTTGTCGGCGTTTCAAGTTGGCCAGGTTCTTAAAGTATCAGGATTTAAAGTTGGAGACACCATCGATATCGTTGGGAAATCGAAGGGAAAAGGATTTGCTGGAGTAATGAAACGCCATGGTTATCGGGGAGGGAAAGCCTCTCATGGCTCTATGCATCGCCGAGCTCCAGGTTCAATTGGAGGAACCGATGCCGGGAGAGTTTGGAAAGGGAAAGGTCTCCCCGGAAGAATGGGTGGAGAGAGAGTGACGATGAAAAATTTAACCGTGGTGCAAATCAATGATGAACGAGATTTATTAGTGGTGAAAGGTGCAATACCTGGTGCACCCGGTCAAACCGTACTTGTGCGGAAGAATGCCGTTTAGGAGGAAAGAAATGGAACTTGAGGTAAAGAATAGAGAAGGGAACAAGGTTGGTACCCTTAATATAGAAGATACTCTCTTTCAAAGAGAAATAAACACCCATCTCATTTTTCTCTCGGTTAAGGGATATCTTGATAACCAACGGCAGGGAAACGCTAAAACCAAAACCCGTAGCGAGGTTCGTGGTGGTGGGAAAAAACCCTGGCGGCAAAAAGGTACCGGACGAGCCCGGCACGGAAGTAACCGGTCTCCGATTTGGCGTCATGGAGGAATTGTGTTTGGACCCCAACCCAGATCGTTTAGTCATCCTCTACCAAAAAATGAAAAGAGGTTGGCTTTAATTAATGCCATAACAGATAAATTGAATAATAATGCTGTCATGGTTATTGATCAGCTCAATATTGATAGACCGAAAACCAAAGATGCTGTTGAACTTCTTAATCGGTTGAATGTTCAAGGTAATGTTTTAATAGTCGTTTCAGAGAAAAACCCTAATGTCCTCCGGGCTTTTGCGAATTTGCCTTTGGTGAAATTGTTAAGTCGCAATGAGCTCAATACTTATAGTATTGTTAAAAGTGATATGGTGGTTTTTGAAAAGGATGTTTTGGTTGGAATTCAGGAGGTGTACGGGGCATGACTCAAGATCGAGAGATATTGATTCATCCGATTGTTACTGAAAAAGCTGTTGACCAGCAAAAAACCAATAAGTATGTGTTTCGGGTTGATCCCCGGGCAACCAAAAATGACATCAAGAATGCCGTTCATAATTTGTTTGGAGTTACAGTATTACAGGTCAACACCATGAATGTAAAGGGAAAAGTGAAACGTATGGGACGTTTTGAGGGATATACTCGTTCATGGAAAAAAGCGATTGTTTATGTCAAACCTGGCGAGAAAATAAAAGCCTTTGATATCGGATAATTCTAAAGGAGATTATTACTATGTCAAATATTAAGGCATACAAGCCGACAACGAACCCCCGACGCCACATGACCGGGCATACTTTCGAGGAAGTTACTCCAGGGGGACCAGAAAAATCGCTTCTTGTTTCTCATCGGCGTAAAGCCGGAAGAGATAGTTCGGGAAGAATTACGGTGCGTCATCAGGGTGGTGGTCACAAACGGAAATACCGTATCATCGATTTTAAACGGGATAAATTCGATATCCCAGCTAAAGTTTCCAGAATTGAATATGATCCCAACCGATCAGCACGGATAGCTCTCTTGGTCTATGCGGATGGAGAGAAACGATACATAATTGCTCCTTTGGGTTTGAAAGTTGGTGATACCGTGTTATCCAGCCCAAAAGCGGAAATTCAACCTGGCAATGCTCTCCCGTTAAGGAGTATACCGGTTGGAACTATTATTCATAACATTGAAATGAAACAGGGAAAGGGAGCTCAATTAGCCAGAGCTGCTGGCTCCTATGGGCAACTTATGGCAAAAGAAGGAACCTATACTCAGATTCGGTTATCTTCTGGTGAAGTTCGGCTTATTCATATTGATTGTCTCGCCACCGTAGGCCAAGTGGGGAATCTTGATCACGAAAACATCACGGTTGGGAAAGCTGGTCGAAAACGTTGGATGGGTATTCGACCCACAGTTCGTGGTACTGCTATGAACCCGATTGACCATCCCCACGGAGGTGGAGAAAATAAAGCTCATTGTGGGCGGCAACCAGTAACGCCTTGGGGACAGTATACGAAAGGGTATAAAACCCGCAAGAATAAAAATACCGATAAATGGATTGTGAAGAGAAGAAAATAATGGGAGGAGGAATTCCTTTTGGTACGATCATCGAAAAAGGGTCCATATGTTGATTTAAAATTACGTTCGCGTATTGAAGAGATGAATAAAAAAGGTGAAAAGAAAGTACTGAAAACTTGGTCGCGTGCCAGTATGATTATACCGGACATGATCGGGCATACTATTGCAGTTCACAATGGAAAAAAGCATATTCCGGTTTATATCACTGAGCAAATGGTAGGGCATAAATTGGGCGAGTTTGCGCCAACCCGAACCTTTAAAGGCCACGGAAATCCTACCGAGCGATCAACGGCGCTCAGATAAGAGGGAGGATAACATAGATGGAAGCGAGAGCGACCGCAAAATATATCAAAATATCACCACGGAAAGCTCGACAAGTTGTTGATATCATCCGTGGGAAAAAAGCCGATGAAGCTTTATCTTTGCTTCAATTTGTTCCCAAAAAAGCTTCCCGACTGGTTTATAAAGTGCTTAAGTCGGCAGTTGCCAATGCAGAAAACAACCTTAACTTAAATACCGATAGTTTGGTGGTTTCAAAGGCCTTTGTAAATCAAGGTCCAACCATGAAAAGAATTCGAGCTCGAGCAATGGGAAGAGCAAATGTTATTCGAAAAAGGACTTCTCATATTACCATTGCAGTATCAGATATGGAGGAGGGAAGCTAATTGGGACAGAAAGTTAATCCGATAGGACTTAGGTTAGGAATTATTCGAGGATGGCAATCTCGCTGGTATGCAGATAAAAAATATCGAGAATATTTAGCAGAAGATCTTCGAATTCGACAGTTTGTTAGAGAGAAGTTGCAAAGAGCCGGTGTTTCAGCAGTTGAAGTAGAAAGACTTGCCAACCAGGTTAAGGTAATTATAAAAACTTCACGGCCAGGAATTGTAATTGGACGAAAAGGATCTGAAGTTGAAAGTCTTCGTCAATCGATTCAAAAATTGGTTGATAATCCAAATGTTCAAATTACTGTTGATGAGATTAAGGTTCCAGAAATTGATGCTTACTTGGTTGCTGAAAATGTTGCTTTTCAAATTGAAAGAAGGGTTTCCTATCGACGAGCAATGAAACAAGCCATTACTCGTGCTCTTCGATCAGGTGCTATTGGAATAAAAATTTCCTGTTCAGGAAGACTCTCCGGAGCAGAAATTGCACGAGAAGAATGGTATCGTGAGGGTCGATTACCCTTGCAAACTCTTCGGGCTGATATAGATTTTGGATTTACCGAAGCGAACACCACCTATGGCAAAATCGGAGTGAAAGTGTGGATTTTTAAGGGTGAAGTGATTAAAACCGGTGAGGTTCTGGAAGGAGTATCCAGTACCAAGGTTGATAATCGTAAGGAGGAGACTGAAGCATATGTTGATTCCGAAGAGAGTTAAATATAGAAAACAAAACCGTGGAAGGATGAGTGGTGTTGAAACCCGCGGTGCAACCGTAGATTTTGGCGAATTCGGTTTACAAGCATTAGAACCACAATGGATAACGAATCCTCAAATCGAAGCAGCTCGAATCGCCATTTCTCGGCATCTTAAAAAGGGAAAGATCTGGATTCGGATTTTTCCAGATAAACCTTTTACCAAAAAACCGACTGAAACTCGTCAAGGAAAAGGTAAGGGACCAGTTGAGGGATGGGTAGCGGTGGTCAAACCCGGACGCGTTCTTTTTGAAGTATCAGGTGTTGACCGGGAAATTGCCTATGAGGCACTTCACCTGGCTGCTCAGAAGTTGCCCATTAAAACAAGAATAGTTGAGAGAAAAGCAGAATAGAGGTGTTGTTAATGAAAGCTTCGGAAATCCGCAACATGACTGGGGATGAGCTTAATAAAAAGTTGAGTGACCTGCGAACCGAGCTTTTTAATTTACGATTTCAAGCGATAACAGGACAATTGGGGAATCCTCGAAGGATTCACATGGTTAAAAAAGATATTGCCCGGATCAAAACCATTGTCAATGAACGTGAAATGTTTGGAAAGACGCAGGAGGTCAAATCAAATGGCTGACCGAAAAAGATTCACAGGTGAAATTATAAGCAATAAAATGGATAAAACTGTACTGGTTCGAGTAATACGGATTAGCGAACATCCTTTTTATAAGAAAAAAATGAAAAAATCCAAAAAGTATAAAGCCCACGACGAAGCCGGTATTTGTGATGTAGGAGATCGGGTCATAATCGAAGAAACCAGGCCTCTCAGTAAAACGGTTCGGTGGAGAGTAGTGGATGTAACTTTAAAGGCGAAAATAAAGGGAGGAGAGGACATTGATTCAATCGAGAACAATGCTTGAAGTTGCCGATAATACCGGTGCCAAAAAGATAATGTGCATCCGGGTTATGGGTGGCTCTAGACGTCGATACGCATCGGTTGGAGATATAATCATAGCTGCTGTTAAAGAGGCAGAGCCACGATCAAATGTGAAAAAAGGTGAAGTAGTCAGAGCGGTAGTGGTGAGAACTCGTAAAGAAATCGGTCGGGTGGATGGAACCTATATCCGCTTTGATGATAATGCTGCAGTCCTCATTACACCGGCGAATGTCCCACGAGGGACTCGCATATTCGGACCAGTTGGGCGAGAACTGCGTGAGAAACAATTTATGAGAATCGTCTCCCTCGCTCCAGAAGTTGTATAAGGGATGTGAAGATGATGATAAAGAAGGAAAATTTAAAAGTACCGATAAAAAAGGGCGATACGGTGGAAGTGGTTCACGGTAAGGACAAAGGAAAAAGAGGAAAAGTTCTGACCGTTCTTCGTACCGATCAAAAAGCAGTTGTAGAGGGCATCAATTTAGTAAAAAAACATACCCGGGCAACCCAAGAGAATCCTCAAGGGGGTATTATCACCAAAGAAAATCCAATGAGGATATCCAATTTGCGTTTAGTGTGCAGCCGGTGCAATCAGTTGACCAAAATAAAAAGATCAACTGTTTCTGATTCCGAGTACCGGGTACGAATCTGCAAAAAATGCAGTGAAATTATTGACAAGGTATAAGGAGGATTTTGGGAGTGTCAGTTACCAAGGAAAAATACGCTAATGAAGTCATACCGGTCCTTATGAAGCGGTTTGGGTATGGAAACGTAATGGAAATACCAAAAATGATCAAGATAGTAATTAATGAAGGAATAGGAGATGCTACTCAAAACCAACATTTCCTTGATCTCGCTGTTGATGAATTGACTGCCATAACCGGACAAAGGCCGGTTATTACCCGAGCGAAAAAATCGATTTCTAACTTTAAATTGCGAAAAGGAAATCCAATTGGATGTAAGGTTACCCTTCGGGGTCAACGGATGTTTGAGTTTTTGGACCGTTTCCTCAATATCTCAATTGCAAGAATTAGAGACTTTCGAGGATTTCCTGATGGGTGTTTTGACGGTAGGGGGAGTTGTACTATTGGGATTCGAGAACAACTCATTTTTCCCGAAATAAATTATGATAAAGTTGAAAGAGTGAGAGGTATGAATATTACTTTTGTTACAACTGCCAAAACCGATGAAGAAGCCAAAGCACTTCTTGAAGTTTTGGGATTACCTTTTCGAAAGTAAAGGAGGAAAACTGAATGGCTCGAAAGGCCAAAATTGTTCGAAACCAACAACAATTAAAATATAAAAATCGATACCGAAATCGTTGCGCCTTGTGTGGCCGGTCCCGAGGATATTTACGGGATTTTGGCATGTGTCGAATCTGTTTCCGGTCCCTGGCTAATAAGGGAGAAATACCCGGTGTTACCAAATCGAGTTGGTAGGAAGGAATAAATAAAATGGCACATACTGATCCTATTGCTGATATGCTTACCCGTATACGGAATTCTCTAAAGGCGCGAGAAAATTCTGTGGTGATACCTTATTCGAAGCTAAAAGGAGAATTAGCCCGCATTTTAAAAGAAGAAGGATATATACAAAACTATAAAATAGTAGCTCGTGAGAATAAGTCAAGTGATATGATAATTGATCTGAAATATGGAATGAAAAAAGAGCGAATTATCAATGGTTTAAAAAGAATCAGTAAACCAGGTTTACGGATTTATGCAGGAAAAGATGAAATACCCGTTCTCTTGGGTGGGATGGGAACGGTAATCGTATCGACCTCACAGGGAATTATGACTGGAAAAACCGCAAAAAAATCAGGAGTTGGCGGAGAGGTCATCTGTTATATATGGTAGAAAGGGGATCCATGATATGTCACGCATAGGAAAAAAAGCGATCGTTGTTCCTTCGGGAGTCAATATTGAGATCGACGGTCTATCCGTTCGGGTGAAGGGTCCCAAGGGATTATTAGAGAGACAATTTCATCCACGCATGAAAATAGTTAAAGAGATGAATGAGATTAAAGTGGTTCCACAAGGAGAGACGAAGCTTGATAAGTCTCTTCACGGACTAACTCGAACTCTGATTGCTAACATGGTTCATGGGGTTAGTGATGGTTTTGAAAAATCATTGGAACTGGTCGGAGTTGGCTATAAGGCTCAGAAAAAAGGGGACACTTTGGTTATGAACCTCGGGTTCAGTCATCCGGTGGAGATTGTTCCTCCCAGCGGAATTTCGTTTGATGTTGAAGGACAAATAATCAAAGTGAAAGGCGCCAATAAGGAACAAGTTGGGCAGTTAGCAGCTGACATTCGAAAAATTAGAAAGCCTGAACCCTATAAAGGAACAGGAATTAAGTATATTAATGAATTTGTCCGAAGAAAACAGGGGAAGACCACGGCGAAGTAAGGAGGACCGAACATGCCTTTGATAGATAAAAAACAAAAAAGAGTTTACCGACATAAACGAGTACGTTCAAAAGTGAAAGGAACCGCCGAACGTCCCCGACTCTGTATTTACCGGAGTTTAAGTCATATTTACGGTCAAATTATTGATGATGATAAGGGAGAAACCTTGGCGGCTTTTTCAACCCTTTCAGCACCGATGAAGACTGTCTCTGGAACCAAAACCGAGAAAGCTCGGGAAGTGGGTAAGGGGATTGCTCAAATTGCTCTTCAAAAGGGAATTAAGCAAGTGGTGTTTGACCGAGGTGGAAGTAAGTATCACGGTCGGGTTAGAGCTTTAGCTGAGGGTGCTCGAGAAGGCGGTCTTGAATTTTAATCCTTGGAGGTTGGACAATGCAGAAAGTGAAGCCAGAAGGGCTTGAGCTTCAAGAAAGATTAATATCAGTTAGTCGAGTGAGCAAGGTCGTAAAGGGAGGAAAGCGATTTGGTTTCAGGGCAATTGTGGCAGTGGGAAATGGTGACGGAGTAGTTGGCTTAGGAATTGGAAAAGCTAAAGAAGTACCAGATGCTGTCCGCAAAGCGGTTGAGAGGGCCAAAAAATCACTTTTTTCTTTCCCAAGACGAAAGATGACAATTACCCATGAAGTACTGGGGAAATATGGAGCGGGTTCAGTGGTGATGAAACCAGCTTCGCCCGGAACCGGTGTGATTGCCGGAGGTCCGGTACGAGCCATTATGGAAGTTGCCGGTATTCGCGATATATTGACCAAGTCATTAGGAACCAACAATCCTGTTAACGTTGCCCACGCTACTTTGCAGGGATTAATGAGCCTCAAAGATCCTCGGGAAGTAGCACATTTGAGAGAAAAAAATTCCCAGGATTTTTTTGAAAGAGTATAGCGGAGTGATAGGTTTATGACTAAAAAATTACTGAAAATTACCCTAAAAAAAAGTGTGATTGGGAGATTAAAGTCACACCGACGAACTGTACAATCATTGGGACTCAGAAAAATAAATCATAGTGTCATTCATGATGATAACCCCTCTATTCGAGGCATGGTCAACAAGATTTCATATCTCTTAGAGGTTGAAAATATCGAAGGAGAGGAGACGGCTTCGGAATGAAAATTAATGACCTCAAACCACAGGATAGATCTTTCCATCGCAGTAAAAGAGTTGGACGAGGAGTTGGGTCAGGCCATGGGAAAAATGCTGGCCGGGGTGAAAATGGACAAAAATCCCGATCTGGAACCCATATCAGTGCGCATTTTGAAGGAGGGCAAATGCCCTTTGTTCGCCGGATACCAAAACGAGGGTTTCGTCCCTTAAATCGAGAAGAATACCAGATTGTTAATCTGTCGCAACTAAATCGTTTTGAACCGGGAACAGAAATTACTAAGGAGCTTCTTAAAGAAGCTGGTCTTATAGAAAGTACCTCTCTCAAATTAAAAATTCTTGCCAAGGGAGAACTGAATAAAGTTATAACTGTTCATTCAGATGCTTTTTCAAAAAAAGCCAAGTCCCTCATTGAAGAAAAGGGCGGAAAAGCCGAGGTGCTTTAAAAATGTGGGAATCGTTGCTCAAGCTTTTTAGAATACCAGATCTTAAAAAGAGAGTTATATTCACTCTCCTCATGCTGGTTATTTTTCGAGTTGGAGCTCATGTCCCAGTTCCGGGTATTGATCCCCAAGCACTGGCGAATGTTTTTTCTCGAGGTGGTTTATTGAGTTTTTTGGATATGTTTGCCGGAGGAGCGCTAAGCCGTTTTTCCATCTTGGCACTAGGTATCATGCCCTATATTAATGCATCGATTATTTTTCAGCTTTTAACCTCGGTAGTTCCTAAGCTGGAAGAACTTGCCAAGAGCGGCGAAGAGGGTCGTGATAAGATTGCTCAGTATACCCGATGGGGGACTATTCTTCTGGCAACAGTGCAAGGCTTTGGTATTACCGTTTGGTTGGAAAGTATGGGCGTGGTATTTACTCCGGGAATTCCTTATCGAATTACAGTTATTTTGACCCTCACCGCAGGAAGTATGTTTCTGATGTGGTTGGGAGAATTGGTATCAGACTATGGTATTGGCAATGGAATATCTTTAATTATATTTGCCGGTATTGTGGCTCGAATTATCCCACAAATGGTGAGTACTGTAGCATTAATTCGGGTTGGTGAAATCAATCCGATAATGTTTATTCTCAATTTGGTGTTTTGGGTTCTCATCATTGCCTTTGTTGTCTTGTTTCAGGAGGCTCAAAGAAGGATACCAGTTCAATATGCAAAAAGAGTAGTGGGACGAAGAATGTATGGTGGGCAGAGTACTCATATCCCCATTCGGATAATCCAGGGAGGAGTTATTCCCATTATTTTTGCATCTTCGATTCTTCTCTTCCCGGCGACTTTAGCTCAATTTTTCCAAGGTTCGGCTTTTATGAAATCAATCGCCGATGCTTTGACTCCAAATTCGCCATTATATTTGACGATTTATGCAGCGTTAATCATATTTTTTACTTTCTTTTATACAGCGGTTACTTTCAACCCGATGGAATTAGCTGATAACATGAAAAAGTATGGTGGTTTTATACCTGGTATCCGACCTGGTCGACCGACTGTAGAATACCTCGATCGATCATTATCGCGGATTACCTTATGGGGAGCTCTCTTTTTGATGGTTGTTGCCGTTCTGCCTGATTTGCTGGTAAGAGTTACTAATGTGACTACCCTGTATTTTGGTGGAACAGGAATTATCATCATGGTCGGAGTAGCTATTGAAACCGTGAGACAGTTAGAAGCACAGCTTCTTATGCGACATTACGAAGGATTTATTAAAAAATAATTTTAAGGGGGAATTATATAAATGTTTATGGTGCTCCTTGGACCACCAGGGGCTGGCAAGGGAACCCAAGCGAAAAAAATAGAAGAACAATATAATATACCACAAATTTCAACTGGCGATATCATTCGGTTAGCTATTCAAAGTAAATCGGAGTGGGGAAAAAAAGCCGAAGAATACGTTCGATCTGGTGAGTTAGTACCCGATGAAGTGGTCATTGGGATTATACGGGAAAGGCTCACCCAGAACACCTACCGTAATGGTTTTATGCTTGATGGTTTCCCTCGTAATCTTGAACAAGCTGAAGCCTTGAGCCAGCTTTTAAAAGAAATAGGGATTCAGCTTAACCTGGTTTTGTATTTTGATGTGGATCGCGATGAAGTAATCGAACGGCTCTCGGCACGAAGGATCTGCGAGAAATGCCAAACTCCCTATAATATGGTTTCTAAGCCACCAAAAAACGATAAGATTTGTGATATCTGTCAAGGGCGAGTCATACAAAGACCCGATGATCGACCTGAAGTTATTATGAACCGATTGAATACTTATGAGCAACAAACCAAACCTTTGGTTGATTACTATCGTTCTCAGGGAATTCTTAAGATTGTCGTTTCTAAAGGATCGATTGACGATGTATTTCAGCAAGTTCAGAAGGTTTTGGGGACGATATCAGTATGAGTATTTTTCTTCGGGAAAGTGATCTAAATTCCATGCGGCAGAGTGGTAAGATTTTAGCCGATACCATAAAAGAAGCAAAAAAATATATCCTACCAGGAATGAAGACCGCTTTTATTGATGAAATAGTTGAAAAGTTTATCGTTCAAAGAGGCGCAAGACCTGCTTTTAAAGGATATCGTGGTTTTCCGGCTTCGCTATGTATTTCTATCAATGAACAGGTGGTACATGGTATTCCGGGAGAAAGGGTTATCCAAGATGGTGATCTGGTAAGCGTGGATATTGGAGTTGAATACCAAGGATATTATACCGATGCTGCTTTTAGTGTCGTAGCTGGCAATAGCAATGGTATAGCTTATCAGCTGGTTAAGGTTGCCAAGGAATCCCTTTTT
>Ga0255341_1004107_pt1 | contig 15600 bp, 15 predicted proteins | sample wastewater_treat_8_FD_192418 | JGI IMG/M metagenome (GOLD analysis project Ga0255341, IMG submission 192418) | Wastewater microbial communities from Lulu Island WWTP, Vancouver, Canada - plant12 | ecosystem: Engineered > WWTP > Wastewater > Unclassified | place: Canada: Vancouver, British...
TCCGCGTGCTGAGGGCGCCCTTCGCGTCCTTCAGCACCACCGACGCGACGCTGACCGGCTTCCCGGACTTTGCGGAAACCTTCACATCCAGGCGGCGCGCCAGATTGAAGTCGGCGTCCACGAGCTTGTGCTCGCCGGGCTTCGCATATTCCGCGGCGCTCAGCGATGCGGCGTTGCCCGTCTTGTCGTTCAGAATGTGAATGGTGGCGTCAGCGGCGGCCGGAAGCGACCACTCCAGCGACTCGCCTTCAAAAGACTTCGGGGCAGCGAGGATCTTGCCCGCCCCGGCGTCCGCCCACCATGTGTAGGCGCCTTTGGCCGGCAGGCTGATTGTGCCGGACATCTCCTTGCCCGCCGGCTTCGCGGCTTCGTCCGGTTTGACCGCCTCCGGCTTCGCGGCCTCCGGCTTGGCAGCCTCGGGAGCCGGCTTTGCGGCAGCCGCTCCTGCGGCAGCCGCTCCTGCGGCAGCCGGTTTCTTGTCCGCCTCCTGCGTGTATGCCGCGCACTGCGGCAGTGCCAGCAGCGCTGCCAGCGCGAGAATCAGAAGCTTGATGCGACTTGCCAATGTGCGCCTCCGTTCGTGGCCCAACCGGCATCCGAACCGCCGGTGTCAGATATACGAGGTTATTGTACCTTCCGGCCGGTCCTCCCTGTCAGTCCCGGCCCAGCAGTCTGAAAACTTCCGAGAGCGCCGCCGCCGTGTCGGGGGCGCTGATCGTGCGCTTCGCGCGGCCCTCCGCCGCGAAATCCGCCGCGCGCCCGTGCGCCCAAACGCCCGCAACCGCCGCGTCCAGTGGCGGAATGCCCTGCGCCAGGAAGCTAACGATGATGCCCGTCAGCACGTCTCCCGAGCCGCCCTTCGCCAGACCGTGATTGCCCGTGAGGTTGAAGAACGTTTCCCCCCACGGGTGGGCCACAATCGTGCGGGCGCCCTTCAGCACGCAGACACAGCCGAACTCACCGGCCGCGCGCTCGGCTGCCTCCAACCTGTTCGACTGTACCCATACCACGTCAGTTCCGAGCAGCCGCGCCATCTCGCCGGGGTGGGGCGTCAATACCACGCGGTCGGCGGCCTCCGACAGAATCTTCGCCGCGTCCCGCCCGAGCGCCCACAGCCCGTCCGCGTCCAGCACGAAGCGCCGGTCCAGCCTGGCGGCAAGCTGCCGCACGAACTCCTGCGTCCCCTCCGAGCGCCCGATGCCGCAGCCGATGGCCACCGCGTCAAAGCGCGATGCCGCTCCAATAGCTGCATCAACGTCTTCCGCGCAGAACGCGTCGCCCGCCCCGATGGGCAGGGTCATGCACTCGGCGCTCGTGCGGGCGGCGAGTATCGGATACTGCCCGCCCGGCGTCACCACCGTCGTCAGCCCGGCCCCGGCAAGCGCCGCTGCCTCGCCCGACATCGCCGCCGCGCCCACCATCCCCGTGGATCCCGCAAACAGCCCCGCATGTCCGTGACTGCCCTTGTGCGAATCCGGCATCCTGTTGCCGATGATCGCCGCGACCTCGTCGGCCGTGATGATGCACCGCGCCCGCTCGGCGTTCATGTTTACGAGCGCCGGTGGGATGCCGATGTCGGCAACCACCACCTCCCCCGCGAAACTGGCGCCCGGATACATCAGCAGCCCCGGCTTCAGCGCGGCGAACGTAACGGTCACGTCGGCGTACACCGCGTCCTCGCAGGTCTTGCCCGTGTCCGCGTTCACGCCCGACGGGATGTCAACCGCAACAACCTGCGCGTCGGATGAGTTGATGGCCCTGACGAACCCGCGCGCCTCTTTGGGCATCTCGCCGCGCAGCCCCGTGCCGTACAGAGCGTCCACGATCACGTCTGCGTACTCTATCGCATCGAGCGCTTCCTCGCGGTATTCATAGAAGTTCGCTTCTCGCCGGATGAGAGCCTCGAGGTTCACTCGCGCATCGCCGGTGATCTCCTCCACCGGTCCGGCCAGCACGATCCCGCACTCGATTCCGTGGTCCAGCAGATGCCTGGCCGCCACAAGCCCGTCGCCCCCGTTGTTGCCCGTGCCCGCAACCACAATCACCCGCGCGTCCCAGACGTCGCTGAACTCCGGAGGTCCCGCCGCCAGCGGCGCCAGGCGCCGCATATCGCCCGCGGTTTGCCTGTCTTCGCCGTCCGCGCTCAAAATGCAGACAAGCGCCGCGGTCGCCACCGCCCGTCCGGCGTTCTCCATCAGAATCAGCGAGGGCACCCCCGCTTCCTCCACGGTCCTGCGGTCCAGCTCTCGCATCTCTTCAGCGCTGTAAACTCTCATCTGCTACCCCCGTACGCCCTTCAGTCCCGCTCCAGTATCGCCACCGCCACCGCGTAGTCCTGGCTGTGAGAGATCGTGACGAGGATTCTTCCCCCTCCCGCAATCTCGGCCGCGCGGCCGTTCAGCGCGGCCTCCGGCTTTCCATCCTCGCTGGCAAGTATCTCCACCTCGCTCCACTTGAGAGGCGGCCCCAGGCACTTGGCCACGGCCTCTTTCGCCGCGAACCTGCCCGCCAGAAAAGCCGCGCTCATCCTGCGTTCGGATGCCGTGGCAAGCTCACGCGGAGTGAAAACCCGCCGCAAATAGCGCTCTCCGCGCGCCGCAAACTCGCGGATCCGCCCGATCTCGATGATGTCCGTCCCCACGCCTGCTATCAAGGAATCGGCTCCGCCGTGCGGAAAAGCCCCAGCCTCCGGAACAGCTTCTTCAGCCCCTGATACACGCTGCTCAGTCCTTCCTCTCTCGGCGCGGCCCGTCCGTTTCCCGACGCTTCATGCACAACTTCTTCTCTCCAGAGCATCAGCGCGCCTCCCGCGCCAATCTGATCGCCGTCCGCCACAACGCGCGCGCCGCTGACGGGAACTCCGTTCAAGAACACATCTCCGGCAGCCTCGTCAGCGATTATCACGAACCCGGCGTCGCTTCTGCGTATCTCGCAGCAGGGGTGTCCCGCGGGCAGCGGCATATCCTCGCCGCCTGGCCGAATCTGGTTGGCCCGGACGCCTTCGAAGCTCCGTGATGTCCCGAACCAGTCGCCAGCGCTCACGATCTTCAGAGTTGCCCTTATTGTCCGGACATCCGCCCGCCGGTTGTCCCTTACGGCTTCATTCAACCCGAATCGCGCCTCATCTGCTTTCCACAGCCCCTCCGGAAACCTCTGTCCAACTTATTGACGCTCACGCTCGGACAAATCCCTCCAGTTTTCCACAGCCTGTGGAAAACTTTGTGGACAAACCCCGTTTGAGGTCTGAGCGCGAAACCTGCACACAGGGCACGTCTGTATCCACAGGCGGTTTCTGCTTCATGCGGTGGCCTGCTGCGCGCCGTTCGCAATTATCCGGCCTTTCGACCGCCGTTTTGGCGCTCATATCAGCTGTGGCCGTCGGCCCCGGAGCATCTGCCCCATTGTGCTCGGGTCTCATCCTCAAAAGCTATACACATTTGGACGTCAGTTCTGCGGCCCGAAGAACAGGTCGTCAAATACGGCCTCTTTGTCCACATCCTTCGCGGTCAGCCGGATACGGGCCAGAACAACCCCCTCCGGCGCCTTTCCGCGCACCGAAAACTCGTGCCAGAGGCCGTCAGCCGGGATCTCGTCGCATACATCGGCACGCTTCCAGGTCCACTGATTTCCGTTATACCAGTGGATCCCCGCGGTCACCTTGCCGCCGGAGCCGTTCACCTTCGCCCATCCGGCCAGGCGGTAGTCCTTGCCCCACCGCACAGGAATCGGCCACGAATCCCACGCCGCGTCCGTGGCTTTGCGGATGCCGGCCGCGCGGCCGCTGCGCCCCGCGCCCGCGAAGAACTCCCCCTTCTTCTGATGCCCGTCGAAAACCCCCTGGTTCCACGCCCACGCATCGCTCCCGCTGCCCCTCTCGAAGCCGGCGTTCAGCAAGTGATTACCGTCAGGGTATGGCCGGATCGGCCGCCGCCGCGAGCGCGCCGCCTCCAGCCGTGCCCGCGCGCCCGGCTCCAGCACGAACACGGGCATATCGCTCACGGTCGCCCTGCCGTCCTTCAGGCTGACAGGTGCTCCCACCGCGTCCATCACCTTCGATCCGGGTCCCACGGGCAGCGCCACGCTCACGGGCGTGCCGTACCGGGACCATGTGACGAAGACAGTCGAGCCCCCGGTCCGGAACAGGTACCCCTCCAGTTCCGGCGCAAGCTGCAGCGGCCCCACGAGCACGGGCGATGCGAAGCTCTTCGTGAGAGTCTGATAAGCCTTGTACGCGGGCTTCTTCGTGCCGTCCGGCTTCACGATGCCCCACTTCTCCGACCAGTCCTCCAGCTTGAACCAGAACAGCTTTTCCACCCCCTGCACCGCCGCAATCACATACGACTGCGCCAGGTAGGCCGCCTGCCGCGCATCCTCCTCCGGGCTGCTCGACGTCCAGCCCATCTCGGTTATCCACAGGGGCTTGTCCTTGCCTGTGGAGGCGATGCAGTCGTTCGCCATCTCCAGCAGCTCGCCGAGACGCTGGCTGCCCGGCCCTCCCGCCATCGAGTAGGGATGGATCGAGATGGCGTCGCACGAGTCCCAGGCGCCGTTGTCGAATATGCCCCGGATGAAGCCGTAGTCCGGCCCGCTCGTGCTGCCCGCGATGATAACGCAATCAGGGTCGGCTTCTTTGGCGGCTTTGTACGTCACCTTCAGAAGCTCGGCGTAATCCTTTACGTTCGGGGTGGGCCAGAATGTCGGGATGTTGGGCTCGTTCCACACTTCCCAGCACCTGATCGTGTCCTTGTAGCGCCCGATCATCTTCGCGGCGTACCGCGCGAACGCCTGGCGCTCCTCATCGTCGGCGGGCGGCTTTCCCGACCACGCGCTGGAGTAGTTGAGGATGGCGAGCGGACTGACGCCGCTGTCCTTGTAGAGCGCGACCACCCTGTCCGCGAACTCGAAGTCCCACTTGCCTTTCTCGGGTTCCACAACGCCCCACCAGAGTTCGATTCTGTCCCACCGGATGCCCGCCTCACGCATCAGGCGGATGTCGCTTTCCGCTTTGGCGATGGCGTTGGGGGAGGTGCGTGCGTGGATGGCGACCACGCCGTTGATTCCGTACGGTGAAGGGTCCGGCCCGGCCGAAGCGGCGGGCAGCGCAACCAGAAGCGCGACCGCTGAAAATGAACAGAGCTTGAACATCAGGGATACCTCCCGCCGGAACTCAGAGCGACGAATGCCCCGCCATCCGCTCGTCGAGCTCCTGCTGCGTCATTCCGGCTATCACAAGCGACTTGCGCCGCCCCGACGCGCCCGACTTTACTTCGATTCGCGATTTCGGAATGCCAAGCAGGCCCGAGACCAGCTCAATCACAGCCTTGTTCGCCTCGCCCTCCACAGGCGGGGCGGTCACCCGGACGCTCAGCACACCGTCCTCATACGATGACACCTCGGACCTCGAGCTCCGGGGCGTCACCCGCACGTGCACAATCGCCGCCGCCGGTGTTCTCACTTGCCCTTCACAATGCGCGTGTAAACGCGGTCGGGCTCCGAGCTTCCCCGGAACAGACGCTGCCCGGTGTCCGTCAGCGTGCGAAACGCCACGAACTCCCCGTTTCGGAGCACAAGCTGTCCCGCATCGCCTTCGGCAATCGCCTCATACTGCGCCGGCAGCAGCGAGAATGTCAGCCGCCGCCCGTCATCGCAGACGAACTCGACCCTGTGATACGCAACCGCGGGCTTGCCCAGGTGATAGACGAACGCCTCCACTTCCTCGCGCCTGCCGATCTCGCAGCCAATCTCCTCCAGCGGCGACTTCAGTTCCTTGCGCCAGCGCACCATCGAGCGAAGAGTCGAGATGATGAGCGTGATCCACAGGCCGATGACCACGACGAAGAAGACGAACGCAAAGACTATCTTCCAGAGGCTCATCTACAGTTGAAGAAGCATCACCATGCCCACGAAGAAGAGATTGTTCAGGGAGTGGGCGATGACGCATGGTAGCAGAGAGCGGCGGATGACCGCCAGTTTCCCGAGCACGTAGCCGATGCCGAGGTAAGGCACGAGCATCTCGGGTATGCCCGGGTGGATCGCCGCGAAGGCGAGAGTGCTGACGAACACGCCCGCGGACCGCCCCCACTCGGAGCCGGCTGCGGCCAGGAGCGCCCCCCGGAAAAACGTCTCCTCCGTCAGGGGCGCGATGACCCCGACCACGACGAGCAAGAGCGCCAGCCTCCAGCCGAACCGCGCCCCCACCAGGAACTCGGCGGCAGGGGACGTGACTTCCGATGGCTCCGCGCCGAGCGCGCTGAGCACCAGGCCGGTCAGCATCTGCAGCACCACGACAAGAGACGTTGCGGCCACAAAGCCGCCGATGCCCCAGGCGATGTCCGCCAGCGTGTCGCGGCTCTTCCAGCCCAGGTTTCGAAGCGAATACCCCCGCTTTCGCAGAAGGACAGGCGCGAGGCAGAAGATAGCGGCGGCCGTTACGACGTAGTGGACAAGCTCCAGCGTGTTCTCGTGTCCGGGCGCGGCCTTCGAGCCGTACTGCACCGCCGCCGCGATCGCTACCGCCACTGCCAGGAAGACCACGAGATACAGGGCGAACGTTTGCCACATCGCGCCCGAATACCCCGGCGCCTGCGCTTCGAGCGTTCGCGCGCCCGTGCCGGACGCCCGGCCTGCCTGCCTGCGGCGCGACACCGAGTAAAGCATCCACGCCGACGCCCCTCCGAGCATTACTGCCAGAAGCGCAACGGACGAAGCCGCCATCTTGATCTGCGCTGACAGCGCGTTCTCTTTCAACTGCTCGCGGCAGTGCGCGGCCGCGGCCGTGGAGCCGTGACGCTGTAAGACATCCCCCGCGGCCAGAAGGGCCGCCGGACCCAGGTCGGCGGACAGCATCTCCCGCGCTTCGGCCTCGGTCCACTCACCGATGTCCCTGCCCAGAATCCGCGCTATCCGAATGTTCCGGGCGTTCTTCGACTCCCGGGCAAGCTCCTCCGCCAGCGCAAGAGTCCGGCCCGGAGCCTCGCCGTAGTAGCGGGCAAGGAGCAGAAAACGAAGGGCGTCGGCCAGCGACCTGTCCTGCCGCGCCGAGAGTTTCAGCTCATTCAGTGTGTCCTTCAGGGCCGCGGGCGCCTCGCCGGACTGTCGCGTAACAGGGGGCTGCGTCCCGATGGCGAGCGCGATCTTCAGATCGGTCACGGGGACGGAAAGGGCGGCGGAGGCATTCTCCACCTGCCGGCGCGCCGCGCCGACGTTCTGGGCGATGACCATGCCGCACAGAAGCAGCGCGACAAGCGCTTTTGTCAGCGCGTTCGAAGCGCGGCGCTCGGGCGGGCTGTCTGCGGGCGTGTCTTCTGGAAAGACGAGCGTGCTCCTCTAGCCGGCCGCTTCGTGCGCCGCGGGCTGCTCATCGGAGTCATCGGCTGCCTCCGGGCGCTGACCCTCGGGCCGGACGCTCTCTATTTCGATCACTTCCTGCCACCGGCGGCCCTGGATCCAGTCGCCGAGGTCCCGCGCGGCCGAACGGAGGCTGTCCACAAACGCCGCCCTGCGTTCGGACAGGCGCCGGGTCTCGTGCATCAGCTCCTGGTTTTCGCGGACGGCGCGCTCAGTGATTTCGCGCGCGTGCTGTTCCGCCTCACGCACAATCGTGTCCGCGTCCCTGTGCGCCGCCGCGCGCACCTCGTCCGCCGAGCGCTGGGCAAGCAGAATGGCGTTGTTGAGCGTGTCCTCCATCTCCTTGTAGCGGGCAACCTCGCCGTGCATTTTGTCAATCTGGTCTTCCAGCCTTGCCCGCTCTCGCGCGGCCGTCTCCAGTTCGGAGGCGACGTCGCGCATCAGGTCATCCACCTCCGAGGGCCGGTAGCCCCTGAAGGATCGCGAGAACTTCTTGTTCGAAACGTCAATCGCAGTTGTCTTCATGGGTGTCCCTCCGGACCGGTCAATCAACCGCGCGGCGCGCTCAGAGCCCCACCGGCGCGGGCGCCCGAACCAGGGCCTGCGCCAGCAGTCTGATAAGAATCTGCAGCGCCACGAGCGCGACGATGGGCGTGAAGTCTATGTACCCCGTCTTCTCAGGCGGCAGAATCATCCGGATCGGCCGCAGCACCGGCTCGGTCAGCCGATTCAGAATCTGCACAATCGGGTGATATCGCGGGACCGACGGAATCCAGGTGACCACCGCCGCCGCGATGATTATCCAGCGGTAGATGTCCAGCACTTGTATGATCAGAACGATGGCGGATGTCATTTGCCCATCTCGGCCGAGCGCGCCGCCGCCGCCTGCACGGCGCTGATGACCGCGGCCCTCAGCCCCTTGCGCTCGAGCTCGGCGCATCCGGCGATCGTGGTGCCCGCGGGGCTGGTGACCTGGTCCCGGAGCACCGCCGGGTGCCTGCCCGTCTTAAGCACCATCTGCGCCGCGCCCGCGACAGTCTGAGCCGCCAGCGCAATGGCCGCTTCGCGCGTCAGTCCCACGCTCACCCCCGCGTCGGCAAGCGCCTCGATGAATGTGTAAACGAAGGCGGGCCCGCTTCCCGAAAGCCCCGTGACCGCGTCCAGCAGCTTCTCGTCAACGACAACCGCCAAACCCACCGACTCGAACAGCCCGGCGGCGGTATCGCGCTGCCGCTGGTTCACGCTCTTCCCCAGTGCGAGCGCCGAAGCGCCCATGCCGACCTGCGCGGGAGTGTTGGGCATAACGCGAATCACGCCGACCCCTTCGCGCAGGCAGGCCTGCATGCGCTCGAGCCTGACCCCGGCCGCGATGCTGATGACCAGCTTGCCCGGCTCGATCACTTCGGCCATCTCTTTGAGCAGGGACTCGACCATGGCGGGCTTGACGCAGATGATAATTGCTTCGGCGAATGCCGCCGCGTCCCGCGCCGATGCCGCGGCCGCGATGCCGGTCGCCGTGGATGTTTCGCTTAGACGTCTGCTGTCCGGATCGAAGATGACCACATCTTCAGGCGCCCGGAAACCCGACGACACGACACCCTTCGCAAGCGCGCTGCCCATCGCCCCGACGCCCAGGAATGCCAGTTTCATAGTCAGCCTGCCGTTCCGCGCGAAGTCGCGCTCAAAGCCCTGGTACGCAGCCTCAGTTGCCCGGGAACAGCGGTCTGTGGCGCTGTGACGACTCCGCGACCTCGATGATCACGTTGGCCGGGGTAAAGAAGTAGACCTTGTCGCCGACCCTCTCCACCGATCCGTCCAGCGCGTAGGTGACCCCGTTGAGGAAGTCAATAATGCGCCCGGCCATCTCGGGGGCTGCCTTGTCGATGTTGACGACCTGCGGGTGGCCTTCCTTCAGCCCGTCAGCCACCTGGCGCGCGGTGTCGAACGTCTCGGCCGCGTGCCAGATCGAAACGCGGCTGCGGCGCGCCGAATGAAGCCGCAGAGGAATGCCCTTCCGCCTGTCGGCCTGGAAGTCGTCCTCTTCCTCTTCTTCGGGCACGAGGTTGACGCGGTCCTTCAGCCAGCCCCACAGGCCCCTTGTCTCATCAGCGTCGTGCTGAGCTCTGTCATCCATGATCTGATCATCTCCCAAGTCGCGCAAACAGACTGTGTTGGGCGCCAGACGCGCGCAACCGCTGGCGCCGTCCGGCAGCCGTACGTATGGGCGAGTATGCGGCGAAGCCTTCAAACCGATCCCGGTCTTGCGCCGGGTTGTGTCTGTGCTTTGCTGCGGCAGGCACCGATAGGGGGCGGAACCCGCCGCTGGCACTTCTATAATATCACCTGGAACCGGCAGAGTGAAGGCCTGCGGTCTCTTGCGCTCGCCCTTTTTGGGATTTTCGGCATTTATGCCGCCAGACGCGAGCCAAATATCGCCGTTCCGACCCTCACCATCGTCGCGCCTTCCTCGATTGCCGCCTCGAAGTCCCCGGACATCCCCATCGAAAGCACCTGGCGCCGCTCTTCCGGAAGCATTTCGAACATCTCGCGGAGTTCCCTGAAGTACGGCCGTACCTGGTCCGGATCGTCCAGAAACGGCGGGATGGCCATAAGCCCTTTCAGCGCAAGCCCCGGGAGCGCGGCGGCCTCCGCGGCCAGACTCAGCGCTTCGCATTTCGCGACTCCGGTCTTCGCCTCTTCGCCGCTGATGTTCACTTCGATGAGCACTTCCAGCCGCTTGCCCGCCGCTACGGCGGCGTCGCTCAGCTTGCGCGCCAGCCGCGGCGAGTCCACCGACTGGACCATGTCGAACAGGAGGGCTGCCCTTGACGCCTTGTTCGTCTGCAGGTGGCCGATCATGTGCCAGCGCGCCGCACGCCCCAGCGTCTCGATCTTAGTCTGAGCTTCCTGGACGTAGTTCTCGCCCAGATCGCCTGCTCCGGCCCTCACAGCAAGCTCCACAAACTCCGGGGCGACCGTCTTCGAGACGGCGATCAGGGTGACCTCGTCCGGCAGCCTTCCGCACCGCCCGCATGCCCGTTCTATGCGCTCTCGCACTCGCTCGATATTTGCGCGTATCCTTGTGTAATCCTGCGCTGTGACCAGTTCCGCTGTCTGTCCTTCCTGATAGTGGGCACGATTATAGCCGAGCGGCCTCTTCCTAGCAAGAAGAAGGCGGCCAGAAACCACCCTCTGGTATAATCCCGCGATACTGCAAAACACCATTCTCGAGGAGAGTGTATGCCCACATACGTATATGAGTGCACGGCGTGCTCCGAGCAGACGGAGCTGGTTCAAAAAGTGACGGACGCCCCACTCGAAACCTGCCCCCAGTGCGGCGGCAGGGTCCGCAAAGTGCTTTTCCCTGTCGGTATCGTCTTCAAGGGTTCGGGCTTTCACGTGAACGACTATGCGAAGCCCGGACGGAAGGCCGCGGAGTCGTCCGCTGAAAGCAAGCCCGTCGCTTCGCCGGACAAGAAGGAGACTGCGGCCGGCAAGAGCTAGACGCCGCGCAATCCGCCGTACGTGAAAGCGGCCAGGCTCCCGGCCTGGCCGCAGTCCTGTTTCTCCTGACTTCGTTCCGCTAGTCGGCCTGGGCGTTCCCGGCCAGTCTGCTCAACCGCACCTGGTGCGTGCGCGGGTCGGCAGTTAGCCTGAGGCCCATCGCCCTGGCGACCTCGATTGCGCTCAGGTGGATGCGTCCCGCGGTCAGCGTCACGCGCGCGTCCCCAATCTGCCTGCCGTCCACCGCCGCGGTTCCGGCGCGGACGTCAACCATCAGTTTGTGCCCGCCCAGCCACACCGTGGCCGTCTTTCCGAAATGGTCCCACGAGACGCTGCCGCCGAGATGCTCCATCGCCATTCTGAGCGTAATCATCGCTGGCCCGCGAACACCGGACAGCGCCTGCTCTGTGTACGTAACGGTCTCGCCCGTGGATGTCTCGCTCACGGCGGCAGTCCGCGCGCCGGCGGATGCCGGCGCAAGAGCGACGCGCACGGGCGCGGCAGGCCGCGCAACAACGTCCGCAGCCTCGGCTTTCGGGCTGGCGCCGGGCCAGGCCGTCTCGGCTTTCGCTTCGGGCTGGATGCCGGCCGCGGACGAAGCGGGCGGCGCGGCCGGTTCGGGAACTTCCTCTTCGACGGCCGGTGCGGGCCGCGCCATCAGGCCGTCCCCGGCGGGTGCCGGTGAGGCAGGCGGCAGGGATGCCATCAGAACCTTTCCGGCGACCGCCGCGTGCGGCGTCCCGGCGTTCGGTTCAACAAGAGTCTTTGGCGGCAGCGGCCGCACCTGATCCACGGTCGCGGCGCTGTTCGGCTTCACCGCCGGCGTCGTAATCAGAGGCGGCCGGCTGAGACGCGGGTCTTCCACAGCCCGCGCCATCTGGCCCTGCCATTTCGTCTCGGGCTTCACCGCGGGCGCTGCCGCGACGGGCGACGCCGCCGGTGCGGCAGGCGTGGCGGGTTCAGGCGCCCCGGCAGGTGTCCGCGGACGCGCCGTGATGTCGCTCTCCACCGCGCGGGCGTCCGCCTCAGCACCGGCAAACTCGGGCTCCGATGCTGCTGTCTCGTCCGGCGGCAGGCTCGATGCCGTCTCCACCGCCTCGCCGGTGTCTGCCGGCGCAGAGGCTTCGGGGGCTGTTGCCTCTGCTGCCGCCGGAACGGACGGCGCCTCGGCGCTCACCGCCTCAACCGACGGCGTCACGGAGACCTCCATCTGCACCGAATGCGGGGCGGGCAGGCTGGCCATTCTCGTCGCGGCCTGTCCCGATGACGGGTCTGGCAACTCCGATGCCGGGGCCTTCGCGACAGCAACCGGCTCGTCGGAGGGCGCTGTCTTCACAGAAGGCGCCGCCGCGGGCTGCTGCTCCGGAATCTGAACGGCCGGAGCCGGCCTCGATGCAGACGAATCCTGCCGCGGTTCACTCGTCACGGCCGAGGGCTGGATCGCAGCGGCAGTTGCCGGTTCCGAAGCTCGCGCCGCCACGGCGCTGCCGTTGTCCGGCTGACTCGCCGATGCGCTCGCCGGGATTGCCCGGGTCTCTTGCGGCCGCTCGATTGACTTCGTGGACGCCGGCCCGGCGGCCGCCGTGCTCGACGCCTCGCGCACGGCTGACGCTATCGTGCCCGCGTTCTCCACCGTAATCCGGATCGCGTACGTCGCGAGAAGATTCTGGCTCGCGTCGCGGACCTGGGCCTCCACCGCGTGTGGCCCGTCGGACAACCCGGCCGTGTCCAGGGAAAACTCGAAGGGTGGGCGGTTGCTGACCAGCTTCAGGGTCTTGTCCACATACACCGACAGAAAGACGCCCTGTCCCAGGTTCGCCGACGGGTTCACCGCCACCTGTCGCCTGCCCGAAACGCGCTCGCCATCGCGCAGATTGCTGAACTGGATGACCGAGGAGCCTTTGGCAGGCGGCGTCACCGCCGCTTCGCCGTGGTTCTGAACCTGCACCTTCTGATAGCACTTGCCGGCGAGCTTGCTGCCGCTGTAGAAGTAGAGCGAGAGCCCGTGGGGCCCGTCCTCGAACGCCGTCGTGTCCCACAGAATGGAGACCACCCCGCTTGCCTGAGGCGCGTCGAGGCCCTTCAGCCCGTACTCCGTGCCGTCCACCGAGAGCACAACGCGCGTCACGGGCGTCTTCGCGCTGGCCTCGAATCCGGCCGATACCTCGACGGTCCCGCTGACGACAGCGCTCGACTGCGGCGACAGGAGCCGCGCATATCCGGCGAGGGCAGGGGCCCCTCCGTACCCGAGCACGATCGTAACAATCAGAAGAGAAGCAACTATTCGTCTGGTTTGCATGGTGTATCCGGGGCCAAGCCGGCCGCGGCTGCCGGCCCTCCTCGAGCCCCGGAACAGCATACCAATCCGCGCCTCCCCTGTCAATGGTTTTGGGCTTACCGGTTGTGCTTCATTCGACGTCATGCGCCCGGCTCGGGAAAAAGCCTCTCGAGGATGGCGACGTACTCGAACACGTCCAGCACCGGCTGCACGTCCATCTCCCGCTTCTGAACGAACTCCGAGAGCGCCACCCACCGCTCATGCGCCTCAGCGTTTTGTCCGCGCGCCCTCAGCGCCAGCGCCCGCGCCAGTTGAGCAGCCATGTCCGCATGGATGTCCAGGTAGCGCCACGCCTGCGCGAGGTTCGGATCGTCGCAGCCCAGATTGCGCTGGATCACCGGCCGGAACCGCTCGATAGCATCCGGGATGCTGTCAAACTTTGCGGCCGATTCTTCGCTAACGCTGTCCTTTTCGCCTCTCAGATACGGCGGGTCGAACAGAGCAGACAGCGTCGCCATATACGCGCGGGTGGCCTTCCCGTCCGGCCCGAATGCCGCGCCGAAGAAGTCATCCGCGAACGCGTCAAAGTCCGTCGTCCGGTCCCAGAGCGCCTGTCCCATCAGGCACATCCCGAGCCCGTGCGGCAGAAACGTCCTCTGAGCCTGGCAGCTCACCAGCCCGTTCAGCCCGATGTCCGCCAGGTTCACAACGTCCCTGTGCAGCGTCCGGGCGATGGCGTAGTATCCCGGATCCTTGAGATGGTCCCACATGTAGTGGTAATCGAAATCGAAGCTGTCGCCGTCGAACATCTGCTGCCACGCGCGCAGGAAGGCGACGTTCGCTTCCACGCTGGCGGGGAACTCCAGCTTGTTCCGGTCGTAGGGCGGCAGCTCCGGCAGCGCCTCTTCCGCCTCGAACGCACGGCTGTACGTCCGCGTGATGGGAGCGAACATCAGAATGAAGCGCTCCTTGTTCTTGATGACCTCGTGCTCCGGGGGCCACAGGAGGTCCACATATATAAGGAATACGATCCGCGCCGGCAGGCCTTCGGAGGTCAGCTTCGCGTCCAGCTCGTTCAGCATCTTCACGTAGAAGTCCGAAGGCCGGCCCTTGCGGCACTCCTCGCATTCGCACTGGTTGTTCGACCCGTCCGCCAGCCAGAAATGAATGACATCCACCTCCGGGTGCTGCCGCGCGTACTGCACGATGTCGTCCGTCACGATCCGGCGCACTTCCGGGTTCGAGTAGCACAAATTCGTGTTCATCGGAATCTTGCGCCACAGCTTGCGCTCGCCGTTCACCTCTGCGAGATACCCCGTCACCTCGCCGGAGAGCGGCTCTTCGTAGTCGTTCCAGCCGAGGCCCGGAATGCCGAACGGCTCGCACGTCCATCCGTGCCCCACGTCGTGGAACACCATTCCGCGCTTGCCGATCTCCCGCGTCAGCCAGGCCTTGAACTCACGCGCCCGCTCCACGGGGAACGGCTCCGGCTCCAGAAACGGGTTCTTCATGTGCGTGTACCAGCGGTTGAAGAACGTGTGCGCTTCGCGGAACTGCGTGAAGTAGGTGTTGAAGCCGTTCTTCGCCGACCAGTCCACGACGTCCCGGACGTTCTCGTAGCTGACCGCGCCCTCGATGCAGATGCCCCTGTGCCTGTACGACGCCGCCTCAGCCACGCGCACCGCGGTCGCTTCCACGCTCACGGCAGGGACGCGATCGCCTTCTCTGCCCGGGCTCACCCAGCGGAAGCCCAGCTCCCTCAAATAACGGTATACGGCGAACAGCGTGCTGCCCGGGTTCGACCCGGCTATGATGCCGGCGCTCCCGCTCGTCTCGATAAAGACCGCGTCGTCCAGCGCCGCGTCGCCCGTTTCGGGCCAGTGGCGCAGACCGTCGCCGAAGTCCGCGAACGTGCCGACCCACAGCCCGCCCGGCTCGACGGCCGGGGCCGCATCGGCCGCTTTCACCCCGGGTTGTTCGCCCGTCGCCTCGCCCAGATACCGGGCAAGCTCCTCCGCCGCAAACCCCACCGCCTCGTCTGTTCCAAGCCGGATCACCTGCAACTGCTGCATTCGTGCTCTCCTCGTCTTACTCCAGATTCAGCCAGGCCATCTCCTGCGGCGTGAGCTTCAGGTCGAGCGCGGCCTCGTTCTGGGTGAACTCCTCTTCCGACCGCGCCCCCACGAGCGGAAATACGTTCAGCGGGCTGTTCAGCACCCACGCCAGCGCGATCTGGTTCGCGATCAGGCCCTTGTCGGCGGCCAGCTTCTCCGCCCGCGCCTGCCGCTCGAAGTTCTCGTCGCCCGCATAGCAGTGTGCGCAGAGCGCGAACGGCCCCTCGGCGGCGGACTCCCGATTGTCCCGGCGGACCTGTCCCGTGAAGAAGCCCTGTGCCACGCTGGACCAGGTGAACAGAGGGATCTGAGTCTGCTCGTACCATTCCCGAGCCGCCTGCTGCTTCTTGCCCGTGA
>Ga0255341_1004111_pt1 | contig 15586 bp, 12 predicted proteins | sample wastewater_treat_8_FD_192418 | JGI IMG/M metagenome (GOLD analysis project Ga0255341, IMG submission 192418) | Wastewater microbial communities from Lulu Island WWTP, Vancouver, Canada - plant12 | ecosystem: Engineered > WWTP > Wastewater > Unclassified | place: Canada: Vancouver, British...
CTTCGGGGGAGATGATGGTTCCGCGGCGTGTCCGACGAGAACGGCCGGGGCCTTGCCTCCGGCGCAGCGCTCCACTTCAAGATGCACCTGCCCTAAATTTATCTCAACCGTAACAAACCCCCTGACCCGGGCAGCAAGCTCCCGGATCCGTTTTTCAGGAAACGGCCACACCGTGATCAGCCGCAGCATACCCGCCTTGATGCCGGCGCGCCGCGCATCCTCAACCGCGGCGAGCGCGGTGCGGGCAGAGCATCCGTAGGAAACGATCACAATTTCGGCATCGTCAAGCATGAATGCCTCGGTGCGGGTGATGGCATCGAGGCTGTTCCGGATTTTTCCGGTTATGCGGCTGACCATGGCCGCGTGGGCCTCGGCGGTCATGGCCGGGTAACCCTGCTCGTCATGGGTAAGGCCGGTGATGTGTATCCGATACCCTTCTCCCGCGACAGGCATGGGAGCGATGCCGTCAGGGCCGGCCAGGAACGGTTTGAATCCTTCCCTGCGACCCGATGGCTTCTTGCGGAAAATGGTCTTTATTTTTTTTGCGTCGGGAATAACCACCCGCTCGCTCATATGCCCCACAATCTCGTCGGTCATAACCAGCACGGGCAGCCGGTAGATTTCAGACAGATTGAAGGCCTCGATGGTTTGATAAAAAATTTCCTGGGGCGACATGGGTGCCAGGGCAATGATTTCATATGGACCATGCGATCCCCACCGGGCCTGCATCATGTCTCCCTGAGCGCCAAGGGTCGGCAGGCCGGTGGACGGCCCGCCCCGCTGAACATTGACGATGACACAGGGGGTTTCCGTGCAGAGGCCCAGCCCGATATTTTCCATCATCAGGCTGAACCCGGGTCCGGAGGTGGCGGTCATGCTTTTTACTCCGGCCCAGGAACCCCCGAGCACTGCGGCCATTGCGGCGATTTCATCCTCCATCTGAATATAGGTGCCGCCGACATCGGGAAGGCGAGCCGCCGTGTGCTCGGCCACTTCTGTTGCCGGCGTGATGGGATAGCCGGCAAAAAATCTGCACCCGGCTGCAATGGCTCCTTCCGCGCAGGCCACATCGCCGGTCATGAAGTGCTCACCGGTAAGTACCGCCGCATCCGCCATGGAATTCCCTTTCATCTGTCCTCTGGGGGGTGTTGTAAAAATAATGATGTAATATCAGCATGTTCCGGTGCGCGAGTTTTAGCACCGCTGGGATCTTCAGTTGAATAAATCGCGAATTCCGGACAGATGATTTCGCAATAATGGCAATTTACACATTCCTGAACCCTTGCCGCGCAGGGAGGGTGATACCCTTTTTTATTAAATTTTTCTGAAACCTCAAGCACATTTTTTGGGCAGAAGTTGATACAATATCCACAGCCCTTGCATCTTTCCTCTATAATAAATAAAATTCCCCTCGGGACTTCAATTTTGTCGGAATCAAGAGGTACCCTCCAGAATTCCATGGAACAGTCTCCCCAAAAAGCTATCTGCTATCACTCTATCTGTGCCGTAATATGGATATTATCCGTTTATAATGCCAAAAAAGTCAACCACATTTTTAAATGGTAGATTTTTCGTTCATACCCCCCTATTTTTTAGGGAGGCATCGGAATATTTAGATGTTAACGCCCGCTAAGAACTTTTAAATTTCAACGGTTGGATTTTTTTAAAAGAGAATAAGCATAGTCTAATGGGCGATTTAATAACACTTATCTGATTCGTGGCTCAAAAATCCCTTTCCCTTGAGCCTTTGAACAGTCTGAGGAAAATCATTTTTTCAATTACCTGCCAAAATATGGAAGGTGAAAGAGAAAACTACAGGTGAATCGGCACAACCGCCTTGACAGTATAGGGAAAAAGACATAAAAAGACTGTGCTCCGGGAGCGCAACGCTTGCTGACGTGATTGTGAACCGGCGTCCTATATATCGGAAGCTATTATGCCTGAGGTGATGATCGAGAACCAGTGCTGTTACTATGCGGTTTCCCGGCGTGCCCCGGAAAGGGGGCCGGTGGCGGTTTGCGTGCACGGCTCCGGCTCGGACGGCATTGTCTGGTCATATCAGTTGAGCAGGCTGAGCAGCCGATACCGGATAATCGTTCCCGATCTGCCGGGTCACGGCAGATCCGAAGGTCCGATCCTTGACTCGGTGCCGGCATACGCCGCGTGGCTTGAAAAATTCTGTAATGCACTTAATCTGGACGCTTTTTTTCTTATGGGCCATTCCCTCGGCGGTGCGGTTGTCCAGGAATACGCCCACAGCAATCCCCATCGGGTCCGGGGCATGGTGCTGGTCGGAACCGGAACACGCTTTATGCTGTCGCGCATCTATCGGGAGCTGTGCGAGAGCGGTGCGCCGCCGGGGAGAGCCGGCGCAGCCGAAAGAGAAAACCGGGCAGACCCGTTTCATGAGGGATATGAACTGCTGCGCAGTCAGGGCAGCGGGACCTTGCATGCGGACCTTATGGCGGCGGCACGCTTTGATAGCTCAGAATGGGTCGGATCGCTCGTTGCCCCGGCGATGGTTATCTGGGGAAGCGGAGACGTGATAACCCGGCGGGAGATGCCGGAAGAACTGGCCGGGAAACTGCCCCGGGGCCGGCTGCAGATCATCGAAGGTGCCGGCCACGTTGTGATGATTGATGCGCGAAATGAATTTAACCGGCTGGTTGCCGAGTTCATCGAACAGCACCGCGCGGCGGACTGAACATGACCTTGCCGGCGTCCGCCCCACCGACTATCCAAACCTTGTTTCCTGACTGCGTATCCACCTGCTGCTGCGGGATTGAGGGGGCGGAGGCTGCCCCTGATCCCGAAGAGCGCGGCGTGATTGAACACGCGGTTGCCGCGCGGCGGCGGGAGTATATAGCGGGCAGGCGGTGCGTCCGGCAGGCTCTGGAACAATTGGGAGTCACGGCCGGTTCCCTGGACAAACGGCCCGATGGTTCCATCGCCTGGCCGGAAGGCATTGTCGGTGCGCTATCCCACAGCGATATCTGGTGCGCCGCGGCGGTTGCCCGGCGTTCCGAGGCCGCCGGTATCGGGCTTGACATCGAAACCATCGCGCGCATCGGAGAAAAACTCTGGCGCCGGATACTGACAGGGGAGGAGCGCAGCTGGATTGCCGGGCAGCCGGCCGGTGAGAGGCAGCGCTGGGCGGCGCTGATGTTCAGCGCCAAAGAAGCACTCTACAAATGCATCGCGGCGCGGGTTAAGCAAAGGATGGGCTTTATGGACGCCGTCATTGTTCCCGGCCTGCCGTCGCAGTCTTTTGCGGTGCGCCTGAACGAGCCGGTCGCCGCACAGCTTCCCCCGGGCCTCAACCTGCGGGGCCGTTTTTTCTTTTGTGACGGCTCGGTCTTCTCCGGGCTGGTGCTGGCAGGCAGTTGAAAAACACCCATCGCTTCGTGGCTAAGAAACTGTGTCATAATGTAAAAATTTCCGTGTTTGTCATTCTAAATCCTTCGCGGTGTCATTCTGAGCGAAGCGAAGAATCTCGTTGTTCCGCTCAGGGAAGGTTCCGCGAAGAAACTCAAACAATCAATGAATTGGAAAATGGAGATTCTTCGGCTGAAGAATAACATTATGACAAAGTCTCTCAAGGGGAGGGCCTGTTGATCCTTTCAACAACCTGCCGGTCTGAAATACCGGCCGGGAGCTTTTCAGTTGACAATTTAAGGCTGCTATTCTAGTGTCGTGTCTTCAAAACTCATCGTTATAGACCAGCAGTAAACCCGTCGTTGCAAGAATCGTTTTAAAAGGAGGTAGATGCGAATGGCACAAAAATGGGCTTTTCTTTTTCCCGGACAGGGTTCGCAGTACGTGGGCATGGGCAAGGATCTCAAGGATAATTTCAAAGCCGCCGCTGATGTTTTTGCGGAGGCGAACGAGGCCCTGCATGAGGATCTCTCTAAACTCTGCTTTGAAGGTCCGGAAGACGATCTGAAACTGACGCGCAACACCCAGCCGGCGATCCTGACCGTGAGCATCGCGGCGCTGCGCGTTTTGCAGGCGGAGTCTGATCTTACTCCCGCCATGGCGGCGGGACACAGCCTGGGTGAGTACAGCGCGCTGGTCGCCGCCGGGGCATTGCGGTTTGCCGACGCAGTGGCCATCGTGCGTCAGCGGGGAACGTTCATGCAGGAGGCGGTTCCGGTGGGCGTGGGCGGCATGGCGGCTGTGCTGGGCATGGAGACCGATGTGCTGGAGCAGATCTGCAGGGAAAGCGCTGAGGGCCAGTGCGTGGCGCCGGCCAACTACAACTGCCCCGGACAGATTGTCATATCCGGGCACATGGAGGCGGTCCAGCGGGCTGCGGCGAAGGCTGAAGCCGCGGGCGCCAAAAAAGTGGTCATGCTGCCGGTCAGCGCACCGTTCCACAGCGCGCTGATGAAGCCGGCCGCCGAGAAGCTGGGCAAAGCGCTTGAGCCCATCACCGTGCAGGAGCTGAAAATACCGGTGCTCTCAAACGTTGAGGCGGCTTTTTATCCATCGCGCAATGAGGTCAAGCGGCTGCTCACCGAACAGGTTGATCATCCGGTACGCTGGATAGAAGAGATGGAAACAATGATTCGGGAAGGTGTGGACAGCTGCGTTGAGATCGGACCGGGCAAGGTGTTAAACGGCCTGGTGCGCAAGATCAGCCGCGCGACCAAGATGCAGTCCATTGAAAACCCGGAGAGCATCAAGGAATTTGTGGCGGGACTGTGATACTGCCGCTGGAATGTTTTCCCCAGGCGAGTGCGACGAAAAAAAACGGCCCCGGAAACGGGGCCGTTTTTCTGCGACATGATTGTGGAGGGTTCTACTGTCCAGACATCATTTTGGCCACCAGGTCAACCGCCTGATTAAAGGTCTTGACTTTATCCTGTTCATCCTCGTCAAAAAACAGGGACCACTCGTCTTCGCACATGGTGAAAAATTCAAGCCGTCCCGATGAGCTCAGTCCCTGATCACGCATTGATGCGTCCGGGTTTATGTCTGCCGCCTTGTTGGCCATGGCCCTTTTGAGGAAGCCCATCATTTTGTCCGCTATTTCCTGTCGTTCCATGGTTGTCTCCTTGTGCTCTTGATGTTTCACGCGTGCTGAACTATTCTATCTCACTTCCCGTATTTATCCCAGTAGGATTTAAACAGGACATTTTCATCGGGCTTGTTTTCCGGAATGGGCGAGGATACCCAGGTGTAGTTAACCATGTGCTTCCAGGTGATATTTTCCGAGACAATGTTGTTGCCCCAGGTGCCGCAGCTCAAGGACATGGTGAAGGGCATGCCGTTGGTAAACGATCCGCTGTTGGCAAGGCACTGCGGCTGCCGCACCATCATCCGGCTGACATGGGCCATTTCCGCGAGCTCTCTAATCCGATCCTCGCTGGTGCTGTGGATGCTGCAGCAATGGCCTTCGCCGCGTACCGCCAGAATCTTCTGCAGGTAATCAATCGCCTCGGAGAAGGCGGTGAATTTCCACAGGGTTATGACCGGGGAGAGCTTCTCGTCGGCAAACTTTTCCGTGCTGACCGGATTTTCCCCGAGCACCATGAGGAAGGTGGTGTTTTCAGGAACGGTGATGCCGGCGATCTCGGCGATTTTTTTGGCTGGACGCGCCACGACCTTATCGTTGATGTGTTCGCCGTCCGGCCAGATCGCCGCTTTCAGCTTCGCTTTTTCTTCAGGCGAACACAGGTGCCCGCCCCGGGCCTTGAAGCCGGCCAGCATGCCGTCCCATTGTGAGGCATGGATGACCGCCGAATTTTCCGAAGAACAGGAAGTGGCGTTGTCGAAGGTTTTGCTCAGGAATATTTTTTCCGCCGCATCCTCGACGTCAGCGGTTTCGTCAACAATGCTTACCGAATTGCCGGCCCCGACGCCGTAGGCCGGCTTGCCGCTTGAATAGGCCGCCTTCACCGACTGGGTGCCGCCGGTCGAGATTACCAGGTCGGCCGCAGCCATCAGCGCCTGAATGTCCTCAATATAGGGGCGCTCCATGACCTGCAGCAGATCCACCGGCGCGCCGACTTTTTCCAGTCCCTTGCGCATGAAATCAACTGCCAGCGTGCTGCATCGCCGGGCGATCATGTGCGGTGCAAAGATCATGGCGTTGCGCGTCTTCAGGGAGAAGATGCCCTTGACCATCGGGGTGGCGGTGGGGTTGGTGCAGGGGGTTGGCGCAAAAATGACGCCGACCGGCTTGATCACCTTGAAAATGCCCTTGGCTTTGTCCTCGTCGACGATGCCGGTGGTCTTCATGCCGGCCATGTCCCGCAGCGCACCCAGCACCTTGTTGCGGTGCTTGGCCAGCTTGTTTTCATAGATCCCCATCTTGGTTTCCTTAACCGCCATATCCGCGCATTTGGCGGCGTTTTCCGGCTTGATCGCCTCCCAGGCGGCAGCCAACACCATTTCATCAACTTTTTCCTGGGGCCAGTGTTCCACGACCGCCTGGGCCGTGCGCGCCTTATCCAGCAGTTGTTGCAGTTCTTCCTTCATGATGCCTCCATGCGTGTTAGAATGTTCCCCGTCGGCCGGCGCGCGGCTGTGTCGTGAAGCGGCGGCGCCCTGCACCATGCGTGCAGTCAGTTCCCCGTTGACCGAGGACGGCCGATTCCTCTCATAATTCAAGCGGGCCGAAAATCTTGCGGGATGTCCCGAGCACAACCCGAAGCGAGCTGAGCCGGTGATCGATACGGAAGGTAAAAGCGCGTAATTGCTGGTTTTCAAGAAGAGATGTGTAGGGAAGACGGCGCATCAAGCGGTGCCGCCACTGTCCATCAGCCGTGTATGCTTTCTACTCCTCTCCCGGCACAATACAACTCCCGCATGATCGGGTAAATCATGGTTAACGCTGGATTATATATCCGCTGGAAGCCAATATGTCAAGAATTAAAAAACCGGGGCTTAAAGGGGGACGCCCTTAAATTTCTAAAATTCTTGAAATTTAGATATTGAATGGCGTCACCTTTTTTCGTACTTTAAATGACCTTGTTCAGGCTGTATTCAATGATGCCCTCGGCGCCGCACTTGCGCAGCTGTGGTATCAGTTCCCTGACGGTGAATTCGGATATGACCGTCTCAACCGACATCCAATCCTGCTGATAAAGGCTGGAGACGGTGGGTGCGTTGAGACTGGGGAGCAATGCGATTACCTGCTTCAGCTTGGTTTTGGGGACGTTCATTTTGAGCCCCACCATACCGTCCGCCCGGAGCGCCCCCTGCAGCAGCAGGGAGATTTGCTCAATCTTTTCCCGCTTCCAGGGATCTTTCATTGACTTATTATTCGCAATCAGCTGGGTGTTGGTTTCCATCAGGTCCTTTATAATTCTGAGTCCGTGTGCCTTGATGGTGCTCCCGGTTTCGGTCACCTCAACAATAGCGTCCGCCAGTCCCTCAACCACCTTTGCCTCGGTCGCGCCCCAGGAAAACTCTACGTCAACCTTAATGCGGCGCCTGGAAAAATAGTCCTTGGTGAAGTTAACCAGCTCGGTTGCAATTTTTTTGCCTCGCAAATCCTCCAATCGCCTGATGGGAGAGCCGTCCCGCACCGCCAGGACCCAACGGGCCGGTTTCATGCTGGTTTTTGAGTAAAGGAGATCATCAATTACGGTCACATTCGACCGATTTTCCATTACCCAGTCTTTGCCGGTGAGGCCCAGGTCCAGGGTCCCGTCTTCAACGTAGCGGGACATTTCCTGCGCCCTGATCAGGGTGCAGGAGAGGGTTTCATCATTAACGTCCGGGAAATAGTTTCTGGAGCTGATTGATATCTTCCACCCCGATTTCCTGAAGAGTTCTATGGTGGCATTCTCGAGACTCCCCTTGGGAATGCCCAGCTTGAGTTTTTTCATCGCGTCCACCTCCCGGACATGACAAAACCATCGTAAAGATTGATACCCTATAACGTAATTGATTTCACTAACATTATTGCTGATGATGCGTCAAGTCAAAAGAGCTCACTATGGATTGTCGATCGGTTCTTCCCTATACCAATCCGGCAGGTTTTTGAAAACCACCTGCTTGCTTCGGTGCTCAAAGGAGGAGATGCATTTGACGCCACAACAAGGTGTCGTGAGACTTATCTTTGACTCGTTTTATTCCCTGTCGCAATCCTTAATCAGCTCCAGGCCCGCGCGGAAGCGCCGGGCAATTTCCCGGTAGTGCCGCAGCCCGGCGGAGACTCTCTTTTTTCCCTCTTCGTCTATCTCTTTCACAATCCGTGCCGGATTGCCGACCATGATTTTCCCCGCGGGAATGGTGACGTTTTCTCGGACAAGCGTGCCGGCCCCGATGACCGCATCCTCCTCGGCAATCACGCCGTTCATGAGCAGCGCGCCCATTCCCACCAGCACCCGCGATTTTAAAATCACATCATGAATGATGGCGCCGTGGCCTATGAGGACATCATCGGAGATGACGGTCCGATTATCGGAATGCACCACACAATTGTCCTGGATGCTGGTGCCCTTTCCGATTTCAATCACCCCGGAATCGCCCCGCAGGACGGCGCCCGGGCCGATAAAGCAGGAACTCCCTATGGTAACCGAGCCGATGACGGTGGCGCAGGGATGGACATAGGCGTCATCCGCAACATTCGGCGTTTTTCCTTCAAATGCATAGAGTGGCATGGTGAAGCCTCCTTATCTGATGTTCGCAAACGGTGAAAAGTTTTTATAAAGTTGCCTTGGCGAACAGATGGCGGCGGGGTCATGGTTCCCCCGTTGGATTCGTATGTTCTGTAACCCGCCCTGGTATGCAGGTCAAGCCCTTTTTGAAACGGTTATAATTGGATCCTCTGATCGAGCTGCAGGGTCACAGTCGATGAAACCGCCATAAGGCATGAGTTGTCAGGCGAGGTTTACTCGGCCCCGGTTCTGTGGTATAGGGAGACGGTGCAAGAATTCCGGCGTAATCGAGAACCATCAGCATTGTAAGAGGAGCAGACATCGCAGGTAGACCGCCATGAAAAATATAAAAATGATCATCTCCTACGACGGTGGCAATTATATCGGGTGGCAGCTCCAGGCCACCGGCGACACGATCCAGGGGGTGATCGAGGCGGCCCTGGGGCAAATCCTGAACCGTCATACCAGGGTGATCGGTTCAGGAAGGACCGATGCGGGCGTGCATGCGCTTAACCAGGTTGCACATTTTGTTACCGACTCAACCCTTGATCTGGCATCGCTGCACCGGGGCCTCAACCGACTGCTTCCGCGGGATATAGTCATAAAAGAGATGGTGGAGGTGTCGCCTGATTTTCATGCCCGATACAGTGCGCGGAGCCGGATCTACCAGTACCTGGTCTGGAACAACCGGGTGCGCTCACCTTTTTACCGGAGATTTTCCTGGCAGGTGCGCGAACATCTGGATAGTGACGCGATGCGGCGGGCTTCCGGATGCCTGGTGGGGTGGCATGACTTTGCCTCCTTTCAGGGCGCCGGCAGCGCATGCCGGTCCAGTGAGCGGGAGATTTTGCGATGGACCGTCGGGGGACGAGCGGGCCGATGGATCGTTTTTACGGTTGAGGCCAATTCCTTTCTGAGACACATGGTGCGAAATATTGTGGGCACACTGATTGAAGTGGGAAGAGGAGGTTTGACACCAGCGGAGTTCAGGGTGGTTCTCGAGGCCCGGGATAGAAGCCGCGCCGGCATTACCGCTCCTCCCCAGGGACTGTTTCTGAAAGAGGTGAGATACTAGCACGAGTCAGAAGACAGAAGACACGAGACAGAAGACAGAAGACAGAAGATAGATGAAGGTGATGTGTGATGGGCGATATGCGAGGTGAGCAAAAGATTTTTCTTCTCTCTTGCATTGCACATTTCAAGCACCGCTCATAAATCCTAAATCCGAATATCGAAATCCGAAACTTGCTTTCGCGGCTGAAAGCCGCTCCTGCCGGTCTTTTACCGCAGTTCTCATATCGCCCATCGCAGATCACACATCAGGATTTTAATTTCTCGGCGAGCTTCCGTGAGAAGCTTTTGGTTTGCATTATTTTGCTGGTAAGCCTGATAATTCTTCTGATTTTTTTGGGGGGGAAGGCTGAATTCCGACAGCGCGATCCTGATGATCAGGGCGTAAATGTCGTTGAGGCTCGCCGACGGCTGCTTGTTGATAATCGCAAGCATCAGGGACTTGGTCGCGCCGTGAATTGCCAGCACGTGGGATTGGACCTGGCTATCGGTAAAATGAAGATTCAGATCGAGCATCAGGTTTTTCATGCGCGCCACCTTGAGGCTGATCATAAAGTTTTCGGCGGTTTCATTTTTGTAGACCGCATGGTAAAAATTGAACAGGCGCTTATATCGCTTATTCCGATGGCGATGCCTAATGCATATCTGTTCTACATCATCAACGCTTCGCTCGGGATGGGGGGCGCAGAGGAAAAAATGAGGTGGGTATGGCACACATGGATGAGCTGAAAAAGATCGTGGGCGTGGAAGGGGTGCTCAGCGGCCCGGCGGCGCTGGATGGGTATTCCCGCGACCACGGCTTCATGCCGCAGCGGAAGCCGATGCTGGCGGTACAGCCGAAGCATGCGGGTGAAGTCCAACAGATAGTGGTCTGGGCCAACCGGACCGGAACGCCGCTGGTGCCGGTCAGTTCGGGCGCGCCGCACTTCCGCGGCGACACGGTCCCTGCATCAGACGGGGCGGTCGTGGTCGACCTGGGCAGGATGAACCGGATCATCATGATGGACCGGAGAAACCGGGTGGCCATCATTGAGCCCGGGGTGACCTTCAGTCAACTCCAGCCGGAGCTGGCCAGGCAGGGGATGAGGCTGTCCATGCCGCTCCTGCCGCGCGCCGCCAAGTCCGTCCTGGGCAGCGCCCTGGAGCGGGAGCCGATCACCAATCCCCGCTATGCCTGGTCGCTGGGCGAGCCGCTGCGATGCCTGGAAACGGTCATGGGAAACGGGGATATTTTCAGGACCGGCGAGATGGCCGGCGCCAGCATCAGCACCTCCGCCGGCCAGGCGGCGAAACTGATGCCGCTGGAGGAAGCGCTGGAAGTGCGGCGGAAAAAACAGGAAACCGCGCTCTATCAATACGGCCCGGGGCAGTTCAACTTCCACAAGCTGCTGTCGGCGGCACAGGGAACCATGGGCATCGTCACCTGGGCGTCGCTGCGCTGCGAGGTGCTGCCCAAGGTGCAGCGGTTTTACCTGGCGCCATCGCAAGGGCCAGAGAACCTGATCAGCTTTGCCTATAAACTCCTGCGGATTCGGTTTCATGATGAGCTGCTGCTGGTCAATGCCTCCAATCTGGCGGCCATGCTTGGTTCATCCGCCGGAGAGATCAGCGAGCTGCGCGGCGCGCTGCCTCCCTGGGTGCTCATCCTCGGGCTGACCGGGCGCGACCTGCTGCCGGAGGAGAGAGTCGCATTCCTGGAAAAGGATATCAGCGATATCGCCGGGCAATGCGGTGTCCGCCTGGCGTCGGCACTTCCCGGGGTGCAATCCGAACAGATAGCGGAAGCCGTTCTCAACCCCTCATCTGAACCATACTGGAAGCTGCGCTCCAGGGGCGGCTTCCATGACATCTTCTTTCTTACCACGCTGAACCGGACACCGGAATTCATCAAGACCATGTGTTCACGGGCGGAGGCGCTTCGGTATCCGCTATCCGACGTGGGAGTTTACCTTCAGCCCACCCACCTGGGGACAAGCTGCCACGTGGAATTTACGTTGCCCTATGACCCCGGCGACACCGGGGAGGCGGCCAGGATGCACGAACTCTTTACCCGGGCCAGTGAGGATCTGGACCGGCAGGGAGCGTTCTTTTCCCGGCCCTACGGCATCTGGGCGGAGATGGCGTATCGGAGAAATGCCGAGCACACCCGCGTGTCCAGAACGGTGAAAGAGCTGTTCGATCCCAATAATATATTAAACCCGGGTAAGCTTTGTTTTTAGCAGGCTGAAAAATAGAGGCGCAGGCTGAAACGCTTTGCCGAATAGTATGTGGCTAAAAAAACCTGCCCTTTGAGCCACGAATCAAGTTGTTGTTTTCAATAGCCTGCTCGGCAGCAGGCATCCAAGGAGGAAGCAAAAGTGGCACTGGAAGATTATCGGGCTATGATGAAACGATGCAGCAGGTGCTCATACTGTAAATGGATCCCGTTTGCTCATGTGAAAAGCTGGCGTTTTGCCAAGGGCTGTCCCAGCGTGGAGTACGGCAAGTTCCAGAGCTTTTCGGCCAGCGGGAAATTTGCCGTCTCCCTGGCGCTGCTCGAGGACCGGATCAGCTACACCGACGGGCTGCTGGACATCGTTTTCCAGTGCATGCTCGACGGGTGCTGTGACCTCTCCTGCAAGGTGTGCCGCTATGATCTGGAGCCGGTGGAGGTGATGCGCCAATTGCGCTTTAAATTGATTGACGACGGCCAGTTCCCCTTCCAGGACATCCCCCTCATCGATAACCTCCGCAAGGAGGACAACACCATGATGATGCCCAAGGCCGAGCGCGGCAAGTGGGCCGAGGGGCTGGACGTGAAAGACCTGACCCAGGAGAATGGTGAGGTTGTTTTCCACGCCGGGTGCCGCTTCAGCTATGATGAGGAGCTGTGGAGAATACCCCGGACGGCGGTGACCCTGCTGCGGGATGCCGGCGTTGATGTGGGCATCCTGGGACGGGACGAGAACTGCTGCGGCGGCCGGCTGTGCGACATGGGATACCGGGGGGAATTTCTCAAGTACGCCGAGAATAATATTGATGCCTGGACCACGGCGGGGGTTAAAACGGTGGTGACCGCCTGCTCCGACGGATACCATGCGTTCAAGCGGCTTTATCCTTCCGAGATGAATTTCAAGTTCGAGGTCTTGCACATAACGCAATTTCTTGACCGGCTTATCAGAGAGGGAAAGATAAAATTCACCAAAAAGGTTCCCATGACCATCACCTATCATGATCCCTGCCACCTGGGGAGACGAGGTGAACCGCATGTGCCGTGGAGCGGAGAGCAGAAGAAAATCCGCGGCCAGGTCCTGATCTACGAGCCGCGAAAGCCACGCTATAACGGCGCTACGGGCGTGTATGACCTGCCGCGGAATCTGCTCAAGAGCATCCCGGGCATCACGCTGGTGGAGATGGAGCGAAACCGGGAATATGCCTGGTGCTGCGGCGCCGGCGCCGGGGTGCGGGAGCGGTATCCGGAGTTTTCGTCGTGGACCGCGGGAGAGCGGATTGACGAGGCGGCCTTCACCGGGGCGGAGGCGATAGTGAGCGCCTGCCCCCATTGTGAGCGAAATTTCACCGACGCCATCGCCGACCGGAGCGGCGCGATGAAAGTGTATGACATTGTAGATCTGGTGCGAGAGGCACTCTGACGGGAGGGAGTTTTCCATGGCACTATCGCGGGAAGTATATGAGGCATTGGAAGCCATTGTGGGGCCGGGCAATATCACCGAGGAGCCGGCGACGCTGCACGCGTATGCCTATCAATGGATGGCGGAGCTGGTGTCGGACGTGTCCGGCGGAAGCAAGTTCTTTGACCGGCCCGAGGCGGTGCTGGTGCCGGGCAGCGCCGAGGAGGTCCAGGCCATCGTCAAGGCCTGTAACCGCTACAAACTGCGGTTTCATGTCTACAGCACCGGCTGGGGGCCCTGGGCCGCGCCGCCCGCCAAGGATCAAATCCTTTTGGATTTGCGGAGGATGAATCACATACTGGAAATAGACGAACAAAACATGTTTGCGGTGGTTGAGCCGTATGTGGTGGCCGGCCAGCTCCAGGCCGAAGCCATGAAGCGGGGTTTGAACAATCATATAAGCGGCGCCGGCGCCGGCACCTCAGTGCTGGCCAATGCCTGCTGCTTTCAGGGAGGTGGACCGGATTGCATCTATTTTGCCTCCCCTCAGGACAGCATCCTCTCGATTGAGTGGGTCATGCCGACCGGGGAAATACTCAGGACCGGATCACTGGGGTCCGGTCTGGGCTGGTTCTGCGCGGAGGGGCCGGGACCGAGCACCCAGGGGATCATCAGGGGCGCCCTGGGCGGTTCAGGCGGCTGGGGGGTCGTGACCAAAATTGCCATTCGGTTGGTGCACTGGCCCGGCCCGGCGGTAATGCCCATTGAAGGCACCGTGCCGTCCTACGGGTCACCGCTTCCCGAGGACCTTTTTAGAGCTGCCTTCCCGGCCTTCCCCAGCTGGCAGGCCTATGCCGACGCCATCTACCGAATCTATGATTCGGAGATAGGATATATCGCGCACCGGCAGTTCGTCATGTGGGGCGATGAGCTGCAGGCGGCCTTCCTGAAAATAGTAACCGACCCCACCCGCCAGCTCTGCGACCTGCAGGAGCTGCTGGAAGAGCCGGAGGTGCAGAAGCTTGCCGAGGAAATGCGGCGGAATTTTCAGCTTATCCTGGCGGGCATGACGCCGCGGGACCTAGAATATCAGCGCAAGGTCCTGGACCAGATCCTGCGCGAGACCGGAGGATGGAACATCGCGGCGGTGGATGAGCCGGACCTGCAGCGGTATGTGCTTTTGTTCATGATCAAGCTGTGCTTCAAGAATCTCAATTTTACCGCCACCGGAGGCTTCATTGATACTTATAATTCGGTTGCATCTCCCGACGTGTGGGCATCGGGGGAAATCGAGGCCGGCAAGGCATTATTGAAGAAATATGCAGGCAGAATAGCCGATGCCGGCGATCAGGCGATGGGACCGGTATCAGGCCAGGGCGGCGGGGGCGTCACCGGATGGGAAGACTTTCTTTTCTATGATCCCCAGGATCCCGATTCAGCCAAGGCGGCGGTTGAGGTGTCCGACGAAGGGGATAGGCTGAAAGCCGCGCAAGGCAGGCCTCCCGGAGGGATGCTGCTGGGGCTGGCACGGGCCACCCATGCCGACGAACGGCTTCGCGCGCAGAAGCTGGCAAAAATAGCGGAATACCGGTGGCAGCGCAAGCTCAAGGAAGCGCTCGATCCCAACGGGGTCGGCAGCGGCAACTATTTCTGGGGGGCGGAGCCTGCACAAGGAAAAGATGAGAGTTCTGAAACTGCGGAGCTTCCCTCTGTTTAATTCGACAATCGATTTGGAATAAATGTAATCCCTGTTTCTCTTTGTATTAGAAACACTGTCATTTCAAATCCTTCGCTGAGTCATTCTGAGCGCAGCGAAGAATCTTCAGTGTGTCGCTCAGGATAAACTTCGTGAGAAATCTTATAAGATTTCTCAGTCACCGCAGGCTCCTTCGAAATGACAACTTAAAACGTGGATCCTGCGATCAAGTCGCGGGATGACGATCAGTTGCTTTAAATCAACTAATTTTTGAACCCGTCGTCTTATAGGCGAGGGTAGTTCAGTGAACCAAAGGGAGTTAAGCGACATGAGAATCATTGTCTGTATGAAGCAGGTGCCTGACCCGTCGGCTTCGTCTTCGGGCACCAAAGTAGACACCGAGGCAAAGCGGGTAATACCGCCCCAGGGAACCCCGCCGGTTTTAAGTCCTTTCGATGAGAATGCGCTGGAGGCGGCACTCAAGATAAAGGATGGGCAGGGTGCCCGGATAACCGTCATCAGCGCGGGGCGAAACCTGGCCAAGGCGGTCTTGCGGAAGACGCTGGCGGTGGGAGCTGATGAGCTGATCCTGCTGG
>Ga0255341_1004112_pt1 | contig 15584 bp, 12 predicted proteins | sample wastewater_treat_8_FD_192418 | JGI IMG/M metagenome (GOLD analysis project Ga0255341, IMG submission 192418) | Wastewater microbial communities from Lulu Island WWTP, Vancouver, Canada - plant12 | ecosystem: Engineered > WWTP > Wastewater > Unclassified | place: Canada: Vancouver, British...
CTTAAAAATTCTTTTTCTTTCCTCATCGGTAAGCATGGGGCATTCTCCAGTGCTACCAGCTGGAACGAGGACACCTTTGCCCTCTTTGATTCCGCTATCAATGAGGAATCTGGTCAATCTCCTCAGTCCATCCTCATCCAATTCATAATCCTCTTTAAATGGGGTTATCATAACTACCACAACCCCTCTGATCTTATCATTTAAATCTTTAAACCTTGACATAGAATTGCACCTCCTCTTTTAACTCTTACCTGTTTGATGCCCACATGGTTAAATCTAATAATATTATATACCAATACAGGTATTCAAAGGTGATTAAGACTGGTATATGGGTGTCACGGTTGTCACATGTCACGGTTGTCACATGTCACGGTTGTCACATGTCACATCTGTCACATTTTGTCACATTGATGAGTCTAACGAACCTTTAGATACCACGTATTCCATTATAAGGGTAGAACTATCAGAACCCCTCGAAAATCTGAGTGATGCTGATAGAAAGGTATTTGTGCTCAAAGCCAGCGGTTATTCTATAGAAGAGATGGCTAATCATATGGGTATATCTAAGACAAGGGTAAGGCAGAGACTCAGCAGGATAAAAAGGAAGATGGAGAAGTATATCGATGAGACATAGTGGTTTATATTTTGTGACATATGTGACATTGTGACATTGTGACAGGGTGGTAAAATAAGCCATGCAGAGCTATCGATATATTATAGCCTTAACAGATATCCATTATTTTTCAGCCAGACCTTATACTTTTCATAATCTGGCATCAGCAATTTTACCTTGTTCCAAAAGCTTTTCGTATGGTTTTTCTCTTCCAGATGGGCAAGTTCATGGACAACGACAGAATCTATCACAGGCAAAGGAGCCATTATAAGTCGCCATGGAAAGTTTAAATTTCCATTGGAAGAGCAAGATCCCCACCTTTTTTGCGCATTTGTAATCTTCACCTTATTATATTTAAAGTTTCTTTTCTGAGCATACCACTGAACCCTCTCCAGGATCTTCTCATAAGCCATCTTCTTATACCATTCAATGAAGACTTCTTTCGCTTGGGGTAATGCTTTTTTTGAAAGATAAAAACCGTTATTAAATATTAATGGCACTTCCTGGTCATCAATTGTTTTTAGTTTATAATACCTTCCAAGATAGAGAAATCCCTCTCCATTAACAAAATTTTTTGGAGAAAATTTTGGGTCTCTTGCTTCTATTTCTCTTTCCTTCTCTTCAATCCATTTTTTACGTTTTAAAATAACTTTATTTATCGTTTCATCCTTTACATTAAAAGGAGCTCTTACAATCAGTTTTGCATCCTCTGTTATCTGTAAAGCTATGGTTTTTCTCTTCGTCCGTATTATCTTTTCAATCTTGATACTCATCTTTCTCTTAAGCTCCCTTTCCATAAATGTGGTAAGCAAGCTCCATCAAGTTCTGTGCTATTTCATTTCTCTTATTAAATACTACCTGACTCACGCCTGCCGAGTACAGCTCTGGATCATCAGAAAAGAAAGAACCAGGTTTTGGGGGTATGTAAGAAGGAGAAGTTTTCATCAGATGACTTATTATATAGGATTTCAAGTTTTTTTGTTTTGAGTAACTTTCCCAGAAGTCAACTACCTGAACATCTCTTTTAATAAGCTCAATTATATCCTGAGTTAAACCAATCAGGAGGTTTATATCATTTTCACTAAGATCTTCAATCTTTCTTTCCCCAAATATCTCTCTTTTTAATAGTCCTAGAAATGGCATTTCCTTTTTTGGATCAAAACCAAAGGTCTCTTCTGATTCTCTCCCTTTCTTTATCTCTTCTCTGAGTTTCTCAAGTTCAATGGCAAGAATATCCCAATTTTCTTTGTACTCTTTAAGGATTTTCCTTAATTTATCAGAAAACCTTTCATAAAGTTCAGGGTCTTCTTCATGATGCTTCTCGATATGTTCTGTAATGGCATACTCAAGCTCTCGAGCTTTTGCCTTAGATGTTCCTCTCTTAAGCTTTTTAAGAAAAGCATCATCAAAAAGAGGAGTAGGCGGTATCTTAGGATCAATCCCATTTGATATCAGATACTCTTCTATAATCTCTCTTATCTTTCTGCTTGCATCCTTTATGCTCAGTTTATCATCTCTATACCTGTTTCTTGCAGATTCTTTTATGAAATTTAGAATCTTTAAATCAGTAACGTATTGTAGTGCTTCTGGATCAGGAAGCACGGCATCCATTACCCTGTTAAATCTTCTTATCAAGTCTATGAATTCGTCTCTGACTTCCTCATCCACAAGTATATCTATGCACTCCTCTGTATTATTCCTCCAGTTTTCAACGTTGTATTTCTTAAAGAAATCATTGATAAGATTATAGGTAAATCTTAAATCATCAATACTTTTTGCTTTATCTATGACAACTTGTGTAATTTCCTCAATATCTTCATCAGCATATATGGATAAGGCTTCTTTCAAATGTTTTAAGACTCCAACATAATCTATTACAAAGCCACAACTTTTGTTCTTATAAACCCTATTTACCCTTGCTATAGCTTGTAGTAAATTATGATCTTCTATTACATTGTCCAGATACATTACTTGTTCAATAGGAGCATCAAAACCTGTAATAAGCATTTCATTAACCACGATAATTCCCACATCTCCAGAGATACTTTTTTCGCTAACTTTATCAAAGGGAAGATTGAAACTTTCAATGATTAAATCGTGTCTGCGTGGATCGGTTATCTCAGGCGGAAATTCTCTTGGATCATCATTTGGGACTCCAGATATAATTACCTCAACTTTTAATTTTCTGAGTTGTCCTACTATTTCTCTATTTTTCTCTTCATTCTCCATCTCTTTTATCTTTTCCAGCAATGCCCTCTCTAAAGCTCTTTTATATCTTACTGCAGCAAGCCTTGAGACAGCCACAACCTGAGCCTTAAAACCATTTAGGAAGACATGGGTAACATAATGCTCTATCATATCTCTTGCCTTATCCTGTATTACATTTCCATCTTCAAGATAAGCTCGCCATGTATATTTTCCCATAATCCTCGTTTTCTCTTCGGCATCGAGCATTGAGAAGATATCTTCAAACTTTGCGTTTGCAGATTTTTCATCGGAAAGTTCTGCACTGTGAGCTCTGCCTTCATAGACAATTTTGACAGTTACCCCATCCTCAACTGCCTGTTTTATGCTGTATTTGTCTATATAATCACCAAAGGTCATTTCAGTTTTCTCAATGGGTGTGCCTGTAAAGGCTATTCTTACCGCATCAGGTAAGGCTTTCTTAAGATTTGCTCCTAAAAGTTTGTATTGGGTTCTGTGTGCCTCATCAATCATGATAAGAATATTGGGAGATGTGTTCAGGAGAGGGAACTCTTTCTCAAGTTCTCTCTCCTGAAATTTGTGAATCATTCCCATCACGAGATCGGGAGTATTGATTTTTAAAAGTTCCTGAAGTTCCCTAACACTTCTGGCAAGATGCACAGTAAAGCCCACACCTTTTGAGGTTTTGCATAATTGTTTTTCTAAATTTTTTCTATCTGTTACGAAGACAATCTTAAAGTTTTTAAGATCTGAATCATGATACATAGCTCTTACTGTGTACATCATTGTTAAGGACTTACCAGACCCCTGAGTATGCCAGACAATACCGCCCCGTTCTTCTGGGGTTTTCCCCTCTTTTAACTTTTTTATTATCTTTTTTACTGCTCTAAACTGCTGATATCTTGCTATAATCTTAACTACACCACTTTTTGGATCTTCTTTGAATATAGTGAAAGTGTGTAATAGCTCCAACAAATTATTTTTGGAGAGCATCCCCTGTATTAAAACCTGCTGACTTGTGATATCTCTTTCTGTACCAATCTCAGAGAGAGAATAGGGGTAAGGGTCTTTCCACTCAACAAAATGCTCATTCTCTGCAGTTATTGTTCCACACTTTGCTACCTGGTTTGAAGTGGCAATTGTAAAAAGGTTATACCAGAAGAGTTTTTCATTACCTTCTTTTACCCCTCTTCTGTTTGAATATCTCATAAGCTGAGTTATGGCTTCATTAATAGGGTCTGCAGTGGCAGGAGACTTGCATTCTACAACTATTGCAGGCAAACCGTTTACAAAGAGAACAATATCAGGTATGATATGTTTCTCTGTCCCTGGAATATTTACTTTAAACTGAGAGATGGCAATGAATGAATTATTCTCTGGATTTTCAAAATCTATAAATTCGGCTGTTGAGCTTCTCTCTTTTGTCTTTTTATTTCCCGATACTGAAGTATTTTCCAGAAGCAAATCATGAATTTCTCTGTTTATTTCTAAAAGAGAATTCCCTTGAGATATGGTTATTCTTCTTACTACTTCATTTATCTGGTCTTCCTCCATCCATGGGTTTATTCTTTTTATGGAGTCTTTTAGAATATTCTCAAGAATGATTTCCCTGAAGCTTTCTCTGAGTTTTATACTTTCACCATAAGAAGGCTCAAAGGAAGAGTTAAAAGCTTTAATTTCTATTATATCTTCAGGATTATCTTTATTCTGTCTATAAACCTTCCAGCCCAGCCTCTGAAGTTGAGCCAGAAAAGGGTTTTCTACATAATATTCCTCATCCAACTTGCGATACACGCTTAGCTCCTTGAACTATCTTGTCAAATATATCCAAATTATAAATCTCTTCCAATATTCTTTGATATAGTTCCCGCCTCTCGTCAATATCTTTTTTCTTGAAATACTCGTAAGGTTTGAATGGTAATCCAGAAGTCTCTTTATAGGTAATAAATTCTGGATTGTGTTCGTAGCATCGAGAGGATAGTGTCTTAGCTAAAATGTTCTGACCAAAATAGTAAGGGAGTTTTTGTTCATAGGATAAGACCCCATAGCTCTGATTAAATTTTTCAGGTAAGAGGATCAGATCTCCTATTTTATTTCTATAACTTTCGAACTCGTCTCTCTGCTCAAATTCATCTCTATGATCCTCAAATTTATCAGCCCATATATGTTCTATCTGAAAACGCTTACTTATATACTCCTCAAATTTACAAGACATTCCGATTCTTTCCTCGATGTAAGCTGTCATTCTTGCGAGCAGGAACTTGATGAATCTTTTATTCTGTCCATGCATTCTGAGATTCTTTATGCCTTCCAGTTTTTCATTAATCTGTTCTACCTCTCGTTTTAATATATTTACCAGCTCGTTTACATTTTTATTTCTTATTTCCTTAACAAGAGTGTACATTGTATATCGTATTGAACTGTGAGAATACTTTTTATAATTTACTGATCTAAATACTACAAACATCTCCAGAAACCTGGATACTAAAGAAAGTTTCTTCCTTACAGTTTCCGTATCATCCTGTAAGGTTATAGGTGCCATAAGAAGGGGGTAATATATAGATGTCGCGAGTCCTCGCTCATTAATGTAAAAAATATTTTCCAACTCCTTATCAAACTTACTTGCTACCCTGTTAATTTTTATGCACACATCTACAAAAAATTTCATATCCTTCTCAACAAAATCACAGATGGCTTGCTCGTTTGTTAAACCTATTTTGTTCTTATTATCTCTAACCCACTGGTGGAATCTTGTCCCAATCTTTTCGAAATCTTCATTGGCTGCGCCTTTCCCCCCAGGTCTGATACTTTCAGCATATTTTGCCCTTAACCAGGCTTTGAAAAACTCTAGGTCCTCGTCTTTTGATATAACTCTGAGTTTAGCTATTTCTTTTTTCCAGAGTTCATTTAGCCTCTGTTTTTGCTTATCTCCCGACAAATTTGAAAGAAGATAGCCCTTCAGCATTTCTGTAGGGGTCAGATTTAACCCTCTGTCATTCATTGTCTCAAAGATTGTATACGCATCCTCATCAGAATTTGTTGTGACCTCAACAAAAATTACATTATCAATAAGCCAGTCGATAAAGTAGGGTAAGGATTTGCCTTTTAACTCATCTAAAAATAACTCCTGGATATCTATGTATCTTTCTACAATATTTAGTACAGATTCATCTTCTTCTGTAGCATCGTATTCTCCGTTTCCATTATATAAAGCCTCCATACATTCTATTCTTCCATCTATCTGTAGATTAAACGATTTTTTACCGTACTTTTCAGAAAAAATAAGATCCTGTATGGCTGTTACCTTATCTTGCCTGTCTTTTTGCAGGTTGTTCAGGTAAATAAGTAATAAGGTTATAGAAGTTAATCTTTGCTGACCATCGATTATTGAGTTTCCATCTTTCTTTGAACTCAAGATTATAGGACCAAGATAATATGGGGAATATGTTTGTACCATTTCCCTGTCGTGTCCTTCTTCGTAACTTGTAAAAAATTTTGTTGTAAGATCGTCTATTAACTGCTCTATATGTTTCCTTTCCCATCGGTATTCTCTCTGGAAAAAATCGACAGTATATTTTGTTTTATCTAAAATTTCTCTTACGCTTTTAGGTTTAGCGTCAATATCTTTCATGTCAGGTCCTCCCTTTGCCTACTATTTCCTCCATTTCCTCCAATCAAATGATTAACTCTTACCTTCCCTGTCAACAGGTCCTCCATCAACCCCTGTTTTATTCTCTCAAGCTTCTCCTTATATTTTTGCTCTTTTTCTATAGTATTGTCAATAGCCTCAAGGATTTCAGCGATGCGGTGTTGTTCAGGAAGAGAGGGAAGAGGGACTTCTTCAGCAAAATATTCATTAATTTTAAAATTAATAATACCAGTCGTTCTCTGTTGGTATTTTTCTGTTTCTTTGTTAATAAAATCATAAAGCAATTTATAGAATATAAAAAGAGGATCATATTCTTCTTTAACTCTTAGTATTTGTATAAAGTTTGAACAAGTTCCCCCAAAAGACTCTTTTACCAGAGCAACCTTCCCCGCTGGCATATCCGTACTACCACCGGATTTTTCTAATAAGATATCGAATTTCCGTAAAAGTATTTTACCTAATTTTAATTTATTTTTATTTATTTGTCTCATTACTGCCTTTGAAGAGTTTATCTTCCCGTCGTAGGATATTGCTATAGTACTTATAATAGGGTATATTTCCTTATCTGATATTGGATCATTTCCCCACTCACCAGGTAGATTTTCTTTAAATACCTCCCCCAATCTCACTACTTCCCATTCCTCCGGAATCCTGCCAAGAGGTGAATCTTTAAACCTGTGTGTCTTTTCATTTCTTATATTGCCATTTTCATCTATGCCTCTGGTTAATAGATCCTGCATTAATCCCTGCTTTATGCGTTTATATTTTTCTATAATTTCAGTTGTCTTTTCTATGGCATTATCAACGGTCTCAAGAATCTCAGCAATGCGCTGTTGCTCTGGGAGAGGAGGAAGAGGAATAACAAACTCTACTATTTTAGATTTACTTATAAAATTAAATGTAGTTAAGCCCCCAAGTGATATAATTTTGTCTTTTACGGAAAGAAGGTAGAAAGCTAAAAATTGGGATGTAGTTTCTTTATTATCTAAGACGAAACTATTAAATTGTTGGTTTGTAGTTAACGGAATCATGTTTATAGCTACTTTACCAACTGACGCTGTTAGGGACAAAATTAATGCATTACTGGGTATCAAACTAACATTAGTTTTCTCTAACGCAACTTTGGAGACTTTTTCTCTTGTACCATAAATATAATTTATCTTGCCATCCTGAACTTCTTCATTAGTTAACCAAGGGATTTCACCATGTTCCCAAAAAATAGTATTTGATCTTAGAGGTGTGGCACCAGAAAAAATTTTTTTACAGACTTCCCCCAATCTTACCCTTTTCCATCCTTCTGGCAGTTGCCCTATATCCATACCTATTCCTCTCATATTAGTCATTTATTAGGCAATTATTAGTCATTTTAGGCAATTCATAGGCGATCCCTCTACCCGCCTTTCCAACCATTACCAGGACACGCTTTTCTACAAGTTCAGAAAGATCAATGGTTGCCATTTGTCTGGATATCTCATTAATTTCCTGATACTCCTTATTCGTAATCTTCCCTCTTTCCTTTACATACATCACCGCTTTGATCTGCCTTTCGTTAAGTCCAAGTTTCCTTAAATTCTAAATTAATTCCCTCATCTTCCTGAAGTAATTTTAAAACTCCTTGTTCATCCATTATAATATCCTAATTTCATCAGAAATTCGTCCAATTTCTCAACCTCTTCATCCCTCGCCCTTCTTAACTCCAGTAAGGAGACCTTGTACTTATCCCATAAATTTTCAAAAATCTTTATCAGCTCTTTCTTCTCTACATTAAGATATCTGTAAAGCTGTCCCTTAATGGCTTCATAAAATTTTTCAAGAAGTAATTCCCTTGTTTCTTCTTCTGTCAAAGACTCTATCCTCCGATTTATTCTATCTTCAAGTTCATTTTCTATATCTTTTAATTCTTTGTTAAACCTCTTCAATTCCTTATCTTTGTTCTCAATCCTTGAAATAAGGTCTTCCCATTTTCTGGCTTCTTCAAGTGCTGATAGATTTTGACCCGTTTTCAAATCCTTAACCATTTCCTTTAAGTATTTTATCACCTTACTTACTGATTTATCGCCCTGCTCCCCCTCATCCCAATCTTCTACTTCTTCTAAAAGCTCATCAATCTCGCCTTCAATTTCCGCTATTCTACTTTCTAATTCCTCGAGCTTTTCCATTTCTGCCCTGAAAAATTTTTCTTTTATTCTTTCAATCTCAATCAGATTCTTACTCCAACCAGCAGAAACTATGGTTTTAAAATCATACCTGAGATCTTCCCACCAGTTCACAAATACGCCGGCAATTTTAAACTCATCAAGTAAACCAGGAGGTAATAGCCTTTCTTTTAGTTCATTTATGGATTTCTCTCTAAAAGCCCATAGATTATTATTGCCATGGAAGTTTTCAATCTCATTTTTGGTCTCATTCCACCATTCTATAAGTTTTTCTTCATGATTTGAAATGGCTAATTTTATACTGTCATTACCTTCAATAATTTCCTTTATCTTTCCCTTTTCCTCTATATCTTCTCTAAATTCTAAATATGAATTATCCTTTTCTTTCAAAAGAAAGTAGGGTGAAAAGTTAAATTTTTCAAACTCCTGATTATAAAGTTCTACTTCTCTTTTTGATATACCACCAGAAAGATGGGCATAAACATCTTCAATTTCAGGATCTGGAGAGTTATCAACATAACGACGGATATTCAAATTAAAATCATCTTCTCCTATTTCTTTAATGTCCACAATTCTTGAATATTTAGAGATCTCTTTCTTTTGGTGGAATACCGTTACAATCTTCTCAATATCTTCTGGTCTTAAATAATTCTGATTCCTGCCTTCCCCATATTCTCTATCAGCATTAATGAATAAGATCCTGTCCTTTATGCATACTGGCTTTCTCTTGTTTATAACAATAATACAGGCAGGAATACCTACATTATAGAAGAGTTTGGAAGGTAAACCAATTATTGCCTCAATTAAATCATCTTCTACGATTCCCTCTCTTATAACCTTTTCTTGCCCTCCTCTAAAGAGTACCCCATGAGGCATTACCGTTGCCATAATACCATCATTCTTTAAACTGGCTATCATATGCTGTAAAAACATTAAATCTGCCTTTTTCCCTGTCTCAGATGTAAAACCATACCTGAATCTCTCGGGGAATTGCATGTTTACACGGGTATAATTTTGAGAAAACGGTGGGTTTGCTAATACTCTATCAAAATGCTTAATATATCCATTTTCTTGAAGCTGTGGATTTGTTAAAGTATCTTCGTTCTCTATATGGGCGTCTGGAATACCGTGGAGTATCATATTCATCTTACATATCGACCAGGTGAGTCCATTCAGTTCTTGACCATAAAGACCTAAATTCCTGGGGTCTTGCCCCTGCTCTTCCACATAGTTTCTCGCTTCAATGAGAAATCCGCCAGAACCAGCGGTAGGGTCATAGATGGTCATTCCCTCCTGTGGTCTTAATATTCTCACCATAAGCCTTTTAACACAGTCAGGAGTATAGAATTCTCCACCCTTCTTTCCTGCAGAATCAGCAAATTGCTTAAGGAGATACTCATAAGCAGCACCGAGAAGATCTGGAAATTCAAAGTCTTCGTTTGTAAATCTGTATTTATTAAAATGGTGAATCAGATCAATAAGTTGCTGATCTTTGAGCCGAACCTTTCCTTTTACTGCATTAAAATCAATATGTTTCAGGACACCATCAAGCTCTGGATTTGTCTCTTCTAACTTAGCCAGCGCTATGTTTAACTTATTGCCCACATCTTCTTTTAAGTTAAGAATATTTTGCCATCTTGCTTCTTCTGGAACAAAAAAGGTATCTCCGTATGAGTCAGAATCTTCCAAGAGTTCATTTATATCCTTATCGGAAAGACCTCCAACTTTGTATTCATACCTTAGTCTTTCTCTTTTCTCCTCAAAGACATCTGAAGCACGCTTTAAAAAGAGCATACCAAAGATATACTCCTTATATTCAGAGGCATCCATCTTACCTCTTAAAATATCAGCAGCTTTAAAAAGGTGAGTTTCGAGCTGTCTCAAGGTTATCTTTCCATTATTCATACCATTATCAACATAATCTATATTCTAAACTTTAAACCTTCATAAGGCAAGCTTGTGCGCTGATACAATTTCAATCCTATTTGACGTCTTGGAGTTTTGACGTCAAAGCGTCTTCTACGACCTGAGATATCGTCTTTTCCTCTCTGGCGGCATATACCTTTAACTTCTTCGCCATGTCACTGGTCAGATATATGGTCAATTTTTTCTTCTTGTTCTGTATCTTGTCTAGCCTGTCCAGATAGCTCTCCTTCATCTTAATCTCTCCCTTATCTCTTCATACAGTCTTCTGTAGGCGACAGATACCTTGTGCTCTGGAAGTACGTTCATTATCGTCCTGCCTGAACCTAATGCCTCTCTCAGCTTCACCGATTCCGGAATCACTGTATTAAAGAGGAGATCTTTATAATTCTTCTCCAGAGTCTGGTATATCTCTCTATAGTATAATGAACGCTCATTGACCATAGATAATACAATCCCGAGTATCTTTATATCTCTTCCAGTGGCATCTTTTACCTTTTCTATAGAGTTCATAAGATCTGCAAGCCCGGAGAGGGCAAATCTTGATAAGTCCAGTGGAATTATCACATAGTCGGAGGTGATCATGGCATTTGATGTAAAAAGACCAAGGGAAGGAGGTGTATCTATAATCACGATATCGAACTCCTGAGTCTTCAGAAAGTTAGCCAGCCTAAAGAAATTGGCAAGTTTTGCATCGGCTTCATATTTTGAAAGGGTAATATCAGATCCGACAAGAAACATATTTTGATTTACCTTTAGCGGCTCAGGATTAATACCTTCAAAGAGCAATTTTATATTGTTTTCATCAGACAGGGTATCGGTGAAACAGCTTGTAAGGTTCCCTTGAGGGTCTATATCTACCAGGAGGACCCTGCTTCCATCACTGGCAAACATATTTCCAATATGAAATGCTATAGTGGTTTTTCCAACCCCACCTTTCTGATTGGATACAGATATCTTTACCATCTTACCTCCTTAACGTTTTAACATCTTAACGCTTTAACATTATAACGCTATGACGTCTTAATGTCAAATGAGGCTAAAAAGCTACTTCGCATCATTCTCCACAGAAATCTATTATATAATAGAAACGAATTGTGATATAATTATTGTTACTAAAATTTTTCCTTCTTAATATTTAATTCCCTGGGGAGGATTGTAACTTTGACAGAGAAGATAGAAATAGAAGAGAAAAGAAGATGGCTTTATAAGAAGCTGAAGGAATATAGAAGCATCGATAGCCTTAATGAGAGATTAGATATACTAGAGGAGATTGTCAAACAGGGGTATAAGAAGGACCTCTACCTAAAGAGGCTGGCGAGAATACTGGTAGAGAATCAGAGATATTCGGAAGCGATAAAGATACTGGATGATATCAGAAACAAAGACATTATAACTCTCTCTTTAATGGTCAGGTCCCTTTCCTATCTGGGTAGGTATGAGGAGGCAAAGAAGTGCCTAGATAAAGTCTTAGGAATGGTTGAGTTAAACTATGACCTTCCCTATGTTCTCTCCCAAGTCTCTTTTTACTATTTTTTACGGGGAGAAACGAGAGAAGGTTTAGCTTTGCTAAATTCGTATATAGAGGATATTATAAACATTCCTTCTTCTAAAAGATATCTTGCTAATTTCTATAATCGTTTAGCTATTTTAAATTATGTAGATGGAAATATAGAGAATGCACTGCATTTTTATAATCTGGCTTCAGATTACGCCAAAAGGAGCAATGATAAGCTTATCCTCTACAGGATTATGAATAATGCAGGAGATGTGGGAAGGTATCTCTACGGTCCAAAGAGCTCTATTAAATATAATTTAGAAGCGTATGAAATGGCAAAAGATTTTCCCAAGGACTTTATAGTGGTGTCCCTGTCTAACCTTATAAATGCCAAGGCGCAATTTTGCAGCTCAAACGAGATAGAAGCCATGTTAAAAGAATTAGAAGAGATGTTAAAAGATGTAAATATCGAATATTTCTTATATATTGGTTACAGGAGATTAGCTCTAGTAAATATATACTATCATAGATCTGAAGAGATCAGAAGATTTATCCCCTATCTTAGGAACATAAAGAGTATTCCAGAAAATAACGTACTAATAAAGATATTTGAAGGATATCTAGGAGAGGATATAGATCTACTATCTTTAGAAAAAGATGTCTTAGAGACAAAGGAAATCCAGATAATTTTGATTTATTTAAGATTACTATTAGAGAAGGGATTGACACCCAGAAAGATTACTAAAGAGTTTTATTCTGAATTCCCCCTGTATCAATTTAAGAATGAAGAAAACTTTAACTTTAGGAGTTCTCATCCCTAATATAGAGAATCCATTTTACCCAACTTATGTAAGGGGAATTCAGGATATTGCTGAGGCTAATAATTTTATTGTAGCCATATTTAATACTGACAGTAAGGGGGAGAAAGAATTATATTATCTGAGAATTATAGAAGAGAGGCAGTTTGAAGGAATAATTGTTGGAAGAGAAGGTTGGAGCAAAGAGGGTGATAAATACCTTAATCATCTTAGTAAGAAAGGAGTAATAATTATAAGTATTGGGCACCGTATAGAGGGTGTAGACAGAGTACTTGTGGATACAGAACAGGGTGCATACTTAGCTGCCTTATATCTATTGAGATCCGGTTATCATCGGATTGCCTTTATTGGGGCTCCTCTTTCTAAAAATATTGGTTCTGGTAGATTAAGAGGATATAAAAGGGCGCTGGAGGAATGGGGAGTTACAATTGATACAGATCTTGTAGTGGAAGGAGACCTCACTGAAAATTGTGGCTATAACATCACCAAAAACTTACTAAGTTTATTAAACAGACCGGATGCGATATTGGCAGTGAATGATGTTGTTGCCATCGGCTCTATTTTAGCTGCTAAGGAATTAAAGATAACGGTTCCAGAAGATTTAGGGATAGTCGGTTTTGATAACATAAGGGAGAGTGCTTTAGTCATCCCTTCTCTTACTACTGTGGCTCAACCATCTTATGAGATGGGTAAAATAGCCTGTGAATTTTTTATGAATAGAAGGAATAACCCTAACCTGCCTTTACAATCGATAACTTTACAGCCCAAATTAATAATAAGAGAGTCGACTAGAAATTTATAGAGGAAGGATTACTTCATTATCTAAATTTTATATTTGAATCTGTTGACATATATATAATCTTGTGCTAGTGTATAATCGATTACATATAAGATGGGAGGTAAAGTGGTCGTACCTTGAAAAATGAGTATAGATTAAGGGGATCAGACCGCGGAGGTGAATAAATAAAACTACAGTTTTTGGGCTTGTGATTATAAGCTTAGAGTTTCCAAAAACTTGAAGCCTAGCAGGGAAGGAGTGGTGCTTGGGAAGAAGGGATCAGAAGTTGTGAAAGATTAAAGAGTATCTCTAGTCAAGTTAACCTGAGAAAGGTAGTGCTGTGTAGCAGGCTTAAGAGAAGTAAGTTTTAAATTCTGAATTTATTTTGGAGGCGATTAACTTATGAAGTATTTTAAGAGTGTTTTGAGTTTAATGTTAGCTGTTCTTCTTAGTATAGGTCTTTTTGGCCAGTTAGCCTTTTCAAAAGATCCAGTTACCATTACATTCTGGGTGAACCATGGGATAGAGGATGAACCCCTATTTAAGAAGGTTATAGCAAATTTTGAGAAGGCTAATCCAGATATAAAGGTAGATTTCTTAAATGTTGCTGCAGGGACAGATTACTATCAAAAACTTACAGTTATGTTCGCTGCTGGAACTTTACCGGATGTCTTTTATATGCGTGGTGGTAGTGGAGATATGATTTATTATAAACAGGGCTATGCAGCTGATATTACAAATCTAGTAAAACGAGACTCTAAAGAGATTAATCTTGATGATTTTTTAAAGTCACAGCAGGTAGAGTTGCAATATCCAAGGGGAAGATGGCGTGCTCTTCCTTATGATTACTCAACTTATGGTATCTATTATAATAAATCTCTCTTTGACCAGGCAGGAATAAGCTATCCAAAGAATACCTGGACTTGGGATGATGTCCTTCAAGCCTCAATAAAGCTTACCAAGAGAGATGACCGTGGTAGGACTATTCAGTGGGGGATAAACAATCTTGGTATAATAAGCCAATGGCTTGAAGGGATGGTCATGACTGAGGGTGGAAGGATATTTGATGCTAACTACACGAAATGTGTACTGGATTCCCCCCAAAATGTAAAAATATTCCAGAAATGGGCAGATTTTTATCTAAAGTATCATGTAGCTCCTCAGCCAGGAGAAGTTTCCGGACAAGAAAATCCTTACTTTACTGGGAGGGCAGGAATGACTGTTGATGGCTCATGGGCTACTCTGACACATAGGAGATTATGTGGTTTTCCGTTTGATGTAGTTATGATGCCACAATCTAAAACAGGTAAAAGAATCGCTTCTGCTACAGGCGGAAGCTGGGCTATATCGCATAATACTAAGAATTTAGAGGCAGCGTGGAAGTTTGTAAAATATTTAACTAGTCCAGAAGCAAGTAGGATTCTCATAGTTGATCCAATAAGAAGTCTTCCTTCCAGGAAATCTCTTATCCCTGAATGGTCAGCTAAAATTAAAGAGGAAGGTTTAGATCCTCAATCAGCACAGATATTCGGAGATCAAGTTACGAAATATGGGAAGAATACTCCAACAGTAAGTATTAATTATATGTTTGTCATAAACAATGAACTTCCACTTATGTTTACTGGAAAGAGGTCAGTTGAGGATTGTCTTAAAAGTATGACTAACGCAATTAACAAGATGTTTGAAGAAGAAAGGAAGAAGTAATTAACGCTTCTTAAAGGGGGATAAAAAGATCCCCCTTTTTAACTATCTTAATTTTTAATGAGGTGAAGATTTATGATGAAAGTCTCTAAAGCTAGAAGACGTGAAATAACAGTTGGATATTTATGCCTATCCCCATGGTTAGTCGGTTTTATTGTACTTACCGCAGGACCCATTATAGCTTCCCTTATTATTAGTTTTTTAGATTATGATATGGTTCATCCGGCTGTTTTTGTTGGTCTT
>Ga0255341_1004114_pt1 | contig 15565 bp, 8 predicted proteins | sample wastewater_treat_8_FD_192418 | JGI IMG/M metagenome (GOLD analysis project Ga0255341, IMG submission 192418) | Wastewater microbial communities from Lulu Island WWTP, Vancouver, Canada - plant12 | ecosystem: Engineered > WWTP > Wastewater > Unclassified | place: Canada: Vancouver, British...
TATTCACCTGTCCCCCGCTCCGGAATGGGATAGCTACACCGGTAGTAAACTCATAATTTATAGGATTAACACCATTTAATGTCATATAGAAATTTGACACGGATATACCGGCCTGGTATTTAAATGATCTGGCATAAGTTCTTCCTGCACTGACTCCGGGAGCCAACTCAGCACCAAGGTTTATCATATGAGTGTCTGTGAATCTGTTATCGGTTTTGTTGCCATATATCATTGACCATTGCTGATAGCGATAATCAGCTGCAATTATTAATTGTCTCGCAGTGAGAGAAATACCTGCACCCCAGTTTGCAGGGTTTTTCATCCGCGATGATTCAATATTATCTTTGTAAACCGTGCTGCCCTCCTTGCTTGTCACTGTAAGCGAATTTTTGAACCTCAGATCAGAACCATAACCGTATGTCAAACCTGCTGCGAATGTAAGGTTCTCCGAAAATTCTTTCCGGTAAAACATGCCGCTTGAAAATGAAAAGGCCGATGCAATCGAATTCTCCCTTATTTTGACTTCACTCTGGGTCACATCCCTGTTTATATTGCCAAAAAGCATCAGCAAATCAACACCTATCGACAAGCCCTTTGTAAGTCGCAGTGAGTTAAGTACTGAAACCCTGTTAACACCACCAGATCCTTCATAATATGTGGGGATCAGATTCTGTGAACCTTCGATGAAATCTTCTTTTTTGATCTTATAGTTTACAGTTGAATAAGGCTGAATCGTTACCGCGCCCGACCATCTTGACGTTATATGAAGTCCCGCACTTATCTTGTTGAAATTTGCTCCAAAAGAATTCTGGGTAATTCTTCCTGAATTATAAACAGACGCTTTTGCCGAACCAGTCATGTCAAATATAAAAGTATTTGTATCCAGAGCTGCAAGTGCTGCAGGATTGGCTGTATTAAGCAGCTGACCACCGGAAAGACCGGTCAGTGCAGATGCCATACCAGAAGTACGGCCGGTCTCGCTGAAATGCAGATCGCCAATCCCAAAAATCGAATAGGGTGATATGTTCAATTCCTGGGCCACAGATACGGACAACCCTAAGAGCAAAACCAATATGATGCAGACAATTTTATTTAACGTCATAGATCAGATAAGAAATTTTCAATTTTATCCTGTTTCCCGGATATGACATGTCTCCAGCCACAAGAGCATTAAGCGATGTTGCTTGTTTTTCTTCAGGGACAGTAAGCTTCAGATTTCGTTTATAAATCCCGAAGGCGCCAAGCTGGCTCTGAATGAACGATGTAATATCGTATGTATAATATGTTTCTATACCGAAAAGTTCATCAATCACTAGATTTCCGGTTTGCAATGACTCACCGGAATATGATGTGATATAGCCTTGTGTTACATCATTTTCATCAGAGACATACATCGTGAGTCTGGGCGGCAGCGGATTAATTTCCGAGAAAGAACCCCTGACAGGATATATTATAAGCGCTCCGCTTACGACAGTACTAAAATCTCCCAACTGAAGCAGATCATTCAGGTAGGGAATTTCGATTTTTATATAAGAAGCTGTAAGCGACTGAAGCAATGCCTTATTCCCGCTCATTGACGAAGGCAGTTCCCCGAAAGCTTGCAGATCCTTGAAAGGAGTGGCACTGCGGTCGGTTACAACCCCGTAGAAGCTTGTCACCGATTGCGGTTCGATAGTTATAAATCCCTGCGTTTTAACCCATGTTGAATAATGATAGTAAACTCTCAGCAGCATACTTGAGTCTTCACTTACTGAAAAAGCAAGTACATTATTATTATCATCTCCGGCTGTAAGTGCAAATCCGGGAAAATAATTTGAAAAGCGTTCCTGCGAACCCATAACTGATTCATCAAAATCCCTCAATTTCTCAAACAGATCCATACCTATGTCGTCAGGAAGACGAACTGCAACAGAGTCGCCAGGCAATGCCTCCTTTCTGATTGAGAATTCTGCAAGTGGCTCTGCATCATAAGGAACAGAATGATTACTATAAAACACGCCGCTCTCAGGTGCCACGACCGGCTCAGACAACTTGTGTAAGGTGAAACTATTTGATCTTGTTGTGTCACCAATCCATTCGTTGGCAAGGTACATCACAAGCTGAAGTGAGTCAAATACCAGATCATGCTCAGGAAGATACGGTTGGCTTGGAAGTTCAAAAGGAATGTATGAGGTACAGACTATATAACCGGCATCGGGATCATTAAAACTTCCCGCAAGAACAGAATTCCTGTTCGATGTTTTGACAGAATCAACAGAAACAGTACTCAACTTTACAGAACATGTATCTATATAAATAGTCCTTATATTATTATCATTGCCGAGGAATTTCCTCCCAATTATAAAATCTTCATTCGTACAAGATGTTATGATAACTGAAAAAAACAGTAAGGAAATGTATCTCCTGCAAATCTTACTTTTCATCCTATAAATATAATGTCTTACCGATAAAACAGCAAAAAAACAATGGAAACAAGAGTAATAAAAATTATTTAATTAATTGGCGTACAAAGAATGATTTTTTTATCATTCGAAATTGTTTTAAGCAAATATTTCCCATCTATCGTTAAAATATATATTTTTACAGACAATAAAACGAAGGACACAGATGTTTATTGTAAACGTACTTTACACTATAACTTTTGCGTTATTGATTAAATATTTAAATTTCTTAGTATGAAGGGAAAAACAATTTTAATTGCGTCTTATGCATTTTTGATATTGGGATTGGCAGGATGTAAACATAGTGAGGAAGTTGAATACGGCGACTGGATAAAAAGGTCTGATTTTGAAGGTGTTGCTCGCAGTGATGCAGCTTCCTTCAGCATCAATGATAAAGGATATGTTTTTGGCGGATACGATGGTAAAAACAGGTTATCTGACCTTTGGGAATATAATGTTCAGCAGGATTACTGGACTCAAAAAGCTGAGTTCCCGGGAGCTGGAAGGACTACTGCTACAGCATTCAGCCTTGACAACAAAGGATACATCGGAACCGGATTTGACGGAAGTAATTACCTGAAAGACTTCTGGGAATATGACCCTGCATCAAATACATGGACACAAAAAGCCGACTTCGGAGGAAGCGCACGCTCAGGTGCAGTAAGCTTCGGCCTAAGTGGCAAAGGATATATCGGTACAGGTTATGACGGCAACTTTCTGAAAGACATGTGGCAATATGATCCGGCAACAGATACCTGGAACCAGACAACTTCAGCCGGCGGATCAAAACGCAATAATGCAACAGCTTTTGTTCATGGCGATAAAGCTTATCTCGTGTGCGGAATCAACAACGGGGCATATATCACCGACTTCTGGCGTTTTGACCCTGCAGATCAGCAATGGACCAAGATGAGGGATATTGCAAATAAAAATTTAAATGAAGACTATGATGACGATTATAATATAGCACGTGCAAATGCCGTAGCTGTTTATGTTGGAAACAGAATTTTCCTGACCTGTGGAGAGAGTGGATCACTCAGGAGTGACACATGGGAATACCTTCCCGACGCAGACCTGTGGGAACCTTTAAAAGCCTTTGAAGGAACAAGCCGGACAGGAACTGTCTCAATAAATACTTCTACCCGTGGTTTTGTACTGACAGGAAGAAGCAGCACCTATCGGTTTGACGATGTGTGGGAGTTCCTCCCTGATGAATTATATGACGAAAACACCTAGCAGATCTCTCATTATTGCGATACTGCTCGCTATAGCAGCGATATTCCTTATTTTTTCATTAAGAAGCAGGAATAACCTGAAAGTAAATACTTTTGAGATCGAAAATGGTTATGGATATTCTATAACAATAAGGGAAAAGATCTTTATATATCAACCATTTATACCGGCCGTAGAGGGTAATATTCCCTTCAGTTCAAGATCAGATGCCCGTAAAACGGCCAGAATTGTTAAAAGAAAACTTAAGAATAACGAAGAGGCTGCTGTGTCAGTCAAAGAACTGAGGGAAGCAGGAATAAAATTGTAATTCTGATTTTGTTATAAAAAAGATTTAAACTGTCGTTCCCCCGCGTGGGCGGGACAGGCATCAGACCATTGAAATAATAATTATATACGGATGAAAAAAATAATAATACCATTTATTATTGTTCTCCTCTTCCCGCTTCTGAGTCAATCATGCAAGAAAAAAGAAGAGACAAATATCCCTCTCAGCGAGACAGCACTCATAAACAAATGGATCTACGATAACCTCGAGCTGTATTACCTGTGGAATAACAATATAACACCGGGTATTGATTACAAAATGGAAACTGACCCGGAAAAGTACTTTTATAAATTGCTCTACAAAAAAGAAGATAAATGGTCTTACATTACCGATGATTATCCTACGCTCGAAGCAGAGTTGAGCGGTAAACCCGAAACAATGGGTTTTTATCCTGCCTTTAATCTGACAGCTGATAATAAAGTAGTTATTGCAGTATGTTATGTCTATCCCAATTCTCCAGCTTCTGAAGCAGGACTGAAAAGAGGGGATATAATCATCTCAATAGATAATACGCCCCTTGACACAGTCAATTATTATGCAAAATATTCCGGTAAAAGTTATTCGGTCCAGTTGGGTAAAATAGTGGATAATGTCATCACCCCAACAGGAGAATCTCTAAGTATGACGGCCCGGGTCATACAGGCCGATCCTTCAATTCATAGCACCATACTGAATGTTGAAGGTAAAAAGATCGGATATCTTGCATATGTTGAATTCATTTCCGGCGACGATAGTCTGTATCTGAAACGAATGGACAATATATTCAGTGAATTCAGAAGTGAAGGAGTCTCAGATCTGATAGTTGATCTGCGCTATAATCCTGGTGGTACGATGAATGCTGCTTCTTATCTTGCTTCTGAAATTGTTCCTTCCACAGTAGCTGAAGGTAACAGTCTTATGATCCGGTTTGAATACAATGCAGGCCTGCAATATTATCTTGTCTCAAATAACATATCAAATCTTCTTCGCCACACTTTTTACCCTGTTCCCGGAAACCTTGACATGACCAGGGTGTACTTTCTCACAACCGGCCGCTCAGCATCAGCAAGCGAACTTGTTATTACGGGACTTGACCCCTATATGGAAGTAATTCAGATAGGCACACCTACTTATGGAAAATATGTGGGATCATGGCTTATCCATGATGAAAATGATAAATGGGCAATGATGCCGATCGTAAGCAAGTATATAAACTATGACGGATTCACTGATTTCAAGGATGGCCTGATCCCGGATTATATCATTAACGACAATGTCTTTAATGCTGTCCCCCTCGGTGACCCGGGTGACCCCATGATAGCTAAGGCAATTGAACTTGCAACTGGCAAATCGGCAGCTCCGGCAGGAGAAAAAGCCGCACCGGCAGAAATGTACAGGCAGTTAATGCCGAAAGAAATGGAAAAAACTCTCCTGATACCAGGTCTCTAGCTTAAAAGATAGCCGGTATTCTGCCGTGATTTCCTGATTACCCTGCCCTGAACATTATCTCTCCAATTCTCAAAAACCGCCTTTCAAAGGTTTAAGAGTGATCCTGAAATCATATCTCTGAGGCAATACTCTGTATTCCGGAAATACTGACAGGGCAGTGCATCCTACACCGCTTGTCGCATAATCGAAATTGAACGTGATACCGTCAGATTTTCTAAGTTGGTAGGTATAAGCTGATCTTTCAAGGTTTTCCGTTGTGTAGGAGTAAGCATTGAAATTAAACAGGCTGCTGCCGCTGAACTCAATTCCCCTACCCTTATCGTCGGTCAGCCTGACCCATCTGTTATCGGTTCTAAGGCCATAATCCTGAGGCAACAGATAGGGTTCATACATTTCATCAACTGTAGATTTGTATATTCCAGTCCTGTAACCGCTTTTTCTGTCGGGGTAATTTTCCTGGGGTCCCCGGCCATACCACTCAACATTTGAAACTGAAGTATCCAGTATAAGGTTCACTCCTATCCTTGGAAGCCATTGCGGCTGTTCTCCGTCGGGGATCACTGTATGGTCAATAGTCATAACACCGTCAGATGCGATACTATATGAATAATGATTCATATAAAACCCTCTCTCCGAAGTATTTACCAAGAGATCTCTTATCTCAATTTCAAGAGAGCCCTTATCTGACATTTTATAATTGAATGACACCGGAATTCTATTCATATTATCAAGGCCAAAGGCATACCAGGCTGAAGATATCCAGGCTCCAAAACCCTGCATCGAATACTGGCGGCTGGTTCTCCAGGCTGCCCATCCATCAACTTCATTGGCAAGCGGGGCACGCCAGAGATTAAGCTGTACTCCTCTCCTTAAAACCTCTTTGCCATCAATGGTAATTGAGGCCAGAAGACCCTCTTTCATATCAAATACATACTGGAATTTCTCGCCTGAAACAATGAGATCCCCCTTAGCCTCATTTACTGTTAAAGGCTTAACAGAACTCTTTTCCGGGACTTTTCCTTCTCTCCGCCAGGGGAGATCGAACTCTTCCCATGCTATTTCATGACCGGCATCAGCCCATACTGCGTCCCTCAGTCTGAAACTAAGAAAAAGACGGTATTCAGTATTTTCTTTGATCTCTGGTTTGCTGAACGGTATCTTCATAACAACCGATTGCAGAGGCATCAGGTCAGGCGAAAGCACTCCCCGCTCAATAACATCATTATCGGCTTTCAATTCCCATACGGATTCCAGTTCAGAAAGATTTGTAAAAAGATAGTAGTTTGTCAGTTCAATTTCACCATCATCAGGCGAGATCATTTTTGCCTTTACGGGTTGAGCTGATTTTTTGATCTGCCACATTTCAGGCTGTGGCTGACGATCGGGCCATATGGATCCATAAGTCCTCGCCCCGATGCCGTAACTGTAAAACTCTCCTTCATCTTTTTCTTCCTCAAAATCCAGCCAAAGGGAAGCTTTCTTTTTCAATGAAGGCACAGGTGACTGAAGAGAATCAAAAGGTATGATTAAAAGGAAAATACCTACCTGATCTATTATTGCATCACAGATATAAACTTCCGTTTCCTGCCCGTGTATTTCTGCATTCCTTCCGATGTTTACAGGGAATGGTGTATTCTTTATTTTGCCTGAAACTGCTTTCCTCCTGCTCTCTTTTCCATCAATATTGATATAAATCGATCTGCCATCATAACATGCTGAAACTAAATGCCAGTTATTCTCCCAGTCTGGGGGCAGAGCAATCCGTACTTTATGTTTTGATCTTGTCATTACATAGAATTCAAGTGAATCTCTTCCTGTCTGATGAATACCAAACTGATTATCGCCTTTTGTTATCAGGGTACCAGAGGAATAGCTAAGTGATCTTGGAAACACCTGGAGGGTAAGAGTCAGCTTATCACCATTAATCTCCAAAGCATCATCCCTGTAAACTTCCACCCACTGATCGTGTCCGTTCAGATCAATTCCCTTTCCGCTCTTACCATTGACCAGTTTTGCCCTTCCCATTATATTTACCTGAACATTATTTGGTGAACTGTCTTTAAGAGATCTTATTCTTTCGGTAAGTCCTGTGCTGACAAAATCCCATATTGCGCCGCCCATGCTTCTCGGATAACGGTAAAAGAGTTCCCAGTAATCATCAAGAGCACCTCCCCCGTTGCCCGTTACAGCAAGATATTCATCAAGAAATGATGGACGCGGATCTGTTTCTTTATCAATAAGGAACACATCTTTAACGAGATCTGATAACTGGGGATAGCGTGGTCCGATTATATCCTCACAACGATGAATAAAATCATTACCGCCATACATCCAGAACCTTGTCTTATCATATTTTTTGCCTTCATCAATTACGGCACATATATTATCTCCCTCACCGCTTTCATTCCCTGCACTCCAGAAAAGTACACAGGGATGATTCCTGTCGCGGAGAACCATCTTCCTTGCTCTCTCCCTGTACATGGCTTCCCAGTTCCTGTCGTTTGATATATACATTGTTGCATGAGCTTCATCGCCTGTCTCATCTACAATATACATTCCATATTCATCAGCCAGTTCAAGGTACCTTTTAACTGGAGGATAGTGCGATGTTCTCACGCAATTGATATTGAACTGCTTAAGCAAAGTCAGATCCTGCCGAATCGTTGCTTCATCCATGGTATGCCCCAAAACAGGATGCTGCATGTGGCTGTTAATCCCATTCAGCTTGACAGGCATCCCGTTCAGATAAAATACCTGATCCCTAATCTCAGTTTCTTTGAAGCCGATCCGTCCGGAGATTACATTAACAGTTTTTCCTGAAGGATCAAGAAGTTCAAATACGATGGTATAAAGATCAGGTTTCTCAGCCGACCATTTCAAGGGATCTGATATGTTTTCTTTAAACATTACAGTTTGCTTTGATGAGGGACCGATAACTACATTATTTGAAATCATAGTCTTAACTACTTTATTATCCGGATCATACAACAATGTCCTGACTGAGAATCCTTCAGCTGATACTGAACTATGATTTCTGAGATCCACAACTACTTCAAGCATTGCATCCTTGTATCTTTCATCAAGGTCAGTAGTTGCGAACCAGTCGAAAAACCGGATCTTCGGGAAAGCACAGATCCAGACATCATCAAATATCCCTGCCAGTCGCCAGTAATCCTGGTCTTCAAGGTAGTACCCGTCTGAATATTTTGTGACTAAAACGGCAATCGTATTTTTACCAGGTCTGACATATTTAGTAATATTATATTCAGCAGGTTCCTGCGCTCCCTCATTATAACCTACTTCCCTCCCATTGATCCAGACAAATGAAGCTGATGCAGTTTTCTCCATTCTCAGAAAGATCTCCTTGTCTTTCCATTCTGATGGTATTCTAAAATCTCTCCGGTAAGAACCTGTAGGGTTATACTCTTTTGGTACCCGCGGAGGATCCGGAGGAAATGGCGTATTGACATTTCTGAACAGGGGATCTCCGAAACCCTGCATCTCCCAGTTTGACGGGACATGTATTGTGTCCCATTTTTTGTCATTGAAATTAACCGTATAAAAGTCATGTGGAGCAGCTTCCGGAGTCTCTGAAAAATAGAATTTCCATGTGCCATTCAGCGACAAATAACCCGGAGATTTTTCTTTATTATTTATCAATGCATCAATTACAGACCTATACGGCACAATCGGAGTATGCCCTTCTTCCTGGTTCTGCTCAAAGACCGAAGTATTTTCCAGATAATAATAGATATCATCCAGAAATCTTTTCTCCTGAGAAAACAATACTGATACGACAATCAGAAAATAACTGACTAAGATCAACTTTCTCATTATGACTTAATTTTATGAAGGAAATATACACAATTTAATTCTTTTATTTCTCCGGAATGATCCACGATTTTTAATTATGTTCTCTGATATTATGTTTAATTTAGACCCTGGCTTTTTAACCTGACATAGCTAAATACATACCCACTATGACTACACTAATCAAAATTATTAAAGCCGGACTGGTTCTTATGGTCCTGTTTGCAACTACTTCATGCAAAAAAGCAGTTAATGACAAGCTAAGCCTTGATTTCGTGAAGTACAGGATGCCGAATGGTTTACAGGTTATCCTTCACGAAGACCATTCCGATCCTATGATATCCACTGCCATCATGTATCATGTAGGCTCGGGAAGAGAAACTCCCGGAAAAACCGGTTTTGCACATCTCTTTGAACACCTTCTTTTTATGGGATCAGAAAATGTAGCTACCGGTAAGTTCGATATGGTACTGGAAGGGATGGGAGCAACAAGCAATGGTGGTACCAGCAGGGATTTTACGGTTTATTATGAAGTATTTCCGAAAAATGCCCTGGAAAAGGTTCTCTGGATTGAATCTGATCGCATGGGCTTTTTCATCAACTCGGTAACGCCCTCGGCTCTTGCACTTCAGCAGAATGTTGTCCAGAACGAAAAGAGACAAATGGTTGATAATACTCCTTATGGTTTTACTGAAGATATAATAGTTAAAAACCTGTATCCAAAAGGTCATCCATACAGCTGGACAGTTATCGGCGAAATGGAAGACATCAAGAATGCAACTCTGGATGATACAAGGAACTTCTATGAGAAATTTTACGGGCCAAATAATGCCACACTGGTGCTTGCAGGCGATTTCAACTCTGACTCAGTTAAGATATTAATTGACAAATACTTCGGAGAGATAAAAGCTCACGGAGGAATTGACAAACGGAAGCCGATGGTCGTTACGCTTGAGAAAACAAAGAAACTCTTTCATGAAGATAATTTCGCCAATGTCCCTGAGCTCACTATGGTATGGCCTGTTCCTCAGGAATTTCACAAGGATGCGTACGCGCTGGATTTCCTGGCAAGAATTCTGGCAGATGGGAAAAATGCACCATTGTATAAGGTACTTGTTAAGGAGAAACAGCTGACCTCCGCTACCAATGCCTATAACAGTGCAGATGAAATAGCCGGCGAGTTTACAATTTCAATAAGAGCGAACGAAGGTAAAACATTGAGAGAATTAGAGCAGGCTGTATTTGAAGCATTTGATCGTTTTGAAAAAGAAGGCATAAGCGAAAAAGATGTTGAAAGGATCAAAGCGCTCAGTGAAAAGAATTTTTATGAAGGACTTAATGGTGTGTTTAATAAATCACTAAACCTGGCATATTATAACACGATGCTTGATGACCCTGCTTTCATTGAAAAAGACATAGAGAACATAAAAGCAGTAAGCCTGGATGACATTATTATGGTTTACCATAAATACATCAAGGACAAACCATATATTGCCACCAGCCTGGTACCTAAGGGACATACTGATATGGTTGCTGACAATTCGGTCTCAGCAGAAGTAAAAGAAGAGGATATTAATGAAGCCACACAGGTTGAGATCCCTGAGGAACAAAGCGAAGAGGTAATTAAAACTCCTTCGATGATTGATCGTACTACCGAACCTCCTGCCGGCAAGGAACCTGAAGTTAATCTTCCGGCTTTCTGGAAAGCCACCCTGTCAAACGGAATAAAAGTATATGGCATTCAGAATACGGAATTACCGCTGGTCTATATGAGTATGGTAATTGAAGGAGGAGCCCTTCAGGACAAGGTGACTCTCCCTGGCATCGCAAATATGGTGGCAAATGTCCTGCCACAGGGAACGAAAAACAAGACTCCTGAGGAACTCGAAGAAGAGATAGAATTGCTGGGATCATCTATTCAGGTATCTGCCGGTCGCGAAGAAATTACAATGGTAGGGAATATGCTGTCAAGGAATTTTGAAAAAACAGTAGCCCTGATGAAGGAGATCCTTCTCGAACCAAGATGGGACAGTACTGAATTTAGAATGGCTCTTTCCAGAAATAAAAATGCTATCATCCAGGCTGAAGCCCAACCTTCGAATGTCGCAAGTTCTGTATTTTACAGGTTGGTGTATGGAACCGACAACATATTGGGATACAGCACAAGGGGAACAAGAGAATCAATAGACAAGATTTCTATCGATGATTTGAAGGGCTATTATAAGCGGGCTCTTCTTCCCTCACTGACATCCATTCATGTTGCCGGAAATGTGTCTCAGAAGCAGGTAATGGCTGCATTGGAACCTCTCTCCAGAGAATGGAAAGGTGAAGCTGCTCAATCTGACGCACTGCAAGCTCCTGATCCTGTTGCTCCTGAAAAATCTGTGATCTTCTTTGTAGATATGCCCGGCTCATTTCAGTCCGTTATTTACGCAGGTTATCCGGCGATTAAAAGATCAGATCCGGATTTCATCAAAGCTGATTTTATCAATTACCGGCTTGGAGGAGCTTATACAAGCATCCTGAACCAGATATTGAGGGAACAGAAAGGATTTACCTACGGGGCATCAAGCTCCTTCAGGGAAATGAAATCAGTTGCACCGTTCATTGCCGCTACCAGTGTAAGGTCTGATGCCACTTTTGAGTCAGTACAAATAATAAAGGAAGAGATGGAGAAATACAGAAAGGGCATTTCGGATGATGATCTTCAGTTTGTTAAGAATTACCTTACAAGATCAAATGCGCTGAGATTTGAAACCAACGATGCACTTGTAGGCATGCTGGCAACAATGAGCAAATACGGACTCGCCGATGATTATATTAAACAGGAAGAAAGTATAATCAGAAATATGACCCTTGATGATGCTAATGCCATAATCCTGAAATACATTATACCTGACCGGATGTATTATGTGGTTGTAGGTGATGCTGCAAGTCAGATGAAACCTCTTGAAAAGATTGGATTCGGAAAACCGGTGTTAATCCCGAATAAGTAGAAATCACCTTATTAAAACTATATAATTCTGCCTTAATTGAAGGATTAATAGTCTTACTGCATATCAGACAGATGTTCACGGATCTTCCTTATCTGTTTGTGCTTGCTATATCGTAAACCATTAGTGATCCACCATGTCTGACGTACAATCTCCTGTCATGGATCACCAGGTGAGCCCAGTGAGTACCTGAGCCCCGTGGCACTTTGAATGAGCTGATAATTTCAAATGAAGCAGCAGCAGGTTTAACAAGTGAAACTGATCCGTTTTCAGTGTAGACATACAGTAATCCGTCATTGGCAATTACATTCCCGGGAGCAAGCTGTCTCAGGGAATACAGCTCTTTTCCCGTAAGCCAGTCGATACAGGAAAGTTTTCTGTTATGGTCCCCTGCTCCAAATATTTTTCCTCCAAGCACTACAAATCCTCCAAATTTCGGATCCGGAACTCTGCTCTTCCAGACTTCCGATACTGACGAACCGTCAGGTGACAGTTTCAGCATTACACCCCCTGTACCATATCCCGATGTGCAATAGAGATAGCCATCTTTATAATATGGAATATTCGGATTGATATCATAATCCGTTATATGCCTGAAGCTCCAGAGGAATTTTCCGGTTGATACATCATAAGCCTGAATTGATTTCTGCATCATGGTGATCAGGATTTTACGTGACTGAAGCTGCACAAGTATCGGAGAACAATATGATGAAAGCTCTCCTGTACCCCTGCTTTTCCAAATTAGTTTCCCTGTCTGACGGTCGACAGCAATAACGCTTGCATCTTTTCCTCCCGGACTTGCATAAAGCACATTGCCATCATACAAAAGATTCTCTGTCAAACCCCATGTAGTGTTTTTCCCTCCGTATTCCCTGAAGGTATCAATTGCCCAGATTATCTGTCCGTTAGTCGTATTCATGCAAAAAAGCTTTCCGAATGAGCTGATGAAATAAAGCTTGTCATCGACAACAAGTGGAGTTGAACGTGTACCATAATGATTCTCAGTCCATTCAGGACCGTACTCTTTCTTCCACCTGAGTGTTCCTTTATGGTCGAAAGCAAAAATATAACCTTTACCGTCAATCATTCCTGAAGTATAGACACCTGAATTTGTCACTGCAGCAGAAGCATGCCCCTGTCCAAGGCCGTCAAAATGCCAGATCAATTTCGGACCTCCGGCCGGCCAGACAGTTAAAACACCTTTTTCATTGTAAACACCGTCGCGGTTCGGTCCCCGCCATTGCGCAACATTCTGTGCGTTCATTGTTAGACAGAACAAAGCGATTAAAATAGTTAATGATGATTTTGGCATATCACAATTATTTATCTATGAAGTATGTAAATATAAATTTTATTGTTTTTATAAAATAAATGAAAAGAACTATTTTTGAACCTTATTTTATAAGCTAACATCAAAAAGAAGACCATGTTTATAAAAAGACGTGAATTCATTAAGTTAAGTGGCATAACTATGGCAGGATCAGTATTTATCCCACCCTTGCTTCAATCCTGTGGCAGGGTACCGTTAAGCAATGATGCCTCAGGATACCTTGAGCATTTTGAAGTGACAACTGCACAACTTAAGAAGGTTATTTTAACTGCGATGAGTAAAGGAGGAGATTATGCTGACCTTTTCTTTGAGCATACAAAAAGCAATACTGCCTCCTTGCAGGATAATAAAGTCAACAGCGCTTTATCAAATATAAAATACGGAGTGGGGATCCGTGTGCTTAAGGGCGATCAGACCGGATTTGCATATGCCGAAAATACATCACTTGAAGCTATGATTCAGGCAGCAAAAACGGCAGCTAATATTGCTGATAGCAATGCTTCGGCGACTGACTACCCGGTAAGGGAATTCCACCCACCTTCATTTTATTCGATTGTCAGTCCCTGGGAAGATGTTTCTATTAAAGATAAAATGCCATTCATCACAAGCCTAAACGATAAAATCTTTGCAGGCGACAATCGTGTTACCAAAGTAAATATATCGTTGAATGATACAACAACATATATTCTGTTCTATAATTCTGAAGGACTTCTCACATGGGATTACAGGCCTCTTACTTTTATGAGTGCAAGAACGATCATGGAAGAGAACGGGAGAATAGAAAACGCATCTGTTTCAAAATCCTATCGCAAAGGCTTTGAGTTCCTCACCGATGATCTTGTTAACGCTCTGGCTAAGGAATCAATAGAACAGACCTCCCTCCTTTTTAAGGCCGGCAGACCAAAAGGCGGAGAAATGGAGATAGTTATGGGCCCGGGCCGCTCCGGAATACTGCTCCATGAAGCTATGGGGCATTCCTTTGAAGCTGATTTCAACAGAAAAAACACATCGATATTCTCAGATAAAATGGGAAAGAAAATTGCTGAAGATTTTGTAACTGTTGTCGATGACGGGACCCTGCCCAACGATCGGGGCGCTTTGAACATTGATGATGAAGGGAACCTGACTGAAAAGACAATTCTTGTTAACAATGGTGTTCTATCAAGTTACATTCACGACAGGATAAGTGCAAAATACTATAATGTAAAACCGACAGGAAATGGGCGCAGGCAGGATTTCAGGAATATGCCTATCCCGAGAATGAGGTCGACTTACATGGAAAACGGACCGCACGAAAAAGAAGAAATAATCGCCAGTGTCAAAAAAGGCATTTATGTTGATAACTTCAGCAACGGTCAGGTAAATATCGGACCGGGTGACTTTACATTCTTTGTCAAATTCGGATACCTTATCGAAAACGGAAAACTGACTGACGCAATCAAGGACATTAATATAATAGGCAACGGACCTCAGGCGCTCGCCGATATAACAATGGTTGGCAATGACCTGCAGTTCTCCGATTCAACATGGAACTGCGGCAAGAATGGTCAAAGTGTTCCTGTTACACTTGGTATGCCCACAGTAAAAGTTAAAAAACTGACAGTTGGAGGATTAAGCGCCTGATCTAAATAACATTAAAACAGAATCAATGAATACAAATGAAAAATATAAAATAGCTGATCTGGTTATCAAACATTCATTAAAATGCGGAGCCGACCAGATTGCACTTGCCATAAATGATAATTCAACACGACGTATCGACATACGCGAACAGAAAATAGACAGACTACAGGAATCAATAGGAAACTCACTGTCTGTTGACCTGTATGTGAACAAGAAATTTTCATCTCATAGCACAAACCTCTTAAAGGAGAAAGAAATACTCAAGTTCATAGAAGATGCTGTTGAAGCAACCAAATACCTTGCTGAAGATGAATTCCGTTATCTTCCTGAAAAAGAACTTTACTATCAGGGCAAAGGAGAAGATCTCCTTACTTTTGATCCA
>Ga0255341_1004128_pt1 | contig 15539 bp, 20 predicted proteins | sample wastewater_treat_8_FD_192418 | JGI IMG/M metagenome (GOLD analysis project Ga0255341, IMG submission 192418) | Wastewater microbial communities from Lulu Island WWTP, Vancouver, Canada - plant12 | ecosystem: Engineered > WWTP > Wastewater > Unclassified | place: Canada: Vancouver, British...
AAAAATTTATCTCAAGGGGAAAAGGATAAAGCTTTACTAAAGGCAAATAGAAAAGGTTTTATAAAAATAGCTAAGTTATTAATAGATGCAGGAGCAAATATTCATACCAAAAAAGATTATGCCTTACAAATAGCAAGTGAAAAGGGCTACGCAGAAATAGTTAAGATGTTATTGGATGCTGGAGCTAATGCTCGTATTAATAAAGACTGGGCTTTACGAATAGCAAGTGAAAATGGACATACTGAGGTGGTTAAACTCTTGTTGGATGCTGGTGCTGATGTTCATGCCGGCGGTGACTATGCTTTATCCTGGGCAAGTGTAAATGGTGACGTAGAAACAGTTAAGTTATTACTAGATGCTGGAGCCAACATTCATATTGACAATGATAATCCTTTACGATGGGCAACTCGTTTTGAACATATTGAAGTTGTTAAATTATTACTAGATGCTGGAGCCAATGTTCATGCTAATAATAATGAGGCTTTACGATCAGCAAGAAAAAATGGTTACACTGAAATTGTTAAGTTACTTAAGCAATATATGAATAAATAAAATAAAATAAAATTAGTATGAAAAAATTAGTTAGAGAATCATTGTTTGAGGATATGTCACAAAATTTTATAGAATATTTTGAAGACATGTCTCAGGAAAAAAAAGATAAAGCCTTAATAAATGCAAGTAGACGTGGTCATACAGAAGCAGTTAAATCACTAATAAATGCAGGTGCCGATGTTCATGCTAATGATGATTACGCTTTACGATGGGCAAGTGCAAACGGTCATATAGAAGTTGTTAAGTTATTATTAGATGCAGGTGCTGATGTTCATGTTGATAATGACAAACCTTTACGATGGGCAAGTGAATATGGAAATATAGAAATAGTTAAACTTCTTTTGGATGCTGGTGCGGATGTTCATGCTAAATATAATTACGCTTTACGATGGGCAAGTGCAAACGGTCATATAGAAGTAGTTAAGTTATTGCTAGATGCGGGTGCTGATGTTCATACATATAATGATGAGGCTTTACGATATGCAAGTGAATATGGTCACGTAAAAGTAGTTAAAGTTTTATTAGATGCAGGCGCTGATGTTCATGCATATAATGATTTGGCTTTACGGTGGGCAAGTGATAATGGTCATACTGAAGTGGTTAACTTACTTAAGCAATATATGAATAAATAAAATAAAATAAAATTAGTATGAAAGCAAAATTAGTTCGTGAAAATCTTTTTGAGTCAAAAGATCAATAGCTATTCTCTGAAACAAACAGTTTTGGCGAAAAACGGGCAATGAATCTTGTAAAAAGGTATCTCCCCTTCCTTAAAATAACATTCGACGATTTAGGTGACAGAGAAATAGGAGGAAATACAAGTTACAGCGATGATGAAATTTATGAAATTTGGGATCAACTTTCAGTAAAAACTGGAAATGAACAAATCGATGAAGTAGGAGTATCACTTTTATTAGTAAAACCCTTTGATTCCGATGAACCTCATATTAAATTTTACATGGATGCAGTAGCTTTTGTGCCAGGCGATTCAAACGATGAATATAATCAATTTCTTGATCCGGTTCCTCTTAAGTCATTTACAAAAGAAGATTGGGAAGACATTTTTACTCAATTAAAAGAATATGTATACTATGACGAAAACGAATGGTCAGAAATAAAGACTAAAAGAGCCAATTGGGATAAAGAAATGCATGATAAAAATAGTAAGTGGATAAAAGACAATAATTATAGAATACAAAATGGAGTTTATAAAGGTCAATGGTATTATAATTGGGATGATAAGCTTGGAATGTGGCTCAATCTTCAAGATAGAGCATTAGAAATGGAAAAACGTGGATTCGATCTTGATTTTAATACGGGGAAATGGGTGCCAAGGGGATAAGTTTTTATAGAATTTTTCAATAAAGAAAAACTATAACGATGCATATGAAATAATTAATGAAGAATAAAACGTTGTTTTTAATTTATATTTATAAAGCTCCAAGAAATTGGGGCTTTTGTTTTATGAATATATAAAAAAATAAATATTGTTATGAAAAAATTTGTACGTGAAAAACTTAATGAAGCCGATAATGCATCAGACAATCTTAAGAACTATGATTCCTATAAAGAAATAATTTCTGAGTTTCCTGTCGTTAAAGAAATTTTAGAAGATATTCTTGGAACTGTTCCACAATATCGAATAATTCAAGTGAATCATATTCGTAACCGTATAGTATTTTATTTTTCAAAATATGGGAGCATGCAATTATCTTGTAGAAGCCAAGCTGATTTAGAAACATTATATAATTATAAAGTGAGTATACAATATCCAGGAAATCAGGACTATGGATTTTCTGTATCAATAGATGTAGGAGAATAATGACAGAATTTACGATAAAAAATATATTAACTGAAGAACTTTTTGGAAACAGGATATGTGAATCTTTAGAAGATAAACTTATTGTAGATTATCTCTATGAGGAACTTATGTTAGAAAAATTGCTTTATGGAGAGCCTGTCACAGTTCCTGAATTACGAGCATTACTTCGTCAAAAAATCCTTAACTTTGAATTTATAAAACTTAATGGTGAAGTAAGACCTGCAAAGGGCACTACTATGATGAAGTATATTCCTCGAAAACAACACCCAAAGGGAATTCGCCCTTCATCTCTAAAAGTTGCAACATTTTATGATCTTGAAAAAATGGATTGGCGTTCTGTATCACAAAGAAGCAAAGAAATAGTTTTAAAGAAAGATGAAGATACAGGAAAACCAGTAGTTATGGTTAAAGATAAGCCTGAAGGTGGTGATATTGCCATTCGAGATAAACAACCAGAAAAAACTCCTAAAGTTATAAAAGAACCTGAAGTTACACTTGATGATATACCCATTGATACTGATATTGAAAAACCAACAGCTCAAGTTAAATCTGTTAAGCCTATTAAAAGTACTGAAGGCAGTCAAATGTTTTATTTTGTTAATCCTAAAACAGGGGCTTCACGGGCGGTTGAGACAACACCCCAAGATGCAGTTAAACAACTTTCAAAAATGGGCAAAGATTGGGAACTTACTGATGAAAAGGATTATAAAGATTCTGAAGAAGCTATTACATCTGCCACTGAAAAAGAGCCCGACTATATCAAAATTGGTGATAAAAGAAATTACTTAAATCGTAAAGGAGAAAACGTTGAAATAGAAGTGGTTGGAGAAGATCCTTATGGTGGATTTTATGCAAAAACTCCTAGCGGTGCAATGTTTAAGATACCCGGTAATAAAATGCAAAATATTGGAACAAAGATTAAAACTAAAGAAACAGAAGAGGCGAAAACTAAAGAAGACACTGAGAGTATAATAAATAAACTCTCAAAGGATATAGATTTAGATAATATTGAAGCAGAAGAATTTTAATCGTCAAGACTCCCAGGATCTTTAATCTCCAAAAGTATATGAAGAATATAAAATTTGATTTAGATGATATTACGCTTATTCCTGTAGAAAAAAGTGATATATCAAGTAGAAAAGAATGTGATATTTTTAATGATCAACGTAAATTGCCGTTAATGGCTGCACCAATGGACACAGTTGTTTCAAAAGAAAATTGCGCAAAATATATTATAAATAATATTATCCCGTGTATTCCACGTGGCATAAATCAGATAAATGGGTGGTCTCCTCATTTTTTTAAATCGTATGGATTACATGAAATTGAACAACAACTTGAAGACTATAGAATAGATTTAACCGTTGCCTATAATGCGTTTTATACGTATCCAATGGTGCTTATAGATATTGCTAATGGCCACATGTCTAAACTTATAGTTCTTATAGAAGAAATAAAACGACTTTGGCCTCATTTAAAACTAATGGTTGGCAACATTGCAAATCCAGAGACATTTGTCAATTTGGGTATGGCTGGTGCTGATTATATACGTTGTTCGATAGGTTCAGGTGCAGGCTGTACAACTGCTTCAAATGTTTCCATAAATTACCCTTTGGGCTCTCTTATCTCTGAATGTTATATATTACGTAAACAGTATGGACTTAAAACAAAAATTGTTGCTGACGGAGGCATGCGCAATTATTCAGATGTCATAAAGGCGTTAGGTCTTGGCGCAGATTACGTAATGATTGGCTCGATATTTAATAAGGCTATTGAATCCGCAGGTCATAACTATCTTTGGAAAATACGGATAAATAATAAAATGGCTGAAACACTTTGGCGCTATGGTTTTCCAATAAAAAAGAAGTATCGCGGTATGAGTACTAAAGCAGTTCAAAGAAGTTGGGGAAAAACCAATCTTGTTACAGCTGAAGGAATAACAAAATATCAAAAAGTGGAATATACATTAGAACAATGGACAGAAAATTTTAAAGATTATTTGAGATCAGCAATGAGTTATTGCAATGCAAAAACATTAAACGATTTCATAGGAAAGGCAGAATATATTTTTATTACACCTGCTGCTCGTAAACGTTTTGAAAAATAAAAATAGATATGGCTATCTTAATTTATAGTAATGGAATATTAGAAGAATATAAATCAAAAAATTTAGTATTCTCAGAACGAGATTTTTTTGAGATATTTAAAAATGTTGAAAAATTTCGTTCATATCGCTTGATGTTTCCTATTAATTCGTGGTGTTTATGTGGAGATGTAGATAACGACGAAAGTTATAATTTTATAGCCTCAAAGATTACAGGAGAAAAAATATGTACTCGTGCGCTATTTATTCATGATTCAGAGATTAATCCTGAGTGGAAAATTTCTGACGATGTTCTTTTTAATGATTATAAGAAATTTTATGAAGATATGAAAACTCTTCTTTTTGATATAGCAACTGAAATAAACGAAAGTGTGCCAGGATATGCACCGACATTAGAACCCATAGGGACTACTCCCGATAAAAAGATTTTATTTTCTTTTGATATTAAACAACAACCTAAAGAGTTTTATTCTCCTGAAATATTTGATAAATTTGCAGAACGAACGTATCAATATCTTGCAAAAAATAAACAAGTAAAAGAACCGTTTACTATATTTTCAGATGATAAAGCTATTATAGCTATAGAAACACCAAAAGTCAATGATTTTTTAACAGCAATACTTGAAAAATTTCAGACAAGAGAAGAATATGAAATTTGCACTAATATTGCTAGTATGCGTGATGAATGGGATAAAATAATTAAAATGAAAAAGACTTCTTTGGATAAAAATGGAAAAAAATAACATAGGAAATATATTATTACATCAATTTGTCTATGAACATCCGGGAATTATTCTTAAAGAATTGATTCCCTGTTTTGATAGTTCAGATTTAAACAAAGAACTGATTTTAACTAAAAGCGGAAATAATGTTTATTGGGCATCTTTAGATTTAAGCCTGAATGTATTGGTTAATAATATATTTGAAAACACGAATATATATTATGAATATGGAAGAATTGGCATAGGAAGGTCTCCGTTATTTAATTATAGGGTAGATATTGCTATACCGAAGAATGAAAGAGTTACTGCAGTACACATAGGAGATGGATCGTATGGTTTTTCTCTTGGAAACGGAACAACAGGTGGATTTCTTCCTGAGATTATTGGGATTGGGAGTAATGAGACAGATGCTGGACTTTATTTCTTGGGAATAGCTGGAAATAATATAGCATCAGATACCCCATTAATAATTTTAGACGGAAGAAACGCTTATGGAAAAAAATTAGATAATAGACCTGTACTTGGAATTACATCAGGAGATTACAATAATTTTAATGTATTGGTCAATTATTCAGGAAATGTTAAAATAAATGGTGAATTAGACACCAAAGACGTAATATTAAACGGAGTATCGTTATCAGAAAAAATAAATGAATTACAGGAACAAATAGAAGTCCTAAAAACTAAAATAACATGAGCATAAAAATACGACAAAACAAACATGATAACAACAATCATACTTCTATTAATTGCAAGCATTGGCATTTTTATTATATCAAGACAGATACGTAAGTTTTCTGCTGAAAGACCTCTTCCTGAATGTAATTTTAAGATAAAAGACTTACATTTCGAAGTTGACGATCCTATTCAAATTGCTCGATTTGTAGTAATTACAAGAAACAGAGATAGATATTTTAGAGATTTTCCTATAGCTTTTAAATTTTATTCAGATGAAAAATTTCGTTCAAAGATAAGAATTACTTATAAAGTGGAAGGAGATGATGAAATAGAAACAATATTTGATAAAGTTGTTGAATTCGAGGATACAGTAAAAACACACAATTATTATATTAACGATGTTATAGTTGGTTCATTTGAAATAGAAATATTTACAAATACCCAGTATGGAAGGCCAAAAATAATGTTTGAAATTTTACAAAATAAGTTATGTCATATAACTAAAAATCATAAGCTTGAAATAGTTTTTCCTGGATATACAGATAAAGTGAACTAATGCTACGCTAAAGACATAGCATCTTTCTTAAATTTTTTATTTGTAAAGATAACTTTGTGGATTTTAGAAATATGAATCTTTTAAGCAAACGATTTAATCAAACAAGAGAATTACGTTATAAAGATATGTGCGTTTGCCATAATTACTTTTATATCCCTAAAAATATGGGTCCTCTTGTTCATGTGTATACAAAAAATACGTATCGCCCATTTGATATGACAACATCATTAGTATTTGATGGCCAGAATTTAAAATTGGGCTATGGGAATGAAATTATTTTTTAAAAAAGTGTCATAAAATTTTTATTTGTCAAAAATTTTGATTATATTTGCAATACAAATGAAAATTGTATGAGAAAAATTGCTATTCGTAAAATTTGTTATAATCATCAACAGGAAATTGATCACCTTATTTCGAAACTTCTTTTTAATTATGATAAACGCTTAAGTAGCAAAAATTTTAAAGGTTATGTCACAGATACATATCGTGGCAGAGCATATATCAGAGAAGCCCAATTCACTGTTCCTCTGTGGGCATATAAGCAAGGAAGTGATTATTTCACATATTATACAGCTCATGAAATGTCTCATATAATCTCGTGGCGTAAAAATCATGAAAATGGCGCTCATGATAGAGCCTTTTATGAAGTATTTAAAAAACTTTGTCCTTGTAATTGTCAAAAATATGAACTTTCATATAAAAAACGAGCAGGAATATCGTACGGAGTTCCTGAAAAATAATTTCATAAAAATTTTTATTTATCAAGAATTTTGATTATATTTAGACTATAAAAAATCTAATCAATATGGATATTCAACGTCTTGAGACACAATACTTAAAGGCAAAAATTGCCTATTATGATGGCAATCCTATTATGTCTGATGCAGCTTTTGATGCCCTCGAACAGGAACTTATTTGTTTTGGGTCAAAGGTTGTCAATCAGGTTGGTTCAAAGCGTAAGGACTTTGATTTCCCACACCCAACACCTATGAAATCTTTGGCTAAGTTTCAGACCGCTTCCGAAAAAGGCGTTACAGATTATCAGGAAAACGAATTCATGACTTGGCTTAATAAGAGAATAAATCTTCTTAAGAATCAGTATGGTCATGAAATCGATCATATGTATTATTCACCCAAATTTGATGGCAGCGCAATAAACATCGTTTATCGCAATGGTAGGCTCGAATCCGTTCTTACACGTGGAGACGGAGAAACCGGAAAGGACGTAACAGATCGTTTTCGCACTCATCTCCCTGAATTACTGGATGATCCTTTTTATACTCAGATGCCTGATTCACTTATACAGATACGCTGCGAAGCAGTTATGAGAAAGTCAGTATTTGAAAAGAAATACGCTGAAAAATTTGCTAACGCCCGTAATCTTGTTGCAGGCATTATAGGTAAAGATGATATAGACATTGAAATGGTCGCTGATATTACTCTTGTTCCTATTCATTATATTGCTAATGGCCAACATGTACGTATTCAATTTGTAAACAAAGCGCTGGGGAATGCGCCAATATTTGGTAATCCTCAATCAGTTATGATACGTCCTACAGTTGAAGATTATCTTCATTCTGTAAAATTTATGGAAAAAGAAAGAGACAATTTTGAATATCCGTTAGATGGAATCGTTTTTGCTCTTCCAGTATCTGTTCGTGAAATCCTTGGCGAAAATGATCATGACCCTGAATGGTCAATCGCAATCAAATTCGTTCCAGATGAAGTTGTTACTCCTGTTATTGGCGTGCAATGGAATCTTGGAAAAACCGGTGAAATGATACCCGTTATTTGCGTTAAGCCTGTAACACTTGCGGGTACAACTGTAAAAAGAGCCTCAGGATATAATGCAGGTTATATAGTTAACAATAAAATAGGCGAAGGCGCTTTTGTAACTATAGCAAAAGCAGGTGATATTATTCCTGAAGTGCAAAAAATACATAACCCTGCGCTTCATGAAGAAATGCTTCCTGAAGTTTGCCCAGTATGTGGAGAACATCTTAAATTCGATGGCATACATCTCATGTGCATCAATGATAATTGTAAGGGAAAAACTGCAAAGAAACTTGCAGTTGCGTGTGGAATGCTTGATCTTAAAGGCATAGGTGGAAAAACTATCGAGCCTTTCGCAGAGGATTATAACAATATGTTTGAACTTTTTGTGGCTGTTCTCAATGGTACTTATCGTAAAGAATTCGATATCGAAAAATATGGAATAAAATATAATTCTCGTTCACATCAAATATTCCAGGATGCTTTTTTAAATGTTAAATCACTTACATTTGCTCAGGTTATTCTAATGATGGGTTATGATGGTGTAGGTAGAAAACTTGCAGATCAGGTTGCTAAAGATTATTGTGGAGTTGAACCTGATTATAAGGGACATGAAAAAGCACTTGTAGAGATGTTTAAAGACGAAAATGTAAAGAATTATATCCTTAACGCAGTAAGTGTTCTTGAATCACGCGGCATAACAATAGATAAACCAATAAACAAGAACAATATGAATACGATTTATGTTTGTATGACAGGATCACCTCGGGATTTTGGTTTTAAGACAAAAGAAGAATTTATTTCTCGTTTTCCTAATGTTGAACAGGTCTCAGTTACAGATGCAAGGTGTAATTATCTTATAACTGATAGTTTGAACTCAACCAGCAGCAAAATGAAGAATGCCCAGAAAAAAGGCGTAAAAATAGTAACTTACGGAGAATTTAAGGCATAAGTATGATAGACCAAACACAATTCAATTTCATTGAAATTAAAAAATACGCACGTACTATGAAATTTTTAGCCGATGGAACTGAAGTAAGTTCACGAACCTGGTACTATTTACTTGAGTTTAATGATAGAAACGAATGGGACTTTATGATGAAGGAATTTCAAAAAATAAGGCTCTCAGATTTAACTATTGACGAATATTTAAAACTTTGGCTTTATGCTACATCAGTTGATGCCGACATAATAAAGAACACTATATGATGCTTAACGTTGTCCAACAACTAAATACTAAGAATTATGAAAACACAAGATTTTGAACATGAGTTTATAGCTCCTAACAGAGTTAATTCGAAATGCAGAGTTTGTGTTATTGAAGATGATGGCGATAAGCTTATTCTTTTTGAGGATATGAATATAGGCATGTCGGTGACAAATGCCTCAGAACTTATTGCATCGCAAATAGTGAATAAGTTTAAGTATCATCCCGAAGATTGTCGTTTCTTTGAGACATACCCAGAGTATGATTACGATACTTTCGATGAAATTAAGTATACATGGGAATATGATGAAGGAAAACAGGCATGGGAAGCTAAATATCCTCAATGGAGTTCTGCTGAAGCTTTTCGTGAAATATTGTTGGGATAATGGCTATAATTTGTATTGATTTTGACGGGACATGTGTTACGCATGAATTTCCTGACGTAGGAAAAGATATAGGAGCTGTTCCAGTTCTTAAAAAATTGGTGAAAGCTGGACATCAACTTATTCTTTATACAATGCGTTCCGAAAAGAATACTCTTGATGATGCTATACATTGGTTCGCGAATAATGATATTCCTTTGTACGGAATTAATGAAAATCCTGAACAAAAATCATGGACGTTAAGCCCTAAACCTTTTGCACATTTATATATTGATGATAGCGCGTTAGGCGCTCCACTTAAATATGATTACCCGGGTTTTATTCTTAATAGGCCTTTTATAGATTGGGAAAAAGTTGAAAATGTGCTTTTAGAGCAAGGATTTATTGAATAGTCTTTTCATTTCTTTTCATTTTTATTTAAAAAGTTGGCAATTAATTTTTTTCTGTCAACTTTTTTTGTTATATTTGCAATATAACTTAATAGTAACTATTATGAAAAATCTAAAACCTTGCCCAAATTGCAACAGCAATGATTTAACTGATTGCTACGTTTTTATCAAATGCAATAATTGTCTGATGGAAGGGCCAAAGACTAATGGGGGCAAAAATAACGCACATGCAGATTATGTGGATCATGAGAATGCTATAAAATATTGGAATAACCTTCCCCGCAAAAATAATATATAAATAAAACCTTAATGCTTAACGCACTTATATCTGATCTCCAAAACCAATCTTGGATTCAACATTTGCTTCGTCAAAAGAACCTAAGCATTTACATTGTTGGCGGGTGTGTAAGAGATGCATTTATGGGTAAGCAACCAAAAGACATTGACATTGTTATTGAAGGGACAACTTTGAACAATGTTAAAGAACTGTTAAAGACGTTTGGAAAACTAAACATAGTCGGTGAATCTTTTTCAGTCATTAAATTTAGACCAAAGGGATATATTGGTGAAGATTATGATATTGCAGTTCCTCGTAAAGATAGGAAAATTGGTGCTGGGCATAAAGGAATTAAAACTGAAACTGAAGGAGTAAACATTAATGATGATCTTAAGCGCAGAGACTTTACAGTTAATTCCATGGCAGTTAACGTAGCAACTGGTAAACTTCTTGATCCCTTTGACGGCAAAAAAGATCTTTCTTCAAAAGTTCTTAGAGCAACAGATATAACAGCATTCAATGAAGACCCTTTGCGCATGATTCGTGCAATCCAATTTGCTTCTCGTTTTCGTTTCAACATAGACCTTAAGACGCTTTCTTTAATGAGAAAAAATGCTCCTTTAATTAAAGAAATTTCAGGAGAACGTATCAAAGAAGAATTTGATAAGCTTCTTTTAAAGGGAGGCTCTACTCGTATTGCCTTTGATTTAATAGAAAAAAGTGATCTTGATAAAGCTATGTTCGGGCAAAAATTTTCTAAAGACGGGTTTGAATATTTTGATAACCTTGATCTCGTATCTTTTTATTATGTTTTAGGAAATCTTGGACATGTAACAGCATCCACTTTTTATAAGAATAGACTTAAAGGTGAATACAATGTTTTTAAAGCTCTTTTAACACTTGAAAAACATTTTGATAAGTTTGATGAAAACAATCCCGGCCAACTTCGTTGGAATGTATTTCAAATGCTTAGAGTATCTCCTATGACAATAAATGCCAGAGTACTTCCTAAATCAGTCCATGATGTTATAAAAATAATGAAAGCTGGAAAAATTCCTATGAAAGATGGAGATATTCCTGTAAACGGCAATGACATTATGGAATTATTAAATGTAAAAAATGAAGAAGTCGGAAAAATTAAAAACCGTATTTATTATGATGCGTTATTGAATAAATATAATTGGAAGAGTAGAAACGAAACAATAAAATACTTGAAATCGCTATAAAAAATAAGCTATCATTATGAAAAAACTAGTTAAAGAATCATTATTTGAGAATATGTCACAAAATTTTATAGAATATTTTGAAGACATGTCTCAGGAAAAAAAAGATAAAGCCTTAATAAATGCAAGTAGACGTGGTCATACAGAAGTAGTTAAAGTTTTATTAGATGCAGGTGCTAATGTTCATGCATATAATGATTATGCCTTAAGATATGCAAGTCATAATGGCCATACAGAAGTGGTTAAAGTTTTATTAGATGTAGGTGCTGATGTTCATGCATATAATGATGAGGCTTTACGATATGCAAGTGTAAATGGTCACGTAAAAGTAGTTAAAGTTTTATTAGATGCAGGTGCTAATGTTCATGCTAAAGATGATTACGCTTTACGACACGCAAGTTTTAATGAACATACTAAAGTGGTTAAGTTACTTAAGCAATATATGAACAAATAAAATAAATAAAGTTATATGAAAAAGTTAGTTAAAGAATCTTTGTTCGAGGATATGTCGAGAAAAAAATCCTCGAGAAATTTTAAAAATATGTCCCAGAAAGAAAGGGACGAAGCTCTAATACAGGCAAGCAAAAACGGTAATATAAAAGAAGTTAAACTCTTATTGGATGCCGGAGCCGATGTTCATACATATAATGATTGGGCTTTACGGTGGGCAAGTGATAATGGTCATACAGAAATAGTTAAACTCTTATTGGATGCCGGAGCCGATGTTCATGCTAATGATGATTACGCTTTACGATATGCAAGTAGACGTGGTCATACAGAAGTAGTTAAAGTTTTATTAGATGCAGGTGCTAATGTTCATGCATATAATGATTATGCCTTACGAATAGCAAGTGAATATGGTCATACAGAAGTAGTTAAACTCTTATTGGATGCTGGAGCCGATGTTCATGCTGATAATGATTGGGCTTTACGGTGGGCAAGTGATAATGGTCATACAGAAATAGTTAAACTCTTATTGGATGCCGGAGCCGATGTTCATGCTAATGATGATTGGGCTTTACGGTGGGCAAGTAAAAATGATCATACAGAAATAGTTAAACTCTTATTGGATGCCGGAGCCGATGTTCATGCTAATGATGATTGGGCTTTACGGTGGGCAAGTAAAAATGATCATACAGAAATAGTTAAACTCTTATTGGATGCTGGAGCCGATGTTCATGCTAATGATGATTGGGCTTTACGGTGGGCAAGTAAAAATGATCATACAGAAATAGTTAAACTCTTATTGGATGCTGGAGCGGATGTCCACGCTGAAGATGGTGAGGCATTGAAATTAGCAAGTCGAAATGGTCATGCAGAAGTGGTCAAACTTTTATTAGATGCTGGAGCGGATGTCCACGCTGAAGATGATTGGGCTTTACAATGGGCAAGTTACTATGGACATATAGAAGTAGTTAAGTTATTACTAGATGCTGGTGCTAATGTTTATGCTGAAAAGGGCTTGGCTTTACGTTGGGCAAAATATAAGGGTCACACAGAAATTGTTAAGTTACTTAAGCAATATATGAATAAACGTTAAAAGATAAAATCTAAGAACTAAATTAAAATAATAAAATATTATGAGCAACTACTGGTTAAAAATGTCATATCCGGAAAATAATATTACTTTTTATTATGGGGAAAATAAATTAGGTTTTTTAAAAGATGAAGCCGTTCAAAAGTTTTTAACTTCTGAAGAATTAGAAGAATTAGAAGACACTGGATATTTAGATGTCGATCAACGTTTTGGAGAAGCACTTAAAAAATATGTTAAAACCGGAGAATTTGAATTAAGAAAACCGATAAGACGCCTTCAAACAGTAAAATACGTTAGAGAATCACTTAACGAATCAACAATGAATTTGTCGAAAAAAATACGAGAACAAGATTTTGAAAATATGTCTCAGGAAGAAAAGGATAGGATTCTAACAGTTGTAAGTATATATGGTTATGCAAATACGGTTAAAAAATTGTTAGATGCTGGTGCCGATGTTCATACTGATAATGATATAGCTTTACGTTTAGCAAGCAGATATGGCCATCTTGAGGTAGTTAAAATCTTATTAGATGCAGGTGCTGATGTTCATGCTAAAGATAATGAGGCTTTACGTTGGGCAAAATATAAGGGTCACACAGAAATTGTTGAATTACTTAAGCAATATATGAAAACGAATGAAAGTTTTAAGTCTATTAAAGATTATGATGATGAAGATGATATAGCCAATTATTCTGCAAAACATCGACTAGAAAACATAAAAGAAGAAGTTAAAGATGTTATTAGAGAATACTTTGAAAATTTTATCCATAAGGGTGAATTTGATGAAGAATCTTATGAAGATTCTGCTATGGAAGGAGAATTACTTGAAACAATTAATGATGAATTGTTCGATGACGATGAAAGAATAGAGGCCGAAGATGATGAAGCGCAAGAATATATTGATGAATTAGCATCTGAAGTTCTCGATGAAGACATAGAAGGTTTCGATCTAATAAGAGATTATCTTGAGCAAGAATACGAGGATGATGATTAATGTTGTACTGTTTTATACTAGTGAAGTTATCGATTTATCTCAAATAATTTTTTAACGAGTTTTTAACACGCCTGATTTTTTAAAGTCAGGCTTTTTTATATTTTTATTTAAAGAAAAATTTTTATTTGTCAAGAATTTTGATTATATTTGTCTTGTAATTAAAATTTTATATTTTATGAAAAGGGACAATATACGTTCGATTGCTTTAAAAGAAGTTACAAGTGAACAACTTGAAGAAGCCGAAAAAATTATAAATAGCGGCGTTGATCCTAATTGGGACTCTTCCTTTGGCGAAATGTATATTGGAGTTACTGGACGCCATCAAGTATTTTATACTTTATGGAAATATTCGCCAAAAGTTCTTACGAATCCTATGATATATTTGGGCAATCTTTCAACCAATATTGTTGAGGCTGCTAAAAAAGCTAAACAGAGGGCTGGATGTCAACCCATATATTTCGAGAATTACGAAACACTTAAAGGAATGCAAGGCGTACAGCCCGAAGTGATTACTTTTGGAAAATATCGTGGTAGTACAATCGGTGAAATTTATGCTGAAGACCCTCAATATATTATTTGGTTGTCAAAGAACATGTTTCCTAAAAATCAAAAACAAATGAAACAGTATGAACTTGTAAAAACTCTTACTGATGATTACTTTAGGGCTCTTGGCGAAAAAAACCGAACTATTGAAACAAAAAATTATCTTGAAATTGGCTCTAAGTTTGAAGGCATTGTTAACTTAATAAGTTTTAAAAGATCCAACCCGACAGTATATGCGGACATGGGCTATGTTCCATCTATGACAGCTTTTAAAGTAAAAGCTGAAACTGATATGTATAGATTTATGTTTAACTTATCTGTGAAGGAATTGTCAAAAGCTCTTAATCTTGAATATCAAACAAAATACAATAAAGAAAATAATGATTTCATTCCTGCACCTGAACTAATAAATCAAGTTACTGCAACACTTAAGAATACTAAAAGCCTCGAAATTTCAGGAAAAGTGAAATATAATAGTGAAATTGTTGGCAAAAAATGGAATCGTCTTTCTAATGTTAAAGTGAAACATCTTTACAGTAAAGTGATATAAAAAGTAATCATTAAGAATAAAAAATGATATTTTAAAAAGACAATCATTTGTAAGAGAAACTGGTCTTACAAGCGTTGAAGCTTATGAAAATTATTTAATGAGGGCAGTTCCAGCTGCAGCTTCTGAAAGAATAGAAATGAATGAATTTAATGCAATGTCTATCTATATACATAGAAAAAATAAGAAAGAAAATTATGGAAAAGATAAATGAACTAGATAATGTAAGAAA
>Ga0255341_1004129_pt1 | contig 15538 bp, 14 predicted proteins | sample wastewater_treat_8_FD_192418 | JGI IMG/M metagenome (GOLD analysis project Ga0255341, IMG submission 192418) | Wastewater microbial communities from Lulu Island WWTP, Vancouver, Canada - plant12 | ecosystem: Engineered > WWTP > Wastewater > Unclassified | place: Canada: Vancouver, British...
CAAGCTTCTCCCCGGAAGCGAAAGAACTTTTAAGAGAGCTTTACGGTTTGGACAAACCGCTAAAAGAACAATTTTTTATCTATATAAAGCAGATGTTGACGTTTAAATTTGGACTCTCGTTTTTAAGCAGAAGGCCTGTCTGGGAAGAACTTCTCTCTAGACTTCCTTCAACTCTTATTCTGATGTCCCTCTCCATGTTTTTCTCCTCAGTTCTTGGTATATGGCTTGGAATAAAAGCGGCCTTAAACAGAGGTAAGAAACTTGAAAAGCTCGTCCTGAGATTGGGAGCTATTACTGCATCATTTCCCGGATTTTTTGTGCAGCTGGTTCTCTTAATGCTATTGGCTCGCACTTTTCCTCTATTCCCATTAAGAGGTAGCCTATCCGTGCCTCCCCCTACAGAGGCGACAGCCATAGTAATAGATTACATTTGGCACATGGCTCTTCCCGTTATTTCCCTTACTCTCATGGGCTTTGGCGGCTGGGCACTCTATGTTCGCAATCTTATGGTGCGTGTGCTTGGAGAGGACTACGTCTTAATGGCGAGGGCTCGTGGGCTTTCTGAAAAAAGAGTTGTTTACGGGCACTCCTTTAGAACTATACTTCCTCCGATACTGACAATACTTCTGATGTCTGTCCCGGGACTTGTTTCGGGAGCAGTGATAACCGAATCTGTCTTCTCACTTTATGGAATAGGAACCTTTTTATTAGAAGCCGTTTCCGGTCATGACTATCCCTCTGCCGGAGCCGCATTCTATCTACTGGCTCTCATAACCATAATTTCGAATCTGTTTGCTGACATAATATACGGGCTGGCCGACCCTAGAGTCAGAATAGAAGGGAAAAACCAATGATGGCCTTGCTTAAAAGAAAGAGCATAATTTCTTTTATAATAATCGCTCTTGTCGGAGCTTTTCTTCCATTTTTTCTGGAGGGACATCCTTCAGACAGCGTTGGAGCTCCCTTTGCAAGACCGATATTTTGGAACTTAAAGCTCCCTGCGTCCACTTATTTCGATATTACAGAAAATAAGTTGGAATTTGAATGGAAAAAATTTCCGCCCGCTATTTTTTCTCTGGCCGGGAAGATTGAAGCCGAACCGGATAAAACAGTTGTCATAAGTTGGAATACTCCCCAAAAAAGCTATGTCCTTGCTGAACTCACCGGACAGGAGTTTTACTGGATAAACATGGATGGGAGAGACATGATATTCAAACAAGCTTTAGACCTGCCTCTCATAGGCAAGAGCGTAGATCACCTCTTCCCCGAAAAAGGGAAGTATTCAATAACAGTAGAAGGAGCCACTTTTTCAGAGCTTAAACTTTCTCTGCCGGGGAAGAGGCAGGGCTTGCTTGGCACAGATCAGAGGGGAAGAGACGTTTTTAGACTTCTCATATATGGAATAAGGACCTCTCTTTTGGTGGGAATTTCCGCCACGATTATAGCGACAGTTCTGGGACTCGGCTTTGGACTTCTTGCAGGTTATTCAGGCGGACTCATTGATTCTCTCATAATGCGTACTGTCGATATACTGTTATCTATTCCAACTCTTCCGATTCTAATGGTGCTTGCCGGAATATGGGGCAAGGGACTCTGGCAACTGGTTTTGATACTCTCAATTTTCTCCTGGATGGGTACGGCTCGCTCCGTACGTTCTCTTATACTCACTGTTAGAGAAAGTGCATGGGTTGAAGGATTAAAAGCACTAGGCGCAAAAAAAAGTTATATTTTGCGCAGACATTTGATATCAGAGACAGCTCCGATTCTCCTTGCAAATATCGCACTTGGCGTTCCCGGAGCCATTCTTTCGGAAGCATCGCTTGCCTTCTTGGGACTATCCGATCCAAGGTTAATATCCTGGGGGAGGATGCTTCATGAGGCTCACTCTTTTGGAGCTTTCACCGAGGGAGCTTGGTGGCTGCTTCTGCCTCCCGGTATCGGTATCGTTATACTGTGCTTAATCTTCATGGATATAGGCCGCTACCTGGAAGAGCTGATAGATCCAAGGCTTGGAAGTGATAAAAATGTTTGAAGTAAAAAAACTGAGAGTAAAATATAAAAATTCAGTCAACGACGCTGTGTGTGGGGTTTCTTTTCGTCTTGAAAAAGGAGCTTTTACAGGGTTAGTCGGTGAGTCCGGAAGCGGGAAAAGTACAATTGTCACAGCTTCTCTAGGTCTCTTGCCTGATGGTGCAAGAACTGAAGGCGAGATTTTATTCAAAGGGCAAAATATCCTGAATATGAGCGAAGATAAGTTGAGGGTGCTCAGATGGAAAGAGATAGCACTAGTTCCTCAAGGAGCTCTGAACTCATTTACGCCTGTAATAACAATAGGCCGTCATATAATCGAAGTCTTAAAGACGCACTTGAACATGGACGGCAAAGTTGCGGATAAAAAGATAGATTGCCTGCTTGAGGAAGTGGGGTTGGAAGCTTCTATAAAGAGACGATATCCTCACGAATTATCCGGCGGACAAAAGCAGCGCGCGGCGATAGCTCTTGCATTGGCTTGTTCTCCATCCCTTCTATTTGCGGACGAACCAACAACAGCACTTGACGTTGTGTCTCAGTCCGGAATTTTAAAACTTTTAGAACGGCTCAGCAAAGAAAAAGGGTTGACTGTGCTTCTTATAACTCATGATCTTCCTGTGGCTGCAACTCTCTGCGAAAAACTCCTTGTGATGAAAAATGGATTGCTGGTAGAGGAGGGTTCCCCCAAGGAGATTATCAGAAATCCCAAAGACCCTCATACAAAAGCGCTTGTCGAGGCGATACTATGAGGAAGATTCATATTGTTTATGTTATAAAGTATAGACACAAAATGATATATGACGGAGAAGAATGTGATGAATAACGTCTTAGAAGTAAAAGATTTGACTGTTCGATTCAAATCTAAAGCGTCAGCTGTTCACACTGCAGTAGACGGAGTCTCACTCTCTCTTGCAGAGGGGGACACTCTTGCGATTGTAGGAGAGTCGGGGAGTGGGAAGACAACTCTCATGAAAGCCATCATGGGCTTTGTGGAGAAGAGCGCCGGTGACATCACTCTGTTTGGACATTTAACAGATGTTATATCATTTTCTGAATACAATAAACTAAGACGCATGTGTGGCTATATACAGCAGGATCCATATGGAGCCATTCCGCCCGGGCTTACTGTACTGGATTCTGTAATTGAGCCGGCTGTCATAGCGAAGAGCTCAATGGGCAAAAACAAGAGAAGAGAGAGGGCGATCTCTCTTTTAAATACACTAGGCCTTGAGTCAGAGCGAATCTTTTCATCCAGAGCCGTCAACCTTTCAGGTGGTCAGAGACAGCGTGTCGGAATAGCCAGGGCGCTCATGCTTTCACCGAGATTGCTTCTTTGCGATGAACCGACGTCAATGCAAGATGTTTCGACAAGGGGCGAGATAATAGAGATACTTGACGACTGTGTAACATCCGGAATGTCGATGCTCTTTATAACACACGACCTGATGCTTGCCGGAAGAGTGGCGAAAAATATTATCGTCATGAAAGACGGCAAAATTTGCGAAGCGGGAAGTACAGAAGAAGTTCTTTCTTCACCAAAACACCCCTATACGAAAACACTGGCAGAAGCCGTCCCAAAGATTGAATATTTGTAGAAAATTCTCTTTATATTTCTATACAATCCAAAAAAAATCCCTTAAACTAACTCGTTAGATTGAGACGTTTAAGGGATTTTTTTATTGGTAATTTAAAAAATAAAAATATTTTACTGCTTAATGTACTCCTCAATCTCATCCATAGAGAGACGAGTGAGTTCGCTTTTTGGCAGAGAGGATAAGATTTCCCACGCCATATCAAGCGAAGAACCTATCTCCCTGTCTTCCTCTTTGCCCTGTTTCAAGAATTTTTCCTCAAAAAGTTTTCCGAATATGAGAGACTGTTTGTCTGCTTTTGAAAGCTCATCTTCGCCCACGACTCCGGCCAGTGCTCGAACCTCTTGCACTCTGCTGTAAGAGGCGAATAGCTGGCTCGATACGCTTGGGTGGTCTTCTCTAGTAAAGCCCTTTCCAATTCCGTCTTTCATTAGACGTGAAAGGCTTGTCAGTATGTCTATCGGAGGATAGATATTTCTGGCGTCAAGGTCTCGAGAGATGACAATCTGCCCCTCCGTTATAAAACCAGTAAGGTCAGGAATGGGATGTGTTATGTCATCGTTTGGCATGGACAAAATGGGGATCTGGGTGACGCTTCCCTCTTTGCCTCTAACAACCCCGGCTCTTTCATATAGAGAAGCCAAGTCGCTATAAAGGTAAGCAGGATAGCCTTTTCGGCTGGGAACTTCTCCCGCAGCAACTCCCAGTTCTCGAAGGGCTTCGCAGTAGCTTGTCATGTCGGTTATTATAACTAAAACGTGATGTCCTAATTCATAGGCTAGATACTCCGCAGCTGTCAAAGCCATACGAGGCGTTGCAATTCTCTCTATTACCGGGTCATCTGCCAGGTTCAAGAAAGTAACTATATTATTGTTGTTGCTGCGTGAAGAAAGTTCCTGCGTCAAGAATGTCGCGTTATCATGTTTTATTCCGACTCCGGCAAATACGACGGAGAAGTCCTCTGAACCTCTAATCCTTGATTGAGTTGCAATCTGTACTGCCAACTGATTATGCGGCAAACCGTTGCCTGAGAATATAGGCAATTTCTGTCCCCTAATAAGAGTTGTCAGTGTATCAATTGCAGATACTCCTGTGTGAATAAAGTTCTTTGGATACTCTCTTGCCATAGGGTTGAGAGGGAATCCATTTATATTGACTTTTTTCCCGCCAAATAAAGCTCCGAATCCGTCACGCGGTTCTCCCAGGCCGTTAAAAGTTCTACCCAGCATGTGCTTTGAAAGTGTCACCTGCAGAGGCCGCCCCAGAAAGCGAAGCCTCGTCGTATTTGGGATCAGATCTTCCGTTCCCGCAAAGACTTGAACCAATGCGGCTTGATCGGAAAGAATCCTGACTTGTCCAAGACGAGTCTTGCCTTGATTGTCTTTTATTTCAACAAGGTCGTCATATCCGACGCCGGATGCGTGTTCGACTAAGACAAAAGGGCCCTTTATATTTTTTACTCCAATATGTTCAGGCTGTGCCATGACTACATATCTCCTATCTTTTTGGTGCGTTCAGAAGCGACTCGCTTTAAATGATTGTTAATATTTTTTCTTACATTAAGGAAGCCCTCCTCATCATCAGAAGCCAACTCTCTCAAGTGAGTTATCGCGTTGATAGAGTCATCATCCTTTATGAGTGAGATTGGAATTCCTTTGCGAATCAGCTTCATCGCTTCTGTATGGAAGGTTATAATTATATCCAATATCTCAAATCCCTTTTCAGGGGGAGAATAAGAGTCCTGTGTAAAAGAGTTCTGCTGAAGGTATCCATTTTTTATAAGAAATGCTGTGAAAGCCACAAGTCTTTGGTCATCCGGCAGGACGTCCTCTCCAACGAGTTTGATAATCTGTTGGACTCTGTTGTCTTCCGCAAGGATGTTTCGAGCCGATTCACGCAGCTCTCCCCAGCGCTGATTTACATTAGTACAAAACCATTCATTCAGCTCTTCCGCATATTCGCTGTATGAGTCCATCCAAGAAATAGCGGGGTAGTGGCGCGCATTGGCAAGACTCTTGTCAAGGCCCCAGAAGCAGCGTATAAAGCGTTTTGTATGTCTTGTAACAGGTTCTGTGAAGTCGCCTCCCGGAGGTGAGACTGCTCCTATAACGCTTACACTGCCTGTCTCTCCGCCAAGTGTGATGACTCGTCCGGCTCGTTCGTAGAACTCGGCCAGCCTGCTTGGAAGATATGCCGGGAAGCCTTCCTCCGCGGGAATTTCCTCAAGTCTTCCTGAGAGTTCCCTGAGAGCTTCTGCCCAGCGTGAAGTTGAATCCGCCATAATTGCAACGTCATACCCCATGTCGCGAAAATATTCGGCGATGGTTATGCCGGTATATATTGATGCTTCTCGCGCTGCGACGGGCATGTTAGAAGTGTTGGCTATAAGTATGGTGCGCTCCATTATTGGACGTCCCGTGCGTGGGTCTTCCAAGACAGGGAACTGTTCCAAAACGTCCGTCATCTCGTTTCCTCTTTCGCCGCAGCCTATATATACAACCACCTGTGCATCTCCCCATTTTGCGAGTTGATGCTGTGTTACGGTTTTCCCCGTTCCGAATCCGCCTGGAATACATGCGGTTCCACCCTTTGCAATGGGGAAGAGGCCATCTATGACTCTCTGTCCGGTAATAAACGGTTCATTTGGCAGGAGTCTCTCTCTGTACGGTCTGGGAGTTCTGACCGGCCAACGGCGAATAATAGGAATTGTTATCTCTCTTCCAAATGCGTCTTTGACTTTTGCAACATCTTCTCCCGCTTTGTGTTCTCCGGCCGAGATAATCCAAGTTATTTCTCCTTCAATTCCTGGAGGAGTCATAATTTTATGGAGCAGATTTTCTGTCTCCTGCACAGTGGCTAAGACAGTCCCTGAAGTAATTAAATCTCCAACTTGCACGGTCGGATTTATGTCCCAAGTTTTTTCTCTGTCAATCATGTTGACTGTAGTGCCCGGGTATATGTACATACCCTCACTCTCTAAAAGAGCATCTAGTGGGCGCCCTATGCCGTCGAAAAAGCTCCCTATAAGTCCCGGTCCTGTCTCGATTGAAAGGGGTTCTCCGGTTCCATAGACCTTTTCTTCAAGTTTTAATCCGCTTGTATCCTCATAAACCTGTATCGTGGCTCTGTCTTCTTCCATATTTAGAATTTCGCCCATGAGTTTTTTCTCACCGACACGAACGACTTCGTGCATTGCGAAACTGCGCATGTTTACGGCTTTTATAACAGGCCCATTTATATAGGAGACAGTTCCCACTTTCTGAGGATCTTCATATATTTTCGAGCTCAAATAAATTCCTCCTTAAAGCAGAGGCAGTAACTGTTCTGCAAGTGTATCTGCCATTTCTTGTGCTATATTCTGCCAATCCAAATTGACCTGTCTGCTGTTGTCAGCAGTAGAGATGCGGCATCCGCCCAAAATCGGCGCAGGTTCCCTGTCAAAAGTGAGAGTGACATTTGGGATTATCTTTTTTGTTTTTTCTATAATCTGATCTGCATATCCTGCATCGACTGTTGCAAGGCGAAGGGTTAAAGAGTCAACATCCTTTAAAGACTCAATCGCTTCAACGCACATGCCGGTTAAGATGTCTACATAACTTTTGCTATCTCTTAACTGTACAAGTTTATCCTGTAGCTTATTCAAAGCGTCAGAGAAAACTCTGTTCTGCGTACGCAAAATATCTGTTGCTTTCTCGCGTTCTGCAGACATAATGTGCCTACGTCTGATGACATCAGCCTTTTTATGGGCTTCCTGTATAATCTGGTCAACTTCTTTTTGGAGTTTTTCAGTCTCTCTTGTAAGCCATTCCTCTGTCTCTCTATGAGATTCAGAAAGGAGAGTTTCTTTTTCTCCGTTCGCTTTTTCTAGAATTATGTCTCTTAATGAATTTATTTTATTGTTAGACACTTCTCTCATTACATCTTCACCCCTATTGCTTCTTGAACGTAGCGTGTGAGAAAGTCTGCCCCGCGCTCGGTGCCGAACCTGTCAGGAATTGCTACTACAAGAGGCAGCTCTGCACGTTCACGCAACTGCTGTAAAATTTCTACGGCAAGAGCTGCAGCTTTTTCCGTTATGGCTAGAATCGCAATATCCTTTTGTTTAAGGACTTTTTTAATTGCTTCATCTGCCTCTTCTTCTGTGCGAACAAGACAGCCTTGAATTCCCGCGAGCCTCATGCCTACGAGAGAATCATGGTTGTCGCTCACAAGAAATGCTTTCATTTTTAACCCGGAAGGCGTCCGAGGATAAGCAGAGATATGATAATTCCATAAATTGCTATACCTTCAGCCAAACCTATGTAAATCAGTGTTGTTCCAAGCATTTCAGGCTTCTCGCCTACAAGTCCGAGAGCAGCAGAGCCGACACTTGCGACTGCAAGACCTGCTCCTAAACATGCAATCCCTGTTGATATAGCGGCTGCAAGGAAACCCATTCCAGCGCCGGATCCCAACGGAGCAGCTGCCGCCTGGGCAAATGCCGGACTAGTCGTTAGAGCCAATATTGCTCCGGAAAATACCAATAAAGAAGATATTCCAATACTTGCACCGTATATAGTGCGATTTCCTTTATATCCTTTTTTGTGCATAACGTATCCAATCGTAATCATAGAAACTACAGCCATACAAGAAATTGATAATCCTATCATCTAAAACACCCTTTCATTTTCTAATTTTAAAATTTTATAATTTTTGCTGTTTTCACTATATATTTCATATCTAACTTGAATCGCCTACATATTTAGCACTGTTTCTTTTCCAATTTACCGGCTTAAAGGGAATGCCTCCGCCACTATAAAATTTACTGAAGAATTCATAGTACTGAAGTCGCAGCGTCTGTATAAAGACTATTAAGCCTTCGAGCCCAACTATGAGGATGTTTCCGGCAATAAAGATGATACCCTTCATCACTATTCCGCCCGGGAGATTTTGCACCATTTCGGACAGCATTAAAACTGCAACAGAGAGTCCAACGTGGTTAAGAGCAAAAGCTGCCAGACGCACAAAAGAAGCGGTGTTTGACACAAATGAGAGCAAACTGTGCAAAATTTCAAACACAAGCAGAGCAGTTGACTCTTTCTCTCCCTCCTGCTTGAGGAAAGTTTTTGCCAGAAAGTCTCGGAAAACCATCAAAACTATCATTAGCAATATAGTAATCTTCAAGAAGTTGGATGTAGTAGGTGAAATTATTGTGCCGGACATTTTGAATGCAGCCATTGCAATTATGCTCCAGTATAGAAGGAGCCCTGCAAGTCCTTGCCCATCAAACAACAGTCGCCCGTAATCCCTGTCTCTGTATTGTTTTATCATATTCAAGAAGAGTCCCAAGCTAATCATGAAAACACCTATTGCAATCGCAACTATAATTAAGCGATTTGTGTCGTGCATCGGAGAGAGCCAGAGAGGCTTAATTATGTTCTCTAATCCAAACACGCTTCCGTAAAGAAGCCCAAAAACCATGGAGCTTATGGCAGAGGATTTAAGAACAAAACCGAAAGAACGTTTCATTTTTCCGCTTTTTACCATAAAGAGAGAAGCGAGATAAATCATGAGACCATGTCCAACATCTCCAAACATAAAACCAAAAAATAAGATGAAAGATATAGCCACTATAGGAGATGGATCTATCTCTCCATAAGAGGGGATGCTGTACATGGCAACAATATCTTGGAATGCTCTAAAAAGAAAATTATTTTTAAGCAAAGTCGGGACCCTAATCCCGTGGGAAATTAGATTCTTTGTTTCTTCAATAATTAAAGTAGTGTTGGGAGCCTCAGTTTCGACTGTTTTCTGCACGTTTTCCAACGAAGAATCTGGCAACCAGCCTGATATTAAGAACATGTCACTGACACTGCCTCTTCCCTTGCATACGTCATAAACTCTCTGCATCGTATAAAGCTGTGAGTAAAGATGTTTGTACTCTTCTTTATTCTCGTTAAGAGTGTTGCGTGCGACTCTTTCTAAACTATTTATTGCCTTTCTATGTCCTTCAAGGTGTTTATCAAGGAAAGCCATTGGATCATCTACGTTAAGTTGCTCCGCTATCTCTTTGAGGGGGAACTCCTTGAAGGAGACAGCGTCCAACAGTTTCCTTGCAGAAGGTTCTCTGTCCGGAGTTGTAAGTATCAAAAGCCATTTATTGTCTTTTGTAGTCGTCAATTCATTAACGGCAATTGGAGATTGATCGCTGCTGTCCGCAAGACGCTGGTAGTTGTCATTTGAAACGTAGCCGAAGAAAGGAACTATAAAGTCACTCCCCACTAAATCTGCAGGAGTAAACTCTGTGCCTTTGAGATTCTGCAAAAGAATCTTAGCCGCAGAAAAAGTTTCTTCCTCTTCCAAGAGAGTACTGCGTTTCTCTTTCCAATTTTTTAAAATTTGGGCAATCTGGTCAACACTGTATCTGGCGTTGCTTAATGTAAAGTTTTTATCAATTGTTACGGGAGTTGATTCAGGCAGAGTACCCCCCGCCATCTCCCATATTGATGTTACTTTAGCAAGAAGTTCGTCATAGGGGTTGTCCGTAGCTGTTGTTATCTTGGAGCGCAATTCTCTGTCGTTTACCAAAACGTCAAGAGGCATGGGTTGGAATCCTCCTGACAACAGCATTTCACGTGCCACTGCTCCCATTTCAGAAGCAGGCCCTATCATGGTCAAAGCCACCATTTTCATTACTGCCATATGGGCACACCTCCGTCGGTAATGGGCCTAATCAAATATGCGGCTGATTCGTCGCGGCTATAGCCATATCTAACATTTTCAATTATTCGAATAATATCGTCTACCTCCTGAGTTTTAATCAAAAAGTAAGCCATCGCGGTGTGAAAACCGGGAGCTCCTTTTTGAAAAACAGATAGAGTCATTTTATATTTATAGCGTTCTATAGACGTTTCAAGAGCAAGCTCTTTATCCGGATGATTAAGCGCTTCCGAAAATATATTTGCATATACAGGGAACAGCTGTTCAAGTATTTCTAAATGCTCCTGCCAAGTTTTTCCCTCGGACATCTCGCGCAAGTGATGAAATTTAACTTTATAGCTGACGGAGAGCATCTGGCTCAAAATTTCTTCTATTGTCATATGATAATAAATAGAACATCTGTGAAAATGATAAAGATTTAAGAGATCTAGCCTTAATCCGAAAAGAGGTTCAAGCAAACTTCTCTCAGCAAAAGGCAGTTCATTTAAATTTTTGCATATCTCTGTTTCTACGAGGTTGTCTATGGCCAGCTCCAAAGAGAAAAGGGATTTTTCTCCCCCCATAAGCTTTTTCACTGGCTCTTTTAATACTTTGAAATATTTCGTGTCTTTTAATTTTTCAAGCGCGTCATCAAAGTTTGTAGAATCTATGAGTTCGTAAAATGGGATTTTTGAGCATTCCATATAAGAAAGCTTTTGTTTCATCTCGTCCGGAGTCAATCTTCTTGAACGTATCCAACGAAAGATATTTTTCAATTCTTCCGCTTCGTACCAAGCGAGACAGCTTGTGAAAAGTTTGAACATGGGCCCCGATATATATGGAAGGAAAGCTGTTCCCACTCTACGGACAGTCGTCTTGAGCGCATTTTGCAGATCAACACGATGTACATGGTCAGTAGACAAGCCACTGAGAGCGTCTTTATATCCTTCCGTATCTCTTAGAAAGTTTGAAATCTCTGTCGTAGTTTTTAAATTCAATAAATTCCAGTAGTCGGCAGCAGTCAGAAGACGACTGTATAAAACGTGGGATTTAACACCAACGGCAATTGCTTGTCCGTGTGCGGTGATTGGCAAAATTATATACTTCCTTTATTTATATATTTTTCTGCTATTTCAGAAGCCATAAAATTTATTACCGGGTCAGAATTTTCTTCAAATCTCTTCTGAATTCTGGCACTGTCCTCTTTACTCATTTCATAAATCTGTTTGGCTTCGATGTTTGCAGAGCTCATGGCTGTTTCTACTATGCCTTTGGCTTGCTCTCTTGCACTGTTCATCTGAGATGTACGCTCTTTGGCAAATTTTTCCTGTGTTGAATGGAATAAGCTCTCTGATTCTTTTTTTGAGTCGCTTACGATGCGTTTAGCTTCCGCTTCCGCTCCCAGAAGCACTGCAAGTACTTCATTCAATGTGCTCATCGTTCTACCTCCGCTCTAACTAGCCTAATTTTTCTTGTGCCAACTTCATTCTTATAAAATCGTCTCTTTCTCCCTCTTCAAGAACGTCAGATATAAATCTGATGTCTGCTTTGTTTGAAGGTATGACGATTTTCTCAAGGGCGTTTACCCTTCTATGTGTCTTTCTGATTTGAATGGCAAGCCTATAAACACTGGTCTCTACTTCCGCAAGTCTTGCCACTAGGGACATTACCTTTTTAAACTGCACATAAACAGCGTCCATCGCGCCAGTGGAGCCGTGAAAAGAATAGCTCGGAACTGTTTTTGTATCTATAGGGTCAACATCGGGAATTTCGACTCCCATAATAGAATGCAAGCGAACTGTTATGTCATTTGTTAGGGGGACCGATTCAGAAATGTCTTCAACTGTATCTATTCCGATGGATATATTTGCTTTTTCCAGAGCTCTATAAGCATCTCTAAAAGTTGTTTCCACTTCACTTTGAATCTCCTTTGCCGAATCTATAAAGCGCACTAGCTCTTTCATCAGAACCTGCCTTTTTTGGTCCAAGAGTTCGTGCCCGGATTGTGCCATTTTTAAGGAATGTTTGAGTTTAACAAGATTGCCCCTTGTTGCAGCAAGCTTAGCCATCTAAAATATTCCTCCATTCGTCAAAATTAAAAAAATGTGTTAAAACTATATCTGTTGTTTTTATATTAAAGCAAGCGAAAAAGGCTGATTTGTAAAATACAAGAAAAAGCTGATTATTAAAATGTAAAAAGAAGAATTAGAAAAGCTTAAAAACTAGACTATAACTTTGATATCATACATCTAACAGGGGGAAATGTAAAATGTTTATGCTCTTTATGGGAGAAACAAAAATAGCTGAAATTCCGGGACTATCAGTGGCCGGAGCGAATTTGGAAGTACTGCCTTACACCGCTCCTGCTGACGCGGATTTACTGTTTTTTGAAAGACCGAAAGTAATAGATGCCGTACCGGTGGACCCATTCGGACATCCCACTCCGGCAATCGTGACCAAAGCGGCTATTTTGGAGGGGAAGTTCCCAGTATCTGTGGTTCAGACAGGCGCATCAATTGCACCTGTGGCGCCCTTTTATAAATTAACGGACATTCCTGGAGGAGACTCAAGAAAGGGAGCTGCTGTTTTGAACGTGGAAGAAATTAACAGCAAGGCAACCCAACTGGCAAAAGAAATTGCTAAAGAAAACAAAAGAATTGTTATAGGCGAGTCTATACCAGGAGGAACCACAACAGCTCTCCTTCTGCTCAGAGCTTTAGGCTACAATGGCATGGTATCTTCAGCTGGACCTGTGAACCCCTGTTCGTTGAAAGAGGAGATTTGGAAAGAAGTTTCTTCGCGTTTAGGAATTGAAGTCGGTGGATTAAAAGGCAAGGGGCTTGCCGCAGCAGCTGAAGTCGGAGATCCCATGCAAGTGGGTGTAGCCTCTTTTGTCTCAGCTCTGCCTGACGATGTTGAAGTAATATTGGCGGGAGGTACTCAAATGTCCGCAGTAGCTGCGCTAATAAGAGATATGGGCATAACAAGAAAGATGATGATAGCAACCACAAAATATGTTATTCAAGACGAAACAAACTGCTTTGAAGAATATGCAAAAATGGCAAACGTTGATTATTATGTCGCTCCCTTAGATCTTAGCGGTTCAAAATATACTGGACTCTCAGATTATGAAAAGGGATATGTTAAAGAGGGAGTCGGTATGGGAGGAGCAGTTTGGTATGCGCTTCAGAATGGCGCCACTATGGAAAAAATCGTTGGCAGAGTAGAGCAGCTTTACGAGGGGTTCCTCTCTTAATTTAAACTTATTTAAAATATTTTAGAGCTTGACGACACTCCGTTATGGAGTGTCGTCTTTTTATGGGATTTTTGTGCGATACGAAATGTTAAATATGTAAACGCTCGAAATACGTTTATTTGACAAAGGAGCTATTGAGTATATATAATTTCAAGCACATTGATAGAGGCGTGATTATCATCAGTATCCGGTGGAGGCGGTGGCCGATGAACCCGGGGAAAGGGAGAATCACCGAAGGGCGTGCCAGACATGGTTCGCTGCTGGGACGGGATAGAATATATTCCGGACTCCTGCCGTATTTTATATGGCAGTGGCGCTATCGGTTGCAGCTTTTACTTAAGTTTTGTTGCATCGATAGATGTGATTTTTTTATCGCCGATATCATAGTAAAGCTGCGAAGGAGGACAAAAACATGGCGATATTTAAAGGGTGTGGAGTAGCTCTCGCTACCCCGTTTTTAAGTGACGGAAGCATCGATTTCAAAAGATACGAAGAACTCATCGAATGGCAAATCTCAGAAGGCATTGACGCGATAATATCATGCGGAACTACAGGAGAAGCCTCAACTACCAATGACGAAGAACATATCAAAATAATTAAATTCTGTGTCGATGTGACGGCAGGAAGAGTTCCTGTTATTGCCGGCGTTGGGAGCAACGACACAAGACATGGCATTGATCTTGCAGTAGAGGCTGAAAAAACCGGAGCAGATGCACTGCTTCTGGTAACGCCTTACTACAACAAATGTTCACAAGAGGGACTTATCAGGCATTACAATGTCACAGCTGATTCAGTAAACATTCCGTCTATACTGTATTCCGTTCCCGGAAGAACAGCGGTAAACATTGCGCCTCAGACTGTAAAAGAGCTCGCAAAAAACCCCAAAATAGTGGCGATTAAAGAAGCCAGCGGCAACATCGCGCAAGTTGCAGAAATAGCAAGACTTGTGCCGGAGGGTTTTGGTATTTATTCCGGAAACGACGATATGGTAGTACCCCTTATGTCATTAGGCGGTATAGGATACATTTCCGTTGTTGCTAACGTAGCCCCTGCAGATTCTGTAAAAATGACGAAAAGCTATTTTGACGGAGACATTGAAACAGCCAGAAAACTTCAGTTGGATATGAAGCCTCTTATTGATGCACTTTTTGCCGATGTCAACCCGATCCCGGTCAAAATGGCTCTTTCAATGATGGGAAAATGCTTGCCTGTGTATAGGCTGCCCCTCTGTCCGCCAAGTGAAGCGGTAACGGAGCGAATCAGGCACGAGATGACTGCCTATGGCCTCATATAGAACAGGAGTGTGATTTTATGATTAATGTAATGCTGCATGGCTGCAAAGGAAGAATGGGGCAGGCCATAGAAAAAATAATCGAGAATACCGAAGGAATGAGAGTTGCTTGCGGTGTGGACAAAGCAGTAGACGGAACGGAATCATATCCGGCTTTTACAAAAATATCAGACTGTAATGTGCCGGCAGACGTCGTATTGGACTTTTCCCACTTCAGCGCAATACCATCTCTGCTTGAATATTGCACTGAAAAAAATCTTCCTGTCGTAGTCGCAACGACTTCTCTCGGCAGCGAAGAAGAGGCCGCTGTTATGAATGCTGCTGAGGCTATACCTGTCTTTTATTCATTCAACATGTCTCTTGGCATAAACGTTATTGCGGAACTTTTTTCAACCATAGTTCCCGTTTTGGAAAACGATTTTGACGTTGAAATAATCGACAACCATCATAACAAGAAGAAGGATTCACCCAGCGGAACGGCACTTCTTCTAGCAGATGCCATAAATGCAAACTGCGAGAAAAAGAAAAGATATATATATGGCAGACACACAAAAGAAGACGACAGAACCAGAGATATCATTGGTATACACTCAATAAGAGGCGGCACAACACCCGGAGTGCATACGGTTCTTTTTGCCGGAGATGATGAGTTGATAGAGATCACTCACACAGCTTTGTCACGTAATATTT
>Ga0255341_1004142_pt1 | contig 15499 bp, 16 predicted proteins | sample wastewater_treat_8_FD_192418 | JGI IMG/M metagenome (GOLD analysis project Ga0255341, IMG submission 192418) | Wastewater microbial communities from Lulu Island WWTP, Vancouver, Canada - plant12 | ecosystem: Engineered > WWTP > Wastewater > Unclassified | place: Canada: Vancouver, British...
GTTGCAGACGAACAGGCTCGAGACGGCGTTCTTGTAGGTCTGGAGCTGCTGGAACGCCTTCTTGGTGGTGGCGTTCACGTCGGCCGGGTTCTTGAGCTCGATCACGGCCAGCGGCAGGCCGTTGACAAAACAGACGACGTCCGGCCGCTTGGTCGTCTTGCCTTCCTTGACCGTGAACTGGTTGACGGCGAGCCAGTGGTTGGCGTCGACGTCGTCGAAGTCGACGAGCCATGCCTTGTCGCCAGCGATGCTGCCGTCGGGTCGCGTGTACTCGACGTCGATGCCTTCGACGAGCAGGCGGTGGAAGCGGTGGTTGTTCTCGACGAGGTTCGGCGAGTCCGGGGCGAGGACCCTCTTCATCGCGTCGTCGATCGCCGACGACGGCAGCTGCGGGTTGATGCTCTCGAGAGCGGCGCGCAGGCGCCGCGAGAGGACGACTTCGGTGAAGTCGTCCCGCTCGGCGCCCAGCCTCTCCGGCTCGACGTCCGGACCGAAGGCGGTCACGTAGCCCAGCTGTGCCAGCCAGGCCAACATCGCCTCCTCGACGTGCGACTCGATCATGGCCGCACCTGTCACTCGACGACCTTCTTCCACACTGCGGCTCTGCCCCGCCCGGAGCACTCCAGCTCGCCGTTGCGCTGCAGGTCCGCCAGCACCCTGTTGATGGTCGGCCGGGGGATGCCGGGGCAAGCGTCGACGACGTCACCCACCTTGAACGTGCCGGGAAGGCGCCGCACGCAGTCCTCCACCAGTCGGGCCTTCGCGCCACGAGCAGTGGACAACGCCGCGACACGAGCCTCGAGCTCTTTGTACGAGGCCACGAGCACCCCGAGGAAGTAATCGAGCCACGGAGACAGGTCGTGACGGCTTTCGTGCCAGCCCTGAGATGAGCGCCGAAGCGCCTCGTAGTAGGTCTCTTTGGACTGCTCGATGATCTTCTCGAGACTCACATAACGGCCGACCTCGTATCCCTCCTGGTAGAGCAGAAGCAGGGTGAGCAGGCGCGCCATCCTCCCGTTCCCATCCAGGAACGGGTGGATGCAGAGGAAGTCCAGCGTGAACGCGGCGATGAGGACGACCGGGTCGATCTCGCCGGTCGCCTCTGCGTCCCGGTAACGCGCCACGAGATCCCCCAGGGCTTCAGACGTGAGACAGGCGGGGACCGGCTTGAAGCGCACTGACGATGAGCCGTCCGGGAGGATCTCAACGATGTCGTTGTCCACGGACTTCCAGCGCCCTCCTATGCCGGATGCGTAAGCGTAGAGGTCGCGATGGAACTGCAGGATCACGCTCGTGCTCAGCGTGATGTCGGACCAGTTCGCGTGGATGGTCGCGAGCACGTCGCGGTAGCCCGCGATCTCGCGCTCCGATCTGCTCTGGGGCGTCGTCTTCTCGGCCACGAGCTCCCGGATGCGCCCAGGTGGCGCCACGACCCCCTCGATGCGGTTGGATGACTCAGTGCTCTGAATGACGGCGATGTTCTTGAGGCTCTCCAGTAACGCCGGGAACTGGCGGTAGAGAGCCTGCCGCCCCTTGGATTCGCTGATTGCACGCAGAGCGCCCACATCCGCGTGACTGAAGGAGAAGCGTTCCAGATAGCCGGGATCGAAAGACCCTCTGTGAGCTCCAGCCGCCATGCCGTGAATTTATCACGAAGACAGTGAAACGAGTAGTTCTACAGGGGGTGATGAGATGGATCGCTCGGGTGAAACGTCATCCTTGACCCGCCCCTGGAGCCCAACTAGCGTCGCGGCAACAATGAACCCCAGCCGCATCAGGCACCCGACTCACATCAGGCCTCGCCCTGCGCGGAGGAGACCTCGATCGCCGTATGACCAAGCTCTCTGCCGTCCACAGAGCAGCGGATGACGTGGCGCCCCGCCGCACCGAACTGCGGCTGCGCGGGCACGGTGATCTGGAAGCGCTGCGGCGTCCCGGCACGCAGGCCCGGCGGTCGCCCCACTTCAAACTCACCGCCGACGAGCCGCGCTACCTCATCGCCATCTGCGTCCACTACATCGACACTGAACCCAAGCTTGCGATTGGCCATGCTCCACGGAACGTCGATGCCGACCGCTACGGCGAACGGAACGGCGGGCGGACCGGGCAGTCGCGGCACCTTCAGCCTGTCCCAGCCGCCACCGAGGAGATAGAGCTTGCCGTTCACGACGTCCGCGGCATCGGCCACCAGCAGGTAGTCCAGGGAGATGATGTCCGGGTCGCTCATGGTTTGACCTTCTACTGTCGATGTCATACTGTGTACGACACATCATACACGCGACACCGAGACTGACAAGTGGCCGTCGAGGTCCGCGCCCTCAGCTGGAATGATGAGGCCGAAGCGCACATCGCCGAGCATGGCGTGACCCCGCGAGAGGTCAATCAGATGGTCGAGAACCCTCACATCATCGTGCGCAACCGGAAGAGGAGACGAGTTCCAGTGCTCCTGATCGGTCGCACGCACGGCGGACGGGTGCTCTCTGTGCCTCTGGCGAAGACACGCGACCCGGGAGTCTGGCGGCCCATCACCGCGTTCCCTGCGACTGAGGCCCAGGCCGCACTTCTCGACAAGCACTCCTGAGGGGCGAACATGGCGAGGAAACACGACAGCGAAAGCGACTACGAGATCATCGGCGCCGGCAGCGGCGCGAAGCCGGGCGGCGTCGTCTCGGTTCGACTCAAGCCGGATGAGATGGAGTTGCTGGTTGCTCTCTCTGAGGTCAGCGGGCGCACGCTCTCGGAGACCCTCCGGCTGGGCCTGCGCTGCCTCGCCGACAAGCCTGCGCAGGCTGCCCGTTCGGGTGTTCTGGGGCTCCGCCTGGACACGCACACCTCGAAGGCCGTGTCCCCACTTCCCGGCCAGCCTCAGGAGCGGAGCGAGTCGTCCCCTATACGTGTCACGCTGGTCCTCACGTAGGCCGAGAGGGCTGCTTCCTCCGTGAGGCGGCGGCGTTCAGCCTTCTTCCCCGCCGTCGGCGTCGGCGACGTCGACCCGGACGCCGTGAGTTTCGCGTCCTGCCACTGCGCGTAGGTCTCGCCGGTCGTCTCCAGTTGCCAGTTCTTGCGCCAGTTCGAGGCTCGCGCCATGGTCACTGACGGAGCGGCGCTGGGGCTGTTGAAGGCGACATCTTAACTGAACACGAGACAGGTCGGGTCATCGCCCTCGACAAGTGAGTTGTCGGCGACGAGCTTCTCCCGAAGTGCTGTGTAGGACTTCCAGGAAGGCACACCCCGCTTGCTGGCCGTCGAGCCCAGGAAGACGACGAACTGGCCGTCAATCTCCTGCGCCCGTGCAGACACGCCGACCTTGTTGAGCACGAAGATAGGGGACGCCTCCTTAGCCGGCGTGGCGCCGGCGGAGGTCGGATTTGTGACGGAGCAGCCGCTTGAGGAGGTTGTCGCCCTCGCCTATGTAGGCAGACGTTCGCGACGGGTCGTCCGGGTCGGGTCCAGCGAGCAGGTAGACGCCGGTGCGCCGGGCCTCCTCCCTCTTGCTGAGCTGGTCGAGCTGGGAGCGCGGGGCGACCAGCGCCTTGCCGGTCCAGTTGCTGATCTCGGCGAGGAAGAAAGGGATAGTCTTGCCGCTGATAGTGCCCTCACCGTTGTGCGCATGTCTCACGAGTTATGACTTCGTCGCGAGGCTGGGTCATAAGTGCAGATGGGGGCCCGGGAGATACTGTCTGGCCTTCCGCTCGCCGTGACGCACGAGCCGATTTCCCTCGGTCCATTGCGTGAGTAGCACGAGTGCCTGACGGCGATGATACCGAGCCTGTCCCTCACGTCCGCGTTCTTGATGAATCCATTCGCGCGCAGCGGAGCGAGAAGCGGCTCCAGATCCTCGGGAACAGCTGAAGGAGCCGCAGTCTCCAGGACTCGATAGACGCGCCCTCCCTTCTTCTCGCCGACCGTCAGCCCACGCCGGATCAGGTCCTTGATGTCGCGAAAGGCGCCGTCGAGGTCGAAGTCGGGAGGATTGCAGGCTGCGCCCCATGAGCGGGTCACGCGCGGCGTAGACGGGAGCAGCCGTCCCGCCGGCAGTCCGAAAACCCACGTGCCGGAGCAGTGATCGCGGCCAGCGCCTTGACAGTGCACGGGCTGGAACCTATCTTTGGTCGTGAGGCCGGGAGCTGCGAAGCGGACCCCGGCCTCCTTCTTTGGGCAGGATCACCAGCCCCGCTCCTTCGATGTGACCATCGGGCGAGCGCCTGAACTTGGAACGGATGACCTCGAAGTCCTCATGTGTCGGCTTCCCCAGGACCGCTCGTGCGATCGGGCTCACAACCAGGTCAGCGAGTTGAAGCCCGATCTCGTCCGGACCCTTGCTGCGCAGTTCGAGCTTCTGGATGCGTCGGTTGATCGTGACCGGGCGCACGTACGCGGTGCCACCGAGACGCAGGGCGTCCCAAGCCACCGCAAGAGCTCGATCGAGCTGCCGACCGCGGCGTTCCACGACGATCCGGCCGCGTTCGGGCGGTCGACCGATTTCGAAGCAGAAACGCTCGACCACCACGCCCAGGCTCAGCATGTAGGGATCCACCGCGAGTGGCCCGTACCGCTCCATGTGAGCGGCCTTGCGGATCGCGCAGGCGACCACCTTGAGTTCGAGCGAGGCTACAAGCGCATTGAGACCGGAGTAGAACTGGTGACGGACGGCACCGTCACGCAGCGCCTCGAAGCCGTTGCGCGCTCGGCTGATGTCGGCGGTGTGCAGTGTGACGTCCCGTTCACCGAAGAAGCGGGTCCTGAAAGTGCGCACGGCAGCATCAACGGTCGCCAGCCGTGCATCGCCGTCGATGATGACTCCGCCGAGCACGAACACAGGGTAGTCTGGGTCGACGACGTGAAGGTTGTGGCTGCCGGACTCGTCGAGGAAGAGGTGCTTCACGCCGCCGATGGTAGCGCCCACTACCGCCTGTGGGCAGAGTGACAATCGCTACATGGCAGAGGAAGAACCGAGGACGTTGTCGCCCTCGCCGATGTAGGCAGACGTTCGCGACGGGTCGTCCGGGTCGGGTCCGACGAGCAGGTAGACGCCGGTGCGCCGGGACTCCTCCCTCTTGCCGAGCTGGTCGAGCTGGGAGCGCGGAGCGACCAGCACCTCGCCGGTCCAGTTGCTGATCTCGGCGAGGAGGACGCCGGTGGGTTCGCCGTCGGCGAGGAAGATGCGGATGGTCTTGACCGCCATGGTACCGAGCTCGTGTCGACGCGCGACGATGTCGCCAACCATGCTCATCGCGTGTCGAACCATCGCGCCAATTCCTGACGAGACGTCAACTTGCGTGCGCCGCGGTGGAGCAACGCTCTCAGGAGGCTGCGCTTCGTGATGAGACGGACCGACCCTAAGTCCTCGGGGCCAAGATTGAATGATCCGTCGTGAATCACGTCGGACCGAAGCTTGTACAACCGCCCCACTTCGTCGTGAAGGCTGCCTCGATCCGAGGCCTTTCGGCCCAACAGGTGCGAGACCCTGATTTGGAGTACGTTCTTGATGTGTTGCGAATTCGTTGGGGCGCACAGAGCCTCAAGCGCAATGACGTACTGCAGGAATGCCCGCTCCGAGACTGGCTCCACGGAGGCCCGCCCAGCCCAGCGCAGTGAGGTCAGAAGGAGCTTTGAGACCTCGGACTGCGGAGACTGCCTCATCGAGGCGTGGATTCGCGCCAAGGCGCGTCGAAGTTGCGGAATGGCCCGCAGCCGCTGAATCGAGAAACCATCCAATGGCCCTTTGAGTGAGTTGGGAATGGTCAGCGTCCCGTCGTCACAGACCAAGACGCCCGTTGTAGCCTGTCTCCCCGCCTCCCCAGCAAGGTACAGCCAGGCTGGGTGGTTCGGGATGAGGTCAGCAAAGAAATTGAGGATGTCGATCGTGGCTCGAACCTCCAGCCAGGCAAGACTCTCGGCTGACTCGCTGTCGCGAGCCGCCACTTCAACGCGGGCCACAGGACGCCTCGCGATGCCCTCGTCAGAGACGATTGCGAGAACCTGACGCCTCTGTCTCTTCTCCTCGACGGTCAGAGAAGCGTCGCGAGGAAGAACCAGTCTGCGCATGCGAGGCTCGGCCATCACAAGCAACTGAACGCCGCCCAGCGTCATCGGCAAGCCGTCCGGGCTCAGGCTCTCTACTGGAATGAAGCACGTGTAGGACGCACTCGGCTCGATGAGCTTGCGGTGAAGCTCCTGCAGCGCTGTCTTCAGGCGCTGCTCACACGCGGCCATATCCTGCGTGGCAGCCCCCAGATCCATGGTCTGAAACAGCGCATCCTGCACGAAGGTTGCGAGGGTCTTCCTCGAGATGTCGCCATTTGCGCCGTAGTCTCTTGCGAGTTGCGCAGCAACCTCTGCGTACGCCTTGGCCTCCTCCCCGTCGAGTGCAATGAAGCCCTGACCCCTGCGCGAGAACCAGGGACCGTCGAGGCTCGGCGTTTCCTCCGATGCGGCGCGTACGCACACGCCGCGAATGAAGTCGGCCACGTGGGTCAGCGAAGGCACAGCCGCGAATCCATCAGAGTTCGGTCCCGATGCCATCAGCGCCAGCAACAACGGCCTGGTTCGTCAACGAGAGACCACTACGAGCGCGCAATCGCCCGTCCAGAAGCCGCGGCAGGAGGGCGTCACGCATGTCGACCAGAGTCTCATTCTCACGGACGTTGCCTACAACTCGCTGATGCAAGCCGTCAGCGACGGCGGTGAACCGATCGACCAGTGACGGTGGCGGCACCAACACGGGCAGTGGCCGGAAGTTCCGCTTGCTAATCTCGAGGAAGGTCGTCCCGTTGGCGTTCCCTCGAATGGACTCCATGCTGGATCGAGCCCAGTGCAGGACGTAGTGACCGGAGAGCGCGCCCTGACATCTCATAGCGATGAAGCCCTGATTGACGCAGACGGGAACCTCGTTCAGGGCCAAGTACCCGATAGGAGCGCGTGACGACATCAGGACCACGCCGGGCTCTAGCACACCAGAGCTGATCGTGGCGGCACCTGCCTCAGTGATCAACCGTTCTGTGTGCAACAGCACAGGGGCGGAGAGCCCAGCCAGGTCCTTCGGCGTTGCGAACGCTATCGCCCCATTCCAGTAAGCCTCGTTCGCAGTGCTCGGAGTCGAGCCCCCGACCGCCTGCACCTCTTGACCAATCTCGGAGACCCGCCAGCCCTCGGGAATCGGTCCCAGAATCGAGGCGACAAGCGTCGAAGGGAAGAGGGCGGCCAGGGAGCGCGGTAGACCGAGTTGGCCGCCCGTCGTGCCCTCCATCTTCTTCCGCACGGGGTCGAAGTCGACGAACCACGACCTGAAGATGGCGCGCGCGACCGACTCCAGGGTTTGGTTCATGCGGCGGTTGAGCTCAATCTTGTCGTCGAGGGAGCCGAGGATGCTCGCGATGCGGTGCTGCTCTGGAAGTGGCGGAAGAAGGAAGGGGACCGCAGAGAGGATGGCCGTGTTGAGGTTCGGCATGGTGGCACCAACGGCGCGCTGAGTAATCCAGGCGCGCACAGCCGGATGCGCCAAGTAGAACGCGGCGAACGCTGGGTCAACAACGCCAGTGCCAAGACGGACGCGAAGACATCCGGTACCGCAGAGCCAGCCATCCTGCTCATCACGGATGAGTGCTCGGCGTTCAACGTCGCCGCGTCGGCTGTACACGATGTCACCCGGGCGCACGAGGTAGCGATCGAGACGCCGAGCATCGGCTTCTGAGATGCGTGCGATGCCGTCGGCAACAACCCGGTTGTCGCCGATGTTCTGCGGCATGATTGACGGGATGCCGGCGGACACGTAGTCCGATGCATGCAGTTGGCTCCCGAACGGCCCTGTTTGGATATCGCCACCACCGCGCTCGCAGACGCCGCCGAGCGTCGTTAGCTCCCAGCCAGCAGGCACGGTGCCCGTGAGCGTCTCAGGCATCGAATCCCGAATCCGCCAGATTCGCTCTGATCTTCGCCTCCAGCCGCCGCCCCTCCGCAAACTGCTCGGCGAGCTCCGCCGTCAGGCGCTTCATCTTCTCGTCGAAGGGCTCGTCGTCTTCGTCGCTCGCGGCGGCGCCGACGTAGCGACCGGGCGTCAGCACGAAGCCATGCTCGGCGATCTGCTCGGTCGTCGCGCTCTTGCAGAAGCCGGGGACGTCGGCGTAGCTGGACGTCCCCGGCTCGTTCTCGGGCGCGGCCGCCGCAGGCTCGCCGCGCCATGTGTGATATGTCCCGGCGATGCGCGCGATGTCCTCGTCGGTCAGCTCGCGGTGCGTGCGGTCGACCATTGCGCCCATCTGGCGCGCGTCGATGAAGAGGGTCTGGCCGCGGCGGTCCCGGCAGGGACCCCCGCTCCCCGGGCCGTCGCTCTTGTCGCGCGCCAGCAACCGCGCCGTGCGTTCGGAATGCACGCGTGCATTACGCGTGCGTTTCCGTGCATTTGCACGGCTCACTCCGGACCTCTTCTGTAGCCGGCTCCGCGGCCTCGCCGTTTGTCTGGGACGAGGAGCTTCCGGCCGGCCAGCCGAGCGAGCAAGCGGTATGCCTGTGGACCGGTGAGCCGACACAGCTCTGCTGCCTCGCTCCGTGTGATCCGGCCGTGGGTGTCGACGTATTGCAGCACCATCTGTTCCTGCTGCAGCGGCTCGAAGTCCCGTCGGCGCACGTAGGCGGCCTTCTCCCCCAGCGCGCGATACGCAGCGGCCGAGAGATGCCACGTCCGGCCCTTCGTCTTGCCGTGACTCTCAACGAGCCCCGCCTGCTCCAGCCGGTGGAGGGTCGCGCGGGCTTCTGCCTCAGGCTTCTGGACCAACTGAGCCGCCTGGGCAGTCTCCACTCTGCGCTCCTGCCACAAGGCGTTCAGAATGAGCAGTTCGTCAAGCGTCAGAGCCTTACCACCCTGCGCCTCCGTGACCAGCACACGCACGAATCGCAAGTTGGCCTCACCGCCCGGAAGCACCACGGTGACCCCCGCATCGTCGCTGCGGGCGTACGACGGAGCCGGCCGACCGTTGCGGAGCTGCTCGTAGAAGATGGTGTCGATGCCGCGCGCCGTCCGTTCCACGATGCCGGCACGCTTGAACGCGTCGGCGAGAAGGGGGTTGCGTGGTCGCGGAGCCGTCACGAGCAGGTTGTCCAGTCTCACGCCCTCTGGGAAGCCGCCGGGACTGCTGATCTCGATACGATCTGCGTGCCACTGGAAGTGAATCGCCCCGAGACGCTGGTAGTCCCGATGGATGAGGGCGTTGGCCAGCGCCTCGCGGAGCGCTCGCTCGGAGTAGTCGGGCACGCCCACGCGCAGCAGACCCACCATCACCTCCTGCTCACGATTCCGAGCACGGATGCGAGTCTCGACCTCCTCCATCACTCGGAGAAGTGGCCAGCGGAAGAAGTCGTTGACCTCGACGTTCAGCCCCCGCAGGACCTGGAAGGCCACGTCGCAGCTTGGCACGTGGCGGCGAAGCGCCTCCTCTTTGCCGAAGAGCAGGAGCGCCGCGAGACGCACGCTGCGCACGTCTCCATTCGAGTCGACGACGTTGACAGCCTTCGCGAGTTCGAGATCTGTCAGATCGAGCAGGGACTCATCGCTGCGCCCGCGTCGTTCGCGGATGCTCCGGCGAAAGCGTTCCAGCTCCAGGGGATCCAGAGCATCCCAGCCCGCTCCGAGCACCACCTGCGCGGAGGGGTCGAGCAACCCCCTGTCCGACTGCAGTGACTGAAGCGCGTAGCCGTCCATCGGTACACACGCGGGTCTGCCGTCGCCGCCGAGCGCGCGCCGCAGGAACACCCCATCGCTGGTGCAGACGGGCTGCTGCTGGACTGGGATCTCAATCACGATCACCGAGTGACCGCTCACTTCCACGACGCCGACCGCGCAAGCCAGTGGCGGCCGTGTTCGGCCGGCAATCAGCGCGGACAGCCTGCCCGCGTCCGTATCATTCCCGTGTCGTGGGCGGGCACCGGTGATCCGCCCATCGTCCTCGACGCCGATCAGCAGCCAGGCAGACGCGTGCCCAAGGCGGTTGGCGAGACACACCACCGCCTCGACCAGATCGCGGTCGTTCAGCGGCGCGTGCTGTTCACCCTTGAACTCCACGTCCAGCTTCTCGCCAGAGGAGATGAGCGTGGTCAGGCTCTTCGCATCTATCATCTCGACGGCTCCGGCCAGTAACCGAGCGCGCGCAGATTGGCGACGATAGCTGCGTCGAGTCGCCTGGCCTCGTCTTGCTGCTCGGCGAGCTCCGCCATCAGGCGCTTCATCTTCTCGTCGAACGGCTCATCGTCCTCGTCGCCGACGGCGGCCCCCACATAGCGGCCGGGCGTGAGCACGAAGCCGTGCTCGGCGATCTGCTCGGTGGTCGCGCTCTTGCAGAAGCCGGGCACGTCGGCGTAGTCGGACGTCACCGGCTCGCCGTCGGCACTCGGCTCGCCTTCAGGCGCGGCCGCCGCAGGCTCGCCGCGCCAGGCGTGGTAGGCGCCGGCGATGCGGCCGATGTCCTCGTCGGTCAGCTCGCGGTGCGTGCGGTCGACCATCGCGCCCATCTGGCGCGCGTCGATGAAGAGGGTATGGCCGCGGCGGTCCCGGCAGGGACCGCCGCTCCCCGGACCGTCGCTCTTGTCGCGCGCCAGGAACCACAGGCACACGGGGATCTGCGTCGTGTAGAAGAGCTGGCCCGGCAGGGCGATCATGCAGTCGACGAGGTCGGCCTCCACGAGGGCCTTGCGGATCTCCCCCTCTCCGCTCTGCTGCGAGCTCATCGAGCCGTTGGCGAGCACGAAACCGGCCACGCCCTGTGGCGCCAGGTGGTGCACCATGTGCTGCACCCAGGCGAAGTTGGCGTTGCCCGGCGGCGGCGCGCCGTACCTCCAGCGCACGTCGTCGCGCAGTCGGTCCCCTCCCCAGTCGCTCACATTGAACGGCGGGTTGGCGAGTATGAAGTCGGCTTTCAGGTCCTTGTGCAGGTCGTTGTGGAAGGTGTCGGCGTTGTGCGGCCCGAGGTCGCCCTCGAGCCCGCGGATGGCGAGGTTCATCTTGGCCAGGCGCCAGGTGGTGGGATTGCTCTCCTGCCCGTAGATGGCGATGTCGCCGCGGCGGCCGCCGTGCTCCTCCACGAAGCGTTCGCTCTGCACGAACATGCCGCCCGAGCCGCAGCAGGGGTCGTACACACGACCCTTGAACGGCTCGAGCATCTCGACCAGCAGCTTGACCACGCAGCGCGCCGTGTAGAACTCGCCGCCGCCCTTGCCCTCGGCGCTGGCGAAACGGCCGAGGAAGTACTCGTAGACGCGGCCGAGCAGGTCCTTCGACCGGCTCTCGGCGTCGCCCATGGCGATGGTGCCGATGAGGTCGATGAGCTCGCCGAGCTGCGTCTTGTCGATGTCGGGGCGCGCGTAGTTCTTACTGAGCACGCCCTTGAGCTGCGGGTTCTCGCGCTCGATCGCCACCATGGCGTCGTCGATGAGCTTGCCGATCTCGGGCTGCTTGGCGTTCGCCTGCAGGTGGCTCCAGCGCGCCTCGCGCGGCACCCAGAAGACGTTCTCGGCGAGGTACTCGTCGCGGTCCTCGGGGTCGATGCCGCTCTCGCCGGGGCCGCCGTCCGCCAGGCTCCGGGCGGCCTCCTCCTCGTGCTCGGCCACGAGCGCCGCGTGCTTCTCCTCGAACGCATCCGAGATGTATTTGAGGAAGATGAGGCCGAGCGCCACGTGCTTGTACTCGGCCGGGTCCATGTGGCCCCGCATCTTGTCGGCCGCGGCCCAGAGCTTCTGCTCGAAGCCGAGCGGCTCGCTGGCGTTGGTCCTCTTACTCCTCCCCACCCGGTCCCCCCTCGCCCTTCACGACGCCGACGAACCAATCCAGGACGTCCAGGAACTGCCGGAGGCGTCCCTCATCGGCCAGCAACGGGAGCGGTATCGACGGCTCGCCGCCGAGTCTCTCGACGGGGATGTCCACGCCGTCGATCTGATTCAACTTCCGGCGCATCTCGTCGCGTTTCGCTTCGTCGTTGAAGATGGGCTTCGCCTTGATGTAGTCGTAGCCGATCGCAACCGTGCCGTCCGAGAAGACGACCACTGGCTGATACCAGAGGTCGGCGCCTGCCGAGATCCACGGGACGAAGGCTCCGGTCACTGCGCCGCTCCCGTAGACCATTCGATGCCCGCGCTGGTTCGCCCAATCGAAGATGGCGCGCGCAGCGGGAACGCCCGCAGAGCACTTCGCGGCGAGATCCTCGAAGAACAGCTGCTCGTTCCATCTGGTGGGCTTGTAGTCACTTCCCTTCCTCGCTTTGGCGCTCTCCGTCTGCCCGTACACTCGCGGAACCAGAGTGGAAAGACCCCCGCCCGTGTAGTGCTTGATCTCGACGGCGAGGACCTCCGCCGGGTCCATCTGCGCATTCAGGAACTCCACCGTCTGACGCAGCTCCCTTGGGATGGCATCGCTGACGAACAGCAATCTGATCTTCCCTGCCTGCAGATTGGTGTGGGCGGACTCCCAGAACGTCTCCGGGTCCACGTCGTCTCCAAGCTTCGCGGCAAGCTCCGCCTCGGGATTGAGACTCTCCGTCTGGCAGCGCTCCTTGTACTGGCCGTACAGACCCCTTACGGGGCCAAGCGCCACGGCGCCGGCGGCGTAGCCGAGGAGCTGCCCGACAACCGAACGCCTGATCTCCGAGTTCGTGCTCTGCTTGACCTCGACGAGGGTGGGTATCGCGTCCTGGTCGATGAAGAGATGGTCGACGGCGAACCAGCTCGACCCGCCTTCTTCCGACGGCAGCCCTGCTTCACGCGAGATCAGCAGCCACTTCCGAGGCTTCCGGCTGTCGATCTGCTCGCCGGCGAGCAGATCCGGATACTTGGCGAGCAGCTCCTGAAGGCGGTCCTCGCTCGCATACGGCCGCTCGGTCATCTCGACCAGCGTGTCGTCGTCGCGCAACACGAAGACTCCATCAGGCACGTGGACCTCCTCCCGACGCTCCCCTGTTCACGCCGCGCGGACTCATTGCTGTTCCTTGTGCATGCTGCCTCCACAATGGGGTCCGCCGGCATTGTAACCCGTGCTCCAGACGCCACTGCAGGTGACTGATTTCCGCGTTCACTGCGGGTCCATCTCTCCGCGCCGCACCCTGACGACATGGACGGCGAGCCAGTCCGGACTGTTCGGCGGGAGCTGAGTCGCCGCAGACCTGCAGGCGGCCGTGCCCGCCGCGGGCGTCGGCGGACCCCCGGCCCGCTGCTCGCGAAGTCCTCGGCAGCTGCCACGCGGCTGCCCTGGCCTGACCACGGCCGACGCCGAGTCCATTTCCGGTAGTATGGATGATGTGAGAGGCCCGCCCACGTGCGTGGGTCCGCCGCTTGGTGCGCCGAGACAGCGGAGAGGAGCAGGTGAGCCGTCGTCCCGTCATCCTCCTGGTCGCCGTCGGCATCGGTCTGATCTGCGCCCTGGGCGCGGTCGCCGTGGCCACGCGTGGGCCGGAGCGCTCCTCGCCCGACTCGGCATCCGCCCTCCCGCCCGACATGCCGGTCATCACGCCCGTCGCCGCGCCGTCACCCGGTGATGTAGCGCCGCCGGTCACGGAGGCCGACGGGGCCGGAACACGCTGGCGCAACCGCGCTGCGGTCGTGAGGTTCGCGGCCGTCGACGACGCGTCGGGCGTCGCCGCCACCGTCTGGCGCGTCGATTCCGGCCAGTGGCGCATCGGCGACAAGGTCGTGGTCAAGGCGCCGAAGGACCACTCCAACGACGGCGAGCACGTGGTGGAGTTCTATTCGGTCGACAACGCGCTCAACGCCGAGGCGCCCAGATCGGTCACGGTCAGGATCGACACGCGGCCGCCACGCTTCACCTGGAAGAGCGTCTCTCCGGCCATCGTTCGCGGCGTCGAACCGGTGCAGTGCCGGTTCACGATCGGCGAGCCGACAGGTTTCGTGAAGCTCTCGTACACGATCACCGACCAGTACGGCTACACGGCGGTCCGGAAACAAGGTCTGAAGCGTCACGCGGGACCCTGCAGCGTCAAGGCGCCGTCGCGGTACAAGAGCGGCAAAGGGCTCACGCCAGGCGTGTACCGCATCGTGTTCACGCTCAGGGATGAGGCGGGCAACGTCACCGTCTCCGCGCCACGGTCGTTCCGCGACCAACGGGTCGTGAAGGGCGCGGTCTGGTATCGCGTCAACGGGGTGGGCAGACTCGTGGCGCTGACCTTCGACGACGGAGGGTCCGCTCCGTGGCGCAGCATCCTCAACACGTTCAGAAGCTACCGGATGCACGGCACCTTCTTCCCGCTCGGCTCGTACGTGGCCGCGGATCCGGCCCTGGCGCGGCGCTGCGTGCGCGAGGGCCACGGGATCGGCACGCATGGCTGGACGCATGCGTTGATGACACACCAGACCGCGGGTCAGATCCAGAGTGAGTGGGCCCGTTCCGCCGCGGCCTGGTGGAAGGCGACGGGGTGTTCTCCGATGCCGTACTGCAGGCCGCCGTACGGCGCCTTCAACGCGGCGACGATCCGCGCCTCGGCGGCGGCCGGCTATTGCCGCGTGATCCTCTGGGACGTGGATCCGCAGGACTGGTCGCAACCAGGCGCCGGTGTGATCGCGTCCCGCGTCCTCTCCCATGTGCGCCCCGGCTCGATCGTCTGCATGCATCTGACGCCCCAGACGGCGGCGGCCCTGCCGGCGATCCTCAGGGGACTGCGGGCGCGGGGGTTCAAGTGCGTCAGCCTGCCGGAGCTGTTCCGCGCCGCCGGCCGTCGGTGACCGCGGCGCGCTCCTGACCGGCGCCGCCGTTCACGGTGGCGTCGCAGAGCCCGAGGCGTCGCCGGAGTGCTCGTCCACCACGGCGAGGAAGGCGTCGCCGTATCGTTCCAGCTTGGTCTTGCCGACGCCGCCGATCTCGAGGAGCTCCTCGTGCGTACGGGGACGGCGCGCCGCCATCTCCGTCAGGGTGGCGTCGCTGAACACGACGTAGGCGGGCACGTTCTGCTCGTCGGCGAGACGCTTGCGCAGGCGGCGGAGCGCCTCGAACAACTCCTCGTCCACCGGGCGCTCCGCCGGCCCGGCGCCCCCGCGCTGGCGGCCGGCGCGCGCTCGCCGCGACCGGGTCGGAACGCGCGTGCGCGGGACGGCGAGCACGAGCGTCTCCTCGCCGCGCAGCAGCGGGCGCGCCGCTGCGGTGAGCCGCAGCGCCGAGTACCGCGCGATGTCCTGGGAGAGGTAGCCGCGATGGATGAGCTGCCGGATGAGGCTCTGCCAGTGCTCGCGGCTGTGCGCGGCGCCGATGCCGAAGGTGCTGAGCGTGTCGTGCCCGCGGCTGAGGGTCTTCTCGTTCTCCGCGCCGCGCAGGACGTCGATCACGTGCCCGATGCCGTAGCCGAAGCCGTCGCGCTCGTGCAGGCGGTAGACGCAGCTGAGCGCCATCCGCGCCTGCTCGGTGGCGTCGAACGTCTGCGGCGGGTCGAGGCAGATGTCGCAGTTGCCGCACGGAGCCGGATACGGCTCGCCGAAGTAGCCGAGCAGCGCCTCACGGCGGCAGGTGAGTCCG
>Ga0255341_1004145_pt1 | contig 15489 bp, 20 predicted proteins | sample wastewater_treat_8_FD_192418 | JGI IMG/M metagenome (GOLD analysis project Ga0255341, IMG submission 192418) | Wastewater microbial communities from Lulu Island WWTP, Vancouver, Canada - plant12 | ecosystem: Engineered > WWTP > Wastewater > Unclassified | place: Canada: Vancouver, British...
ACACCAGGCAGTGCTTTTTAAAAGTCCACAAGCGCGCCGATTCCGGAAGCCTCCTTTCTCAAACATCAAGCCCCTGCTGTCATTCACTTTCATTCGCTCACCGCATTGCTCGCAGACGGAAGAAATCGCGGGAAAGACAACGTTTTGTGGGAAAGAGAACAAATGAAGAAACGATTGATCCAACCAGAAACAAAAATTAAATCGAAAGGAGGTTCCTTATGCCCGCAAGAAAATTGAAAGAATATTTGGACAGTCAGGCCGTTAAGTACATCAAAATTGCCCATTCACCGGCCTATACGGCCCGGGAAATTGCCCAGTCCCTGCACATCAAGGGGAGCATGGTGGCAAAGACCGTCATTGTTGTGATTGAGGGAAAGATGGCCATGGCGGTTCTCCCGGCCAATCACTCCATCAACTTTGACCATTTTCGCAAGGCCATCGGCGATAAGGAGATCCATCTTGCCACAGAGGGTCAGTTCAAGGGACTGTTCCCGGATTGCGAAGTCGGCGCCATGCCTCCTTTCGGGAATCTATACGACATGGAGGTTTACGTGGACGAGCGTTTACGGGAAGATGAGGATATTTTTTTCAACGCCTGCTCCCATTCGGAACTGGTGCGGATGTCGTACCAGGATTTTGAAAGGCTCGTAAACCCCAGTGTGATCAGACTTATCTGATGCCGGTTTTTTTCGTTTAATCCGGTGTAACAGCCGGAAAAGCAAAACGCCGCCGGAAGTGTCGGCGACCGAATTTCAAGAAAGGAGAGCCGTTATGTCAAAACTTCATTTGACGCCGGAAGAGGAAGCCAAGGTTCTGGAAATCCTGGAAAGGTACCTTCCGGAATTGCAGAGCGAAACGGTGCATACAGACAATAAAGAACTCCGCAAATTTTTTAAGGAACGCCAGGCGTTTATGGAAGAGCTGATGAGGCGGTTGAAAAGCTGAGCATAACGAATATTTCAACGACCTGAATCCAGGCTTTTCTCCCTATACCAGAGGAACGCCTGACCGGCCGGCCATCCGTTTCCAAAAGCGGATGCCCGAGCCGGTGAATACCGAACCCACTGCGCATGGATCGCACATAAACATCTCCCGCGATAAGCCGGTTTTTTACAGGGCTGCGAGAATCTGAATGTCGCTCATATTCATGGTAGCCGTGTCCGTCTGGATAAATCAGACTGCATTCCGGGAAAAATGAAACAAGTCGTAATATTTACAACCTGTATGATGCATAGATTTTTTCGCGGCTTTAATTAAGACGGTCTCGTAAAAAGTCAATTTCGCACTCTTTTCGTCTTACCAGCGAAGCCTGCCCTCGAGAAGTCGGGGGGCCGTTATCCAGTAATTACAATGAGTTATGGACAACGGCGCTTGTGCCCTTTAGGATATTCGCCGGGGTGACGGTTTGGTTTACTTTTTACGAGTTCATCAATTAAGGGAATTAATTTTCATTAAAGTTAATATTTTCAGCAAACGCTGAAAATGACTCAATGGGTGAAAATTCCACTTGACGGTTGACAATTTTCACTATAATATACACTTTCAGCAAATGCTGAAAGGTTAATTTTCAATGAAAATTGATGAGACAAATATAATTGGAAAAGTCGAAGACAGCTTCAGAGCCTGCCTGCAGCGGGTTCCTTTTCTGGAGATTAAGTCGCTGGAGAGAGCTGTCAAGATCGGCGATGCATGTGTAGATATTGTTGCCGATGTGCGAGTCGCAAAGCAGCGGCAGCGTCTGGCGATCGAGGTGAAGAGCAATGGTCAGCCCCGCGTTGCCCGTGCGGCAGTCTATCGGCTCGCCCGTGTGCTGAAGAGCGACCCCGGCTTGTATGGCGTGTTTGCGGCGCCTTATATCTCACCCCGGACAGCAGAGATCTGCGTTCAGGAGAAAATCGGATATTTAGATCTTGCCGGCAACTGCCGCCTGGCCTTTGGCCAGGTCTATATCGAACAGCAGGGCAACCCCAATCCTTTTGCCCAGAAGCGGGACCTTCGTTCCCTCTATTCGCCAAAGGCGGCACGGGTGTTGCGAGTGCTCCTGACTGATCCCAAAAGACCGTGGAGGACCCAGGCATTGGCGGAGGAGGCGAATGTCAGCCTGGGGCAGGTTGCCAACGTCAAAAGCCTTCTTGAGGCTCGTGAGTGGCTTGGAAGTTCCGAGTCTGGATTGCTGATCAAGGATCCGGGGAGCCTTCTGACCGAATGGTATGAAAACTCCAACTATCGGAAAAATGTACCCCGAAACTACTACACGTTGAAAAGTATTGCTGAGATAGAGGCTGATTTGGCAGTGGCATGTGACGGGGAGGGCATCAACTATGCTTTGACAGGTTTTTCCGGTGCTGCACGCTATGCCCCTTCGGTTCGTTACCAGCGCGCTATGGCCTATGTGTCGCGCGATGTGGAGCGGATTGCGAAGAATCTCTCCCTAAAGGAAGTCACCAGCGGCGCCAATGTCACTCTCCTTACCCCCTATGACGAAGGTGTTTTGTACGCTGCGCGATCTATCGAGGGGATCACTATCGCCTCGCCGGTGCAGGTTTACATCGATCTGCTGGGGATGAAGGGCCGCGGCGAGGAAGCGGCCAACGCTATATTGGATGGGGTGATCAGGCGCTCATGGTGACACGCAGGGATTACACGGCCGAGGCAGTGGAGGCGGCAAAATCGGTGCTCATTGAACTGACGCACCTCCTGGGAGAGTACCGGGACAGTATCGTACTGATTGGCGGTTGGGTGCCGGAACTTTTGATCCCCCAAGAACCACGCCCCCATGTGGGAAGCATCGATATCGATCTTGCCTTGAACCATGTGAAGATCCGGGAAGAAGGCTACAGGCTGATCGAGGAATTGCTGACTTCCCGTGGTTATTACCAGGAGTCGGATAAGCAACCTTTCATCTTCTTTCGCGACGTGCCGCTCGGCGATTCGGTGATCAAAGTGCAGGTGGATCTGCTGTCCGGCGAATACGAGGGCACCGGCAAGGCGCACCGCACCCAGGCCATTCAGGGGATGAAGGCGCGCAAGGCCCGGGGCTGCGATCTGGCATTTGAAATGGTCCGCGAGATCATTGTGGAGGGAGAAATCCCTGGCGGTGGTGTGGATCGTGTGACCGTGAGAATCGCCTCCATCGTGCCGTTCCTCGTCATGAAAGGGATGGCGCTGGATGATCGGCTCAAGGAGAAAGATGCATGGGATATCTACTATTGTCTCCTTGCCTATCCCGGTGGAATCGACGTCCTCGTGGAGGAATTCCGTCCCCACCTGTCCCACGGTTTGGTCCGGGAGGGACTGGGCAAGATTGCCACCCACTTTTCCTCCCTCAAATCCATCGGGCCAAAATTCGTCGCTGATTTTGAAGGTGCCGGTGATCCGGAAGAGAGGCAACGAATCATCCGCGATGCCTTCGAGCGGACAAATGCCTTCTTGAACAGACTGGGGTTCGCATGAACGATAAAATGTATTGATTTTTAAACAACTGGAGAAAAGAGAAACGGAAAATCCTTCAACAAAAGAAAAAGCCGTCTCAGGAGCCGTCAGCTCTTAAAATGGCTTCTTCATGTTGAGAGTGATATCCCGAAACAGATTAATATCACTGTAAATATTCTGGCGTCCCCATGGGGAGTCGAACCCCAGTTACAGGCGTGAAAGGCCATAAAATACCATTTCTTTCATTTTATCCGTTTTTCTTTGTTTTGCCTCTAATTAAATAAAATAAAATATATCATGATGTTATCTTTACATTGACTTACTTCTCTTTTCATGTATATTTATCTCAAGCGTGGGGGATATAGTGGGGGAAATAGATTGGAAGGAGATGGTAGATGCCAAAACAAAAGCGCATTAAAACGAAATATCCGGGCGTATATTTTATTGAGGTTGATGGAAAGGCAGGATCTGACCGAATTTATTATATCCGGTATCATTTACGGGGGAAGGTCATCGAGGAAAAGGCCGGACATCAATTTTCTGATGGTATAACAGAGGCGCGAGCAAACGCTATTCGGGCGGATCGGATCAGAGGAAAAGCGCTTTCAAACGAGCAACGCCGCGAAGCAGAAAAGACGGCGAAGCTGGCAGAGGCTGGTAAGTGGACCTTGACAAAGTTATGGGATGAATACAAGGCACAAAAACCCTCCGATTCAATACCAGTAAAATATGATGGTTACCGCTTCAACAAGTATCTGAAGCCGAAGTATGGGGACAGGGAGCCCTCTGAGTTTCACCAATTGGACGTTGACCGTATTCGGGTAAATCTCTTGAAGGAAAAGTCGCCTCAAACAGTCAAGCACATCCTTGGGCTTCTAAAGCGGTTGTGCAATTTTGGCGTGAATAAAAGGTTGTGCCCAGGTATTGGCTTCAAGATCGAAATGCCGAGAGTTGACAATCAGACTACGGAGGACCTCTCCCCGGATCAGTTGAAAAGCCTCTTGAAGGCCATAAACGAATCAACAGACATCCAAGCGGCAGCATTTATGAAAATGGCCCTGTTTACGGGGATGAGACGTGGTGAACTGATAAAGCTGCAATGGAAGGATATTGATGAGGATCGAGGTTTCATCATGATACGAAACCCGAAAGGCGGAAAAACTCAAATGATCCCTCTGAACGATCAGGCGAGGGAAATCCTGAAGAATCATCCCCGGAAAAAGGATCATGTCTTTGTTAGAGAAAATGGCTTGCCCTTCACGAATATTATAAACAAACGAGTCCGGGTTATCAAAGAGGCAGCGGAATTGCCGGATGACTTTAGACCACTTCACGGTTTACGCCATGTTTATGCGTCAATGCTTGCCTCTTCCGGTCAGGTGGACATGTACACCCTTCAAAAACTACTGACCCACAAGAGCCCCTTGATGACCCAGCGTTATGCTCATTTGAGGGATGAATCATTGAAAAGGGCTTCAAATTTGGCAGGCAGTATAATTACGGATATCACGAACGCGAAATCAGAAATTGCAGAAAATCAGTCGTCATAATAAACAACTTTGAGAGAAATGGAATATGACATCTAAGACGAGCACAAATAAAAAACTAAACGCAGCGAATAAATCGGAGAATATTTCAATCAAAGATGAAAGAGGTGTTATTGTTCTTGATGCCTTGATGAACATTATACTGGAAACACGAGGCGCGAAGGGTTATTTGTTGAGAAATATTCCACCAGGCAAAATAGAAAGTTACGAATTATGGGAACGTTTGCATGATGCTGATGATACCATTCGATATCTAACTGACTTCATCATAAAGTATCATACTGATTTCCCCTTAATAGCTGTTTGTGAAAATTCCAAAAGCGAAATTGATAGGCTGTACAAAGCAATAAAAAAGGCAGCTCGAAAAAATAAAACATCAATAGAAGGTCTAGCAAAGGGTTTGATGAAAGAGGCAGTTTATAAGGAATATGATGATAATATCCAATCTTTCAAATTTGTTAAACGTGAGCACTTGGATATCATCTATGAATTTTCTGGTGGGCAAATGAAAAGAGATTTTCGTGATGCTTTAATTCGGAAAATTATTAAAGAAACTGAAATTAATGTGAAGAACTTGCAAAATAAAATTTCCTGCTACTACGAAAAACAATGATTGCAAGCAGTTGACAAAATAATCGACTTAACACTGAGTCGATACAAGCCATAAAAATTCACGTATAAAGAAGGCGCGTGGGGAAAATGTTGGGATTACCAACACACACCATGCGCCTTTTGTTATTTATGAACAGCATTGAAAGGAGAAAATATTTTTATGAACGAGAAAGAGTACCTAAACGAAAAAGAAGTGAGCCAGAAAATTTGTCGGGCTCTCAGTTCCTTACGAAATGACCGATTCAACCGGCGAGGAATTCCATATATCAAGGTTGGGCGTTCGGTCCGCTACAGTTACAATGACGTGATTGCCTTCATGGAAAGCCGTAAGGTCATAACTGAAAGCGTTTAAATCTCATAGATGGAAAATTATGATGACAGAAGAAAAATGATTTTATTAAATCATAGACAATATATAACTATGCGAAACTATTATATATTTCTTGACTTTCTGCCAATATTATGGTATAACCGTCTTAAATTTAAAACATGCCCGTGGGTTCGTATGGGACTTTATGGGAACCATCCCGTGCCGGATGGTTTTCCATTTTTAAGGAGGTATTTATGACTCAGCAAAAGCCAGATTTTTCATTGTTAGCAAAAAAATGGCCTTCCTCTTTCGTAGCTCGTCAGGAAGTAGAGAAGTTCACGGGAGGCATGGTCAGCGTTAAGTACTTGGCAAATCTAGATTGCCAGGGACTTGGGCCCAAAGGACGAATAAAGGTAGGAAGGAAGATTGCTTATTCTGTAGATTCATTCGTGGAATGGTTGGAATCAAGAGCATGTTTAATTGAAGGATAGCAAATTCATGGATACTGATTTTTATCGTTCACAAGGGATAACTGCCTCAGAGTTGATGCAAAAATCCTTTCCTGAACCCAAATGGGCTATCCCAGGAATTTTGCCCGAAGGACTTAATATTTTGGGAGGTAAGCCTAAAAAAGGAAAATCGATCTTGGCGCTTAATATATGCCTCGATATTGCATTAGGAAAGCCGGCACTAGGAAAAATCCACATTGAAGGAGGGTCAGTAATTTACTTTGCCCTTGAAGATAATTATAGACGGCTCCAAGAACGGATGGCAACAATGTTAGGCGATGATGATGCGCCTGAGCGATTGACCCTTTTTAATGAGATAAGAGGCGATGACAATTCAAAATTAATAAAATTGGAACAGGTGATCAAAAACCACGATAATCCCAGGTTAATAGTTATTGATACATTAGCAAAGTTTTATCCTTCGAAGAGTGCAAACCCTAATTACGATGAAGACTATAAACGGGCGGCCATAATTAAGGAAATTGCAGATAAAAATAAGATCTCAATACTTTTAATTCACCATTTAAGAAAAACTGAAGCTGATGACGTGATGGACACATTTTTAGGCTCTCAAGGTCTGACTGGTGCAGCGGACGGATTACTGGCAATGGTTGAGGGGGAGGGACAATCTGATAGTAACCTTATTATTACCGGGAGAGATGTCGAGAAAACTGCTTTTGGCCTAAGATTTAATCCAGATACATTGCGCTGGATTGTTTTGGGAAATGCCAGTGAAATAAGATCAACGCCAAAGCAACAGAAAATCGCTGATGTTTTAGAAAAAAGCACAGAACCTTTGACTCCTAAATTAATAGCAGAGAAAACAGGACTTCGGGAACAGTATGTTAAAAATACTTTACCGAAACTAATCAGTGAAGGAGGCATCAAGAAAACAGAGCGTGGTTTATATGTATTCGTTCATCAAAAATGAATACTATGAGTCCTTTTATTATGATGGGTACTATGAGTACCATGATTACCGTCCATTCCGGGTCATGACATGATAGTACCAATGTGGGAACATTATTTGTTTATTTGTTAATAATTACATAATGTTACATGATGGTACTCGTAGTACTCATGGTATACCCACGAAATAAATTTTGTTTTTGGCAAGAAACAGCTTGGTTAAACGATCATGAGTGAATTGTATTTCATACAACAGAAAGGCCTGAATTTGATTAAAGATCTGAAAAGGAAATTTGCTTGATGGTTTTTAAGTCTTTGGCGCGAGTTAGGAATCTTAGAAATATGAATCTTAAGTCTTTAATCATGGGACTAAAAACTGGAAACTTTGACTTCTCAGGGGGACGTGTCAATTTTTGACACATCTGAAAAAAAGTATTTTTTAACAGTCTTATCCTAGAATAAATAAATTGGAGGAAATTATGAAAGAGCTGAAAGCAAAACAAATACTAGATAAAGCTTTAGAACTCGAAGATGGGAGTGAGCTTTACGTAACATGTAAAACTTCTGAAGGAAAAATTTTTTATATTTAGACTTAATGCGCCAGAGAAAACAGGCAGAGAAATATGAATCAATAGTGATCCGGCAAAATGACAATAACATCATTCTTACAAAGCAAAACTATACATCAATTTTCATCAGAAAACTTAACGGTAGTCGAGAAAACGTCAGCTTCACCGAGTAAGGTAAGCAAATCAGAGAAGGTATGACACCATAAAACAACATATTTTCATCATAACCATTATCACGGAGGCAAATAAGATGGGAAGGCCACATAAAAATATCGACGAAGTAGCCCTTCTACAAATGAGAGGTGAAAAGAAGACTATGAAAGAAATAGCCAAAGCGCTGAATGTCTCAGTGCCTACTATTACTCGGCGCATTGCCGTTTTACAACATGACAAAGGCATCCTCACGAAATACCGCCAGCTCCAAGGGCTTCAGTTGACTGAACTCCAAGCGCGAATCCTTGAAAATGTTGATAAAAGAGATTTTGGAAACGATTCTCTAATAGAGCTTATCCAAGCGTTTCTTGTCCTCAAGAAAGCTGAGATTTCTATTCAGGGAAAGGAATCTATCAAGGTCTGGGGGCTTCTGGATCATCTCCAAGCATTAGAGAGTCTTGAATGAAATGGTGGGTCATAAATTATTTTTTTTGCTTTTTCTGAATAATCAAATTTGTTTCAATTGAATTAATTCCGCTGACCACATCAAAAAATATTTTGAGAGCTTCCGGAGATGATCCGTTGACTGCTGCCACTATAGTTTTTTTCATGTTTTTGATCTCATCTGGTTTGGAAGGCAAGACAAGCAAATCATTGACAGTAACTTTTAATCCTTTGGCAACCTTCACTAATGTATCAATAGACCAATTCTTTTCCCCGCGTTCAATTGCGCCGATGTGGGTATAATGCAAATCAGACTTGTAGCCCAGTTCTTCTTGGGATAACTTCCGCTCCTTTCGTAATTGACGAATCCGAACACCAATCAGTTTTTTAACGTCTTCCACGTTATCCCCCTTAATGACTTATTTTTATAAGTAATAAGGGCAATACAAGCCACAGCCTTAAATAACTATTTTAGCTTGATATTAATTATTATAAACTGTATTAACTAGAGCAAAGAGAAGATTGCCTTGATGTTGGTACAGTTAATCCCCATAAAGGATGCAGTAACTTTCGAGAGGCTGGTTATGATTGGATTTTAAGACCCCATTTCTTATGCCCGGAATATGGGGTTTTTATTTTCATCTTGATTATTCAGTGGTCATACAAATGTTCGGGGAATAATTATGAAGCGCGTCATCATCATCCTTGTTGCAATTGCGATAGGTGGTTATTTTGCTTATGACTATTATCAAGATAAAATTGAAAAGATGGAAATAAAAGAAGCTCGCCAAAAAGAAAGAGAATTACAGCATATTGCAGTTGCCCAAATGATCTCTAAATATAATGCGGTCAACGATTGGGAGGAAAAACTTAGTGAAGGTAGATTTAACATTAGAAAAAAAATATTGACGATGGAGCTAGAAAAATCATGGTTGATCGATAGACCCATTTTATTCAAGGGCAGAATCAGAGACATTTACATTTTAGACGCAAGTAACTACCGAACAATCATTGATGGATTGAACATATTCAGAGGGGGATCAGCAATCAGCGACCAGTTGGCCCTTTCTCTTAACTGTCAAAAAGGGATGATTGATTCTTTTTTAAGAACAAACAAGGACGCATCTTCAGTTACGGTTGCGGTTATTGCAAATATCAATAAAGTTGAACCTGGATTTCGTAAAATAGAAGAAGGCGGAGAAAAGGAAATTAAAATTGGAATCGGTGATTGCATAGACATTCTTTTGTATGACACATAAAAGGAAAACAAAGAATGAATAAATCAGTGTCAATTTCCAATTTATTTTTGGGAATATTTAATCGCTTTTTCAAACTCACCGTGATCATTTGCTTCATAATATTTCTGATAATCTATTATCAATCAACATTGAACGACAGATATCAGTACTACCCTCCATCTGCGGAAAATATCGACTGCATAATTTTTGATAAGAAAAAAGGTGAGATTTATACTTTAACTTCGTATGATGTTGGCGATAAAGAGAAAAAGTATGTGTGGGTCAGCATGTCTCCATTTAGTAAAATGGAAACATTTGATATTGATTTGAACAAAGAATGATTTGAGCGTGGAAGATGAATCTACGAAAACATATGAGCCGATCACAAGCGCACCAGTCAAAATATGATTTTGGGTAAAATGAATTAAATGAGTAATCCCCTTTACGTGATAATCCACAAAGCACATGAGCAAAGCTGGTGTGTGACACCTTACTGCACAACATGCGGCTCTAGCAAATATCGAAACGCACTCCAGGAATTATCCGGTCCTTCCGGCGGTGGTCTCGTAGATGCTCTTGCTGACATTGATCTTCAAGAAATTTCCCTATTACCCAATTGGCAAGATGCGCTGATTATCGCCATCACGGATTTACCTTTATTGCAGCAAGTAGAAGGTGTCTTGGAGGCGTGGCTTCCGAAAATATCGGATAATATAGCTTTGGCCGATTTGATCTTGTATAAAATCGTCCGCTATATGAGAAAAGATAATGCGATCAGAAACAATTGGATCGATCGCTGCATAGATATCGCCATAAATTCAAGAAACTTTTCCTTAATAGAGTCTCTGCTTCTCGTATTAAAGCGCGAAGCATGGAACTATCGAAAGTTAATCGCGATAGCCAAGGAATACTCTTATTCTTCTGCGCAAATGGACAGAGTGTTACGAAATTCTTACAAATTGAAGGCTATGGGCTCAGTTTAAATATGAACAAACCTAAAATACTAATTGCTGATGATGGAGAATCGCAACGCTATTTGCTCAAGGGATTTCTGCTCCGCGAGGGTTATCTGGTTGACGAGGCGGAAAACGGCATCAAGGCTCTCCAATGTGTAAAAGATCAGCACTTTGACATTATCCTTCTTGATCATAAAATGCCGGGCATGAACGGTGTGGAAGTGCTGAAGGAAGTCAAAAGAACAAATCCCGAAATCGCCGTGGTAATCATTAGCGCCTACGGAACCATTGAACGCGCTGTGGAAGCAATGGAAGCAGGGGCTTTTTATTACATCACAAAGCCGGTTGAGCTGGATAGATTATTGATTCTTTTGGATCACATTTCCAATCGTCATTTTCTGATTAAAAAGGATAAACAGATATTGCACCAGGAATTAGGAGATAATGATGGTGTAATCGACACCATTAGCAATCAGCGCTATCAAAAAGCAGAGAACATAACGGGCAAGGAACTAGCCAGCATGCTGATACGTTACTTAAATTCATGCCCTGATAATTACATGACAACCGTGAATTGACACGGCGATCTATTGTAATTTAAAAAAAGGGAGAAAGCACAAAAAAGACATGTGCTACAACACATAAAAATGAGGGATTATTATGAAACAGTCTTTCGCGATTATGTTGTCATTTTCATTACTGGTCAGCATTTTTTTGCAAGGTTGTGGAGTTGCCAATCAACCGTATGTTAAAAATGATGCGTCTGAAGCCGCGCCTCTCAAAATGATCCGCTACGAGACGCCTAATGTTCGTGTCTATACCACTGGTGGAATGGTGGGTGTTATTGTTACGTCTGCTGTTCTTTTTGGAATTATAGGCGGCGGTCTAGGTTATGCAGCTCATTATGCTTCGACAATAGAGTCAGATACCCCTGAACGCCTCGATTTTGGCAAACTGGTAATGGATAAGTTTGTTGAAAGATCTAAAAAGGAAATCCCGAATTGGCCAGCAATGATTGTTCAAGAGAAAGCTGTCGAGAAAGCTGTTGAAAATGCTACGGCAAAAGACTTTAATTTACCTGTTGACACATCCTCCTATCTTATAGAACTTTTGGTTAACGACATCAAAATTGAAGAAGGTTCCGGATTAGGAACAAAAACGACCATAACCATGAAAGACACTGAAGGAAAGACTATTTGGGAAAAAGGATATGTTTATGATTGCACGACTTTCAATCGTGTAAATAATTTTTACACCCTAAAATCACACAAATACAAAAAACTGAATGAAGAATTCATTTTTGCTGCCGAACAAACGGTGAGCGATTTCATAACCCACTTCAATGACTCGCTTCCTGTTAAACCATACGCAAGCGCCAAACAGATGTATAAAGAACAAACCCTACCTGTGAAAAAGATTGAAACCACCACAGCAAACCCTACTTATAGCAACATAAAGGGAATTGTTTTGAAGGACGGAACTGTTATTGAAGGACAAATAATAGACATCAAAAGCGATGTGCTGTTAATTCGAACAAAAGATGAAAGATTATTGTCATACGATTTTATGAACGATGTGAAAAATTATATATACACAAAATAAACAAGGGGTTTATTTATAATGTTGAAAAAATCACAAAATGATTTTTTAGAGTTGTTCAATGTTGCCGGTTTGTTGCTGGCCTTTGTTCTAATTTCCGCATCAATAACCGGCTGTGCATCCACGAGTATGATGCGCAGCGCATCAATAGAAGCTGGTGAAGCCAAGACATTCAACGCTTCTTTTGAAAAAGTTTTAGAAGCGGCCAGAAAATCAGTTACCCAATCAGGACTCGAATTTGAAGAGGATACTCAACTAGATGATCAAACGTGGATTATTATTTGTAATAAAGGCGTAACAGGATGGTCATGGGGGGAGCGCGCACGAATTACGGTTCAAAAGAAGAGTGAATCAAAAACATTAGTCCGCGTCCTTACAAGAAGGAAACTCCCTACTAACATAACAGCGACGTGGGATTTTTCACCAGAAATCTTCTCAAATATTGAATCGAATCTTCAAATAGTAAAATCTACTTCATCCGCTTTAAAAACAGACCAGAGCCTAAAAGGAATAAAAGGCATTGTGTTGCCTGATGGAAGCGTCATCGAAGGAAAAATACTGAAAATGAGCGCTGACACCGTGATTATTCAGACACAGGACGGAAAGGTATTATCATATTCTTTTGAAAAAGAAGTCCGTGGGTTTGTAAAATAATAGATAAAAACGGAACAAAGGTTTTATTTAATTTCTATTTGCTTAAAGCAACCAACAATAGCTGTAGGTAAAGGCAGTTCATAGTGTTGATGTATTCCAGAAACCACAAAATTTAATTGCAAAAGATTATTATGGATTATTCACTTTTCATTTTTTCTTAAATACAGTATGAATATTTAGCGATTACGAAAAAACCAACTTTGTGCATTATCTCTACTTAAAAACAAGGAACCAGAAAATGATGAAATTAAAAATTATAATGATAATTTTCATTATTTATTTATTCGTAATTTCTGCTTTTTTATGTGGATGTACTCCTGTAACAGTTGATAATGTGATTGATCTCAATAGAGAAAGGTATGTCTCCAAAATCGATCCATTAAAATTCGAACAATATCATGGAAAGCGAATTTTATTGTCGTCTATACAGGATCAATCAGATAACAATAATTTCTATTACTATAACCCTCAACGAACTATTGGTTACAAATTAAATTATTCCGATAGCTCAATGCAACAACCTATTGCATCGTACTATTGGTATGCACTTAAAAAAGCTTTCCAGAGTGCAGGAATTAAGGTGGTGGAGCATAGTCCTTATTACGATGCAGAACTAACGCTGATATTGCATTCATTAACAGATGAAGAAATCCAATTTGAGATCGACCTCATAAAAAGCGACAAACTAACTTATAATAAATATTACGTAGTTAGATTGCCTACTGTTGAATCAAGTAATGCAGAAATGCTTGAAAAGCGCGCTTACGCAATGCTAGATTCAATTGTTACGACGATTCTTAACGACCCGGATTTTCAAAAAGCCCTCCTTACGCCTTTTGTTGATGTCGAGCAGAAATACAAAAACATAGAGGGTGTTGTTTTGTATAATGGTGAAGTCATCCGTGGAGAGATAATTGAGATGAATACTGACATCATCAAAATACGAGCTAAAAACGGGAGGGTTATGTCGTATTCATTCATTAAGGAAGTTGAATCGCTAATTAAAAAATAATGAGCAATATGATAATTGATTATCAAATTTGAAAAATTACCCTCGGGGGAATTTGGGACATACACCTTGGCGGCCAGCCCATTCGTGGCCCTTGCACCTCCCCCTCCCGCGTGGATTGAAAATATCCAAGTCCAAGCGAACAAGTCTTCATGAAAATCAGTCTGGCAGTTAAATTAAACTTAATGATCTTTTTTTGTTTATATTCCGAGTGTGGGGGATAACATGGGGGATAAGAATTTTTAACAATAAAAAAGGGACTAGTAAGCAAAGCTAAGCCCCTGTTTTTATTATTGGCGTCCCCATGGGGAGTCGAACCCCAGTTACAGGCGTGAAAGGCCCGTGTCCTAGGCCTCTAGACGATGGGGACGTTATCGGCCTGGCGTTTACGCAAGTTGCGCCTTATATATTTTTCAATCCGGAAAGTCAAGCTCCGCCTCCACTATTTTTAAAAAGGCTTGCATTCTGAAGAAAACCGGTTAATCTTTTTAAAAACATGGCTCTGTGACGGCCATCTGGCGAGGAAAAGTCTCGGGAAGACTGAATCAGGAGGCAACCGTTCGGATCATCAGGTTGTGGGAGGTAAATGATGAATATCAATGAGTTTCGCAAGAAAGAACATGGCGTCCAAGAAATATTTCTTCATCGCTGGTCTCCCCGGGCCATGTCCGGCCGGGATGTTGATGAGGCGACGCTCCTGTCCCTCTTTGAGGCGGCGCGCTGGGCGCCTTCCGCCAACAATAATCAGCCCTGGCGGTTTATTTACGCCCGCCGGGACACGCCTCGCTGGGAGGTTTTCTTTGAACTGCTGGCGGAGGGGAACCAAATCTGGGCGAAAAACGCTGCCGTTCTGATCGCCGTGATTTCCAAAACCACGTTTGATTCGGGCAGCCCCGCGCGAACGCATTCCTATGACGCAGGCGCCGCGTGGGTCAGTCTGGCCCTGCAGGGATCGCTGAAAAATCTGGTAGTGCACTGTATGCAGGGATTTGACTACGACAAGGCCAGAGAAGCGCTGCAAGTGCCTGATGATTACGCCGTAGAGGCGATGATTGCCGTGGGCCAACCCGGGAAAAAAGAAGACCTTCCCGATTATCTTCAGACGCGGGAGTTTCCTTCGCCGCGAAAAAAATTGGATGAAATCGTGATGGAAGGGGTTTTTAAAAAGTAGCCGCACAGAGAGGATCATCATGAAAGAAACGAGGGGAATTTTACTGATTGCATGGATTTTGCTGGGGGTTTTCGTTTGTGTCGGATCCGCGTCCGCGGCCAAGGAAACCGTCAGGGACGGCCGGTTTGTCGCGTATGACGACGGGACCGTTCTGGATACCGGCACTGGTCTGATGTGGGCGGATAAAGACAACGGAGCCGATCTTAACTGGGCCGGGGCCAAGTCCTTCTGTGAAAGCTTTAACGCGGGCGGGTACACGGACTGGCGGATGCCGACGAAGAATGAACTGGCGGGATTGTACGACGGCTCGCGGCGCGACGGCCGGGGTCTTCACATGGCCACGTCCCTCATCACCCTAAGCGGCTGTTGCCCGTGGA
>Ga0255341_1004159_pt1 | contig 15455 bp, 15 predicted proteins | sample wastewater_treat_8_FD_192418 | JGI IMG/M metagenome (GOLD analysis project Ga0255341, IMG submission 192418) | Wastewater microbial communities from Lulu Island WWTP, Vancouver, Canada - plant12 | ecosystem: Engineered > WWTP > Wastewater > Unclassified | place: Canada: Vancouver, British...
GATTTTAATGATTGGTTTGTTGTGGATGTACGCAGGATCGTTTGGATCAGTTACATCACAATCTGATTGCACACAACTACCACCACCAATACCAATATTACCGGACAATACTACCTGGCCTGCCTCTATGTCTTCTGATGGACGGGAGTATTCTTGATAACTGTGTGGTAATATTTCTATTGATTTGTACCAGTCAGCTTCGGCAAAGTCAATTTCATCTTCAGCAATTGAAATAACCGGAGTGTATTGGCCGACGCCAAGAGTTCTCTGCATTTTAGCAGTGATTTTGAAGTCAATCTTATTTCCTGTGATAGTGCACTCCACAGGACTAATCGACCTTGAATTTGATTCGTTGATAAGCGTCAGGGCTACGCTATAATCTTCGAGCAATCCCTCTATTCCCGCTGTGTGAACATTCAGTGTCACCGGAAAGGTGTTGCCAATGCGGCGCCCAAAAAGTGGTTTATTTTCCATATAAATAACTTTTAAATGTTGTTTAATCATTCTTCAAATGGCTCCCAAAGAACCCCTTCGAGTAAGTACTCGACATCTCCCGAAAGTATGTCCACGGCTTGTCCGTGTATTTTAGCATTCCTATTTTCTTCCTGCAACTTATGCCATTCCTGGTAAGGAATTGTTTTGACATCCTGGAGTGTCACATCATCGGTCCAAATGCTGTTTCTCATGGCATTGAGGCGCTCCATAGTGGCAAGTTTGTCGGCTAACTCTTTCTGCTGTTCCGGTGTTGGAGCATCAGTTGCTTTGAGCTCAGCAAGACGAGCATCGAAGGCTAATGGATCCTCTATACCCACTTCTGAAATCGCCGCCATTTCGGACTCATGGATGAGTTTATAAGCACTTCTTAGTGCCTTTTTGAATTTGTAAACCTTATATGCGTGGGCTGGTGATACGCTGTGAGTCGTAATACCCAATACGCCGGCATTTACAAGTTGAATTACATCTTCATTTTTCATAAATATGATTTTATATTGATTCTTCAATTTGGTTATAATCACAGCCTAAACCGGTCGCTAACGCTACTATCCAATAAGTATAACCTGACTGCTTTGTGATAGATATGTTGCCTGTTTTAATAGTCGATTGCCCTGCAGGAAGAGTAAAAGAGCTAACAAAAGCTGATGCCACTTTAGTCCCTGCAGAAGGATCCTGCGTACCTGTAGTTCGCACTATAGCAATTTCCAAGTTGTTAAATGTGTGCGAAGAGGTTTTATTGTTTGTTACTGTGCATGAGTAAGCAACGGATGTAAATGCTGTATTCCATATTCCATCTACAGATGCTACAAGTACCGGCTGGTACTGATTAATAGTTATCAAAACCTTATTGATGTTGCACGATATGTAAATTCCGTAACCATATTGCCCGGTTTGAGACAATTGTACGCTTGACAAAAATGGTATGCAATACCACTGGCCGGTGTAAGGTGCCATGTTTGTGAGGTTGATCTCGAATGAACCGTCGCTTAGTCTGCTGGTTGAAGAGCAGACAATGTAGTTAGATCCTCTCACTAAAAGCACGGAAGGGTAAAATGTGGATACACTAACCCCATCTATAACGAAATCGCTGTATTTGAGATTGTCTGCGCCAACCGCATTAGTGTCAAATGAGATCTGCATTTGTCCATACTCATCCAGAGCGAATGTAGTAGCAGCTATTGCGCCGATAGGGTTTACGGAATTATGATCATACCCGTCAAAATCCAACGCTCTGAATTGCGACGTAGGAAAGCTGCGCCCCCATATCGGCACGTTTATAGCACCGTAGTACATATCTCGGATGAACCCGGAAGAGAGGCTGCCAAGACTATAGTATACCGGGAATGCAAAGCCACATTTTCCATCGATGCCCTTCCAATATATAGATCCGGCAACGGACTTGCCTGTTTCGCCATACGTATTGAAATTGGTCGGCTTATACTTTGCCCAAGGATTGATCTTCGTGCTTGTGCAAAGAGTTTTGTAGTCGCCACTGTTAACACCTATTGCAAGCTCGACATCGCCTGCGCCGTTATTAATCTTTACCGGCCGAGTTATTTTGCCTCCACTATATCCCATATTATGCTCCTGCTGTTATTGCGCCTGTAGAGTAGATATTGCCTACTATTTTGAACGCACTTTTTGTTGTGTCAAATTCAATGTATACTGTTTCGTCATTAGGTTTCGGATACCACCTTGTGAGGTAGCCATGTTTCCAACATTTAACCTTAGTGCCAAGGTTATAAGTCGCGTTGGCAGCCGGAGTGATATTTTGAGCTGTTAGATCCCCAGTCAATGTGCCACCGGAAAGTTTCAAATAAGAGGAAGAGATCGTATTGCCGTCAGCATCGCCGGTTGCTCTGTTTACCGGTGTTATACCAAGTTTCTCGACTATTGCCTGCGCGGAGAAAGATGCTGTCAACATATACTGACTATGCGTATGATCGCCCAGGGCTACGGTTGTAGAGGTTGTACCTGTTGGTATCCTGGCAAGAGCCAAAGTGCCGCTGGTTATCTGATCTGCAGAGTGGTTATGTGATAGAGCTGCGTATTCCGTATGCGTATGATTACCCAAAGCTACTGTTGTGGATGTAGTACCTGTAGGGATCCGGGCAATGGCCAAAGTGCCGCTGGTTATCTGAGCTGCAGAGTGCTCATGCGATGCAGCAGCGTATCCTGTATGCGTATGATTACCAAGAGCCACGGTTGAAGATGTCGTGCCTGTTGGTATCCTATCAATAGCCAAAGTGCCGCTGGTTATCTGAGCTGCAGAGTGCTCATGCGATGCAGCAGCGTATCCTGTATGCGTATGATTACCAAGAGCCACGGTTGAAGATGTCGTGCCTGTTGGTATCCTAGCAATAGCCAAAGTGCCGCTGGTTATCTGAGCTGCAGAGTGGTTATGCGATGCAGCAGCATATTGATTGTGCGTATGATTACCAAGAGCTACTGTTACAGATGTGGTCCCGGTAGGTATCCGGGCAATGTCCAGTGTGCCGCTTGTAATATTATCTGCAGAATGCATATGATTACCTGGAGCAACAACTGAATCTGATGTGCCCATAGGAACCTGCACATATGCTTTACCATCTTCAGTTACGCGAACCGCCAGGCATAGGTTAGATTCAACCAATGCTTCAATGTAACCTGTGCGAATGCCACCGAGGACAGTTTCGGATGCTATAGGAATTTCTGTCAGGCCTCCGCTGCCGCCTTCTTCGCCAGGGAATGCTCCTCCTGCGGTCAAGAAACTATCACTATATATACCTAAATCAGATCGTATAGCCATTATAGGCTCATCCTCGGTGCCGATATTTATAAGCCATAGATGGCGAAGGATCTCGCTTATATCCTTTACTGTCTCCTCAGTTTCACCAACTGCGGCTGTCTGAACGATATTTAGATCATAGAGTGCCTTTATGCCGAGTATATCATCCGAAGGTCCACGGATCTCCTCAAAGTACGACACACCTGCTGGCGTTGTAAAACCTGGAGATTGGGCTGCAATTGCGGAAGCAGACACAGCAGCATAGTAACCGGCTTCGCGTAGTCTCTTAGACCGCGGCCTGGCAGATACGGCAATGGTCTTATTGAAAAAATTACTCATAATCTATCCCCTCGTAATTATCCTGTGCAAATTCAACAATACATACATTGCTCTCATCCGCGTGCAGATCCTGCATATCTGAGATGATCATATACTTTCCTTCGGAATTGGCATCGGTATAAGTACCAAAGCCGGAAAGGAGTTTAACTGTGCCTGACAACTTAGTATAACGCTGCGCATACTGGCTGTAGATCGTACCAAGCAATAATTTCTCCAACCTATCCTGCACTCCGGCGCGCGTAAATTTTTCGTGGATCGATAGCGCCGAAAATATCAGTCCTCTACCGGTTACCGATTGAAGCTTTGGAGAAAGTGTGCCTATAATTGTTTCAACACTGCGCTTCTCAAAGGCTAAAGCGTTTATGTGCGCTATATCTTCCTGATCTTCCATCTCTACCGGAAGGCCGTTCTTACGCACCAAAGTAATGGAAGCATCCTTGTATGCCACCCAGCGGATATACTGCAGGATATCGGTATATTGACCATTCTTCCCGCAAATATAAGCGCCGGAATAGACTGTCATCTCCAAATAACCCCCAACCATTGGTAGCTCCACATATTCGCCATCTTGCATCTGCTGCCATGTTTCCGGTATCTCATCGTAGCTTTGACCGATAGCCTTCTTGTTTCTAGTCCATCCGCCGACACCGGTGTTTTTCTTTCGGTCATTATAGTCATAGTAGGCAAGCCAGAAGCAGCCGGGCGTTCCTTCCCCTGGCCGCCACCGCGTGCGCCCGCTCGAGCTCTGAAGGTTACTACTAGCTATAAGGCTCCTATTGTCCAAATGGTATAGTGCCGTGCCGTTAGCATCACGCAATGTCACCATCACCGGCACATAAACGAAGCGGCATTTTGACATAAGTTTGAAGTTGTCTTTTTCATTATAGTCTCCTGCTTCTTCAAAGGGATTATATCGCACATCAAATAGAAAATCGAGATTTATACGCAACTTAAACTTTGATCTAACTCCGTTGACCGGAGACACATAGTTGAGCCACTTGCTCTGAGTTGTAAACATCTTGGTTCCGATGAAACTCAAGTTGGCATCCACCGCACTGCATGGAGCATTTAGTACCTGGACTATATTTCCATCCTCAAGTGCACGCTCACCGCGTTTGTAACCCCAGAGCACGCCCTGTGCATCGCTTCCCGAATATTGGGCATCGATATCGAAATACTCCACTCCCGGCTCAAGGGCAGGGCCTATAGCAGTAACATAAGAACCTTTACGAACCACAAAGCCATCAAGCACCCGGTCAACCGCCCCCTCATAACTGGTCTTGATCATTAGACCGTTACCATCGACGCTCTTGACCTTAACGCTTCCATCAACGGCTTGATCGTCAGCGTAGGGACTGAACCGTACAGTAGCGTCATTATACACCATGTCTTTAGAGAAATGAGCATCTGTGTCGGTCCACTCAATTTCAGTGGAGTCTTGAGAATAGAGACTATTAAGATCGTAGATATATATATTCCCGGCACGCTGGATTATACGCAGTGCAAACGGCTGTAAAATTCCCTCAAGAACTTCGAATGCCGTCATAGGTTCGCCCTCTTCATCATAGAAGTTTTCATTCAGCAGCTTAACGTCATTATCAAAATCAAGTGCCATAGAATAGCTATCAGTCGTGGATATATTCCTGATGAGATTGGTGTAATTGATTCCTGACGCTGCGAGTGCTGCATCCAGAATAGTGTTGAATGATTCCAAGGAGGTGCGCGACCATTTGACACGATTCAGCACTCCAAAATCCGAAAATATGAGCGTTACGGCATAATTCTTTCCGGAAGAATAGGGTTCATCATAGATCTCCGAGTCCATGCATCCCGACCAGTACAAGGATCCATCTCTATATATATCGAGACGTACTGCATCCGCACTTACAATTGTGCCAAGATCGATGAATTGCCGGTCGGTGGCACAGTTGATTACAAGAGTTGCAGTCGATCCCTGGATAGGCGTTATTTTGTCAGTTTCGGCCCATTCAATCGTAAGAGATTCGTTGGCATCCAATTCTTCAGGCACGAATGGCGCATCAGCCTCCTGCAGGATCTCCACCCTTACTATGTGGTTATCCCGGGATAAAAACTCATCGTAATGTCTCAGATACTTAGCCATTGTTTCTCGAATCCATTCTGTTAACTCTATTAAGCACACCCTTCAGGTTGCGACCTTCTATTACAAATTCAACTTTTCCAAATTCAGATGATGGCGGCGCTATCAACTCCCGAAGCTTATCGAGAGGTGCAACCACCTCCGGATTGCTCGATGCGCCGGCATATTCTCCGAATAAACCCAGCGTAGGGCCATAAACAAGACCACCTTGGGCGAACTTCGGCAGGGAAGCTATTGCTCCAACAATAGAGGCTATTGCCGCTACTGCCATTACGGGACCCACATAAGGTATTGAGGCTACCGATGCAGCTCCTTCAGCAGCAGCCACCGAGGTGTTAGCTGCGAACAAGGTCGAGAGTGCCGGCAGCGCCTGTGCGACTGCCTGCAGTATGTTTGCACCCCACTCCAGCCAGCCGGCAGCACCTTCGCCAACGATGCCTTTTAAGCTACTCATTGTAGAACCCAGGGCATTGAGTGCAGTGACTGCGTCTTCAGCAGACATAATTGTGTCTTCAAAAGTGAGATCTTCAATATTAATCTCCGGAAGTTTTGGGAGTTTTTCTATTATCGGTTTAGGCTGATTTAAGGCTGTAACAGACTTAGGTAACACTCCTTCTCGTGTGTTTTTTAAGTGTCTTAGCTCCCTATACCTCACAATGAGCTCTTGAACCTCGGCATTTTCAAGGCCATAGGTGCTAATGAGTGAAGCTAAGCCACTACGTCTCGCATTAAGAACTATGTTTTCTTTGTCGCGTTCGTCATCTAAGGCCTTGTTGACCTTAATAGCATCTTGTACGGATTTTTTGTAATTTGCAATATTAGCAGCCTCTTTTTCTCTGTTTCTTGCCGCATCCTCTTGAGCTTTCTTTCTTCTTTCCTCATCGGCTTTCTGTTGAGCAACGAATTTGGGGTCGGGATGTGGCTCAATTTCAGCGGTTGTGCCTTGAGCGAGATAATCTTCCTCAGCATCAATCTTCTTTTGTACAGCAATAATTTCAGAATCAATAACACCTAATTCTTCTTTGAACTGCTTTATTTTTTTATCAGTCAAAGCTAATTGATTGCGGAACTTCCGAAACCCAAAACCCATTTCCATGCGATGCTCCTTTCCAAGCATTGGGTTAAAATCATTAACATGCTTATCCTGATCAGCGGCAATAAGAGCCCTCTTTTTAAGCAAGTCATCTTTCTCCTGTTCTTTTTCATGTTTGGCATTCACAAGCGATCTTAGTTCAGCCTCATGTCCCATCATCCTTGCATATGCAGCCGATTTGGCTGTTAGAACATCGTACCATTCAGAGGCAGTTTGATAGGTGCCAAATATATTGCCGTATGTGGTGTTGAGATGCTCTATCATATCGGCAGTATCCTTTTTGCTCTTTATCAACTCTTCCAATTTGATCAGTTCGAGCGAGAGCTCTGTCCTGATATCAATAGATGCCCGCTTGTATTCTTCTTGTGCCTCAGTTACAGCATCTACGCCATCTGCAGCATCCTTGCCTTTATTAGCAAGTTTTACAAAGAGAGAAACGAGTATCGGGATGGCAATTAAAATGCCTCCAATTGCCATCTTAAGACTAATGGTGGCAGCCTTGAGTGCATTAGTGCCGGCAGCTGCCTGATAACCCACTTTGGCAAGCATTTTTTGTGCTGCAGCCTCTATTTTGGCATTAGCCGCAACAATGCCTTGCATTTTGGCAAGTTCCTTTTTAGCAATAACAAGTTGTGACACACCTGTTATGCCCTGACCAAATTTAGCAAGTGATTTAAGATAGGGAGAGAGAAAATTAAGGGCTTGCCCCACACTATCTTTTACCTGATTAAAGGCGTTTGAAATATCCAAAATGTTTCCGGCATCAGACTGCCTCATCGATTCGTTGACGCCGGCAACAGACTCATCTACCACCTGACAGAGAATATGCGCACGCTCCATCTCATCTCCGTATAGCAGAATGTGCTGTTGTGCCTCGCTGAATGCATAACCATTACGGCTCAACGCCGTAACCTGACCGTTCATTACTTTACCCAACATCATAGCTATCTGTGCAGCACTTTCGGCACTTGCCCCCATGCCAAGCTGCTGGGCAATCATATTGTTCATTGTCGGCAAAATAGCCTCGAGGCTGTCCGACATTGTCAGATATGTGGCCAATTCCTGTGCAGCAGCCAGTTGAGCCTCTTCGCTAACAACACCTTTACGCTCCTGCTCCTTAATGAGTCGCCTAACAGAATCAATCTCATCTTCTGTGGCATCCATCGTGTTGCGCATTATCCGCTTCAGCTTTGACAACTCCTCACTTTGTGCCCTGTAACCTGATGTCAGCGAATCTATTGCAGATTCCAGTCCGGAGAACATTGACCCTAAGCTTTCCACCACCTGCATTGCCGCAGCAGTGTTAACCAGGTTTCCGTTCAGCTCATTGGTCCTTTGATTAATTTTACGGATGGCTTCTGCGACCTCTCCGGCATCAGCTGTCACAACTTTGAAGGAATCAGAACCCTCTATCTTTATTTTAAACGATATCGTTTGAGACATTTGAAAATTAATTATATATTTGTAGTGCTATGCGTGAGTTTCTATCAAATATCGTTGAACTTATTGTTGCTGCAGGGCCGTTTCTTACGGCATTTGTAATGTTTCTTGCTTATTTTTCCATTCGTTGGCTGATAGGCTACATCAAATGGTGGAAAGAACACCCTAATGGAGTCTAACCTCTTTTCTCAACTTCTTTCATTCGTTCATAGCTGCTTGTGCCCTTTGGTACGGAAGTATCCTCATCATCCCAGGAGAACCTACATATATCGGTAGGCTTCAGGCTCTTTTTGCTGTATGGCGCAAGCACATTGAGCGATATCATTCTTCCTATTTCCCATTCGCGCCGTATGGCATCTTTCGTACGATTGAACCATTCGTCATATATACCTTTGAACTCAAAAGGGGTGCATCGGCAAAAATCATCTAAACTCATCCCGACACACCCCAATGCTATTGACATGAGCGACTCTATCGACTGCTCTTCGGCTCCTTTTTTTTTGAGTCTTCCGGGTTCTCTCGCGCCATCAGCTTTGTCATCTCCTTCACCTCATCCTCTGTCAGAATGTCTTCAAACATTGTTAGGCTGTAGGGCCACTCCACACCATCAGCATTGCAAGCAGAGGCAATACAGCAGTAGAACAACGCTATTAAGCCCTCCAAATCCTCATCAGTGATAGTGGAAGCATCCCTGCCGGTAAGGCGCTTGAAGCGCAGCAGTGCTCCCATTGTTACTCGAAATGGGTACTCCTTTCCTTGAATTTTTACCTGTTTAATCATAGCGCATCAATTAACCTTGGGGAGTGCCGGCAAGCAAATCGAGTCTGGTCTCATCGATAGTTACTGCTCCATCATTCTCCAGAGTTATATCATAGGTACCATCCTCAGCTGCCGGGTTTGTCTCCTCGAGGGTCGAAACAATGAAATTACCAGTCAAATAAGGAGTAGCGTCATTCTGACGTTCAAAAAGTTTTACGGCTACGGGAGCGCCATTTTTCCAAGCAGCCAGTGCTGCCTTGAATCCGCTCTCGGTCTCATTATAAAACTTGAGACCACTTGCTTTCACCTGAACCGAAAGACCGGTAACGCGCTTTGTTTTGAAAAGCGATGCATTACCTGCTTCAACGCTTGCTGCCGGTTTTACCGCAACGTCCTTTGTTTCGGTATTGTAAGTAGCCGAGTGGGTAGTACAATGTCCGACCGCTTTGCCGGCAAATGACATCAATAAGTCACTTCCATTTACATATCCTTGCATAATTTAAATTTTTAATTGTTTGTTTACTGTTTAAATACAAATTGAACATCATTTGAACCTCTTTATACTGAGCCATCTTATCAATTTAAACCCTGATATTCCAAGTAGCGCAGTGAGGGCTGCACCGCCAATATAAATGAGCGTTTTCTGAAACCAGGTAAGCTGCTTTTCGACCTCTTTAACCATGTTACGTGTCAAGTACTCCTTTTGGATGGAGATGTGTTTCGGCACGTTAATTTCAACATGAATCATCTGATCAGAGAGGTTACGCATATTGTGATGCAGTCGCCCATCTTCTACCCATGCATTTGACTCAGCCACCGATGTCTTGATAGTAGAGGTGTCAGTAACCGAAACCTCTGAGGCAGCCTCTTCTGCCGGTATTGGCACCGGTACTATCATGGGAAAGAACACGATGCTGTCTTGTCTCTCGATGATTCGCTCAGGGATACTGTTAAAGTATTCGCACTTTGATGGAATACAGCAGCCGCCGACAATCATGGCCAATAGGATTATGGGTAGAATTTTTCTCATTGCTTTGGTGGTATTGGTTTGTCGCTGTCTTCCTTTACTTTGTCCAGCGAAAGCGTGGTCTTTTTATGTTTTACCCTGGCTGAGAAGCCCTGATCCATAGCTTTAAGGGCAGTGTTCACAGCGGCAAAGGCAAATATTTCTCCTACGGCGGTTAATACTGACCCGTCAATGATTCCCATAGGTGGCACCAAAAAGCCCGCTACGATGAGCACCATCGCAAAGCCGGACAGCACCTTGAACCAGAGGTTGCCTATAGTCGCCTCTTTTAACTTTTCTCCCATTTCATTTTTGGTTTATGCCGATCGATAGCAGCCACTCTTGTACATCGAAACAGGGACAGGCCTTGTTTGCGATTTCTTTGTGTCCAATGATCTTCACTTTAGGATGTTTTGAGTGGAACTTGAGAACATAATCGCGCATAGAATCAAGCTGCTCGCGAGTCCTGGTATCTTTCGGCGTTTTTGCGTCCGAAGCAAGCCCGCCTACGTATACCATATGTCGAGATCTGCCGTTGTATCCCTTTGCGCCGTTAGTGATTTCCCAAGGATCCACCCACTCATCCTCATTGTTAGCTACAAGCCTTTCGACTTCACCGTTAAGATGTATCATGTCGGTATACCCGACCTGTTTCCAGCCACGGCCCCCCTTTTCTTTTGGGGCAATATGCCAACGTCTAATCTCCTCAGAGCTGACCTGGCGTCCTTCTGGCGTGGCGGTGCAGTGAATAACCAGATATCTTAACGGCTTTTTCATTGTTACTCTTTTTTGTTAGTCACCTTTGATGTGGGTTCCTTTTTCTTCGCTTCCTTATCTTTGGTTGCCTTTGGAGCAGGCTTGTTTGTTTTTGATTCAGTTTCTTTAGTTGTCTCCGCGATAGACTTGCTTTCCTCAGATTTTTCTGCTTTGGCCACCTTGGCGTCATAATTCTCAACAGACACTATCTTTGCCAGTTGGCGCGATACCAGGTCATTGACTCTGTCGAGTTCATCTGTCTGAAGCAAGTCTCCGGGAACCAACGTAACCTCAAGATTATATTTGTCTTGAAAGGGTCTTTTAACTTTAAGTATCATAATTCATTCAATTAACCTTGGGGATTTTGATAAGCAGAATAGATCACCACGCCGGCATCTGCCTTCTTATGCATACAAACGAATCTCTGTAGGAAGTTGATGAGGTTGCGGTGGTAGAGAGGATCCTTTTCGGCCTCCGAGTAGTACATCTTTAGCGAACCTGTTGCCTTGAATATTCTCTGAGTATAGAATGCAAATGAGCATCTGAACTCACCGGCTGAAGGAGTTGCGTCAACAGCGAGCTTTGCTCCTGCGGCAGAGTAGTATGGAGTATTGGAGAACTCATAGATATCAAATCCGTAGAGTCGACCGATCTTGCCGCTTACTGTATCTGCGCTATACTGTTTTTCAAACAGCTGCGACCAATTGAGGATGTCCTGCACATGGTCCGGGCACAGCACCAGACGCCTGCCCTGTGCGGGTACTCCGAGAGCATCCATCTTTGCCTTCAAATTGATTATATCTGACTTGGTCATTCGTTTACGGCCTGTTACGCTATCAACCTCACCTGTGGTTGCAATCACGGGTGTCTTTGCCGTATCGCCGGCAGCGCACAATGCATGTGCCGCTTTCTTCATTTTAGACTCGTTTATGGCAGATACGTGAGATTCTTTCACGCGGGCCATCTTATCATACGAGATAGCGTAAAGTTCGTCATCTGTAATTGACGTAGGTTTAGTTTCGAATTTGACCAGCTTGATGGCTATATCACCATCCGGGAGCTCCTCCACTTCGAGGGGGTAGGTTGTATTATCTATTAAAACCTCAGGATCGGCTCCTACGTCAACGAGATGTATTACGTCGTTATCTACAAGAGATGACATATCCGGGACACCATCCAGCCAAGTGCCGGTAAGACCATCACGAAGGGCTTTAACAAGTTCTCCCGTCCAGATCTCCTTATAAACACTCGCGCGCAAGACGTTTGCAGGAAGAGGCATAAAGCTCGCAACGGTTGCGATGCCATTCATAGCGATAGCAGCAGTAATCGGCCCGATGCCGACAGCTGCTCCAAACATGACGCCAACCAATGAATTGAACAGGATGGCGAAAAATAGTGTCATTAACCTTTTCATACTATATTAAAAATTAGATTTGACAATCGAAGCCATATTCGGCTTTGTAGAGTTTTTTGTACTGCTCAGGGTCCTCTGTACGCATCAGTTCCAGCGTATCCGCAGGCACCTCAGAGAGTTTTGCGTAGGAAACGGTTGAAGAACTGGAAGCCCGGTTGATCATTGCGCTTACCTTGCCGGCAGGCGACATGGCTGCCAGGGTGTTTTTCAAGTCCTCAATGCCAACCTTCTGTCCCAGCTGAATGAACTGGTCCTTTCTGTCGGCAGTAATTCTGCGCTCACCGATTGCTGTGTCTACAGCAGTGGTGATGGCCGATAGGGTCATCTGAGCCAGATTGTCGCGCAGAGTCTTTGCTTCTGCCTCTTGCGCCATCAGCTCGGCGATCTTAGTTTTAACATCCGCTTCAGTGGCGGTGTCTGAGAGCCCAAGCATTAGGGCTACTTGTTTAAGTTCCATGTTGTCTTTTTTTGTTGTTATTAATTTTGGTAATGGATTGTCTCCTGCGGCGAGAGTAAGTGTCTTGCCTTTGTATGAGAGGCGAATAGCGTCATCATTTGCGCCAATATCTACAAGGGAAACCTCTGTCAGTTTCCATTTAGTTATGGTTGGCGACGTCTGTCCGGGCTTAAGAAACTTAGGATCATCGCTCATTTCAATGATATCAATGCTAACGCTGAACATTCTCAACGAGCCAAATTCGTACTGCGCCTTACAGGTTCGGCTGAGTTCGGTGGCACAGTCAAACTCAGGCTCTGCTATTACCTCGTCATTTTCCACTAGGATATCTTTCATAATGCCTATCACCTGACCACGCTGATGCATGTAAAGCAACACAGGGTTGCGCTCAAATTGAGCAATATCACCACCTGCAGTAAGCAGCCATGTACCATAACGGTTTAAAGATTCATTTGTAAGTCTTGCACGTTTACTCATATCATTAATTTTTGGCAATGTTACCACCCGCCGAATAGAGTTGCAAAATTGTATGCAATGGTCGCATAATAATGTGCAATGGTTGCATACTTTTTTGTTACTCAGACTATTGGAGCCCATTTTTGACAAAAATTGTTTTCATATGAATAAAGTTGAAGCTGAAAGAAGAAAATCACTCGCGCGATCACTCTACCTTTCCGGGATGGAGATGACTGAGATAGCCGACAAAGTCGGCGTGTCACGCGTGACGGTTAGCAAATGGTGTAATGCCGGGAAGTGGAAAGAAACGCGTGCAGCAAAAAATATCACGCGTCCGGAGTTGGTCAATAAGCTTCTAATGGCAATTAACAACCTGATAGATCAAGTCAACGAGTCGAATGACCCCACGGCAATGGCAGGGCTGGGTGACAAACTGTCAAAGCTCTCTTCTGTTATACAGAAGTTGGACAAGCAGACGAATGTGGTAGATGCAATAGAAGTCTTCATTGCTTTCTCCAAGTGGCTCGAATATCGCTCCAAAACCGACTCTCAAATCACTCCTGAGTTGCTCAAGACTTTTAATAAATACCAAGACTTATATATCGCGGAGCAGTTTAAAAATCAATAATGGCAACCAAGTGGGAAATAAATGAGGCGCGTGCCAGGTGGGATGAGCACTGTAAAATTGTGCAGAGCTATACATCTCAGACAATTCTCGTGGATGAAACACCTGCAGAGAAAGAAATGCGCATCGCATACCTATTATCTCATTATGATAAATTCTGCGAATATTACTTCCCCCACTATTTAAATAAAATCGATCCGGTCACCGGTGAAGTCAAGGTTACACGCAATGCCCCATTTCACAACGCGGGTGCAGCTAAGCTGCGTAAGAACTTCAACTATAAAGGCGTTTGGATGTGGCCAAGAGGTCACGCAAAGTCAACACACCTCGATGTATTCTGTCCTATTTATTTAAAACAACAAACACCCCGACAGCTTAATTACATGGTTGTGGTCGGCAAGAGTGAAGACAATGCCAGAGAGCTGCTCTCATCCTTGCAGGCAGAGTTTGAATATAATCAGCGAATCATCTCCGATTTCGGCATACAAAAAAGTACCGGAGACTGGGCAGAAGGCTATTTCATTACGGCTGATGGATGTGTGTTTAATGCCCTTGGTCGAGGGCAGTCGCCGCGCGGTCTGCGCTACAAGGAGCAACGCCCGGACTACATCATAATAGACGACCTTGATGATGACGAACTATGTCGGAATCCCTCACGAGTTGAAGACCTGTACAACTGGGTAAAAGAAGCGCTCTTTGGAGCGCTCGACGTTGGACGTGGACGCTTCATAATGGCAGGTAACCTGATCAGTAAAAATTCCGTTCTGCAGAAAATGACAGAGAGTGATGGCGTGGACGTTATCCGCGTCAATGCCGTGGACTCACAAGGCAATCCTACCTGGGCAGATAAATGGACCAAAGAAGAGGCCGAAGCTGCAGCAGCTTTTATGGGGTATTATGCCTGGAATAAAGAGTATATGCATAACCCGATTATTGCAGGCAAGATTTTTAAGCAAGAGTGGATCAAATTTAAAAAAATGCCACGTTCGCTAAAGAAGTATGATGCCGTGATTGTCTATATAGACCCCTCGCTCAAGCCGAAGACTACAAACGACTACAAAGCGGTAAGAATGTGGGGAAAGATGGGCAAAGAACTGCACTACATAACCGGTTGGGTGCGCCAGGATACGGTCAGCGCAATGGTGCGCTACTGCTATGACCTGTACGAGAAATTAAGGGATGATGCCGATAAGGTGCAGTGGCTGATGGAGGCTAATTTCATCCAGGACATACTACTCGATGAGTTTACTGCTGAAGGCATAATTCGCGGGTATCAGCTGCCGATCAGCGGCGACAAGCGTAAGAAATCGGACAAAATTGAGCGAATCACCAACATATCTCCCCTTTGGGAGCGCGGGTTCGTGTACTATAATGAAGCCGAGAAGGATACTCCGGACATGCGTACCGGAATTGATCAGACACTCGCGCTATGTAAAGGCAGCGGAGCTCACGATGACGCGCCGGATGCAGACGAGGGAGCTATCTGGAGACTCCAGAAAATAGGCCGGCAAAGTACGTTCACTCCGAGATTTGGCAAAAGGCCATCTCCTAAAAATAAATGGTAAATATGATTAAAAGGTTGAGAAAAATGATTTGGGCCTTTAGATACAAGAGGGCTATCAAAAAGGCCGATAAGGCTGCAAAAGATTACAACACCACCTACATGGTGTTGCTGTATAATGGGAAGCTGAAGGTGGCCTCCAGAAAGGCACTAAAACATCTTATTGCA
>Ga0255341_1004170_pt1 | contig 15427 bp, 13 predicted proteins | sample wastewater_treat_8_FD_192418 | JGI IMG/M metagenome (GOLD analysis project Ga0255341, IMG submission 192418) | Wastewater microbial communities from Lulu Island WWTP, Vancouver, Canada - plant12 | ecosystem: Engineered > WWTP > Wastewater > Unclassified | place: Canada: Vancouver, British...
CTTTACAGTTAAATCTGATTCGAAGTCATGCAATCGGAACAGGCGACCCGCTGCCGTTTGAAACGGTACAAGCGGCTATGGTGATTCGGCTAAACAGCCTGATAAAAGGTTTTTCCGGAGTGAGTAGAGAACTGGTACAGCTGTTACTGGACTGCATCAACTATCACGTCCATCCCTATGTGCCATCTATTGGTTCGCTGGGTGCCAGCGGTGATCTTGCCCCGTTGGCTCATATCGCCCTTCTTCTGATTGGCGAAGGACAGTGCTTGTTAGACCAACAAAAAGTCAATAGCCTTTCTATATTAGATTCGTTGAACCTACATCCGGTTACTTTGCATCCAAAAGAAGGATTGGCTTTAATCAACGGCACTTCCGTTTCAACCGCCCTCATGAGTATTGCCTTAATCCAAATTGAAAGGATTTTAGCCGCCTCAATCAGCGCATCCGTTCTATCCATGGAAGGCTACTGTGCGAATCCGGACGCATTTCATCCGTTGATCCATCAAGCCAAAATCCAAGTTGGTCAGAGTGTTATCGCGCAACTGATCCGCGATATGTATCAAGACTCCAGGTTGGCTGGCACTTCTCGCCGTGTACAAGATCCTTATTCATTCCGTTGTATCCCCCAAGTCATGGGACCTGTTCTGGATGCTTACCATTACTGCAAAACCGTCAACCAACTGGAAATGAACTCAGCTACAGACAATCCGTTGATTTTTACCGATCAAGACCTGGTTATCTCAGGTGGCAATTTCCATGCGGAACCGATTGCTCTGACAGCAGACTTTATGGCAATGGCATTGATACCAGTGGGTGATATCAGCGAAAGAAGAATGAACCATCTCCTCAACCAAAACCTTAGCGAAGATTTGCCACCATTCCTTGCGCACAGCCCAGGTTTGCACTCTGGTCTCATGATCGCGCAATATACCGCAGCCGCGCTTCTATCCAAGTGCAAGACCCTCGTCTATCCAGCTTCTGCCACTTCTGTCCCTGTTTCAGCGGACCAGGAAGATGTAGTTAGCCAAGCACCGAATGCTTGTACGAAGTTATTGTCAATTACCGACTGTTTGGCAAGAATAGTGGCCATTGAATTGTTGACAAGTGCACAAGCTTTGGAATTTAGAGATATTAACTCGATCAGTCAATTTGGCAAAAAAATTCACCAACTGGTTCGATCCCAATCAGCGCCGTTATATGATGACCGATCCTTGCATCAAGATATCGAGAACCTTACACGCTTGATTTTTTCCGGTTGGTTTTTGAAAGAGCTTCCTTTCGATGCAATCTAGTAAAATGCCGTTTCGCGAAACGGTGAGATTCGTCGCGGATTCTTTGGCATAATTTTAACATATCGGAAGTCTTTTCAAGACAAATCGGTTCGTCGCTATCCTCGGTATAGATCCACTCTTCCCGTTTTGCCAACGAGATAGCGGGAATCAAAATACCTGACTCCGAAAGTGCTTCTTTCACGAATCTCAACTGAACAGGACCTCCGTCAATCAGAAACAAATCCGGCAACTCTCCAAATTTTTTATCCTGATGAGTTACTCTTCTGGTAATCACTTCTCGAAGCATCGCAAAATCATTAGGACCCTTGGTTTGTTTGATTTTGAAAATTCGGTAGTGTTTAGGAGATGGTTTTCCATTGATAAACACGACCATAGAACCAACTGAATCGACTCCGCTAATATTGGAGATGTCGTAACCTTCAATCCTAAGAGGAATGGAAGGTAAGTGAAGCATTTCTTGCATTTTCAACAATACAGGCGATATCGTCGAGGGAGAGATACTGAAATGATCCTGAAAGTATAAGTCAAAGTGCTTTTTCGCGTTTTCCAAGGCAAGATTCACTACCTGCTTTCTGTCTCCGCTCCTTGGAACGATCATGTCTAATTTTTTTATGAAAAATTTTTCCTTCATCCAAGCCGATAACTCTTTTACATCCTCCACCGCATGGGATAGTAGAATCTCCTTAGCCGGTATGTCCTGAGAAAGATCGAAATAGTATTGAATCAAATATTGCCGAAGCAGTTCCGGTTCGTTGTTCTCATACTCCTGTTCATGAAAAAAACGGTCTTCAAAAATGATTTTCCCGTCTCTGATTTTCATCAATTCGATACAAGCCCGATTTTCTAATCGAAAAACACTCCATATGTCTTGCTGGTATGGCTTGGAATAGATCACCCTCTGCTTTTTGATCATCTCCTCAATGCCAAATAACTGGTCACGCATCATCGCTGCCATCTCAAAGTTTTCCTGTTCAGCGAATCGATTCATTTCTTGAGTCAGAAACTGCTTCAGAGGTTTATAATCCTGCTTCAGGAATAAAATCGCTTCCTGAACGCGTTTCAAATAAACCTCTTGTGATATTTTTGAGACACATGGAGCGGAACATTGATTGATAAAATGAGTCAAACAAGGTCGTTTTAATGGTTTTATCTTACCCTTACAATTTCTGAGCTGAAATGCTCTGCTAATTAGCTTATAAAGTGCATTCGCCGCTTTTGCAGAGGTATAAGGACCGAAGTAATGGGCTTTATCATGATGCACCGTTCTGACTCTGGCAATAGCAGGGAACTCATCATTGGTAATCTTTAAATACAGATAGTTCTTTGAGTCTTTTAGCATCACATTGAAACAGGGAGAGTACTTTTTAATAAAATTGCACTCAAGAATAAGCGCTTCATACGGTGTTTCGGTGGTAACAAACTCGATGGCCGAGGTTTGGTTTAACAAAGCCCGAATTTTTTTAATTTTCTTATAGGCGATAAAGTACGATCCAACCCGATGGCGCAAAGAGGTGGCTTTCCCGACATACAATACCTGTCCTGCCACATCTTTCATCAGATATACACCGGGAGTGGACGGAAATTGTTTCACCTTCTCTTTTAAATCGGAAAGGTCTTTTTCTTTTGTCTGTCCTTTTATTCTATTCATCGGTGTGGTACAATCATACCAATAAATAATGAAGAAAAAAGTGATTGTGGTTGCTTTTTGGATAATGGGATGTTTATTGAGTTTTTTTTTCTATTATCCCTCCCCAATTCAAGCTTATCCTCTCGATTACCAAATCAAAGCCGAAGTTAGCTCTTCCGTTGAAACTTTACAAATTTTCTATCTGTTAAAAAACCAAAGCGGATACAGTCAATGCGAATTTGAAAACACCATTTTCAAAAAATTAACCCTGGAGTGGTTTTCCCAGTATACCGGTCATAAAGCTGTTCAGGATTTCATCCAGTCGATCTCGACGAAGTATACCCAACAGGAGCTGACTCGTCTGTTTTCCGATATCTCTTTCACCACATCCGGTCTCTTTGACTTGTCTGATCCATCCATTTCAAACGACCAGACGTTATCTACTTGGATGAAAGATGTCAATTCTTTTCTGGAAGAGAGTCAAAGCACTCTTTTTTTCGATACCATGCTAGATTATTACAACCTGCTTCCTACCACCCTGAGCCCAAGTTCCTCTTTCATGACTACTTTGCACCGTATGATGTCCTTTTTTAATGTCGCAGGTTGCAAGGTAGTTCTCACCCCTACTCTGATGCATCAATATTACCTGATTGATCGCTCCGAACAAAAACAGCTATCCTTTACTATTATTCTTGGCTTACAATCCATCCAGAACGGTTATATTTCCTTCACCACCTCCGATCTACAGCAAGAGCTTCTCTATACTTTATTGCCAAACCAATGCCTATCTTTTTCTCTCCAATCCTATCAACCCAATATAGAAAAACTATCCCATCTATGGTCTCCCATACAGAAAACGATGCAACAAGATAAGATAGATACCTGGTCGCAAGCTTTTCAAGAGCATTTGCGTATCAGCCTCCTCTACAAGCTGTTTCCAGAGACTTTCACCAGATCTCTATTTTCTAAGAAAACAGAGTCGGGTTACCAATACCTTCCCTTCACTGCAGGTATAATTGAAGAGTATCTCCTTCAACATCCCGATTATCAGTCGTTTGATTCGCTGATGACAAAGGTTCTGTTCAGATTCTCAAATTACCCGGCTTAGAGAGGGTTCTATGAATAACATTAACCAAAAGTTTCTAGCCAGCGTACTCCTTTTTTGGATATTGATCGTCCCGCCCTCCTTGTCTTTTGCCGTAACAGGAGATTTCTCCGGCTCAATGAAAGTAGAAAACCAGTATACACTTGCCTGGAAAGGTAACTCCGAACAAATCCATTTCATTATCCAAGCCAAAACAAAGGGTTGGGTGGCTTTGGGATTGCAACCAACTGTAAAAATGAAAGACGCAGATATCATCATCGCGTATTATGATGATAATCTTAAAAAAGGCGTGATCCAGGATTGTTATGCTATTGGCGAGAAAGGGCCTCATCCTCAAGACACGCTTCTCGGAGGTCAAACCGATATCCTGGATTTTACCATCAGTGAAAACGACGAATACACAATCGTTGAATTTAGCAGAGCTTTACAGACAAATGATGCGTTCGATGCGATGATCAAGCCCGACCAAAGCATGAAAATCATGTGGGCTATCGGGGAAGAGGATAACACCGAGATTGTTCATGCAAAAAAAGGGTTTACAACCATCCATTGGTCGCAAAATACGGCAAACACCAATCAACCACTTGGGAATCCGGGACAACCGATTCATTTCATCGTGATGTCCATCGGTTTGTTTCTACTGGCGATAGGTATATGGATAGCCAAAAAGAGTATTCCCTACTCGAAAAAACTCAAAATCCACTCATTAATGGTCACAACCGGTTTCTTTACATTGGTGACAGGCTTTTTTCTACAGTTTCTCTGGCTTCATCTCACCCATCGGTCTCATTTCACCGTTTTTCATGCCTGGATTGGCTTAGTAGCGTTCCTTTCACTAATCGCAAGCTTTATCATGGCATGGTTGGCCATCACCAGAAAGTCCCCACGTCAACGAAATTGGCATATTAGCTTAGGCATGGCTGCGGCTATATTTGCTTTAATCGCAGCTATTCTCGGCAAATTCTTAATCTTGAATTAAAAAACGAGGCATAAGATGAAAATTGCACTCATGACTTCCGGCGGAGACGCACCGGGAATGAACGCTGCCATTCGATCTGTCGTGCGTACCGCTATCTACCGTAAGCACGAAATCATCGGCATTCAAAGAGGCTACTTGGGATTAATCAACCATGAGTACCAACGGTTAAACTCACGACTTGTAGGTGGTATTCTGAACCGAGGCGGCACTATGCTCTTGACCGCTCGCGCGCCTCAGTTTGAAGAAGAAAAAACTCAATACGAAGCGATCGAGTGGTTACGTTCCGAAGGGATTGACTGCCTTATTACCATCGGTGGCAACGGAAGCCAACATGGATCCTATCAGCTTTATACAAAGAATTTTCCGGTGATTGGAATTGCCTCCACCATTGATAATGACGTCTATGGCTCCGACCAATCGATTGGTTTTGACACCGCACTCAATAATGCGATCGGTGCTATTGATAAAATCAGGGATACGGCAACATCTCACGAAAGAGTTTTTATTATCGAGGTGATGGGTCGTGATGTCGGTTTTATCGCGTTACATTGCGGTATCGCAGTCGGCTCCGATGAGATTATCATTCCTGAAATGATGTATGATATAGAGAGAATATCCCACCGCATCAAACACAATTTCAATCTTGGAAAAAAGCACTTCATTATTGTCTTGGCGGAAGGTTCTGGTAAAGCATCGGATTTAAGCGAAAAAATCAAAACCCTGACAGATATCGAGCCAAGATATGCCGTACTAGGCTATATCCAACGAGGAGGAGATCCTACCTATATCGACAGATTTTTAGCAACCAGCTTTGGATACCACGCTGTCCTGGCTGCAGAAAGCGGAGATTTTGGAAAAGTCATTGGCATATCCAACAATGAAATTGCTCGAATACCATTAGAAATATGCGCCGCTCATAGTAAACAGGTCAACAAAGAGATGTATGAGGATATGATTAATGCGCTATCAATTTAACAACACTATTTCGCAAAAAACTGAGAGGTATCCGTTCCGAAAGGTAACGATTCCATATTTTTGCCGTTAAAATAAAACATCACTTTATAATAATCCGTATTCTCTGATAAGGTAAGAAAGATCTGTTTTAGACTACTTGCTTCTTGCTGAGCGCTACTATATTTATTCACTTCAAGGCTAATATCCACAATGAGCTCATTATTTTCTCTCGGGATAAGTTTATTGAGTTTCGTTTGGGTGGGAATATCTGTCACAACACCATTCTCTTTTGCTTCAGCGGAAGGTCCCGCAAATAACAATTGTAAAATTTCGGCAGGGGTGGCTTTTTGATCACGGTGATGTATCTGAGCAAGAAAATAAGTCATCGAATCAAGCTTAGTGACAAAATAGAGGACAGCGTCCTGAGGATCCTTTAGTCCAAACCATCGGGAAACAGGCTGGTTAGTTTTTACGTGACCGGCTAAAGTATACGCTTCCTTTCCTTCGACTAAAAAATCGATTCTTCGAACAAAATTCAACTCGGTTAATGAAAGTGCCAAGCAATTCACCAAAATTAGCTCTTCCTCGGCTCCCAGGGAAAACCGTCTGATTTCTTTCGAAAAATCTATCGTTGCTACGCTATTATCAATAGTGACCTTGATCAGTTTCGTTCCATCGGGGAAATAAGAAGTAGCTTTGGGGTGACTTGAACCGAGTAAAAGCTGATTCACCACATAAGAAGCCATCTGATTCTGATCTTCTGTGAAAGGTATCTCTCTGTACTCCCCAATAAAGGAATTCAGCGGCTCATGGTAAAAATAGAGAAGCGTATTCTTTCCGACTGGTAATGAGCCCACCAAGCGTACTAGCGGATCGAAGATCGGAATATACCGTTTGAAAAAAGGGTCTTTTTTGCCATCGATCACAATCTTCACTTTTTGAATGTTGGGAAGCTCTGTGATCGTATTGACAATCGAGTAAACAGCGGCAGCTTCCTTTGAAACAGTATTCACTTGCTCAGACAGAACTGTGCTGTCAAAAACGATTTCGCAAAGATCATTTCTGAATTCCACAGAATTGACCTTCGCGTAAGCAGGAATCAAGGAAATCAGTTCGGATTTTTCAGGAGGAATAGCAAGCTGCTCAATCAACAACTTAACCGCTTTTTCCTGAGATCCGGAAGTTTTAAAATTCTTTTGTACCGGTACCAGTTCATTTTTCTGATAATCAAAATAGTAAAACTTCATTCCGGCGATCTTGACATCCTTTTGGTGAAGAAAGAAGTACAACCCTCCTATTAGGATGAATCCGATAAACAGAATTGTCAGAAAGCGGCTGGTCTGTTTTTTCTTATACTCCCTTGTATTTAAAATGATCTGGTTTTTTCTCATGGTTTTATTGTATATCCAAACGATTGATTGAAAAGAGAGAAATCTGTTTCATCCACCACAGAGTCTTCATTGACATCCGCCAACCGCTTTTCATAGGAATGATCAGGATTATTCCACTGCTTTGCAAGGTGCAGGGAATCCGTAAAATTGACGGCATAATCATAGTTAAAATCGCATAACAATTCTGGCTTCGGCTCTGCCAGATAGTGAATGTACTTCTCATAGACCAATCGGCTTTCAAATAAAACTTCAAGATGAATAACGTGTTCGCCGGGCTGCAAACGAACCAGGTGCCTTAACAAACCGCTGCTATCAATGGTAAAACCAACTTGGTCAATGGTGCCGTGAACTGCCTCGGAACCTACTGCGCGCAAAGGCACTCTCGGGTGATAAATCGGATCAATATTCCATAAATGATCTGTAAAATCAAGAATAAAATACTCTGCATCCGCAAAAATCCATACCACACCCAAGACTAATCTTATTTGCTCCTCCAAATTTTTTAGGCTGATAGAACTGATTACGTCATCTTCGGAATGATACCCTCCCAGGCCTGTCGGGTTGCTGCGTATAAAAAATACGGAAGGTACCTGTTGTAAAACAAAAGCTACATGATCAGAACCACCTCGCAGAAGATTGGAGTTTAACACTGTCTCCACTTCGGTTCGATTGGAAGATTCTTGAATCGCATCCGCCAGACCGGAAAAAAGTCTCTGATCAGTACCCGAAAACAACTTACCCGAACCAGTACCGACCATGTCCATATTTAGTACACAGAGGGTATCTTCGAGAGGATAAATGGGATGCTCCGTGTAATATACGGATCCTATCAAACCCTCCTCTTCTCCGGAAAATGCGATAAACACTATATTGACTGCGGGACGAAAGTAAAAAGAGCTGTAAATTCGAGCCAATTCTATCAAAACAGCTGTTCCCGATGCATTATCGTTCGCACCTGGAAATAAGGTATTGTTCACTAGATCTTTGCCTAAATGATCATAGTGGGCACAAACAATGACATGCCTGGTCTCTTCAGGATTCGCAGCTGGAATGATTCCGATGATATTTTCACTCTGTTCTAGGGTATTGGAAAAATTTACCTTCATCTCGATACCGGCTTTTATTGCCAATGCAATCGGACGTTCTTCCTCTTCCATGGTTTGATATAGCGTATCAGGATCGCTTCCCGAAGTTATCAAAAGCTCTTTTGCCACTTCCTGGCTGATAAACATCGCAGGAAGAGAGTCATCCAATTCTTCGGTATAAACAGCTTTGGATGAGATCGCGAACCTATTTTCTTCCACTGGTTTGTCCATCATCAGCAAACCGATCGCACCATGCTTTTTTGCGGTCTCAATTTTGGTTTTAAACAAAGAGGCATCATTGGGAAAAGCAGTAAAATCCGGAGATTTTCGGAATATCAAAACCACCTTCCCCTTCACATCGGTCGAATGATAATCATCCCAGTTCATATCTGGTTTTGAAATGCCATAACCGGCAAACACAACCGCACCGGAGACTTGTCCTTCCGATGAAAACATCATCGGGGTAAAATCCTTGCGGTATGCATATGTCTTGTCAGCTTCTTTGGAAACTAATCGAAGCGAAGTGCCTGACAAAACCTGAAAAGTCTGAATGGGAAAGGGCTGGGAATAGATTTCCTCCTTTTCAGACTGAAAACCTTTCAGTCCAAATCCTTGGAATAATTGTTCGATATAACGTGCCGATCTCTCGGCTCCTTCTGTTCCCGCTTGCCTCCCTTCCATTTTCGGCGATGTCAACGCTTCGATATATTGATAGGCATGATTCGGTGAGACCAAACTCAGCAATGATTGCCAGGTAATATCCTCCTTTTGCGAGTTCTCCGCCGACAAGGATAAACCTGGGAAACCGAATAGGAAAAAAACCAATAACAGGGACAATCCTTTGATTTTCATCATTCCTCTATTCTGCATGGCAATGGCTGCAATTCCCAGATGAACAGCTTTGGCAGGACGAGGAGGATCCCTTTTTAGAAACATTCCCAAGCTGACTGATCAATTTTTTAAGATGCTTGCTCTGGCATACAGGGCAGCACACCTCTCCTGTGTCCATCGTAAAAAAGAACTGAGAAAACAAGTGTTGGCAATCAAGGCATTGATATTCATAAACAGGCATCAACCATACTCCTTTATACTTTTTCTATCCAGTCTGTCTGAATGGATTTGATGGTTTGATCAATCGGCTTATAGACTTCTTTGATTCCCGAATAGACTTCATTCAGTTTATCACGTAATTCTTTATCCAATTCAATGATAGCCTGACTCACGCCAGCCAGCATCTCCATCATCTGCTGTTTTGCTCTGTCCTTCATCTCGAACACAACTCTTTCAGCTTCCTTATAGATAGATTCTTCCTTTACTTTTTCATCTCTCTCTTCCTCTGCTTTGTGAATAATGCGTTTTGCTTCCTCGCGGGTTCTTTCCATAAAGGAGTCCTTTTCCTGCAGTAACAAACTGCACTTCCGGATCTCTTCAGGAAAATTTTCTTTTAATTCCAGTATTAAACTGGATATTTCATCATGATTGATCATGATCAAGTTAGAAAATGGTACCCGTTTGCTATTCTCGACCAATTGCAATAAATCATCAAACTTGTTAAGCATGCTTTTCGGATCAGACATTGTCTTCCTCCTGCTGTTTTTTTAAATAATGAACGACCGGATCAGGTACAAAATCATTAATATGACCTCGAAAATGCAGAATTTCCCTGACAAGGGAAGAGCTAAAATTGGCAAATTTGATATCAGACATCAGGTAAAAAACCTCATAATCTGACCAAAGTTGCTTGTTTGTGATAGCCATCCGCATCTCATACTCAAAATCGGACAAAACCCGTAAACCTCTTACGCACACTCTTATCTGCTTTTTTTGCATATACTCTACTAACAATCCTTGGAACGAATCAACCCGGACATGAGGAATCGAATGAAATGTTTCCTTTGCAAATTGTAACCGTTCTTGAAGAGTGAACATATACTGTTTTCGTCCATTTTCGGCCACTAATAACACCAACTCATCAAACACCGTTATGGCACGCTCTACAACATCCACATGTCCTAAGGTGATAGGGTCAAAACTACCGGGATAAATAGCTTTCAACATGGTTTAGTCAGAATACTTAACTGGGTGTGGCTGTAGTGTTTGCATGTAAACAGAAAACCGATTCTCTCGCACAAAGGTTCAAGATCAAGATCTCGAGTGTGTTCTACAAAAATAACGGTTTCGGATGGAGTCTTACGATGCAAAGGATACAACACCTCCAAGAATTGAGGAATTGTATAAGCATAAGGTGGATCCATAAAAACAAAGGAATAATACATCTCTTCGGATTTTTGTACAAATCTCTCTATAGCTATCTTTTTGATCACTACCTTATCACAGAAACCAACTTGTTCCACATTCTTGATCAATGCTGTTAAGCAGGAAGGATTCTTTTCCACAAAAGTCACATGGGAAGCGCCTTCGGATAATGCATTTATCCCGATAGCACCGGTGCCGGCAAACAAATCCAGGAATCTGGCTTCCCGAATCTTTGGTCGAAGAATATTAAAGAGAGCAGCTCGAACCTTATTGGATGTGGGTCGTAAAGGAAGATGTTCAGGAGAGACTAAGGATTTTCCTCTCTGATTCCCCGAAATAACTCGCATGGTGCAATTTCAATCCTTTCCATAATTGTAATAAAAGGCGAATGACTCGAAAGCCATCCGCCTTTTTATGTTCAAAAGAAAGAACAATCAGACTACTCTTCACCTACAATTAAACCATGAACAGCTTTGTTCAGATCTTCCATCAATTCTTCAGTAAAACCGCTGTGCTCGTATACAATCTTGTTCTCTTTGTTGATGAGATAAGTCACAGGTATGGAGGTGATACCGTAGAAAGATTTAATCTCTTGTTTCAGATCCCATCCGATAGGATAGGTAATTAATCCGCCTTCTCCGCCTTCATGTTTAATGTTCTCTTTGACATCTGTAATAATCTGTTCCTTAAGGCTCTCGCTATTGTCAATGGTGATTACTACCATAGCCAAGCCTTTGTCTTTGTATTCATTGTAAATATCCTGCAAAAAAGGCATCTCAGCTTTACACGGTTCACACCAGGTAGCCCAGAAATCAATCAGGACACCTTTCACTTCGGGATTCGCCACTAATTCCTGGATCTTGACAGTTTCGCCAATACCAAAATCCCCTGCATTGATGACAATAGGCACTTCCCAGTTGCCGGCATCCCTAAGCTCTTTTGCTTTTTTTGGTCCGCAGCCTGTGCATGCTGTAAGGGAAACCATACCCAGCGCTAAAAATAAAACCAAAGCAATCCATTTATTTCTCAACATTTTTTTCCTCACTTTCAAACCTATTATGGGATTATTGTATCTTTCCCCGCCATAATATCAATTATTTTTTTTACTTTGGGGACAGTCCCCAAAGTAAAAAAAGTATCTTTTGAAACTGTCGGTTTCCGTGAAAATCTTGACTTACTGTGCAAGCAAGGACTGAATCTTTTGATCAAGCTCTTTCATTAATTCGTCAGTAAAACTGCTGTGCTCGTATACAATCTTGTTCTCTTTGTTGATAAGAAAAGTCGCCGGAATTGAAGTTATCCCATACATCTCTTTTACTTGTTGCGTCAGGTCCCAACAAACAGGAAAAGTGATTTTACCAGGTTCTCCCCCTTCATGCTTCAGATCTTTAATAATGAGATTAATTATCTGAGAGCGAAGATTTTCGTTGTTATCAATAAAGATACTGATGACTACTAATCCTTGCTCTTTATATTTATCATACAAATCCTGATAATAGGGTATTTCTGCTAAGGTAGGCTCTCCCCAAGTGGCATTAAACTCAAGCAGAACCGCTTTAGCTCCGATCTGATCTATATAATCCGGCATCTTGATGGTCTCGTTCTCAACAGCCTTTCCATTATTCACTACCACCGGCAGTTCCCAGCTTCCTGCGTCTTTTAAAGGTAGTTTTTTAATAGTTTGGCAACTGCAAAGACTTAGGCTAAAACCTATAAAAACAAGAGCGAAAACAAATAACAAGACTCTCCTTGGCATATTCCACCCCTTTCAGAAACTTACTTTTTTCCCCCAAGACGGTCCTTTTGATGAATTTCTGGGGACAGAGTGTGTCAAAAACGCATCAAAAGAACCATCCCATTATGAAAGGATGCTTTGTGTAAACTATTCCGTAATTTACACATAGCTAATAATTGTATAAAATTATTATAGAAAAAAGCAAGAGGTAAAAAGATAAGAAAATGAATGAAAAAAAACGTTGTCCTTGGGCAACTCAATCACAAGAGTATTATCAGAACTATCATGATCAAGAATGGGGAGTTCCGGTTTACGATGACAGGCTTATCTTTGAATTCCTAGTTCTAGAATCTGCCCAAGCCGGTCTAAGCTGGTCCACTATCCTCAAAAGAAGAGAAGGTTACCGTAAAGCCTTTGATAATTTTGATCCCGTAAAAGTAGCCAAGTATGATCAGTCCAAAAAGAATGAGTTGCTGCAGGATACAAGCATTATTCGTAACCGGTTAAAAATAGAATCAGCCATCAATAATGCGCAACAATTCCTGGCAATTCAAGATGAATTTGGTTCTTTCTCCGACTATATTTGGCGTTTTGTGGACGGAGATCCGATTGTCCACAAAATCAAAACCTCAGCTGATTATTTAGCCACCAGTCCTGAATCGGACGCATTAAGCAAAGATTTGAAACAGCGAAGTTTCACCTTCGTGGGATCGACGATTGTGTACGCCCATATGCAAGCTACAGGGCTAGTGAACGACCATACTGTTGATTGCTTTCGTCGCCAACAGATTATCAGCTCGTATAAAAAAGTTTTTTAAAAGAGAGTTTGATTTTTCTGATAAAAGGAGCAAATACACATGAAAAGATGCATTAATACAGAATTAATAGTATTTCTTTTAGTAGGTTGTCTTTTCTGCGTATCAAATTGTCAGAAACCTCATTTAACAAACAATCAAGAGAATGCTACATCTACACAAGTACCACGAATGAGTGTTATTGACATTCTGTTACGTAAAAATAAGCCCAATCAGACAACACAGGAAAATATTGTTTCCACACCTACTCCAAAAGAGACATATAAACCTTTTTCAAGCCCTGATCTTGACATAACTTATAAAAAATTTCTGAATGTAGAAGAACATGATTTTAAAAATCCTGAAAAAGGGGGGTATTTTTTTGTTCCCCTCCAGATCAGAAACAACAGATTTGAGTATTGTGTAGATCAAAATCTTGTTCAATTGGACTTAGCAACGAATAAAGAGACCATTCACAAAGATTTTTTCAAGAATCTCAGCATAACAGCTCCTTTGAATATTCCCTGTGATTGGATCTTAGCCGATAAAAACAAGTATTTCTACGCAGAATCAACTACCGATGGAGAGAGTATCATCTGCAAAAATGCGGATACATTGCAGATCATTTGGAAGACCAGGTTATTTCAAAGAAAAGAGCAGTACAATACCTATTTCAAGAACAAAATGATACAAAACGAACAAAGTATTTTTATAGCTTACAAAGATAATTTAACCTGTTATTGTCTTGATAAGTCTTCGGGAAAAATGATTTGGTCGTATGGTTTACAATCAGCCTTTCCATATCTGATCTCTTACGATTCTAACTGGTGTGAATCAGACAAAGCATTTCAGTCTTTTCATGTGGTACATCTATTCTCAAAGGGCATCGTACTGTATGTTGGATCCCATATTGATAAATCTAAATTGCCAAAACCGACAGAGATAGAGGGAGATTTCGTTGAAAAAACCATAGTTCTCTCGCTGAATGGGATGCTAGCCAATATCCTGGATAGTGAAGTGCTCCTCTACGAAGAAGATAGGTATCTTGCTCGCGAAGGTTATAAAAGCTTAGTAGATAACAAATTACAATGGAACTTGCATGAAAAAATCACCGGATACAATGAAAAATTTCGTAAAAAGAACTTTTTACCCTATCTATATATCTCTGCTAGCAAATTATTTTATATCGACATTAATGAAGAAACAAACATAGTGAGGGCTTATGACAAAGATAATCTTGAAGAGTTATGGAAACAACCATTCGCCAACGTCTATCGGAAAGCAGCATTTGAATTGGAAAATCAATATCATATCCTGTATGAAAAAGATGGAAAAGGATTTTTATCAATATTCGATCCCGCTCAAAAACGAAACCTTACAATTCCAATCGAATTTCATTGCATCCCAGACGACTCTTTGATCGAGTATAAAACGTATATAAACCGGGGGATAACCTATATCGTTTTTCCCAACGGTGTTTTATCATTTAATGATCAGTCCGGATCTTATCAACCATATCTTGCAAAGCAAGAGTCAGAAAATTATTATATAACACAAAATATCAATGAACCTTATTTTTTCGAAAATCCGAATTTTATTGTAGTTTCTTTCACACCTGTGGAATACAATCGTGGCAGTTCCAGAGGCGGAGCTATTATCGTTTTAAAAAAGAAATAGATATTGTGCCTTTTTTAACTCGGGCTGACTGATCGCTAGATGTATGCTTTTATTACATTGATCGAGTTAAAAGGAACTCGACTATATGATTAAGCACTATCGAGAGGTCGAGTTAAATTTCTTATAATAAGGAGTCTTACTAACCTATATAGATTAAGGAGACGCTATGGAAATTGAAATAATTAGAGAGAACAAAAAAAGGTTCTTGGATTTGCTACTATTAGCAGACGAACAAGAAAGCATGATCGATAAATATTTAGAACGAGGGGAAATGTTCGCTCTTTATGATGGTGATTTAAAAAGCATCTGTGTAGTAACCCAAGAAGGTGACGATATATTTGAAATAAAAAGTTTAGCAACCTATGAAAAATATCAACGGCAGGGATATGGAAGCAAACTAATAAAACATGTATTTGAGCACTATAAGGAAAGATGTAAAACATTGTTGGTCGGCACCGGAGACATCCCGTTCATCCTATCTTTTTATGAGCATTGTGGATTTATATTATCTCATAGAGTAAAAAACTTCTTT